>Ga0265296_1000352_pt1 | contig 77169 bp, 82 predicted proteins | sample MunlanPumphouse1_FD_189073 | JGI IMG/M metagenome (GOLD analysis project Ga0265296, IMG submission 189073) | Groundwater microbial communities from a municipal landfill in Southern Ontario, Canada - Pumphouse #1 | ecosystem: Environmental > Aquatic > Deep subsurface > Groundwater | place...
CAGACCTCGCAGATCTCATGCTGGACATCAACAGTGTCGAGCGAGCCGGGCGATGGCCCGGCGGCACCCGGGGTGCATCAGCGCCCTATCGGAGAACGCTGACACAAGAAAGGTAGTCCAGTGAGCGCGCGACCCGAACCCGGTGCCGAGATGATCTTCCAATGGCGCAAGTGGGACGGTCAGACGCACTGGCGGCACGAGTGCGTGTATCTGGGAGCAGATGATCGGGGTGACTGGATCGGCCAGCCGATCGGATGGCACAGCATCCGCCCCGGTGCGCAGTTCCATGCCGAAGCGCCGAACGTCACCCTCGTCCCGGCATCGGGCGACTTCGCTCTCACCGTGAACCGCGACCACCCCTTCGGCATGCGCGTCTACATCGACCTGGGCTGGGACATCCACTGGTCGAACGATCCGCTGCTCGCCACCGGCATAGACATGGATCTCGATGTCATCCGCCTCGAGCGGGATCGGGACCCTGCCGAAGGTCCGAGCGGCACATGGGTCGACGACCGGGACGAATGGGCCGAGCACAGCATCCGATACGGCTATCCGGCCGACGTCATGGCGCACCTCGAAGAACTCACCCTCGACCTCGAGGCGCGGGTGCGGGCACAGGTCGCCCCATTCGACGACGCGACTGCCGACGTATGGCTCGACCGCCTGGAAGCACTGCACCTCGACCGACCTAGACTGGACAAGTGACTCAGTCCAAGCGCGCCGACCTCGGCAAGGATCCCCAGCGCGTCAGCGGCATGTTCGACCAGGTCGCCGCAGGCTACGACCGCACGAACACCGTGATGACGTTCGGCAACGACGCGTTCTGGCGCGCGGCGACGACCCGGGCGGTCGCTCCGAAGCGCGGCGAGCGGATCCTCGATCTCGCCGCAGGTACGGCATCCTCATCCGCATCCCTCGCGATGAGCGGAGCCGACGTCGTCGCCGCAGACTTCTCGCCCGGCATGCTGGCCGAGGGGAAGCGTCGCCACGGCCATCTGCCGAATCTGTCGTTCGTCGAGGCCGACGCCATGAATCTGCCGTTCGCCGACGACGAGTTCGACGCCGTGACCATGTCGTACGGACTGCGCAATGTGCAGCAGCCGAAGAAGGCGCTCGCCGAACTGCTGCGCGTCACGAAGCCCGGTGGACGCCTCGTCATCAACGAGTTCTCGACGCCTCCGGGCAAGGCGTTCCGTGGCCTCTACCGCTTCTACAACGCGCAGGTGCTGCCAAGGGTCGCTCGAGTGGCCGGCACGAATGCAGATGCGTACGACTACCTGAACGAGTCGATCATGCACTGGCCGGACCAGAAGCAGCTTTCGGCCTGGATTCGGGAGGCCGGTTGGACGAACGTCGCCTACCGCAACCTCTCGTTCGGCATCGTCGCGCTGCACCGTGCGAGAAAGCCGGCGACCACGCAGGCGAAGGCCCCCGGATCGACCAAGACCTCCAAGCCGAAGAAGGCGTGAGCCCCAGGTAGGGTGGAACCGTGACTTCGAGCCCTGCCGCCCCGGGTTCGCGACTCGCGAGCCGTCTCGGCTTCAGCGACCGCGTATTCATCGGTCGCGCCGCCCGCCGTGTGGCCGACCAGATCGAACTGGGGCTCGACCTCGTCGAGAACGGCCTTGCCGAAGACCTGCGCGTAGCCGACTCCGTGGCGGATGCCGCGAGCCGGTACCTCTACGAAGCGGGAGGCAAGCGCATCCGTCCGGTGCTCACGCTGCTCACCGCGCAGCTGGGCGAAGGCAACATCCCCGCCGTGATCGACATCGCCAAGGCGCTGGAGATGACGCACCTCGGCTCGCTCTACCACGACGATGTCATGGATGGTGCCGACCGCCGACGCGGAGTCCCGGCGGCCCATGCGGTGTGGGGCAACAGCGTCGCCATCCTCACCGGTGACATCCTGTTCTCGCGTGCGAGTCAGCTGATGTCGCGCTATGGCGATCGTGCGATCCGTCTGCAGGCCGACACGTTCGAGCGCCTCGTGATGGGGCAGCTCCACGAGACCGTCGGCGCACAGCCGGGCGATGACCCGATCGAGTTCTACATCCAGGTGCTCGCCGACAAGACCGGTTCCCTGATCGCCGCGGCCACCCAGGGCGGGGCGATCTTCTCGAACGCTCCGGCCGAGTTCGTGGAGCCCTTGCGCCTCTACGGCGAGAAGGTCGGCGTCGCCTTCCAGTTGCTGGACGACGTGATCGATCTGTCAGCCAAGCCGGAGGAGACCGGAAAGGTCCCCGGTACCGACCTTCGCGCCGGAGTGCCGACCATGCCGTACCTGCTGCTCAAGGCCGAGACGGATGCCGCATCCGCTGCCCTCGCGGTGCAGATCGACGAGGGCGTCGCCCTCATCGCCGACGGTGCCGACCCCGCGATCCTCGACCAGCCGTTGGCAGAGCTCCGCGACCACGCCGTGACGCAGAAGACTCTCGAGCTCGCGCGCACCTGGACGCGCGACGCCATCGACGCACTGGCACCGCTGCCCAAGGGCACGGTGCGCGAAGCGCTGACCCGCTTCGCAGAATCACTCGCTGACCGCAGCAGCTGATCGTGAATCGATCGCCGCAGCATCCGAAAGGACACTCATGACCAAGCTTCGCCTGGCCATCGTCGGGGCGGGCCCCGCAGGCATCTACGCCGCCGACATCCTGCTGAAGACCGAGCGCTCCTTCGACGTGTCGATCGACCTGTTCGAGCGGCTGCCTGCGCCCTACGGTCTCGTCCGTTACGGCGTCGCCCCCGACCACCCGCGCATCAAGGGCGTCATCAACGCCCTCCGCGACGTGCTCGATCGCGGCGACATCCGTATCTTCGGCAACGTGCACTTCGGTGAGGACATCACCCTCGCCGACCTCAAGAAGCACTACAACGCGGTGATCTTCGCCACCGGCGCCATCCGCGACACGAAGCTCGACATCCCGGGGATCGACGCCCGAGGATCGTTCGGAGCCGCCGACTTCGTGAGCTGGTTCGACGGCCACCCCGACGTGCCGCGCGATTGGACGCTGGATGCCGAATCCGTCGCCGTCCTCGGCAACGGCAACGTCGCACTCGACGTCGCCCGCATCCTCGCCAAGCATGCGGAGGACCTGCTCCCGACTGAGATCTCCGACAACGTCCACGCCGGGCTCGAGGCCTCGAACGTCACCGACGTGCACGTGTTCGGCCGCCGCGGACCGGCGCAGGTGAAGTTCACACCCCTCGAGCTGCGCGAACTCGGCGAATTGCGCGACGTCGACACGGTCGTCTACGACGAGGACTTCGATTACGACGAGGCGTCGCTCGCGGCGATCTCCAGCAACAAGCAGGTCAAGGTCATCGATCGGGTGCTGCAGCAGTGGCGCACGCGTCCGTCCGTGAACAATTATTCTTCGAACCCTGAGCCTGTCGAAGGGCGAGCATCCCGCCGCCTGCATCTGCACTTCTGGGCCAAGCCCGTCGAGATCAGGACGGATGCCGAGGGCAAGGTCGCAGCGATCGTCTACGAGCGCACCGAGCCGGACGGCTCCGGCGGGCTGCGAAGCACCGGCGAACTGCGCGAGATCGCGATCGGCCAGCTCTATCGTGCGGTCGGCTACTTCGGCTCCCCGCTCAAGGACGTGCCGTTCGACAAGCGCCACGGCGTCATCCCGAACCACGAGGGTCAGGTGCTCGCGAAGGACTCGAACCAGCGGGTGCCCGGCGTGTACGCCACCGGCTGGATCAAGCGCGGACCGGTGGGGCTCATCGGCCACACCAAATCCGACGCCATGGAGACCGTGCAGCACCTCGTCAACGACCAGGGTGCGTGGTGGCAGCCGGAGGACCCGTCAGAGGCGGCGATCCCCGCACTGCTCGAGTCACGCGGCGTCAAGTGGACGGACCTCGAGGGCTGGCATCGACTCGACCAGTACGAGGTCGCCCTCGGCGCGCCGCACGAGCGTGCGCGTGTGAAGGTCGTTCCGCGCGACGAGATGGTGCGGATCTCGCGCGGCGAGTGAGGCTCTCTGCGCCCCACGGCGCCGAGGTCGTCACGAGCCACTGAGTATGGTGGCTTGCATGACCGAATGGGTGCCGGACGTGCTGGGCGACGAGTTCGCGCAGCGCACGCTTCCGCTCGGCGACGATGACGAGGGTGCTGTCGTCGCGACCCTCGTGCGAGCGCTGCCGACCGCCAACGACGCGCATCGGATGGGGCGATGGGAGCGGGCGGTGCGCAGTCTTCGCGGCCTGCCCGCACCGGCCGAAGCCGCGCCCCTGCTCGACGGCGTCGATGTGCTGTACGTGCACGGGTGGTCGGACTACTTCTTCCAGAAGCGTCTGGCACGTTTCTGGACGTCACGCGGCGCGCGGTTCTTCGCGCTCGATCTGCGCAAGTACGGTCGCAGCCTCCGCGACGGCCAGACGCCCGGATACATCGCCGACCTCGCGACCTACGATGAGGACATCGCCGCGGCGCTCGAGGTGATCGCGCAGGATGCGGATACCTCGCGCGGTCCGCGTCGTCTGGTGCTCATGGGCCACTCGACGGGCGGGCTCGTGCTGAGCCTGTGGGCATCTCGGCATCCGGATGCCGCATCCGCCGTCATCCTGAACTCGCCGTGGCTGGAGTTCCAGCTCGCTCCGCTGCGCGCCGCGCTCGCACCGGTGGTCGAGCTGCAGGCGCGGTTGCGGCCCCTCGACGTCGCGCCGCAGATCGATCTGGGCTTCTACGCCAGGGCGCAGGCTGAGTCCGCGGATCCGGATGATGCGTTCGAGACGAATCCGGCCTGGCGGCCGGTGCCTTCGATGCCGGTGCACGCCGGCTGGCTGCACGCGATCCTGCGGGGTCACCGCGCGGTCGGCGACGGCCTCTCGATCCAGTCGCCGGTGTGCGTGCTGCTCTCGGCGCGCTCGGTGATGCCGTCCCGCTGGTCGGAGGAGCTCACCTCGGCCGACTCGGTGCTGGTCGTCGACGACATCGCCCGGCGAGCTCTCAGACTCGGCTCATCGGTGACCATCGAACGCATCGACGGCGCTCTTCATGACGTGTTCCTCTCGCGCAAGGCTGCGCGAGACGATGCCTACGCGCGGCTGGAGCGCTGGGTCACCGGCTGGGTGCACTCGCGGGATCATCCAGCGGGCGGCGCCGTCGCCGGTGGAGCGGCCGGGTTGCTGGACGGCACGGCCGCCGCGCCGTAGAGCGTGGCGATGATCGTCTTGGCCACCACGACCGCTGCCGTCTCGCCGTCGACCGGAGATGCGGAGAGATTGGCCGCCACGATGATGGTGTCCTCAGTGTTCGTGTTGTAGACCATGAACGACGAGTAGCCGGGCAGCTGTCCGTCGTGCCCGAGGATTCCGGGAGCGAACTGCGCGATCCCCCATCCGTAGCCCACGCCGTCGGGCTGTCCGGCGACGGTCGGCTGCACGCTCGCCAGGCGGAGCTTCTGCGTCTCCGCATCGAGCAGGCCGCCGCCCACGAGCGCCTTCACGTACACGGCGAGGTCGTCGGGTGTCGAGATCGCTCCGCCGGCGGTCCACGCCCATGACGGGTTCGCATCCGTCTGGTCGAGGGGAGCGAGGGTGCCGTCCAGCGCGGCCGGGAGCTGGGCCGCAGGCACTGCATACGAATCGATGGTCTCCGCGTTGGTGCCGAACTGGTAGCCCTGCGCGTGCGGTGAAGGGATGCTCGAGTCCGACGGCTCGGGCAGCAGGGTGCGCGTCATTCCCAGCGGTTCGAAGATCCGCTGTCGGAAGGCGTCCGATGCCGACATCTCGGTCAGCTCCTCGATCACCAGTCCGAGCAGCACGATGTTCGTGTTGCTGTAGTCGTACTGCGCACCCGGTGCGAAGTTCGCGGGATGCGCGAACGCGATCGAGAGCAGCTCATCCGGCGTCCAGGCCTTCTGCGGCTCCCGGTCGAGTGCCGCGTTGAAGCCAGGATCGAACGAGTAGCTGTACAGCCCGCTGCGCATCTCCGACAACTGGGCGATCGTGATGTCCTCGCCGCCGGGGACGTCCGGTCGGAAGTCCGATATCGGGTCGTCGAGGGCGAGCAGGCCCTCCTCGACCAGCTGCAGGATGACGGTCGACGTCATGGTCTTCGTGTTGCTGCCGATGCGGAACGCGTCATCCAGTGACATCGGCACGTCGCTTCCGAGTTCAGCGGTGCCGAAGGTCGCAGTCCAGTCGCCCTTCTCGGGCGACAGGATCTTCACGACGACCCCGGGGATCGCGTTCTGCGTCATGACCTCGGGGATCTGCGACTCCAGCGCCGCGGCGTACGACGGATCCGCGGCAGGAGTGGCGACGGAGGAGGGGGTCGGAGCGCTCGAGGCGCCGGACGAGCATCCGCTCACGAGAAGAACGGCGCTGAGCGCTGTCGCCGCCCACGTGGTCGTCTTCGTTCTGTTCTTCGTCTTCATTGCTGCGCTCCTGGGTCTCATGGCGTTCACGGCCCGGTCGTGGGTGCGGGTGGGGGATTCTCCGGGACGATCTGCGCCGCGAGCTCGGTCGCGAAGTCGGCCGCGAAGTTCTTCAGGTTGCCGCCCCACTCGTCATCCGTGTAGGTCTGGGCACCCGGAACGACCGAGACGGAGATCGTGACCGAGCCGATCGGCGATTCTGCTTCCGGCAGCGTCGCGACGGCGGCCTGGTAGCCGCCGAAGAGCGGGGTCTGCATGACCCAGTCGTCGCGGAGGAAGACACCGAGTCCGTACGACCACTGCGGGGTCAGCGTGTGGCATGAGCGGCAGCCGTCGAGCGGGGCGCCGAAGCCGACGAGATCGGCCCCGATCATCGACTGGTATGACTCGGCACTGAGCAGCTCACCGCGACCCACGATCGCGTCGAAGCTCTTCGTCATGTCGCCGATCGTGGTCGTTTCGATCGCGCCATGCGGGAGGGTCCACGAGGGATTCCAGTACGTCGAGTCCTCGAACTGTCCGCGCTCGGCGGTGAAGCCGTGCACGACAGGGCTCGGCACGTGCGCGGTGACGTCTGCGACAGTGCCGTCGAGCTTCAGCGGGTCGAGCACGTACTGCGCGATGAGCTCGTCGAGCGTCTTGCCGCTCTCCTTCTCGAGCACGTGGCCGAGGATGATGTATCCGGCGTGCGAATAGTCCCAGTTCTCGCCGGGGGCGAAGAGCCTCGGACTCGCGGCGCTGTAGGCGAGGAGTTCCTCTTCGCTCCAGGCGCGGAACGGATTCGCCGCCTGGGCCGTGAGGAAGTCCGCGTTCGCGACATGATCGGGGTAGCCGGAGGTCATCGAAGCCAGCATCCGCGGCGTCGCCTGGTCGGCATACGGCAGGTCGGGGAGCCAGCGCGAGATCGGCTCGTCGATGTCGATCAGGCCCGCATCGGCCATCGCGAGCATGGTGGCGGCCATGTACATGATCGCGACGGCGCCGTTGCGGAAGCGTCCGTCCTCGGTGATCGGGAATCCTGTCATCGCGTCGCCGAGCGCCACGGTCTCGATGACACGGCCGTCCACCATCACCTGGGCGACGAGCGACGTGAACCCGTGATCGTCGAACTCCTGCTGAGAGAGGTCATCGAGCAGGATGCTCGTGGCGTCGGCGAGCTCGGTCTGAGCAGTGCTCTCCACGATCGGAGCCGTCGTGCACCCGGTGACGATCAGAGTGCCGGCCAGAACGACGAGCAGTGTCGCACGTGGTGCGCGCCGACGCGAACGCGGAGCGACCGATGGCATGCGCGCAGACCTCATACTGGGGAGACTATTCGGGCGCAGGCCGGCGGAGTAGGGACCTGCGTCGCCAGTTCTCCGAACCGGCCGAGCGGAAGCCGCGTCGCATTTGCGTCTGCGCCGAGACCGCCACCATGATGAGACTGCGTCGAGCGCGAGATGCGCGCACCTTCCACGACCGGGGATCTTCAATGGGCTCAGGAACGAGTGCGCCGATACGGCGATCCTTCAGCCTGGCGCTCTTGGCGATCCTGTGCCTCGGACTGCTGCTCGTGCTCATGCTCATCGAGCTGCTGCCGTGGGGCGGTCCGTTCGCTCCGGCGCTCGCCCTCTTCCCGATCAACGTGCTGATCTATCTCGGCGCCGGCCTGCTCGCCTGGTACCGGCGACCGAGCAACAGCATGGGTGCGTTGATCCTGCTGACCGGCGTATGGGTCTTCCTCGGCGGTGCGGGGAACACCGACATCCCGTCGCTCGTCCTGCTCGGCACCATCGCCAGCAGCATGCCGCTCGCCGGATTCGTGCACCTGCTGCTGGCATTTCCCTCCGGCCGGCTGCGCGGTCGGATCTCGCGGGCGACGGTGGCAGTCGCCTACTGCACGTCTCTGCTCCTGCAGGCCCCGCGATACCTGTTCGCGCCTGATCCTGCCGCCCCTGGTATGGCCCTCGCGGATGCGCCGGAGCTCGCGAGACTCGGCGGTACCGTGCAGGAGGTCGTCGGCTTCATCGTCCTCATCAGCACGATGCTGCTGCTGGCGCGCCGGCTGAGGAATGCGTCGAAAGCCGAACGACGCGTTCTCGTGCCGCTGTACGGCTACGGGATCGCCGCCGTCGTCGTGCTGCTGTTCGCGTCGCGCATCCTGCGCCCGGTCTTCGCATGGGCGCCGCCGGACGTCGCCGCTCTGCAGCTGCTGATGTTCTGCGGCGTTCCCATCGCATTCGCACTCGGTATCCTGCGAGGAGGTGTGGCGAGAACAGCTGAGCTCGAAGAGCTCGGAGTCTGGCTGGGTGAGGCCGGCACCAAGCCGGCGATCGGCGCGGCGCTCTCCCGCGCGCTCGGCGACCCTGCGCTCGAGGTCTGGTTCTGGGTCCCCGGACGCGACGGCTATGTCGATGTCGACGGCGTCGAGGTGACAGTGGCGCGCGAGGCGCGCCACGAGGTCGAGCCAGTCGAACTGGACGGGCGCCGGATCGGTGCGATCTCGTACGACACCGCGCTCATGGCCGAGCCCGACCTGGTCCGCACCGCCGGCCGGGTCGTGGCCATCGCGCTCGATCGTGAGCGGCTGATCGCCGAGCTCCTCGCCAGCCGTCGCGCACTGCAGTCCTCGCGCGAGCGCCTCGTCGAGGTCGCCGACCGGGAACGTCGTCGCATCGCACAGGATCTGCATGACGGACTCCAGGTACAACTCGTCCTCCTCGCGCTCGAGGCGCAGCAGATCGCCAACGCGGGCGACGGCGGGACAGCGGTGCGCGAGCGAGCCACCGAGTTGCGCAGGGGCATCGATGCGGCAGCGGCGGGGCTTCGTGAGGTGGTGCACTCGGTCATGCCTGCCGCGCTGACCCAGCGCGGGCTGTCGGCGGCGGCCGAAGACCTCGTGGATCGGATGCCGGTGCCGACGACGTTGACACTCGGCGTCGTCGATCACGAATGCCCGCCGGTGGTCGAGAGCACTGCGTATTTCGTGGTGGCGGAAGCGCTGGCGAACGCGGTGAAGCACTCGCGAGCGAGCGCCATCGCCGTGCACCTGAGCCGAAGAGGCGATGTCCTGGACGTCGAGGTGCACGACGATGGCGACGGAGGCGCACGAGCCGGGCGGGGCTCCGGCCTCACCGGTATGGTCGAGCGCGTCGAAGCCATGGGCGGCGAGGTGCACATCGAGAGCGCAAGAGGCAACGGTACGACCATTCGAGCGGAGATCCCATGCGGGTTGTGATCGGGGAGGACGAGGCGCTGCTGCGGCGGGGTCTCGAATTGATGCTGGATGATGCCGGCCACGATGTGGTGGCCGTCGCAGCCGATGCCGACGAGCTCGAGAAGGTCGCCTTCATGCATCAACCGGACCTCGTCGTCACCGACATCCGAATGCCGCCGACCTTCACCGACGAGGGCCTGCTCGCGGCCCTGCGCATCCGTGCCCGGCTGCCGGGGACGGCAGTCGTCGTGCTGTCGCAGTACGTGCAGCGGCGATACGCCGTCGAGTTGATCTCCGACCAGACGGGAGGAATCGGATACCTCCTCAAACAGCGCATCGCCGACGTCGGTCAGTTCCTGGGAGACCTGCGCCGTGTCGGCGAGGGCGGAACGGCCATCGACCCGGACGTGGTGGAGGTCATGGTCTCGCGCGCTCGCCGATCGGACTCAGCGGTGAGCGCGTTGACGCCGCGGCAGCAGGAGGTGCTGGGACTGATGGCGGAGGGTCGCAGCAACGCGTCGATCGCGGCGCGGCTGTTCCTCACCGAGAAGGCCGTCGTGCAGCACGCCTCGCGCATCTACACCGCACTCTCGCTGGCGGTCGACTCCGATGCGCATCGGCGCGTGCTTGCGGTGCTGCAGTATCTGAACAGGGAATGAGTCCGGCGCGGAGGCTCTAGCGGAAGTTGATGTACTGCAGATCGACGTCGAGGTCAGAACCCTTCAGCAGCGCGATGACCGCCTGCAGATCGTCACGGCTCTTGGACTGCACACGCAGCTCATCACCCTGGATCTGACTCTTCACGCTCTTGGGGCCCTCGTCGCGGATGATCTTGCTGATCTTCTTCGCGTTCTCGGAGGAGATGCCGTCCTTGAGCGTGGAGGCGATGCGGTACTCCTTGCCGCTGGCGAACGGATCGCCCGATTCGAGGCTCTTCAGTGAGATGCCGCGCTTGATGAGCTTCGACTGGAACACATCGAGCACGGCCTTCGCCCGCTCCTCGGTGTTCGCCTTGATCAGGACGGACTCGCCGCTCCATTCGACCGAGGCGCCGGTGCCCTTGAAGTCGTAGCGCTGCTCGATCTCCTTGCGCGCCTGGTTCAGGGCGTTCTCCGCCTCCTGGTGGTCGACCTTGCTGACGATGTCGAACGATGAGTCTGCCATGGGATCAGTCTACCGATGCGGCATCTCACCGTCGATCTTGGAAGCGCTTCCACGAAGACCAGCATCGGCCCTCGAGTATCACGGCTTGATATCAGCGCACTCAGGCGTTGCATCCTTGGGGTGATTCGATGCATACTGTAAGCGCTTGCAGGTTTGCAGGCGCGAACGGCCTGCACCGGTGCATCCATCGGCAGTGCCGGTCGATCACGCACTGAGAGAGGCACACACCAATGAAGGTGAACATGAGGGGCATCGCCGCGTTCGGCGCGATTGCCGTCGTTTCGACGCTGACGCTGGCAGGTTGCGCCACCGGCGCCACTGACGACTCCGCAGACGCCGAAGGCGACGCGGGTTCGCTCGTCGTCTGGGTCGATGCCGAGCGCGTCGACGCTCTCAAGGGAGCGGCAGACGCGTACGAGGACAAGACCGGCGTCAAGGTCGAGGTCGTGGCGAAGGACGTCGACACGATCAAGGACGATTTCATCCAGCAGGTCCCGACCGGCAAGGGCCCCGACATCACGATGGGTGCGCACGACTGGCTGGGCGAGCTGTCCACCAACGGCGTCGTCGCACCGCTCGAGCTCGGCGACAGCGCCGAGGACTACCTGCCCGTCGCTCTGCAGGCCGCGACCTACGACGGCACCGTCTACATGCTTCCGTACGCGGTCGAGAACATCGCCGTGCTGCGCAACGCCGACCTGATCCCCGAGGCCGCGACCGGCTTCGACGACATGATCGCCAAGGGCCAGGCCGCCGGCCTCGCCCAGCCGTTCGTCGTCGAGCAGGGCGTCGAGGGCAACCCCTACCACCTGTACCCGTTCCAGACCGCGTTCGGCGCACCGGTGTTCGGCACAGACGACAGCGGATCGTACGACTCCACCGACTTGCAGCTCGGCAGCGACGGTGGCACCGCATTCGCCAGCTGGCTCGGCGCGCAGGGTGCCGCAGGCACGCTGAACACCGACATCGACGGCGAGATCGCGAAGCAGCAGTTCATCGACGGCAAGGCCGCATTCTGGCTGACCGGCCCGTGGAATGTCGGCGCCGCCGTCGACGCAGGCGTCAACGTCGCGATCGACCCGATCCCCAGCCCCACCGGTGAGGCGGCCTCGCCGTTCGCCGGCGTCAAGGGCTTCTTCGTGAGCAGCGAGTCCGAGAACAAGGTCGCCGCGAACGACTTCCTGGTGAACTACCTTGGCACTGAGGACGTCCAGCTCGCCCTGTTCGAGTCCGGCAACATCCTCCCCGCCCTCACCTCGGCAGCCGAGACCGCAGCAGCGGATCCGATCATCGACGGGTTCAAGACCGTCGGCGCAGACGCCGTCCCGATGCCGGCCATCCCAGCGATGGGGTCCGTCTGGGAGTTCTGGGGCGTCGCCGAGGCGGCTGCCATCAACGGTGCGGATCCTGCCGCGACGTGGCAGAAGCTCGTCGAAGACGTGACGGCAGCGATCAAGTAACACTGTTCCTTCTGCCGGGGTGAGGCGCACGCCTCACCCCGGCAGAACGACGATGGGCGAGAGATGACGGATACGACCACCACCACAGAGCCGCAGAAACCGCCGACCAGGCGGCAGCGGCAGGCGGCGAGCATCGCCGAGGCCGCTTCGCAGCGGATCGGATGGATGCTGCTGAAGATCCTGCTGCTCGCGGTCGTCGACGCCGTCGCGCTGTACGCGGCCTTCGTGCTCTTCACACACCAGGAATGGGTCGTGCTCGCCCTGGTGGTCGCGGTGGCGATCCTGGTCAACTACATCTACTTCTCGCGCAAGCGCGTCGCGGCGAAGTACCTCACACCCGGCATCATCTTCCTCATCCTCTTTCAGGTCTTCACGCTCCTCTACACGGGCTACATCGGCTTCACCAACTACGGCACCGGTCACAACGGCAGCAAGGATCAGGCGGTCTCCGCCCTCATGGCGTCCGCTCAGGAACGCGTCGAGGATTCGCCGACCTTCCCCGTCACCGTGGTCGAGCAGTTCGGCACGCTCGGGCTCCTCGTCACCGACCCCGAAGACGGCGACGTCTCGGTCGGCACGGTCGAGCAGCCGCTGCAGGAGGTCGACGGCGCCGAGATGGACGGCGACCGAGCGGTCTCGATCGAGGGCTGGGAATCGCTGAGCTTCGCACAGGTGATCGCACGCTCGAGCGAGGTCGAGAAGCTGTCTGTCGACTTCAGCGACGACCCCAACGACGGCGCGATCCGCACACCGGATGGCCAGAGCGGCTTCCTCTACGTCTCGACGCTCGAGTACGACGAACCAGCAGGAACCATGACCGACGTGCGCTCCGGCACCGTCTACAGCGACAACGGCACCGGTGCCTTCACCGCCGAGGACGGCGAGCAGCTGCTGCCCGGCTGGCAGATCACGGTCGGCTTCGACAACTTCGTGCGTGCGGTCACTGACAGCTCGATCCGCGGGCCCCTCATCTCCGTGACGATCTGGACGTTCGCGTTCGCTCTGATCTCGGTCGCGACGACGTTCTTCCTCGGCCTGCTTCTCGCCATCGTCTTCAACAACACCAGGATGCGCTTCCGCAACGGCTACCGCATCCTGCTCATCCTTCCGTACGCGTTCCCTGCATTCCTGTCGGCGCTGGTGTGGGCCGGGATGATGAACGAGAGCTTCGGCTTCCTCAACCAGGTGGTCTTCGGCGGAGCATCCATACCCTGGCTCACCGACCCCGTACTGGCGAAGGTGTCGGTGCTGATCGTGAACCTGTGGCTCGGGTTCCCGTACATGTTCCTCGTCTGCATGGGGGCGCTGCAGGGCATCCCGGAAGAGGTGAACGAAGCCGGCGTCATGGACGGCGCCAACCCATGGCAGGTCTTCCGTCAGATCAAGCTGCCGCTGCTGCTCGTGACCGTGGCGCCGCTGCTGATCTCGTCGTTCGCGTTCAACTTCAACAACTTCAACCTCATCTACATGCTCACCGGTGGTGGTCCGCGTTTCGCCGATGTGTCGATTCCGGTCGGGCACACCGACATCCTGATCTCGATGGTGTACAAGGTGGCCTTCACCGGTCAGACCCGTGACTACGGGCTCGCCTCCGCGTTCACGATCCTGATCTTCATCGTGGTCGCGGCGATCTCGATCATCAGCTTCCGCAAGACCAAGGCTCTCGAGGAGTTGAACTGAGATGACCGTCGCTCCCGCTCCGCTCACGCGCCGGCGTCGCCGCTCGTTCGGCGCATGGTTCGCCGACACCGGATGGCGCCATCTGGTCGCCGTCGTGGCCAGCCTGTTCGCGATCTTCCCGCTGCTGTACGTGCTCTCGGCCTCGCTGAACCCCCGCGGCACGCTGACCGGCTCCAACCAGCTGTTCTCCGCGATCGGCATCGACAGCTACGTGCGCATCCTCACCGACCCGCAGAACCCCTACGGGCTGTGGTTCCTGAACACGCTCGTGATCGCGCTCGTCACCGGCTTCACCACTGTGTTCATCGGCGCATGCGCGGCATATGCCTTCTCGCGCATGCGATTCGCAGGACGCCGGGTCGGCCTCGTCACGATCGTCGTGGTGCAGATGTTCCCGCAGCTTCTGGCAGTGGTCGCGATCTTCCTGCTGATGACGACGCTGGGGGACTGGTTCCCGGCGATCGGACTGAACACCCACACCGGCCTCATCCTGGTCTACCTCGGTGGTGCGCTCGGGGTGAACACGTATCTGATGTACGGCTTCTTCAACACCATCCCGAAGGAGCTCGACGAGGCTGCGCGCATCGACGGCGCCGGTCACGCGCGCATCTTCTTCACGATCATCCTCCGCCTGGTCGCGCCGATCCTCGCCGTCGTCGGACTGCTCTCATTCATCGGCACGGTCAATGAGTACGTCGTGGCGAGCGTCATCCTGATCGATCCGGAGCAGCAGACGCTCGTCGTCGGACTCACCAAGCTCGTCTCCAATCCGCGCTACGCGGACTGGTCGGCGTTCTCGGCCGGTGCCGTGATGGCTGCGATCCCGGTGATGATCCTGTTCCTGTTCCTGCAGAAGTACATCGTCGGCGGCCTGACGGCGGGCGCCACGAAGGGCTGATCGCGCGCCGAGGCCGCGCGCCGAGGCCGCGACTGCACGAGCGCCCGAGCGTGTCATCTGCGCGCACGCGCGCGGCAGTCGTAGCGTGGAGCCATGGCACGAGTGGGCGGTCGCAATCCGGTGATGAGCTGGATCGCAGGGATCTTCTGCGCCGGCGTCATCGCGGCGCTTCTCTGGCTGGCGCTCCCGATGGGGCCGATGCTCGTCGGGTACGTCGGCGACACCCTGCGCGCGGTCGCTCCCGGCGTGGGCTGAGCCGACGCCGCCGGTCACGCGACACGTCGGCACGCCTCCGCGGAGGCGGTACCGGACGGCGATAACCTCTCACTGCACATATCCGACGAGAGGCGCCCCCATGAGTGACCCCGAGGTTCCCCAGCCCGAGCGGCCGAAAGACGTCGACGACGTCGTCGACAGCGCGAACGCGGGACTTGCCGACGCCGCTGCGGCTGGCGCCGAGGTCCCTGGTGAGCGCGACTCGGCTGAGCGCGATGCCGCAGACCGGAATGCCGTCGACCCCGACCTCGCAGCCTTCGAAGAGGCCGAGAAATCTCACCCCGGAACCTTCGCGACTCCCGAGCTCAATGAGCCGTCCGAATCCTTCGACCAGCGCGCTGACCACCGCGCGGACGCCGAAGACCGCGGCGCAGGACCTGCGGCTGCGACGGGCATGTTCGCAGGAGACCGCGCGTCGACATCCGACGCCGATGCTCGACGCGAAGACTCCATCGCCGACACCGCATACCTGCCGCCGGTAGCAGACGACTCCGAGACGCGCGTCGTCCCCTCGGAGCCGACCATCGTCGCCGCGCCGGTCACACAGCAGCAGCAGCCGATGTTCGTGCAGGCACCCGAGCCGCCCCGCGACCGCGGCAACCGTGGCACGGCAGCCGGAATCGGGCTGCTCGCGACGATCGTGTTCGCGATCCTGTACCTCGCCACCGCGATCGGGCTCGGAGCACTCGCCGGCGATGTCACCGGCGAGAACATCGGCGAAGCCGCCCTCGCCCCGCTCACCACGTGGGGCTTCTGGGTTCCGGTCGTCGTGTTCTTCATCGGCTTCTGGCTGCTCGGCGCCGTCATCAACCGCGGCCGATGGGGACTCTGGGTCGTCTTCGGGATCATCGTCGGTCTGTTCGCGTACGCCGGGCACATCCTCGGCCAGCTGTTCGAGGCGCCGTTCTGGCTGATCTCGACGTCGGAGGGCAACGAGCTCGTCGGCAGCCAGCTCCTCGCACCCCTCGCGATCGCAGCATTCGTGTTCGGCCGCGAGCTCACCATCTGGTTCGGCGCTTGGGTCGCTCGCAGCGGTGCACGCAAGACCGAGCTCAACATCGAGGCTCAGCGCGAGTACGAGCGCACGCTCGAAGCCGGCCCCACACTCTCGAGGTAATCACGGAGACCACTTCGCCAGACCCCCGCAGGCCCGTGCCTGCGGGGGTCTCGGCCGTCCTGGCGACGGCGATGACGACGATCGGCTTCTTCGCGATCGCCGTCTTCGGCCTCGGGGTGCTGAGCATCGTGACGGATGCCGAGATCATCGACGTCCCCGAGGCGGGGCAGGCACCAGGCATCGTCGGCATGATCATCGCGGTCGCCGTGTTCGCCGCCGTTCTGTACCTCGCGGTACGGATCGCTCACCCGAAGTTCCGCTCCGTCTGGGCGATCTCGGTCGCCACGGCGTTCGCGCATCTGATCGCAGCGGGAGTCGGCGCCCTGGTCGTGACCGGCGACTTCGTGAACGCGCTCGCGGTGATGGGCGCGCTGATCACCGGCGGCGCGAGTCTCGTGATCCTCGTGACCGCGGCGATCGCCGGCTGGGCCGGTGTCGCGTTGCGGCGCACACGCGCGAAGCGCCCGCGGTGGCCGTGGGAACGCGACGATCTCGATGAGAACTGATCGGCAGACGCGATTATCGTGCGGATGACCCTATTCTGGAAAACGTGCAGCGGTCGCTAGAGACGCAGGTCGACCAGGCCGTCGAGGCCTGGCTGCGCTGGGTGCCGCGTTGGGAGCCCGCCACGCATCGCGGGCGCATAGCACCGTGCCGGCGGTGTCTCGGCTCGCCCATCCTCTCTGCCGCCGGCATCGGCGCGAACGTGCCGCACGGTGTGCAGCACGGCCTCTCCACCCGCATCAAGACGATCGTGGATCACGCGGTCGCCGAGTACACTGCGCGCAATCTTCCGATGCTTCAGCAGGAGCTCGATCAGCAGGCTGCGCGCAATCGCGCGCGCAGCTATCGTCCGTCCGAAGACCTCGAGCCGGAGTTCGAGGGGCTGCCGCTCGACCCTGATCCGGTGCCTGGCGCGCCTTTCCTGTTCACGATCGCCGGCCTCGCCGATGAGGAGAGCGTCGAATTGCCGCCGCTGCCTCCGCTGACCGAGGAGGCGAAAGCAGCACTGCGCCAGGAGGTCGCCCTCGCCGACGAGTACGCGAACATGGTCGGCCGTGAGATCTGCGGCATCCTGCTGCGGCACCGCCTCAACGTGCAGGCCGCGATCTCGCAGCACGTCGAACCGCAGATCGAAGCGCTGCTGGAGGAGCTGACGTCTTCGCTGGACTCGCCCTTCGACCCCGAATCCCCGTAGTCCCACCCCTCAGCCCGGCGAGACCGCGTCTGCGGCATGAGACCGAGGCCCGCACGGTCGGTCTCATGCCGCAACGTCGGTCTCGCGCCGCACGCTCGGCACCCGTGCGTTCGCTGTGAGAGCGACGCGGCCCGCTTGATCGGCGAATCGCGGGTAGGCTATCGTTTTTCGATAGATACCGGCCGCTTATCGATAGGCAGACTGATGCAACCACGTGTGACCGCAGTGCTCAAGACCCTGATCGCCGTGATGCTCGCGCTCCTCGTGGCCGCCCAGGTGTGGATGATCCCAGGTCTGGCTGCTGCCACGGCCGACAGGTTCCCCGAGTTCGCGCAGCTCAAGGTTCCCGGAATCATCGCCGCGGTGGTGTTCCTCGTGTGCGTGGAGGTGGTGCTCATCTGCATCTGGCGGCTTTTGTCGCTCGTGCGAACCGAGCGCATCTTCAGTTCGAAGGCGTTCATCTACGTCGACGTGATCATCGGCACGATGGTCGCAGCGAGTCTGATCATCGTCGTCTCGAACGTGATCATCATGGCTGCCAGAGCCGGGTCCCCGTCGATTCTGCTCGTCTCGATCCTCGGCATCGTCGTCGGCATCGCGCTGGCTCTCCTCGTCGTCGTGATGCGCGGTCTGCTGCGCAAGGCGCTCGAGCTCGAGCAGGACATGTCCGAGGTCGTCTGATGCCCATCGTGATCGACCTCGACGTGCAGCTCGCACGCAAGAAGATGAGCGTGCAGGAGTTCGCGGATGCGATCGGCATCACCCCCGCGAACGTCGCAGTGCTCAAGAACGGGCGGGCCAAGGCCGTGCGATTCACGACGCTCGACGCCATCTGCCAGGTGCTGGAATGCCAGCCGGGCGACATCCTGCGGTGGATCCCCGGCACGGATGCTGATGCTTCAGCCGGAGCGGGGGAGTGATGGACACCACGACGAAGGCGATCAGCTGGGGCGAGAGTGTGGCCAGGCATCTGCTCGATGCCACCGTCTGTCCGGTCTGCGGCCTGGACGGGCTCGCCGCCGGATGCTGCATCCGCTGCGGCACGGATCTTCGCGGGGCGTACGGAGCGGAGCTGTGGGAGGCATCGACCTCCGCGGCCGCCGCGCTGCGGGCACGCGAGGCGGTGCTGAGCCGCGCACCGCAGTCATCAGCGACCCCTGACGACACCGCCGCACCGGCATCCGCATCCCCTGACGCGGCCGCGTCGGCATCCGCATCCCCTGACGACACCGCCACACCGGCATCCGCATCCCCTGACGCGGCCGCGTCGGCACTCACGACGACTCCCGCTCCGCCGAGCGCACCTCCCGGCACGCGCGCGTTCCCCCAACCCCGGCTGCCGCGCTCCAGCGCCACCGTCCAGTCGGTGCTCGCGATCGCCGGGGCGGGGCTCTTCGCGATCGCCGCCCTCATCTTCACCTTCCTGAACCCTGACCTCTCCGACCGCGGAATCCGCAGCGTCGTCGTGGGATTGGTGACCCTTGTCTTCCTCGGCGGCGCCTACATGCTCGCCCGTCGCGGCCTGCAGTTCTCCGCCGAGGCCGTCGGCGGCCTCGGCCTCGTGTTCGTGAGCCTCGATGTCTACGCCTTCGCGCAACTCGGCCGCGGCGACGCTGTCACCTGGCTGCTCGCCGCTCTCGCCACGGCAGTCGCCGGGGCCGTGATGCTCATCGCAGGCCGTCTCTCGCAGGTCCGCGTGTGGCAATGGGCCGCCATGCTGGCCGTCGCGACCGTGCCTGCAATGCTCGGCTACGCCGCCTCGTCGAGCTATGTCGCAGCTCTCGGGCACCTCGGTTCGGCTTTCCTCGCGACAGCGCTGATCGCTGCGACGGCGCTGATCGCTGCGTCTACGCGGATCGCTGCGTCTACGAGGACCGCTGCGTCTACGAGGATCGCGAAGCGCTCGCTCGCGGTGTTCCAGGTGATCGCCGTGCTGAGCGCCGTGCCGCTGTCGGTGTTCGGCGCCCTCTCTTTCGGCGTCACCGTCGTGGCGATGCTGGGCCTCAGCGCGGTGTTCGCGCTCATCGCGCTGCACGCCGTCCTGGCGGCGCGTCAGCTGCTGGGGCATTGGTGGAGCTTCGTCGCCGGCGGCTCGGCGACGTCGGCTCTCGTGCTCGCCACCACGTCGCCCGTGGCGCATTCGGCCGGGCAGTGGCTGCCGGCGGTGCTGCCGACCGCGGCGGCGTTCGCAATCGCCCTGATCGCGGTGACACCTGGGATGCGCACGCTCGTCCGCTCGATGCTCGCGACGGGCGGGATCGTCGTGGTCGGAATGCTCGGGGTGATCCCGGTGCTGTACGCCGCCGCGACTGCCATCGAGGCACTCGGCGCCGTCGTCCGCGGTGCCGTGGCCAGCGGCGACGGCGGTGCCGTGCTCGCCGAACCGTCAGACTGGGCGCCGCTGCTCGGCATGGCGGGGATCGCTGCGGGGCTCGCCCTGTTCGGCGGTCTCGTCCGCGACCGCGACACCCGCCACGCGCGGCGGATCCACGTATCCGACGACATCCGCCGGCCCGGCGGCGAGCGTGAGCCCCATCAGTCCCTGCGCGGCTTCGCGGCCGGCACGGACGTCGTCGCGATCGGCGCAGCGGTACTGACCGTTCTCACCCTCGCGTGCAGCGATCTCCTGCCTCTCGTCGCCCGCCTCGTGATCGTGCTGGGTGCCGCCGCCATCACGGCGGTCGCACTGAGCAGGACCAATGGCACGGTGAACCACCCGCTCACGCCCCATCGCGTCGTCCTGCTCATCGGGATCCACGCCGCCGTCGCGGTCGGCATCCTCATCTCCTGGATCGATCCGCAGACCGTGCCGCTCGCCGGCATCGGTGCGATCGCCGTGCTGGCGCTGGCGAGCAGGACTCTGCCACACGGCATCCGATTCCTGCACGTCGGAGCCGGCTTCGCGTACGCGCTCGTGTGCCTCGCCCAGGCGCTGGCGCAGACCGACCTCGGCAGCATCGCCGTGCTGTGCCTGGTGACGACCGCGGGCCTGGTCGGAGCGATCGTCGTGACATTCCTGCCGCGGGTGCGCGCCCGCGACTGGTACGCCGTTCTCGTCGTCACGTCGGTGCCGTTCGCCGCAGGCATCGTGCAGGTGATCTTCGAGCGCAGCGGCTGGACCGCTCTTTCGACCGCGCTGATGTTCGCGCTCGCCCTGTCGCTCGTGCTCACCAGACGTCCGGGGCTCAACATCGTGCTGCGCACTCTCGCGAGCGGGATGCTGGTGCCCACCGTCGCGGTCGTCGTCGTGTGCCTCGGAGCCCAGGTGCTCGCGGTCAGTGCGTCCCCGGTCACGCTTCCGGTCATCGCCGCGATCGTGGCGCTGGTGCTGCCGAGCACGACGCTGATCCGTGACGCGCTGCGTCACAACGGCCTGCCGGCGGATGCCTCGGCCGCCGCCCGCGTGGCGATCGAGGCATCCGCGCTGCTGACCGGAGCGATCGCCACCGTTCTCGCCCTCGCAAGGGAGGCAGCAGGGCTCGGCACCACGTTCCTCGTCCTCATGATCCTCGGCGTCGGCGCGGCGGCGAGTGCCGTGTTCACTCGGCGCCGCTATGCATGGTGGGTGGCCGGTGCGGCATTCACCGGGGCGCTGTGGTGCATCTGGACCATGAACGGCGTCGATCTGCTCGAGGCGTATCTGCTGCCGCCCGCGCTCGGCGCGGCGACGATCGCCGCCGTGCTCAGTGCGAGGGGGATCGACGTGCGCGGTCTGTACGCAGCGGGACTCGGTCTCGCCGTGCTGCCGAGCCTCGCACTGCTCGTCCTCGTAGAACCGGATGCGCGCACGGCGGTCGAAGTGCCGTGGCGGGCATTCGCGCTGCTCGCGGGGGGAACCGTGCTGCTCGGGATCGGGACGTGGTGCGGGCGCCTGGGTCGCCGCGCCCGCACCGCGCGCGTGCGCACGCTCGTCCCCGCGACGTTCGCCGCAGCGGGCGTCGCGGCGATCGCAGGTCCGGTGCAGGGCATCAGGATGGGCCTCGGCGCCGATCTGGGGACGCTGCACGGAGCAGCCCTCTTCGCCGCCTGCTTCGCGGTCGCCGCGGTGGCCGCCATCATCCTCGTGTGCGCTGGGCGCGGCATCCGCGCGTCGGTGCGTGCGGATTCGCCGCTGCGCACCTCCCGCTGGGTGTTCGCACCGGCGGTCCTCTCGCTCGCCGCCGGCACGTGGTGCGCGATCGAGCGCGACTGGGGTTCGATCTGGTCGATGTGGGCGCTCATGATCGGTCTCCTCGCCCTCATGCTCGCCGCGGCAGTCCGCGCGGAGCGCACGGCGCTGCCACCGGTGTGGTTCCTGTTCGCGATCGCATTCGTCACCGCCGTGGTCGCGTGGAGCCCACGCGACCTGCGGGTGGAGTGGTTCTCGCTGCCGCTGGGCGCGTTCCTGCTGCTCGCCGGCATCCATGCGCTGCGGCGCGGTCGAGACAGCACACGGGGAGGGCTCAACGCCTGGCCGGCCGGGCGGAGCGGTTCCTGGTCGCTGCTCGCGCCGGGGATCATCACGATGATGAGCGCGTCGATCGTCGCGACGTTCACCGACCCTCTGACCTGGCGGGCGATCCTCGTCATGGTGCTCGCGCTCGCCGCGATCATGGTCGGCGCCGGACGGCGACTCGCGGCCCCGTTCATCCTCGGCATGATCGTGCTGCCGATCGAGAACGTGTTCGTCTTCTCCGTGCAGATCGGTCGGGGCATAGAATCGATGCCGTGGTGGATCACGCTCGCCGTGATCGGCAGCGTGCTGCTCATCATCGCCGTCACCTACGAACGGCGAGGCGGAGATGCGGACACGGTGGTCGCGCGGATCCGAGATCTGCGGTGACGTTGCGGCATTTGACCGCGTACGTTACGCGGCATTACACTTGATCAGGTGTGTGCACGTCTCGGCGTGCCTGCACACGGGCGCCGGTCCATACCGGTCTGCCCCCACGGCATACCCATCACACCAAAAGCACGCCTGATCCGGCGTGCCGGTGGGTCATGATGTGAAACCCATCACGCTGTCACCGTGCAGCATTATGAGGAGAGAACGTGCCAACCATTCAGCAGTTGGTTCGCAAGGGTCGCTCGCCCAAGGTCACCAAGACCAAGGCGCCGGCGCTCAAGTCGAACCCGCAGCAGGCCGGGGTATGCACCCGCGTCTACACCACCACCCCGAAGAAGCCGAACTCGGCGATGCGCAAGGTCGCTCGTGTGAAGCTGCGCAACGGGGCCGAGGTCACCGCCTACATCCCCGGCGAGGGCCACAACCTGCAGGAGCACTCCCTGGTGCTCGTCCGCGGCGGTCGTGTCAAGGACCTCCCCGGTGTGCGTTACAAGATCGTCCGTGGCGCCCTGGACACCCAGGCAGTCAAGAACCGTAAGCAGGCTCGTTCCCGCTACGGCGCGAAGAAGGGTTGAGTTAGATGCCTCGTAAGGGTCCCGCCCCCAAGCGCCCCGTCGTCAACGACCCGGTATACGGCGCTCCGATCGTCACCTCGCTGGTGAACAAGATCCTCGTCGACGGCAAGAAGTCGCTGGCAGAGTCGATCGTCTACGGCGCCCTCCGCGGCGTCGAGGCGAAGAACAGCCAGGATGCCGTCGCCACCCTCAAGAAGGCGCTCGACAACGTGCGCCCCACCCTTGAGGTCCGCAGCCGCCGCGTCGGCGGCTCGACCTACCAGGTCCCGGTCGAGGTCAAGCCTCACCGTGCGAACACCCTCGCGCTGCGCTGGCTCGTCAGCTACGCCAAGGGTCGTCGTGAGAAGACCATGACCGAGCGCCTCCAGAACGAGATCCTGGATGCCTCGAACGGCCTGGGCGCTGCGGTCAAGCGTCGTGAGGACACTCACAAGATGGCCGAGTCGAACCGCGCGTTCGCTCACTACCGCTGGTAACCCTTCGACAGGCTCAGGGACCGGACTCGCCCTACCTGAGCCTGTCGAAGCACCCAAACTTTCGTAGTCGTACAGCTAGATAGAAAAGGACACTCCTGTGGCACAAGACGTGCTCACCGACCTGAGCAAGGTCCGAAACATCGGCATCATGGCGCACATCGATGCCGGCAAGACCACCACCACCGAGCGCATCCTGTTCTACACGGGCGTCAACCACAAGCTCGGCGAGACGCACGATGGCGCGTCGACGACCGACTGGATGGAGCAGGAGAAAGAGCGCGGCATCACGATCACGTCTGCCGCCGTGACCTGCTACTGGGACAAGAACCAGATCAACATCATCGACACCCCCGGTCACGTCGACTTCACCGTCGAGGTGGAGCGTTCGCTCCGCGTCCTCGACGGCGCAGTCGCCGTCTTCGACGGCAAGGAGGGCGTCGAGCCCCAGTCCGAGACCGTGTGGCGTCAGGCCGACAAGTACAACGTCCCGCGCATCTGCTTCGTCAACAAGATGGACAAGCTCGGCGCCGACTTCTACTTCACGGTCGACACGATCATCAACCGCCTCGGTGCGAAGCCGCTGGTCATCCAGCTGCCCATCGGCGCTGAGAACGACTTCGTCGGCGTCATCGACCTCGTCGAGATGCGTGCGCTCGTCTGGGAGGGCGACTCCAAGGGTGACGTGACCATGGGTGCCAAGTACGACATCCAGGAGATCCCGGCCGACCTCAAGGAGAAGGCTGCCGAGTACCGCCAGCTGCTCCTCGAGACCGTCGCCGAGACCGACGACGCGCTGCTCGAGAAGTTCTTCGGTGGCGAGGAGCTCACCGTCGCGGAGATCAAGGGCGCGATCCGCAAGCTGACGGTCGCCTCTGAGGTCTACCCTGTGCTGTGCGGTTCGGCGTTCAAGAACCGCGGCGTGCAGCCGATGCTCGACGCGGTCATCGACTACCTGCCGAACCCCCTCGACGTCGGCGCCATCCAGGCGCACGACCCGAAGGACTACGACACGATCGTCGAGCGCAACCCCGACGCGAACGACCCGTTCGCCGCACTCGCGTTCAAGGTCGCCGTGCACCCGTTCTTCGGTCGCCTGACCTACGTCCGCGTCTACTCGGGTCACCTCGACTCCGGCTCTGCGGTCATCAACTCGACCAAGGGCAAGAAGGAGCGCATCGGGAAGATCTTCCAGATGCACGCCAACAAGGAGATCCCGGTCCCCTCGGTCACCGCCGGAAACATCTACGCGGTCATCGGTCTGAAGGACACCACCACCGGTGACACCCTGACCGACCCGGCAGCTCCGGTCGTCCTCGAGTCGATGACGTTCCCCGAGCCTGTCATCGAGGTCGCCATCGAGCCGAAGACCAAGGCCGACCAGGAGAAGCTGGGTGTCGCCATCCAGAAGCTCGCTGAAGAGGACCCGACCTTCCGCACGGAGCTCAACCCCGAGACCGGTCAGACGACCATCAAGGGCATGGGCGAGCTGCACCTCGACATCCTCGTGGATCGTATGAAGCGCGAGTTCAACGTCGAGGCGAACGTCGGCAAGCCCCAGGTGGCCTACCGCGAGACGATCAAGAAGTCGGTCGAGAAGTACGACTACACCCACAAGAAGCAGACGGGTGGATCGGGTCAGTTCGCAAAGATCCAGTTCAACATCGAACCGCTCGACCTGGATGCCGAGAAGACTTACGAGTTCGTGAACGCCGTCACCGGTGGTCGCATCCCGCGTGAGTACATCGGCTCGATCGATGCCGGTTTCCAGGACGCCATGAACGTCGGTGTCCTCGCCGGCTTCCCGATCGTGGGCGTCAAGGCGACCATCGTCGATGGTGCAGCGCACGACGTCGACTCCTCGGAGATGGCGTTCAAGATCGCTGGATCGATCGGTATGAAGGAAGCACTGCGTCGTGCGAACCCCGTTCTCCTCGAGCCGCTCATGGCCGTTGAGGTTCGTACTCCCGAGGAGTACATGGGCGACGTGATCGGCGACCTGAACTCGCGTCGTGGCCAGATCCAGTCGATGGAGGATGCCACCGGCATCAAGATCGTCCGTGCACAGGTTCCGCTGTCCGAGATGTTCGGATACATCGGCGACCTGCGCTCGAAGACCTCTGGTCGCGCGGTGTACTCGATGGAGTTCCACTCCTACGCCGAGGTCCCCAGGGCCGTGGCCGACGAGATCGTCCAGAAGATCAAGGGCGAGTAAGCCCTTCCGTCCGGGGCCCGCTCCCTGAGCCTGTCGAGCTCCCTGAGCCTGTCGAAGGGTCGGGCCCCGGACAACACACAACTTCACAAAGCTCTCTCTACTAAACTGAGAATCAAACCCCGTAGGGAACCGGTCACAATCCAGTGCTCGGCAATCTCTACACGAACGTCCTGAGGAGGACCAAGTGGCCAAGGCCAAGTTCGAGCGCACCAAGCCGCACGTGAACATCGGAACGATCGGTCACGTCGACCACGGCAAGACGACGCTGTCGGCAGCCATCTCCAAGGTGCTCGCTGACAAGTACCCGTCCGACACCAACGTTCAGCGTGACTTCGCTTCCATCGACTCGGCGCCGGAAGAGCGCCAGCGTGGTATCACGATCAACATCTCGCACATCGAGTACGAGACGCCGAAGCGCCACTACGCGCACGTCGACGCACCCGGCCACGCCGACTACGTCAAGAACATGATCACCGGTGCAGCCCAGATGGACGGCGCCATCCTCGTGGTCGCCGCCACCGACGGCCCGATGGCTCAGACCCGTGAGCACGTTCTGCTCGCCAAGCAGGTCGGCGTGCCGTACCTGCTCGTCGCACTGAACAAGAGCGACATGGTCGACGACGAGGAGATCCTGGAGCTCGTCGAGCTCGAGGTTCGCGAGCTGCTCGCAGCCCAGGGCTTCGACGAGGACGCACCTGTCGTCCAGGTCTCGGCACTCAAGGCGCTCGAGGGCGATGAGAAGTGGGTCGAGAAGATCCTCGAGCTCATGCAGGCTGTCGACGACAGCGTTCCGGACCCGGAGCGCGACCGTGACAAGCCCTTCCTCATGCCGATCGAGGACGTCTTCACGATCACCGGTCGTGGAACGGTCGTCACCGGCCGCGCCGAGCGTGGCACGCTCAAGATCAACTCCGAGGTCGAGATCGTCGGCATCCGCAACACCCAGAAGACCACGGTCACGGGTATCGAGATGTTCCACAAGCAGCTCGACGAGGCGTGGGCCGGCGAGAACTGTGGTCTGCTGCTTCGCGGTCTCAAGCGTGAGGACGTCGAGCGCGGCCAGGTCGTCGTTCAGCCGGGTTCGGTCACCCCTCACACGAACTTCCAGGGCACCGCGTACATCCTGTCGAAGGAAGAGGGCGGCCGTCACAACCCGTTCTACACGAACTACCGCCCGCAGTTCTACTTCCGCACCACCGACGTCACCGGCGTCATCTCGCTGCCCGAGGGCACCGAGATGGTCATGCCCGGTGACACCACCGACATGACGGTCGAGCTGATCCAGCCGATCGCCATGGAAGAGGGCCTCGGCTTCGCCATCCGTGAGGGTGGACGCACCGTGGGCGCCGGTACGGTCACGAGCATCATCAAGTGAGTCGGGCCGGGTCAATGCGCGAAGCGCGTTGACGCGGCATCGACTCAGGTTGAGCGAGCGGAGCGAGTCGAAACCTCTCTCATCCTGACCACTTCGCAAAGGGGGCGAGCCTTCGGGCTCGGCCCCTTTGTCGTCGGTGCGCGCAGCCTTGTCGTCGGTGCGCGCTGCTTTGTCGTCGGTGCGCGCAGCGCAGGGTTCCCTTCGCGCCGGATGCCGTGCAGAATAAGAGATGTCGGCATACTCGGCCGGCGTCACAACCTCAAGGGGGACCCGCAATGGGAATCGACGACATGGTCAACAAGGGCAAAGACCTGTACGAGCAGAACAAGGACAAGATCGCTGACGTCGTCAAGAGCGAGCAGGCAGAGGACGTGAGCGACAAGGTCCTCGACGGCGTCGCCGACTTCGCCAAGAAGCTCGCACCGGGTGCCGCTGACAAGATCGACGAGATCCGCGACGGCGCCGACAAGGCCGTCGGCAACGAGTAGACGCAGTTTCACCGGAAGGGACGGCGCACCACGGGTGCGTCGTCCCTTCCGTGTACTATGAGGACAACCGCCTGGGGATCTCGCGGTCGGGTTCGTCGAAGGGGTTCGACGAACTGAAATGCACAGCTCCGGCTGTGAGCAGGAACTGGGGAACGATCTTGGGGACCATCACGCGTCGTACGCCATCTGAGCGTCGATGCTTCGCCCCGCATCCGCGGCGGTCGATCCGCCGCGCCTTCGACGAGGATTCCGGTGTCCCTTCGCACCGGAGCCCTCGTGTTCGGTGCGCCCCCTCGCGCTGAACACTCCCCAAGACGGGGTGGGGCATGGGGATGCCTCACCCCGTTTCTGCTGTGCTCGGCGGGCCTCCGAAACCGCGCGACACGCCCGGGTTTGCGTAAGTGAAATCCGGCTGGCAGAATAGACAGGTTCCACATTCCGGCGGTGCACTTTGTGTGCCCATCGGATCACTACCAGGGCAGTGCATAGGCGGCGTCATCTCCTCGGAGATCGCGCGCAGGGACCTAGGCCGCGGGTGGCAGAACAGCAACCACCTCCTCACGGAGGTTCTGCCGTGCGTAGAAATACGCGCGGGTTGACAGAAGAACAGTGGTGCCCGGCGCGAACAGCGTCGACGTGCGTCCAATGCCCCTGGGTCACCCGGCCCAGGACGGTAAGACGCCTTAAAGAGAGTGAACAGACAATGGCGGGACAGAAAATCCGCATTCGCCTGAAGTCGTATGACCATGAGGTCATCGACTCGTCGGCGCGCAAGATCGTAGACACCGTGACCCGTGCGGGCGCGACTGTCGTCGGCCCGGTGCCGCTTCCGACCGAGAAGAACGTCGTGTGCGTCATCCGGTCGCCCCACAAGTACAAGGACAGCCGCGAGCACTTCGAGATGCGCACCCACAAGCGTCTGATCGACATCGTCGACCCGACGCCCAAGGCAGTCGACTCGCTGATGCGTCTCGACCTTCCGGCTGACGTCAACATCGAGATCAAGCTCTGAGGATCGACATGGCTGACATCAACGCAAAGAATTCAAAGGGGATGCTGGGCACCAAGCTCGGCATGACCCAGGTGTGGAACGCGGACGGCAAGCTCGTCCCCGTCACCGTCATCGAGTTGGCACCGAACGTGGTCACCCAGATCCGCACCCCCGAGAAGGACGGCTACAACGCCGTTCAGATCGCGGCAGGTCAGATCGACCCGCGCAAGGTCAACAAGCCCCTCACGGCCCACTTCGAGGCTGCCGGCGTCACGCCGCGCCGTCACGTCACCGAGATCCGCACTGCGGATGCTGCTGACTACTCGCTCGGTCAGGAACTCACGGTCGACGGCCTCTTCGAGGCAGGCCAGCTGGTCGACGTCGTCGGCACCAGCAAGGGCAAGGGCACCGCGGGTGTCATGAAGCGCCACAACTTCAAGGGCGTCTCGGCATCCCACGGTTCGCACCGCAACCACCGCAAGCCCGGCTCGATCGGCGCGTCCTCGACCCCGAGCCGCGTCTTCAAGGGCATGCGCATGGCCGGCCGTATGGGCGGCGAGCGCGTGACCGTTCTCAACCTGACGGTCCACGCCGTCGACACCGACAAGGGGCTGCTGCTCGTCAAGGGCGCCGTTCCCGGTGCTCGTGGCCGCATCGTCTACGTCCGCAACGCAGTGAAGGGGGCCTAGTCCATGGCTGACTCGTCTCTCGCGCTCGACGTCCTCAAGGCCGACGGCAAGAAGGCAGGCTCGATCGAGCTGCCCGCCGCGCTCTTCGACGTCAAGACGAACATTCCGCTCATCCACCAGGTCGTCGTCGCGCAGCTCGCGGCGGCTCGCCAGGGCACCCACTCGACCAAGCGTCGCGGTGAGGTTTCCGGTGCTGGCCGCAAGCCCTTCAAGCAGAAGGGCACGGGTAACGCCCGTCAGGGCTCGATCCGCGCGCCGCACATGACCGGCGGTGGCATTGTCCACGGCCCGAAGCCGCGTGACTACTCGCAGCGCACGCCCAAGAAGATGATCGCGGCCGCCCTCCTGGGCTCGCTCAGCGACCGCTTCCGCGGTGACCGTCTGCACGCCATCGAGTCCTTCGGCATCGACGGTGCACCTTCGACGAAGGCTGCCGTGAGCTTCCTCACGACGGTCGTCACGTCGAAGAACGTGCTCCTCGTGATCGAACGAGGCGACGACATCACCACGAAGAGCATTCGCAACCTTGCGAACATCCACGTGCTGACGTTCGACCAGCTCAACGCGTACGACGTGCTCGTCTCTGACGACATCGTCTTCACCAAGGCCGCGCTCGAGGGCTTCATCGCCTCGAAGACCGGCACAACCGAGGAGGTCTCGGCATGACCGAGCAGGTAGGCGCCCTCCAGTCGGCGTTCAACAAGGACCCCCGCGACATCATCCTGAAGCCGGTCGTCTCTGAGAAGAGCTACTCGCTGATCGACGAAGGCAAGTACACCTTCCTCGTCGACCCGCGTGCTACGAAGACCGAGATCAAGCTCGCCATCGAGAAGATCTTCGGCGTCAAGGTCGCGTCGGTCAACACGATCAACCGCGTCGGCAAGGCCCGTCGCACCCGCTTCGGCACGGGAAAGCGCAAGGACACCAAGCGCGCCATCGTGAGCCTGAAGTCGGGCACCATCGACATCTTCACGGCAATCGGCTGATCCGGGGGATAAAGGACAATCATGGCTATTCGCAAGTACAAGCCCACGACCCCGGGTCGCCGCGGCTCGTCGGTGGCTGACTTCGCCGAGATCACTCGATCGACGCCGGAGAAGTCGCTGCTGCGCCCGCTCTCGAAGACCGGTGGTCGCAACAACCAGGGCCGCATCACGACCCGTCACATCGGTGGTGGCCACAAGCGCCAGTACCGTGTCATCGACTTCCGTCGCAATGACAAGGACGGCGTCAACGCCAAGGTCGCTCACATCGAGTACGACCCCAACCGCACCGCACGCATCGCACTGCTGCACTACTTCGACGGCGAGAAGCGTTACATCATCGCGCCGAACAAGCTGAACCAGGGCGACGTCGTCGAGTCGGGTGCATCGGCTGACATCAAGCCGGGCAACAACCTGCCTCTGAAGAACATCCCGACCGGTACTGTGATCCACGCGATCGAGCTCCGTCCGGGTGGCGGCGCGAAGCTCGCCCGTTCGGCAGGCGCCTCGGTGCGCCTCGTCGCCAAGGACGGCATCTACGCGCAGCTGCGTCTCCCCTCGGGCGAGATCCGCAACGTCGATGCCCGCTGCCGCGCCACGATCGGCGAGGTCGGCAACGCCGAGCAGTCGAACATCAACTGGGGCAAGGCCGGCCGTAACCGCTGGAAGGGCATCCGCCCGACCGTGCGCGGTGTGGCCATGAACCCCGTCGATCACCCGCACGGTGGTGGAGAGGGCAAGACCTCCGGTGGTCGTCACCCTGTCACCCCCTGGGGCCAGGCAGAGGGTCGTACCCGTCACGCCAACAAGGAAAGCGACAAGTACATCGTTCGTCGTCGCACCGCGTCTAAGAAGCGTAAGTAGGAGTAGAAGAAGATGCCACGGAGTCTCAAGAAGGGCCCCTTCGTCGACGAGCACCTGCTTCGCAAGGTCGTCGTGCAGAACGAAGCCGGTTCCAAGAACGTCATCAAGACCTGGTCTCGCCGGTCCATGATCATCCCGGCCATGCTGGGTCACACGATCGCGGTCCACGACGGTCGCAAGCACATTCCTGTGTTTGTCACCGAGACCATGGTCGGTCACAAGCTGGGCGAGTTCGCGCCCACCCGCACCTTCCGCGGCCACGAGAAGGACGACAAGAAGGGCCGTCGCCGCTGACGCGGGGACGATAGAGGAGAGAGAAATGGTGGAGTCCATCGCACGCGTGCGACACATCCGCGTGACCCCTCAGAAGGCTCGTCGTGTCGTCGCGCTCATCAAGGGCAAGCAGGCCCAGGAGGCTCTTGCGATCCTGAAGTTCGCAGCACAGAGCGCCAGTGAGCCGATCTACAAGCTTGTCGCGTCGGCCATGGCCAACGCGCAGGTGAAGGCGGATCGTGACGGCGAGTACCTCGACGAGCAGGACCTGTACGTGGTCAACGCGTACGTAGACGAGGGCACGACGCTCAAGCGTTTCCGCCCCCGTGCACAGGGTCGCGCTTTCCAGATCAAGAAGCGCACGAGCCACATCACGGTCGTGCTCTCGACGCCTGAGGTTGCCACGGCAGCCGACGGCGAAAGCAAGAAGAAGGCGAGCAAGTAATGGGACAGAAGGTAAACCCGTACGGCTTCCGCCTCGGAATCACCACGGACCACGTTTCGCGTTGGTTCTCGGACTCGACGAAGCCTGGTCAGCGTTACGCCGACTACGTGGCTGAGGACATCAAGATCCGTAACCTGCTCAAGACGCAGCTCGACCGCGCCGGTGTCTCGAACATCGAGATCGAGCGCACCCGTGACCGCGTCCGCGTCGACATCCACACCGCCCGTCCGGGCATCGTGATCGGTCGTCGTGGTGCAGAAGCCGAGCGGATCCGTGGCGACCTCGAGAAGCTCTCGGGCAAGCAGATCCAGCTGAACATCCTCGAGGTCAAGAACCCCGAGGCTGACGCTCAGCTCGTCGCACAGGGCATCGCCGAGCAGCTCTCTGCTCGCGTGGCGTTCCGTCGTGCGATGCGCAAGGGTCTCCAGGGCGCGCAGCGCGCTGGCGCCAAGGGCATCCGCATCCAGGTCTCCGGCCGCCTCGGCGGCGCCGAGATGAGCCGCTCGGAGTTCTACCGCGAGGGTCGTGTGCCGCTGCACACGCTGCGCGCGAACATCGACTACGGCTTCTACGAGGCACGGACCACCTTCGGCCGCATCGGCGTGAAGGTCTGGATCTACAAGGGCGATCTCACCGCCAAGGAGCTTGCTCGCGAGCAGGCCAACCAGAAGCCTTCGCGCGACCGTGGCGGCGACCGTCGTCGTGGCCCGCGGGGCGAAGCACCTGTTGCAGAAGGAGCGTCGGCATAATGCTCATCCCCCGTAAGGTCAAGTTCCGCAAGCAGCACCACCCGGGTCGTACCGGGCACGCTACCGGCGGCACGAAGGTCTCCTTCGGCGAATACGGCATCCAGGCCCTCACGCCCGCTTATGTGACCAACCGTCAGATCGAGGCAGCTCGTATCGCGATGACGCGTCACATCAAGCGCGGTGGAAAGGTGTGGATCAACATCTACCCGGACCGTCCGCTCACGAAGAAGCCGGCCGAAACCCGCATGGGTTCCGGTAAGGGTTCGCCTGAGTGGTGGGTTTCCAACGTCAAGCCGGGTCGCGTCCTCTTCGAGGTCGCAGGCGTCAGCGAGGAACTTGCTCGCGAAGCACTGACCCGAGCCATTCACAAGCTGCCTCTCAAGGCACGCATCATCAAGCGCGAGGAGGGCGACGCGTAATGGCGATCGGCACCAAGGAGCTCGCTCCGGCAGAGCTCGACACGTTCGAAGACCAGCGCCTCGTCGAGGAGCTGCGTAAGGCCAAGGAGGAGCTTTTCAACCTCCGTTTCCAGTCGGCCACCGGCCAGCTGGAGAGCCACGGCCGCATCCGCGCCGTCAAGCGCGACATCGCGCGCCTGTACACCGTGATCCGCGAACGCGAGCTGGGCATCCGTGCGACGCCTGCTCCCGTCGAGGCTCCGGCCAAGAAGGCGTCCAAGTCGAAGGCGAAGAAGTCCGAGGATGCCTCGGCTGACGCCGAAGGGAAGGCTGAGTAATGGCCACCAAGAAGGAAGCGGAAGCTCCCGTCTCGCACGACGTGCGCGACGAGAACGCTCGCGGTTACCGCAAGACGCAGCGTGGTTACGTCGTCAGCGACAAGATGGACAAGACCATCGTCGTCGAGGTCGAGGACCGCGTGAAGCACCCGCTCTACGGCAAGGTCATCCGCCGTACCGAGAAGCGCAAGGTGCACGACGAGACCAACTCGGCGGGCATCGGCGACCTCGTTGTCATCAGTGAGACCCGTCCGCTCAGCGCCACCAAGCGCTGGCGTCTGGTCGAGATCGTCGAGAAGGCCAAGTAAGCCTCCGGCTTACTGAAGGAGTAATAGTGATTCAGCAGGAATCCCGCCTCAAGGTCGCCGACAACACCGGCGCGAAGGAGCTGCTCACGATCCGCGTCCTCGGTGGCTCACGCCGTCGTTACGCAGGTCTGGGTGACACCATCGTCGCCACGGTCAAGGACGCGATCCCGGGCGGCAACGTCAAGAAGGGCGACGTCGTCAAGGCGGTCATCGTCCGCACCAAGAAGGAAGTCCGTCGTCCGGACGGCTCCTACATCAAGTTCGACGAGAACGCCGCCGTCATCCTGAAGACCGACGGGGAGCCCCGTGGCACCCGTATCTTCGGACCGGTCGGTCGTGAGCTTCGCGACAAGAAGTTCATGAAGATCGTCTCGCTCGCGCCGGAGGTTATCTGATCATGGCGAAAATCAAGAAGGGCGACCTGGTTCAGGTCATCTCGGGCGCCAAGCCCGAGCGCGGCGGCGACCGCGGCAAGCAGGGCAAGGTCCTCGAGGTCCTCGCTGAGCGCAACCGCGTCATCGTCGAGGGCGTGAACTACGTCACCAAGCACACCCGCGTCGGCCAGACGCAGCGTGGCACCAAGACGGGCGGCATCGAGACCATCGAAGCCCCCATCCACATCTCGAACGTCGCAGTCGTCGACCCCGAGACCAAGAAGCCGACTCGTGTCGGTCACCGGGTCGAGGAGCAGACCAAGGACGGCGTCAAGCGCACCGTCCGCGTGCGTTACGCGAAGAAGAGCGGTAAGGACCTCTGATGAGCACCGACACTGCCGCGCAGGCTGGCAAGATCCAGCCGCGCCTGAAGCAGAAGTACAAGGCCGAGATCCAGCAGAAGCTGCAGGACGAGTTCGGCTACAAGAACGTGATGCAGATCCCCGGCCTCGTCAAGGTCGTCGTCAACACCGGTGTCGGTGAGGCGGCTCGCGACAGCAAGGTGATCGATGGCGCGGTCGAGGACCTCACCAAGATCACCGGCCAGAAGCCGATCGTCACGAAGGCCCGCAAGTCCATCGCGCAGTTCAAGCTGCGTGAGGGTCAGGCCATCGGCGCGCACGTCACCCTCCGTGGTGACCGCGCGTGGGAGTTCGTCGACCGCCTCGTGTCGCTCGCGCTGCCCCGCATCCGCGACTTCCGCGGTCTGTCGGGCAAGCAGTTCGACGGCAACGGCAACTACACGTTCGGTCTCCAGGAGCAGAGCGTGTTCCACGAGATCGACCAGGACAAGATCGACCGTGTCCGTGGATTCGACATCACTGTCGTGACCACGGCGAAGACGGACGACGAGGGTCGCGCTCTGCTGCGTCACCTCGGATTCCCCTTCACGGCTGACGACGCCAAGGCGTGATGCTCAGGACCCCCGCCGTTTCCTGCGCCTGTCGAAGGGCGGGCGGGGGTCCCGCATGCGCTTACAATTGAAGATTGCGAATCATAGAAGGTCGTCTGTCGTGTAACGGCAGCCGAAACCTCATGAACAAAGGAAAACACCCATGACAATGACAGACCCGGTCGCAGACTTGCTGACCCGTCTGCGCAACGCGAACTCGGCACACCACGACTCCGTGTCCCTGCCGTCGAGCAAGCTCAAGACGCACATCGCCGACATCCTCCAGCAGGAGGGCTACATCGCCGGCTGGGAGGTCACCGATGCTCGCGTCGGCCAGAACCTCACCCTCACGCTGAAGTACGGCCCCAACCGTGAGCGTTCGATCGCGGGCATCAAGCGCGTGTCGAAGCCCGGCCTTCGCGTCTACGCGAAGTCCACGGAGCTGCCTACGGTCCTCGGTGGCCTCGGCGTGGCCATCCTGTCCACTTCCTCCGGTCTTCTCACTGACCGTCAGGCTGAGCAGAAGGGCGTGGGCGGAGAAGTTCTCGCCTACGTGTGGTAATTCGAAATGTCGCGTATTGGACGACTTCCCATCTCGATCCCCTCGGACGTCACCATCTCGGTCGACGGTCGCGCGGTCGCGGTGAAGGGCCCCAAGGGTGAACTCACCCTGAACGTGGCCAGCCCCATCGAGGTCGCGGTCGAGGACAACCAGGTGGTTGTCTCCCGTCCCGACGACGAGCGCGAGTCGCGGTCGCTTCACGGCCTGACCCGCACGCTCATCAACAACAACATCATCGGCGTGACCCAGGGCTACACCAAGGGTCTTGAGGTCGTCGGCACCGGTTACCGCGTGCAGCAGAAGGGCAGCTCGGTCGAGTTCGCTCTCGGCTTCTCGCACCCCGTGCTGGTCGACCCGCCCGCCGGCATCACTTTCACGGTCGAAGGCAACAACAAGGTCACCGTGAGTGGTATCGACAAGCAGGCTGTCGGTGAGGCAGCTGCCAACATCCGCAAGATCCGCAAGCCCGAGCCGTACAAGGGCAAGGGCGTGCGTTACGCCGGCGAGATCGTGCGTCGCAAGGCCGGAAAGAGTGGTAAGTAACCATGGCTCTCAAGTCAAAGTCTGACGCCCGCGCGCGTCGTCACGCACGCCTTCGCAAGAAGGTCGTCGGCACCGAAGCGCGTCCGCGTCTGGTCGTCAACCGTTCGGCTCGTCACGTCTTCGTCCAGCTGGTCGATGACAGCAAGGGCATCACGGTTGCATCTGCATCCACGCTCGAGACCGAGCTGCGCTCGTTCGAGGGCGACAAGACCGCCAAGGCCCGCAAGGTCGGCGAGCTCCTCGCTGAGCGCGCGAAGGCCGCCGGCTTCTCCGAGGTCGTCTTCGACCGCGGTGGCAACCGTTATGCGGGCCGCGTTGCGGCCATCGCCGACGGCGCCCGCGAAGGAGGGCTGGCACTGTGAGTGACAACAAGGAGAACGAAGTGACCGAAACGGCTGCTGCCGCTCCCGAGACGGCCGCTGTCGTCTCCGAGACGGCTGCCGGCACGACTCAGGCAGAGCCCGCACGCGAAGGTCGTCGCGGCGGCCGTGACCGCAACCAGGGTGGTCGTGATCGCAACTCGCGCGATCGCGGCGACAACCAGTTCCTTGAGCGCGTCGTCACCATCAACCGCGTCTCGAAGGTCGTGAAGGGTGGACGCCGGTTCAGCTTCACCGCTCTCGTGGTCGTCGGCGACGGCAACGGTCTGGTCGGTGTCGGCTATGGCAAGGCCCGCGAGGTGCCCCTGGCCATCTCCAAGGGTGTCGAAGAGGCCAAGCGCAACTTCTTCCGCGTACCGCGCGTCGGAACCACGGTTCCGCACCCGGTGCAGGGCGAAGCTGCTGCCGGTGTCGTGCTGCTGCGTCCGGCTGCTGCCGGTACCGGTGTCATCGCCGGTGGTCCGGTGCGCGCCGTCCTCGAGTGCGCCGGCATCCACGATGTCCTCTCGAAGTCGCTCGGCTCGTCGAACACGATCAACATCGTGCACGCGACCGTCGCGGCCCTGAAGAGCCTCGAAGAGCCTCGTGCAGTCGCGGCTCGCCGTGGCCTCGAGTACGACGCCGTCGTTCCGGACATCATCATCCGCAACGAGGCCAAGGCCGCAGCTGCGGCCGCAGCGAAGGTAGGTGCCTGATGGCCGAGCGTCTCAAGGTGACCCAGATCAAGTCCAAGGTGAGCGAGAAGCAGTATCAGCGTGACACGCTGCGCAGCCTCGGTCTGAAGCGGATCGGCGACAGCACCGTCCGCCCCGACGACGCGCAGACGCGCGGTTACGTCAAGACCGTCGCACACCTCGTCAAGGTTGAGGAGATCGACTAATGGCTGAGAAGAACGACGCCGTCGAGGAGAAGGCCGCCAAGGCCCCCGCCAAGAAGGCTGCCGCTCCCAAGGCTGCGGCTGAGAAGGCTGCCCCGAAGGCTGCCGCGTCCAAGGATGCTGCCGAGAAGAAGCCTGCTGCGAAGAAGGCACCGGCCAAGACCGCTGCCTCCGACGCGAAGGCTGACTCTGCTGCCAAGAAGCCTGCTCCCAAGAGCAAGAAGGCTGCGCCGAAGGCGGATGCTCCGGCATCCCGTCCCGGTGTGCTCAAGGTCCACCACCTGCGTCCGGTCCCCGGCGCCAACACCGCGAAGACCCGTGTCGGTCGCGGTGAGGGCTCCAAGGGCAAGACGGCCGGTCGTGGCACCAAGGGCACCAAGGCCCGCAACACCGTTCGCGTCGGCTTCGAGGGTGGGCAGATGCCTCTGCACATGCGCACTCCGAAGCTGCGCGGGTTCAAGAACCCGTTCCGCGTCGAGTACCAGGTCGTGAACCTGGAGAAGCTCGCGGAACTGTACCCGAAGGGTGGCGATGTCACCGTGGGCGACCTGGTCGCCAAGGGTGCTGTTCGCAAGAACGAGAAGGTCAAGGTTCTCGGAAACGGCGACATCGCCGTGAAGCTCACCGTCTCGGTCGACAAGGTCTCGGGTTCTGCCGAGCAGAAGATCGTGGCTGCGGGCGGATCCGTCAAGTAACCACTGCGCAAGAGGGGTCGGAGATTCTCCGGCCCCTCTCGTGCGTTACCCTGGTCTTTCAGCCTTTCCTCCGCGGAACGGCAACCTTTCAGGAGGAACGCCTTTGTTTAGCGCTATCGCGCGGATCTTCCGCACGCCCGACCTGCGTCGGAAGATCGGTTTCACACTGGCGATCATCGCCATCTACCGGCTCGGATCGCACGTGCCCGCCCCGTTCGTGAACTTCCCGAACGTCGAGGAGTGCCTGCGCCTCAACGCCGGCACCGAGGGTCTGCTCAGTCTGGTCAACCTGTTCTCCGGCGGCGCTCTGCTGCAGCTGTCGATCTTCGCGCTCGGCGTCATGCCGTACATCACCGCGACGATCATCACGCAGCTGCTGCGAGTCGTCATCCCGCACTTCGAGGCGCTGCACAAGGAAGGCCAGGCCGGACAGGCCCGCCTGACCCAGTACACGCGTTACCTCACGATCGCCCTCGCGCTGCTGCAGTCGACGACTCTCGTCACCGTGGCCCGCAGCGGTCAGCTGTTCGGAACGACCGACATCGCCGCATGTCAGCAGCTGCTGACCAACGACGTCTGGTGGGCGCAGCTGCTGATCATCATCGCGATGACCGCCGGTACCGGCCTGATCATGTGGTTCGCCGAGCTCGTCACCGAGCGCGGCATCGGCAACGGCATGTCGCTGCTGATCTTCACCTCGATCGCCGCGACGTTCCCCGCGGCCATGTGGGCGATCTTCGAGTCGAACGGCTTCGAAGTGTTCCTGCTGGTCCTGGCCGTCGGCATCGTCGTCACCGGCCTCGTGGTCTTCGTCGAGCAATCTCAAAGACGGATCCCCGTGCAGTACGCCAAGCGCATGGTCGGACGCCGCACCTACGGCGGTACGAACACGTACATCCCGATCAAGGTGAACATGGCGGGCGTGATCCCGATCATCTTCGCGTCCTCGCTGCTGTACATCCCGATGCTCATCGCGCAGTTCAACACCCCGCAGGACGGCTCAGAGCCGGCTGCCTGGGTCGTGTGGGTCTCGCAGAACTTCACCACGGGCGATCAGCCGCTCTACATGGCGGCGTACTTCCTGCTGATCATCGGCTTCACCTACTTCTACGTCGCGATCACGTTCAACCCGGTCGAGGTCGCAGACAACATGAAGAAGTACGGCGGATTCATCCCCGGCATCCGTGCCGGTCGTCCGACCGCCGAGTACCTGGACTTCGTGCTCACCCGCATCACGTTCCCCGGGTCGATCTACCTCGGCCTGATCGCACTCATCCCGTTGATCGCTCTGGCCACCGTCGGCGCCAACCAGAACTTCCCGTTCGGCGGCGCCTCGATCCTCATCATCGTGGGTGTGGGGCTGGAGACCGTCAAGCAGATCGACGCTCAGCTCCAGCAGCGCCATTACGAAGGGCTTCTCCGTTGACAGCATCCGCTCGAATTCTCATCGTCGGGCCCCAGGGCTCAGGCAAGGGCACGCAGGGCGTGCGCATCGCAGAGGCGTTCGATGTCCCGGTGGTCTCCACCGGTGACATCTTCCGTGCGAACATCAAGGGCGGCACCACCCTCGGAGCGCAGGTCAGCGAGATCACCGCTCGCGGCGACCTCGTGCCGGATGAGCTGACGAGCGAGATCGTGCGCGATCGGCTTTCCCAGGACGACGCGGCGTCGGGCTTCGTGCTCGACGGCTACCCGCGCAACGCCGTGCAGGTCGGTCACCTCGACACGTTCCTCGGCGACCGCGGCGAGTCGCTGGATGCGGTCATCCTGCTGGATGTCCCCCGCGAGGAGAGCATCGGACGCCTGCAGCTGCGCGCGCACGAGCAGGGCCGGGCGGATGACACCGTCGAAGGCATCGCGCACCGCCTGGACATCTACGAGAAGGAGACGGCTCCGATCCTCGACGTGTACGGCGAGCGAGGCATCGTCGACCGGATCGACGGTGTCGGATCGCTCGACGAGATCACGGAGCGCATCTTCGCTGCACTGGCCGCCCGCGGCCTCGCCGTCGCCGCCTGATCGCCTGACCGCCATGTTCCGCCGATCCATCTACAAGACGCCTGCGCAGCTGCAGGCCATGGTCGAGCCGGGGCTCATCACCGCTGCGGCGCTCGACGCCGTACGGCCGTTGATTCGGGCGGGTGTCACGACGCTCGAGCTCGACACGATCGCGAACCGCACCATCCGTGCGCGCGGGGCGGAGTCGAACTTCCAGCTGGTGCGCGGGTACCACCACACGGTCTGCGTGTCGGTGAATCACGAGGTGGTGCACGGCATCCCCGGTGATCGCGTGCTGCAGGCCGGCGACATCGTGTCGGTCGACTGCGGAGCGCAGTTCCAGGGCTGGAACGGCGACAGCGCCATCACGGTGGTCGTTCCGGATGAGACCCGTCCCTCCCTGGTCGCGATGCGCGAGGAGCTGTCGCGCGTGACCGAGGGGTCGATGTGGGCGGGCATCGCAGCCATGGCGACCGCCGGGAGCATCGGCGAGATCGGCGCGGCCATCCAGGGGTACATCGAGGCGCAGGGCGACTCGGAGGTCTCGGGGGAGACCTACGGCATCCTGCGCGAGTACGTCGGCCACGGCATCGGACGCAAGATGCACGAGGCGCCGAGCGTCTTCAACTACCGCACGCCCGACCCCGGACCGGACGTCAAGCCCGGACTGGTGCTGGCGATCGAGCCCATGGTCACAGCCGGCGGCGAGGCGACGTACATCGAGGATGACGACTGGACCGTCTCGACCGTCGACGGCAGTGACGGCTCCCACTGGGAGCACAGCGTCGCCCGCCACGCGGACGGCATCTGGGTGCTGACGGCGCCCGACGGCGGTGCAGCCGGCCTCGCCCCCTTCGGCGTGACCCCCACGCCCCTGGCGTAGCCCCCGCCCCGCCCGGGCCGATTTCGCCGAGACCGAGTTGGCGGCGCGAAACCGAGCCGCGTGAACTCGGTCTCACACTGAAGACTCGGTTTCGTGGGCGAACTCGGCGCGAGTAACTCTGCCTGCACGCAATCGCAGGCGGGCGAGTTGTGCAGAGGTGCTGGGTTGGCGGCCAATGGCAGGGATGCCGCGCATCCAAGCTGTGCGCATGGCATACACGCTGTCCGGTCGTGCACAACTACTCTCCCCGCTGCCGCTCTACACCCGTGAAGACGCGAGGATGCTCGGTCTTCGACTGGAGGCGCCGCGGTGGCATCGCGTACGCAAGGGCGTTCACGTCGACAAGAAGCAGTACCTGGCGCTCAACGACTGGCAGAAGTACGCGGTCTGCGTGCACGCGTACCTTCGCCTCCATCCGGATGCCATCCTCTGCCTGGAGTCGGCGGGAGTGATCCACGGTCTTCCGCAGTTCGGCGAGGGCAGGTTCATCCATGTCTATGACCCGCGGGCCATGGCATCGCAGCGTTACGGCGATATCAGGGTGCACACCAGCCGAGACCCACGCCGGGTGGTTCGGATCGGTGCCACCCTTGTCACATCGCTGCTCGACACCGTGGTCGACCTGGCGCGGGTGATGAACCCCGCGGATGCTCTGGCCGTCGCCGATGCGTCGATCTCGGCCGTTCAGGGCGGATCGCTGCGTCTGGATGCTCTGATCGAACGCGGCCGCGAGCTCGAGGATCCGCGTGGCCGCGCAAGGATGCGGTGGGTCTGGGGTCACGCGAATGCATTGTCCGAGTCGCCCGCGGAGAGCATCAGCCGCGCTGTCATCATGTGGAGCGGGTATGAGATGCCCGAACTGCAGCGCGAATTCCGCTATGAGGGTCATGTCGACCGCTGCGACTTCTACTTCCGGTCGAACGGTGCGATCGGCGAAGCTGACGGATGGGGCAAGTACGAACTTGACGACCCGGCCGAGGCCGCCCGGCGTCTCAGGGACGAGAAGCGTCGGGAAGACAGGCTGCGTCGCCATCAGCATCCAATGGGCCGCTGGGATCTTGGCGACGCCTGGAAGGTGAGTCCGCTCCGTGCCGCGCTGGACGGCGCAGGCGTGCGCATGGTTCGGCCGCCGGTGCCAGCGATGCTCGCCACGCTCAGGGTTCGGTCGCGGGCAAAGCCATGGCGTTCTGCGACGCGCGAGACCGACCCAGCGGAATGAGACCGATGTGGGCCGGCTCGGTCTCATGCCGCGAACTCGGTCTCGTCGCTGGGTGGGCTGGGCGGGGAGGCGAGGTGAGGGGTGGGGGGAGGGGGCGCTCACAACGGGTGCATAGACTTTGCAGGGACGATAGAAGCGTCCCCCACAGCATTTTTCCGCGCCCGTGGCATCCAGCACCAGGAGAACGAACAGCAATGGCAGCAGCAAAGAGCAACACCAACTGGTTCGCGATCGGCATCTCGATCGCGGTCGTCGTCGTTCTCGTGGCGCTCGGCGCACTCGTGGTCATCCTCAACAACCAGGCCAATGACCCAGGCACCGCGCCGCAGAGTGCGATCGTCAACGAGGAGACCGGGGCCATCGTATTCGGCGACGGCGAGGACACCGTCGACACGTACGTCGACTTCATGTGCCCGATCTGCGGCGACTTCGAGCAGTCGTACGGCGAGCAGCTGCAGACGGCGGCGGCCAACGGCGACATCACGCTGAACATCCACCCCGTGTCGATCCTGAACCGGCTGTCGCAGAACACCGAGTTCTCCACCCGCGCCGGCAGCGCGATGTACTGCGTCGCCGCAGAAGCCCCTGACTCCACACTGGACTTCTTCAACTCGATGTTCGCGAACCAGCCTGAAGAGAACTCGGCAGGCCTCTCTGACGACGAGCTCGCCGCTCTGGCCGAAGAAGCCGGAGCAGGCGCCGCGGCCGAGTGCATCGCCGACGGCACCTACATGGACTTCGTCGATGCGCAGACGAACGCCCACGACATCCAGGGCACGCCGACCGTCGAGGTCAACGGCAAGCGCCTCGACCTGCAGGCGGGCGAGATCACCGAGATGGAGAAGCTGCTCGGCTGAGATCCGCCCCCCACGCAGCTCAAGTTGCCGGATCGCATCCGGATCGATAAGATAGACCGTTGGTGCCTTGCGCCGTGCCTCGGCATGTCCGTCCGGTGCGTCACCACATCACTCATCCACCGCAGATCGACCGGTCTGCAGAAGCGTCAGCGAGGCTATGGCTAAGAAAGACGGTGTCATCGAGATCGAGGGCGTGATCTCCGAGGCTCTGCCCAACGCGATGTTCCGCGTTGAGCTCAGCAACGGGCACAAGGTCCTTGCAACGATCTCCGGAAAGATGCGGCAGAACTACATCCGCATCATCCCCGAAGACCGCGTGGTCGTGGAGCTCAGCCCCTACGACCTGACTCGCGGCCGTATCGTCTACCGCTACCGCTGATCGGTCGAGAAGTAACGGCGCGCCACCGGGCGTGCACGAAGACAGCGAACAGGAACACAATGAAGGTCAACCCCAGCGTCAAGCCCATGTGCGATCACTGCAAGGTGATCCGCCGTCACGGCCGCGTCATGGTCATCTGCAAGAGCAACCCGCGCCACAAACAGCGCCAGGGCTGATCTCCGGATCCGACTCACAACTGAACACATAAAGGCAGGATCAAGACGCTTCGACGGCCCTTCGACAAGCTCAGGGACCGAACAAGCTGACACCTCGGGAGAGAGGCCCGGGTCCACATCCTGCTCCACACCTCTACACATCCCAGGAGAACCGCATGGCACGTCTTGCCGGCGTTGACATCCCGCGCGACAAGCGCGTGGTGATCGCCCTTACCTACATCTACGGCATCGGCCGTACCCGCTCCGTCGAGATCCTCAAGGCGACCGAGATCGACGAGTCGATCCGCGTCAAGGACCTCAGCGACGAGCAGCTGATCACGCTTCGCGATCACATCGAAGGCAACTACAAGGTGGAGGGTGACCTGCGCCGCGAGGTCACCGCCGACATCCGCCGCAAGGTCGAGATCGGCTCGTACGAGGGCATCCGCCACCGTCGTGGCCTGCCGGTGCGCGGTCAGCGCACCAAGACCAACGCCCGTACCCGCAAGGGCCCGAAGCGCACCGTCGCCGGCAAGAAGAAGGCCCGCTAAGCAGCGGCCAGGGAATAGGAGAACACTTTCATGGCTGCACCCAAGGCCGCCGCGCGCAAGCCGCGCCGCAAGGAAAAGAAGAACATCGCGCTGGGCCAGGCCCACATCAAGTCGACGTTCAACAACACGATCGTCTCGATCACCGACCCGTCCGGCGCTGTCATCAGCTGGGCATCGTCCGGTGGAGTGGGCTTCAAGGGCTCGCGCAAGTCGACCCCGTACGCCGCAGGCATGGCCGCAGAGTCGGCCGCCCGCCAGGCGCAGGAGCACGGCGTCAAGAAGGTCGACGTCTTCGTGAAGGGTCCGGGCTCCGGCCGCGAAACCGCGATCCGCTCGCTCACGGCCGCAGGCCTCGAGGTCGGTTCGATCCAGGACGTCACCCCGCAGGCGCACAACGGTTGCCGCCCGCCGAAGCGCCGTCGCGTCTGATCCGGTTGCTGCGAGGGATGCTTCGGCATCCCTCGCACAGCCCGTTCGCGGGCACCTGACTTCAAAAACTCAACACCTCACCCCACCACATGTCATATAGCGGGCATGTGATCGAAAGGAACACAGAGTGCTCATTGCACAGCGTCCCACACTGACCGAGGAAAAGATCGCCGAGGACCGCAGCCGATTCATCATCGAGCCGCTCGAGCCCGGCTTCGGCTACACCATCGGAAACGCACTGCGTCGCAGCCTTCTCTCGTCGATCCCCGGCGCTGCTGTCACCAGCATCCGCCTCGACGGCGTGCTGCACGAGTTCAGCACCATCCCCGGCGTGAAGGAGGATGTCACCGAGATCATCCTCAACATCAAGCAGCTCGTCGTCTCGTCGGAGCGCGACGAGCCGATCACGGCGTACCTGCGCAAGACCGGTGCCGGTGAAGTGACCGCCGCTGACATCTCGGCTCCGGCCGGTGTCGAGGTCCACAACCCCGAGCTCGTCATCGCCACGCTCAACGACACCGCGAAGTTCGAGCTCGAGCTCACGATCGAGCGTGGCCGCGGCTACGTGTCGGCGACCCAGAACCGCAACGAGTACGCCGAGGCCGGGCAGATCCCCGTCGACTCGATCTACTCGCCCGTTCTCAAGGTCAGCTACCGCGTCGAGGCGACTCGTGCCGGTGAGCGCACCGACTTCGACAAGCTGATCCTCGACGTCGAGACGAAGAACAGCATGCTTCCGCGTGACGCCGTCGCGTCGGCAGCGAAGACCCTGACCGAGCTGTTCGGTCTGGCTCGCGAGCTGAACGTCGAGGCCGAGGGCATCGAGATCGGTCCGGCACCTGTTGAGCCCGTGCTCTCCAGCGAACTGTCGATGCCGATCGAGGACCTCGACCTGTCGGTCCGCTCGTACAACTGCCTCAAGCGCGAGGGCATCAACACGGTGTCCGAGCTCGTGGCACTGTCCGAGACGCAGCTCATGAACATCCGCAACTTCGGCCAGAAGTCGGTCGACGAGGTGCGCGACAAGCTCATCTCGCTCGGTCTGTCGCTCAAGGATTCGGTGCCCGGTTTCGACGGCGCCCACTTCTACGGCGCAGGCGAAGACGAGTCCTTCTGACCTTCCCGAAATTCTGACCAGGAGTTAGATCAATATGCCTAAGCCCACAAAGGGTCCCCGCCTCGGAGGCGGCCCCGCCCACGAGCGTCTGCTGCTTGCCAACCTTGCCGCGGCCCTCTACACCCACAAGTCGATCAAGACGACCGAGACCAAGGCCAGGCGCCTTCGTCCGCTCGCTGAGCGCCTGATCACGTTCGCCAAGCGCGGCGACCTGCACGCCCGTCGCCGGGTGCTGTCGATCATCGGCGACAAGCAGGTCGTTCACACCCTCTTCACCGAGATCGCACCGCTGGTCGCCGACCGTGAGGGCGGCTACACCCGCATCACGAAGGTCGGAAACCGCAAGGGCGACAACGCCCCCATGGCAGTGATCGAGCTCGTCCTCGAGCCCGTCACTCCGAAGAAGAAGGCGACCGCCAAGGCTGAGCCGAAGGCCGAGAAGGCTCCCAAGGCCGAAGAGACCCCGAAGGCCGATGACGCTGCCGCCGCCGGTGCCGAGTCGCAGGAGGAGGGCGCAGCCGCTGAGACTGCCGCCGCCGCTGCACTCGTCGACGGTGGCTTCGGTGCCGACTCCGCCGCTCCGAACGAGGACGGCTCCGCACCTGAGGGCTTCGACATCAAGGGCAACAAGGACTCGATGAAGTTCCACCGTCCCGACGGTCAGTGGTACGACGCGACGGTCGCCGAGGTCTGGTTCCGCACCGCCGAGGCTGCTGAGGCCGCAGGATTCGTCGAGGCAGGCAAGTAACACGCCGCCCCGGAATTCTTCCGCAGAGAAGGCCCGCCATCCCGTTCAGGGAAGGCGGGCCTTCTCGCGCTGCGACGTCGGCCGGATGCCGGTCGGCTGGATGCCGGATGCCGGATGCCGGCAGCGCGCGCGATAGTCTGACGTGGTGCCCGGAACCTCTGAAGAACTCGCTCCACGAATCCGCGGCCCCCGTGCCTATGTGACCTTCGTCGCCATCGGCCTTCTCGCCGGCCTTCTGTCCGGGCTCTTCGGCGTCGGGGGCGGGACGGTCATCGTTCCGCTGCTCGTGCTGCTGCTGAGCTTCGACCAGCGGCTCGGCGCCGGCACCTCACTCGCAGCCATTGTTCCGACTGCGAGCATCGGAGTGATCTCTTACGCCGCATCCGGATCCGTGGCCTGGATTCCCGCCCTCATCCTCGCCGCGGGCGCCGTGATCGGCGCTCAGATCGGCACACGGCTGCTGCCCCGCATCTCCCAGAGCGCGCTGCGCTGGGGCTTCGTCGGCTTCCTCGTGCTGGTCATCATCAGCCTGTTCCTCGTCATCCCCTCGCGGGCAGCCGTCTTCGAACTCGGCTGGCTGAACGGCGCAGGACTCGCTGTCGTCGGCGTGCTCACCGGGATCATCGCCGGCCTCATCGGCGTCGGCGGCGGCGTGATCGTCGTCCCCGTGCTCATGCTCGTGTTCGGCACGAGCGATCTCGAGGCGAAGGGCACCTCGCTGCTCATGATGATCCCCACCGCGATCTCCGGCACGATCGGCAACCTCCGCCACCGCAACGTCGACCTGCTCGCAGCCGGCGTCGTCGGCGTCTCGGCGTGTACCACGACCGCGCTCGGCGCGTGGCTTGCGACGCTGATCGACCCGTTCCTCGGTAACATGCTGTTCGCGGCATACCTCGTGGTGATCGCCGTGCAGATGGCGGTCAAGGCCCTCCGATCGCGGCGGCGCTGACTGCAGCAGTGCCGGGCCGCGGGTTCCGGTCGGTAGAATCGGACCGTGCCTGTGAACTCCGAACTGGTCGGCCGCGAATTCCCGCCGACCCCGCCCTATCTGGTCGGTCGCGAGAAGGTGCGCGAGTTCGCGCGCGCCGTCTTCGCCGATGCCTCGCTGCACACCGACGTCGACGCGGCACGCGCGCTCGGCTACGCCGACGTGGTGGCTCCGCCGACGTTCGCGATGGTCATCCAGGATCAGACTCTGCAGCAGCTGCTGGCAGAGCCGGACTCCGGGATCGAGCTGGCGCGCATCATCCACGCCGAGCAGCGCTTCGCCTACACGCGGCCGATCGTCGCGGGCGATGAGCTTTCCGGGCGCCTCAAGGTCACCGGCATCCGAATGATGGCCGGCAACGCGATGATCACCAGCGAAGCGGAGATCACGGATGCTGCCGGCGAGCACGTCGTCACGGCGACGAGTGTGCTGCTGGTCGGTTCGGACGAGAGCGAGGACGCAGCGTGAGCTACACCATCGGAGACGTCATCGCCGAGCGCACCGTCCACCTCACCCGCGAGTCGCTGGTCCGTTACGCCGGGGCCTCGGGAGACTTCAACCCGATCCACTACCGTGACGACGTCGCGGCATCCGTCGGTCTGCCCGGCGTGCTCGCGCACGGCATGCTGACGATGGGCCTCGCGTCATCAGTGGTCGTGGCGGCTCTCGGCGATTCGTCGAAGATCACCGACTACGGCGTCCGGTTCACCCGCCCGGTCGTGGTCGACCCTGAGACCGGCGCCGACGTCTCGGTGCTCGCCAAGGTCGGAGCGGTCGATGAGCAGACCGTGCGCATCGACCTCACGGTGAAGCACGCCGACACGACAGTCCTCGTCAAAGCCCAGTTGCGCATCGCGCTCTGACGCGCGGGACGACATGACCGAGATCACTCCCATCCCGCTCGCGCAACTGACGACGCTGCGCACCGGCGCCGCACCGGAGCAGATGCTGGATGCGACGACGACGCCCGAGCTCATCGACGCGCTGCGCGATACCTGGTCGCGCGGTGAGGAGTGGTTCGTGCTCGGCGGCGGGTCGAACCTGTTCGCCGGGGACGAGCCGTTCGACGGCGTGGTCATCAGGGTGCTGACCTCCGGCATCGAACGGCTTCCTTCGCCGCACGAGGGCCGCGCGCGCGTGCGTGTGCAGGCCGGGCACGATTGGGACGGGTTGGTCGCCTACACGGTCGAGCACGGGCTCGCCGGCATCGAGGCGATGAGCGGCATCCCAGGCACAGTCGGTGCTGCACCTGTGCAGAACGTCGGAGCGTACGGACAGGAGATCCAATCGACGCTCGTCGAGGTCGAGCTGATCGACGAGTCAACCGGCGATGTCTCGACCGTGCCGGCGGCCGAGCTCGGACTCGGCTTCCGCACGTCCGTGCTCAAGCACCACCACGGCGGCGTGCCGCTTCGACGTGCCGTGATCCTGTCCGTGACGGTGGACCTCGCAGACGTCGGCTCCGCCGGGCGGGTGGTGAGCGGCGAGCAGCTGCGGCGTGCGCTCGGGCTTTCGGGCGACGCGGCCGAGCAGCCGGTGCCTCTCGAGTGGGTGCGCGAGCAGATCCTGTGGATCCGTGCGGAGAAGGGGATGCTGCTGAACCCCGACGATCCAGACACCGCGAGTGCCGGATCGTTCTTCCAGAACGCGATCGTGCCGGAATCGGTCGCGCTCCAACTGCCGCCCGAGTGTCCGAGATGGCCGGTCACGCCTGATCTGGATGCCGTGACCGTCATCCCGCTCGGCGCATACGACGGTTTCATCGCGCCGACGCGATCCGCGCGCAGCGACGTGAAGGTGAGCGCCGCGTGGCTGATCGAGAACGCCGGCATCTCGAAGGGGTTCCGCCTACCGCGCTCTCGTGCGGGAGTGTCGACCAAGCACGCTCTGGCCCTGACCAACAGGGGACGGGCGACCGCCGCCGAACTGGCCGAGCTCGCCCGATTCATCCAGGCGCGGGTCCAGTCGGAGTTCGGTCTGCTGCTGCAGCCTGAGCCGGTGCTGATCGACGTCGATCTCTGAGGGCGCCGACCGTCGCGCGTCGCGCCGTCGGAGCGTCGCGCTACACTCGCCCGCATGAGTGGACTCGTCCCGTACCTGTTCTTCCCCGGCAACGCCCGCGAAGCGCTGACCTTCTACCACGAGGTGTTCGGCGGTGACCTGTCGCTGTTCACGTACGAGCAGTTCAGCCGCACCGACGGACCCGGCGATGCGATCGCGCACGGGATGCTCTCGGGCGCCGTCGAGCTGTTCGGCTCGGATGCCGGCCCCGATCAGGATGCCGTGCACATCGTCGGTGCGACGTTCTCGCTTCTGGGCACCGCGGAGCCTGCCGTGCTGCAGCAGTGGTTCGCGCAGCTGTCCGAGAAGGGCACGGATGTCGACCCGCTGCAGAAGCGCCCTTGGGGCGACTTCGACGGTCAGGTGACCGATCGCTACGGCATCCGCTGGCTCGTCGGATATCAGGAGCAACCGGCCGGCGAGTAGAGCGGACTACGCGAACAGGCGCTGCAGGCGCTGCACGCCCTCCAGCAGCTGGTCATCTCCGAGCGCGTACGACAGACGCAGGTAGCCGGACGGGCCGAAGGCCTCGCCGGGCACGACCGCGACCTCGGCCTGGTCCAGGATCAGATCCGCGAGTTCGAGTGACGTCGTCGGGGTGACGCCGCCCCCTGTTCGAGTGGGCCACGTGCGGTTCAGCAGACCCTGCACGTCGGGGTACACGTAGAACGCGCCGAGCGGGTTCGGCACGCGCACGCCGTCGATCTTGGAGAGCTCTGCGACGATCAGGCGCCGGCGACGGTCGAACGCCTCGCGGAAGCGCTCCGACTCATCCTGCGGGCCGTTCAGCGCGGCGATCGCGCCCCGTTGGGCGACGTTGTTCACGTTGCTGCTCAGGTGCGACTGCAGGTTGCCGGCGACCTTGATCGCGTCGGCGGGGCCGACCATCCAACCCACGCGCCAGCCGGTCATCGCGTACGTCTTGGCCACGCCGTTCACGAGGATCGTCTGCGCTGCGGCATCCGGAACAGCCGTTACGATCGACGTCGCCTTGACGCCCTCGTAAGTGAGGTTCTGATAGATCTCGTCGGAGACGATCCAGATGCCGTGCTCGAGGGCCCACTCGCCGATCGCCTTCGTCTCCTCCGCCGTGTAGACCGCGCCGGTGGGGTTGGACGGCGAGACGAACACGAGCGCGGTGGTGCGGTCAGTGCGAGCCGCCTCGAGCTGCTCGACGGTGACCTTGTAGTCCTGATCGGCGCCCGCGAAGACCTCGACCGGGATGCCGTCGGCCAGCGCGATCGCCTCAGGGTATGTCGTCCAATAGGGGGCGGGCAGCAGCACCTCATCGCCCGGGTTGAGCACGGTCTGGAACGCCTGGTAGACGGACTGCTTGCCGCCGTTCGTGACGATCACCTGGCTGGGCGAGATCTCGAGACCGGAGTCGCGGAGGGTCTTGGCGGCGATCGCCTCGCGCAGTGCGGGAAGGCCCGCCGCAGGGGTGTAGCGGTAGTTCGCCGGGTCGGCGAGCGCCTCGGCGGCAGCATCCACGACGAACTTCGGCGTCGCGAAGTCGGGCTCACCAGCGGCGTACGAGATGACGGGCTTGCCCTCCGCCTTCAGCGCCTTGGCCTTCGCATCGACCTTGAGGGTCGCGGACTCGGCGATGGCGGACAGTTTGCGGGAGAGAGGGGCGCGTTCGGTCACACCTCAGATGCTACTCGGAGTGGTGCCTCAGAAGACAGCCGCGAGCACCACGGTCAAGAACGACACGACGAATATCACGGTGGGCACGGCGATGCACGCGACGGCGACGCAGAGGGCGACCACTGCGGCCATCATGGGGAGCCGACTCGGGAGCGGATCGACAGGTGGTGACCCTTTGGCAGCCTCGGGCATCGTGCCGACGACGAGTACGGCCGCGGCGCCGATGACGGGCGTCCACCACAGGGCGTGCACGAGCAGGGCGGGAAACGGTGCGAGCCCGAAAGTCCCATCGGTGAAGAATGTCGACGGGCGCTCCAGGAACAGGACGATGTTCGAGGCGACGATCACACCGCAGACTGCGGTGAGCGCGAGCGAGGCGATGCGCCGTATACGTGCCTCGATGCGGCGCCGTGGAGCGAGGATCGACATGGCGGCGAGCGTAACCGACATCCTGTGCGCAGCGTGCACGTTATCCACAGGGGGCTGCGGGCGAAAGTCTAGAGATGAAACTCAGTCTCAGCTAGGATGGATCGGAGTCTCTCACCGTCAGGAGTCATCGATGACCGCCAACATCCCCTACATCCCGCCCGTCGCCGACTACGCCTTCCTCTACGGTGAGGCTTTCGGCCGCGACATCGTCGCCACTGCATCGGGCGGCGCGCTCACGGCCGAGGATGCCGTGGAGATCATCGCGGGCGCCGGCGAGTTCGCCGCCGAGGTCCTCGCTCCGCTCGATGCGCCGGGCGACAGGACCGGGGCCCAGCTCCGTGACGGTGACGTGCACCTGCCCGACGGTTTCGCAGGCGCCTACCAGGCACTCGTCGAAGCGGGCTGGGTCACCGCGACCGCCCCCGAGTCCGCCGGCGGCGACGGCCTGCCGGCATCGGTCGGCGCCGGGCTCGGTGAGATCTGGAACGCCTCCAATGCCGCGTTCGCGCTGTGCTGGATGCTGAGCTCAGGAGCCATCCACGCCCTCGACGCCGCGGCATCCGAAGAGCTTCGCGAGACCTATCTGACCAAGCTCGTCAGCGGCGAGTGGACCGGCACGATGAACCTCACCGAGCCGGATGCCGGCACCGATCTCGGCGCGATCCGCACGATGGCCACCGCGAGGGATGACGGATCGTGGTCGATCAGCGGGCAGAAGATCTTCATCACCTGGGGCGACCACGATGTCGCGGACAACATCGTGCACCTCGTGCTCGCACGCACTCCCGGCGCACCCGACGGCGCCAAGGGGCTCTCGCTGTTCGTCGCGCCGCGCCTCCTGGTGAACGCCGACGGATCACTGGGGGAGCGCAACCGGATCGAGACCGTCGCGATCGAGCACAAGCTCGGCATCCACGCCAGCCCCACATGCGTGCTCTCGTATGAAGACGCCACCGGCTACCTCGTGGGAGAGCTGCACGGCGGGCTCGCCGGCATGTTCGTGATGATGAACTCCGCCCGCGTGGGCATGGGCCACCAGGCGACCGGCATCTCGGACCGCTCTTACCAGGGGGCTGCCTCATACGCCGCAGCACGGCTGCAGGGGCGTGTGCTCGACCGACCCGCCGGTGCGACCATCGCCGAGCATCCTGATGTGCGCCGCATCCTCGGTTCGATGTCGAGCCAGGTGTTCGCCATGCGCGCGCTGTCTGTGTTCGTCGGCGACCTGTTCGATCGCGCCGACAGCGGCGTAGAGGTGCTGCGCCTGGCGGAGCTGTTCGTCCCCATCCTCAAGGGATGGACGAGCGAGGAGGCGCTCCGAGTGACCTCCGACGGCATCCAGGTCTACGGCGGCATGGGATTCATCGAGGAGACCGGCGCCGCGCAGCACTATCGGGATGCCCGCATCGTGCCGATCTACGAGGGCACCACCGCGATCCAGGCCAATGACCTCATCGGGCGCAAGGTGCTGCGCGACCAGGGTGCGACTGTGGCTGAGTTGTTCACTCAGATCGAGCAGACCGTGGCCGCGCTGCGGGGCGCGCCGCTCGCGGATCGGTTGACTCGCGCGCTCGATGCCGCTCGTCGCGCGACCGAGGCGGTGCTCGGATTCGCCGAGTCTCCGCGCGACGCCTACGCCGTCAGTGTCCCGTACCTCATGCTGCTCGGCACGCTCGCCGGCGGATGGATGCACGCGCTCGCCGTCGTCGCGGTGTCCGCGCACGAGACGCCCGCAGAGACGGATGCCGCGCGCCTGACGGATGCGGATTTCTACGCCGCCCTCCACCTCCCGCGCGTGCACGCGCTCGCCGAGACGGTCGCCGCGGGTGAGATCTGACTTCGTCTCGCTGGCGCTCGCTCAGTCCGTTTCGTCTCGCTCCGCTCGCTCAACGACCCGTGGGGTGCGGTGAGATCTGACTTCGTCTCGCTGGCGCTCGCTCAGTCCGTTTCGTCTCGCTCCGCTCGCTCAACGACCCGTGGAGCGGGGTGAGGCGCGGGGCGTTGAGCGAGGAGCGCAGCGACGAAGACGAAACGGGTTGAGCGAGCCGCAGGCGAGTCGAAACCGTCGCGCGGCGCAGGACACGACGAAGGTCGGATGCCGCAGCATCCGACCTTCGTGTGATCGCAGTCAGTCCGTCTCGACCAGGAACTTCGAGTAGGCGGAGGTGGTGAGGAACGCGGGGAATTCCACGCCCAGAGACACCTCGCGGAACAGCTCGGCGGCGTCGTCGAACCGGTCGCCCGCAGCGCGGGTGGCCTGGGCCATCACGTCGGTGATCAGCCCCTCGATGTACTCCGGCGTGATGCGAGTGCCGTCCTCGGTGGAGCGATCCTGGTGGATCCACTGCCAGACCTGTGAGCGCGAGATCTCCGCGGTCGCCGCATCCTCCATCAGATTGTCGATCGCGACGGCGCCGAGCCCGCGCAACCACGCCTCGATGTAGCGGATCGCCACCGAGACGTTCTCGCGCACTCCCTTGCTCGTGATCGGGCGACCGATACGCAGGTCGAGCAGGTCTTCCGGGCGCACGCTCACATCGTCGCGCTGGCGGTCGAGCTGGTTCGGGCGACCGTCGAGCACCGCGTCGAACTCGGCCTGAGCGGTCGGGATCAGATCGGGGTGCGCGACCCACGTGCCGTCGAAGCCGTCTGCAGCCTCGCGCTTCTTGTCGGCCGCGACCTTCTCGAGCGCCGTCGCAGTCGCCTCGGGGTCGCGGCGGTTCGGGATCGATGCACTCATGCCGCCGATCGCGAAGGCTCCGCGCTTGTGACACGTCTGCACGAGCAGCTCGGTGTATGCGCGCATGAACGGCACGGTCATCGTGACCTCGCTGCGATCCGGCAGCACGAAGCGTGCGCCGCGACCGCGGTAGTTCTTGATGATGGAGAAGATGTAGTCCCAGCGTCCGGCGTTCAGGCCCGCGCAGTGATCGCGCAGTTCGAACAGGATCTCGTCCATCTCGAAGGCAGCGGGCAGGGTCTCGATCAGCACGGTCGCGCGGATCGTGCCGTGCTCGATGCCGATGTAGTCCTCGCTGAAGGTGAACACGTCGTCCCACAGCTTGGCCTCTTCGCTGGACTCGAGCTTGGCGATGTAGAAGTAGGGTCCGCGGCCGGACTCGATCAGCGCCTTCGCGTTGTGCAGGAAGTAGAGCCCGAAGTCGACGAGCGACGCGGATGCCGCCATGCTGCGCCCCGTGCGGTCGATGAACGTCAGGTGCTTCTCGGTGAGGTGCCAGCCCCGCGGTCGCATCACGATCGTGGGCGTCTGCTGGGCCGTGACCTCGTAGGTCTTGCCTTCGGGTGATGTGAAGCTCAGCTCGCCGCGGATCGCATCGCGCAGCGACAGCTGGCCGCCGATCACGTTCGCCCAGGTGGGGCTGGTGGCATCCTCCTGGTCGGCGAGCCAGACCTTCGCGCCGGAGTTCAGCGCGTTGATCGTCATCTTCGGGTCGGTCGGTCCGGTGATCTCCACGCGGCGGTCCTCGAGACCGGGACCTGCTCCGGCGACCTGCCATTCGGCGTCGTCACGGATGTGGCGGGTGTCGTCGCGGAAGCGGGGGTCGTGGCCGTTGCCGATCTCGAAGCGGCGGCGCATGCGATCGGCGAGTCGGTCGTGCCGCCGGTTCGCGAAGCGGTGGTGCAGCTCGCTGAGGAAGGCGATCGCCTCTGGTGTGAGGATCTCGTCGAACCGGTCGCGCATCGAGCCGGTGACGTGCAGCGCAGGACCCTGCTGGATCGTCTGCGTCGGCGCGGTGGTCGGCGTGGCGGTGGGAGTGGTCATGGCGAGCTCCTTACGGTCTTCCCGGTAACTGAACCGAGTGGCTTTGAGACCACTCTGAGTGAAGTTCCACCACCTGACCGAACAATTCCGATGTGAAGATTGGTCGAATTTCTGCATTCGTGACAGAATCGCCTCCATGAGCACCATTGACGCTGCAGAAGACACCGACGCTCTCACGATCGGCCGGCGCATCAGGCAACTCCGCACGGCCCGCGGGATGACGCTCGAAGACCTCGCCACCGCGGTCGAGAGGGCGCCGAGCCAGCTCTCGATGATCGAGACGGGCAAGCGCGAGCCGAAGCTCACCCTGCTGCAGGCGATCGCCCGTGCGCTCGGCACCGGCATCGATGCGTTGCTCGAGGGCGAGCCGCTCGACGAGCGCAGTGCGGCGGAGATAGCGCTCGAGCGGGCGATGAAGGGACAGACGTTCCAGGCGCTCGGTATCGATCCGTTCCGCATCGGCAAGAGCGTGCCGACGGACGCGCTCAAGGCCATGCTCGCCCTGCACGGCGAGATCGATCGACTGAAGGACGAACGCGCGGCGACGCCCGAGGAGGCCCGCAGGGCCAACGTGGAACTGCGCCACCTGATGCGCCGGCAGGACAACCACTTCGCAGAACTCGAGGCGAAGGCATCCGAGATTCTCGACGCCGTGGGGCACCCAGGTGGCCCGCTGACTCAGCGCACAGCATCCGAGATCGCCGCCTACTTGGGCTTCACGCTGCATTATGCTCCCGACCTTCCGCAGACCACGCGCAGCGTCGCCGACCTGGCGAACGGCCGGCTGTATCTCTCGAGCAGCGTGCCGGCCAAGGGCGATGCGCGCACCGCGGTGCTGCAGGCGCTGTCGAGCCGGATGCTCGGTCACTCGGAGCCGCGCAGCTATGCCGAGTTCCTGCGCCAGAGGGTGGAGACGAACTATCTCACCGGCGCCCTGATGATTCCCGAGGCGCACGTCGTGCCGTCGCTGAAGGCGGCGAAGGAGCGGCGGGCGATCTCGATCGAAGACCTGCGCGATGCGTACTCGGTTTCGTACGAGACCGCGGCGCACCGCTTCACGAACCTCGCCACGAGGCACCTCGACATCCCGGTGCACTTTCTGAAGGTGCACGAGTCGGGCACGATCACGAAGGCGTACGAGAACGACGACGTGAACTTTCCGACCGATCGGCTCGGCTCGATCGAGGGGCAGATGTGCTGCCGCCGCTGGACCAGTCGCGTCGTATTCGACGAGGATGACCGCTTCAACCCGTATTACCAGTACACCGACACCGGCAATGGCACCTATTGGTGCACGGCACGGGTCGAGTCATCCAGCGAGGGTCTGCACTCGGTGAGCGTGGGCGTGCGATTCGACGACACCAAGTGGTTCGTGGGACGCGACACCACGAACCGTGGCGTCTCCAAGCATTCGGTCGAAGCGTGCTGTCGACGCGCTCCGGCCGACTTGGAGGAGCGCTGGCGGGAGCAGTCCTGGCCGAACGTCAAGACCCCTCGGACGCTGCTCGCGACGCTGCCGACCGGCGCGTTCCCCGGGGTCGACACGACGGACGTGTACGAATTCCTGGAGGCGCACGCGCCGCGCTGAATCGCGCCTGACGCCCGAGACCGAGCTTGCGGCACGAGACCGAGTCATACAGCGTCGGTCTCGTGCTGCAGAGTCGGTCTCGCGGGGTAGTCGATGCGCTCAGTCGCGGGCGGTCTGCAGCGCCGCCCACAGCTCGGCGCGGGCGGGGAACGAACTCAGATCGAGGTTCAGCAGCCCGGCCGCCTGGGTGATCCGCGATCTGAGCGTGTGGCGATGGATGCCGAGAGCCGCAGCGGCGGACTCGTAGCGCGCGTCGTGCTCGAGCCAGACCCGCAGCGAATACTCCAGCTCGGAGTGCGGTCGGATCGGCGCCAGCCGTGATTCCGCGACCAGTCTGGCCTCGTCCGTGGCGAAGGCGGTGAGGATGCTGGATGCCACGGTGTCCACGTAGCGCACCGCCCCCTGATCGTTGTGCCTGAGCGCGACGATGGCCTGCGCGTGCGCCTTGGAGAAGGCGCCGTACCCCTCCGGCGCCGAGACTCCGAGGCGGATGCCGAAACGCGTCGCGACCTCGTCGAACAGATCCTCATCTCCGGCGGAGACGCAGACTGTGAGTCCTTCGTCCGACGAGGCGGCGAACACCGCCGTGCCGTGCTCGGCCTGTCTGCGATCCCACCACTCTGCGATCGCATCCGCCGGAGCATCGGCATCCGCCACCGCGACGACCACGGGCGAGACCGGAAGCGAACCGAGCACGCGGCGCGCGAGCGTCGGGTCGTCGAGAAGCAGTGAGGCGAGCACCTGAGAGCGCAGCCGTCGACGGCCGCGCTCGAGCTGGTCGTTCTGCTCGAGAGCGAGCCCGGCCATCGCGATCACGGACGTCACGACCGCCCTCGCTTCGGGGTCGAGTGAAGCCGTTCCGACGGCGATCACGCCTCGCAGGTGACCGCTGCGGCCCAGGGTGAAGAGCGTGAAGGACTCCGACCCGAGCGTCAGCGACTGTCCGGCCTGCCCGCCCCTCGTGATCAGCTCGGTGGCGCGGACGGAGAGGTCGGTCACATCGTCGGCGGGCAATCGGCCATGCGGATGCTCGTGCACCAGCACTCCGGTCGCATCGAACATCCCCACCCACTGCTCCAGCCGCCTCGCTAACTCGGACAGCGTGGATTCCAACCCGCGAGGCCTGAGCGCCGCACGCGCGAGCGCTCGCTGGGTCTCCAGCGCCCAGGTGCGCCTCGCATACGCCTGCGCGGCGATCGCCTCGGAGTGGGCTCGGGCGACGGCGATGAATGGTGTGTCGTATGGCACCTCGAACAGGGGGATGCCCGCGACCGCGCACGCGTGCACCAGTTGGTCGGGGATGCCGGAGAGCGTGCCGCTCGCACCGAAGCCGATACCGGTGCCGAACCCCAGCCCCACGACGCCGCGCGCGGCGAGGCGATCGACATACTCCTTGATGCCGGCATCGTCCTGCTGGTCGAGCTGCGACCCGGTCGTGAGCAGCGCGAGGTCGTCGGCGAGGAACGGCGTCGGATCGGCGAGGTCGGAGGAATGCACCCAGCGCATCGGTCGATCGAGTGCGCCTTCGCGCAGGGCGCCCTCGACGGAGACGAGTCGCAGACCGAGATCGCCGCGTCGCAGAAGCGCGCGCAGTGTCGGCTGGTCCATGAGCGACTCCGTTGTACAAGAGGGCGACCAATTATTCAAGATTGTACAGTCGGGCGAGTGCGGCGAGGTGTCGAAGCGGCATACGCTCACGAACATGGCACTTCTCGATGCAGAGACCGAACACCGGACACAGGGCGGCCCCGGACTTCCTCAGCAGCGGCGACTCGTCACGGATCTCCCGGGCCCGCGCTCAGCCGCGATTCTCGCCCGCAAGGCGGATGCGGTTCCGGCCGGCGTCGGGCACACGGTCCCCGTCGCGGCGGTGGCGGCCGGCGGCGGAGTCGTGGTGGATGCCGACGGCAACTCGCTCATCGACCTCGGCAGCGGCATCGCCGTGACAACGGTGGGCAACGCGCACCCGAAGATCGCCGCCGCCGTCGCGGCGCAGGCGGCGCAGTTCACGCACACCTGCTTCATGATCTCGCCGTACGAGTCGTACATCGAGGTCGCAGAAGCGCTCAACCGGCTCACCCCCGGCGATTTCGCGAAGAAGAGCGCACTGTTCAACTCCGGCGCGGAGGCCGTCGAGAACGCGATCAAGATCGCCCGCAAGCACACCGGCCGCCAGGGTGTCGTCGCCTTCGACCACGGCTATCACGGCCGCACCAACCTCACGATGGCGCTCACCGCCAAGTCGATGCCGTACAAGAGCGGCTTCGGACCGTTCGCGCCCGAGGTGTACCGCGCGCCGATGTCGTACCCGTTCCGCGACGGACTCACCGGTCCGGATGCCGCAGAGCGTGCGATCTCGCAGATGGAGAAGCAGATCGGGGCGGGCAACCTCGCCGCGATCATCATCGAGCCCATCCAGGGCGAAGGCGGCTTCATCGTCCCCGCAGACGGCTTCCTGCCCGCGCTCGCCGACTGGTGCCGTGCGAACGGCGTGGTCTTCATCGCCGACGAGGTGCAGACCGGCTTCGCCCGTACCGGGCACATGTTCGCCAGTGAGATCTTCGGCGTCGTGCCCGATCTGATCACGACCGCCAAGGGCATCGCCGGCGGCCTGCCTCTCGCCGCCGTCACCGGCCGCGCCGAGATCATGGACGCCTCGCACGCAGGTGGCCTCGGCGGCACCTACGGCGGCAACCCGATCGCGTGCGCCGCAGCGCTCGCGGCGATCGACGTGTTCGAGAACGACGGGGTGATCGAGCGCGCGCAGCAGATCGGCACAATCCTCACCGAGCGGCTCACCGCCATGCAGTCGCAGGATCCGCGCATCGGCGACGTCCGCGGACACGGTGCGATGATCGCGGCCGAGTTCGTGGACCCGGAGACGAACGCTCCCGATGCCGCACTCACCGCCGCGGTCGCCAAAGCGGCCATCGCGCAGGGCGTCATCGTCCTCACCTGCGGAACGTACGGAAACGTGATCCGCTTCCTGCCGCCCCTGTCCATCGGTGACGATCTGCTCATCGAAGGGCTCGACGTCGTCGCGGAGGCGCTCGCCGCCGCATAGAACGTCCGGTCGCGATCCGTATCGGGGGATTTCGGATCGCGACCGGCGCTTGTCACACAGATCGCCGAAACGACGAAACCGCTGAAACGACGAAACCGCTGAAACGACGAAGGAGTTGCTGATGGCTGAGATCACACGGGACGTGCTCATCGTGGGCGCCGGAGCGGCAGGCCTCACCGCCGCCAACGACCTGCGAAAGGCAGGCCTCTCCGTCGCAGTGCTCGAGGCGCGCGACCGCGTCGGCGGACGGTTGTGGACCGACGTCATCGAGGGCGCGATGCTCGAGATCGGCGGCCAGTGGGTCTCGCCCGATCAGGATGCGCTGAAGGAGACGCTCGAAGAACTGGGCCTGTCGACCTACAGCCGCTACCGCGAGGGCGAGAGCGTCTACATCGGCCCATCGGGAGAGCTCACCCGCTTCACCGGCGACATCTTCCCCGTCGCTCCTGCGACCGAGAAGATCATGGTCGAACTCATCGAGAAGCTCGACGCCATGGTCGCCGAGATCGACCCCGACCGGCCATGGGCGCATCCGAACGCCGAGGCGCTCGACGAGGTGTCGTTCGAGCAGTGGCTCGCCGTGCAGACCGACGACCAGGAAGCGCGCGACAACATCGCCCTCTTCATCGCCGGCGCCATGCTCACCAAGCCCGCTCACGCCTTCTCCACGCTGCAGGCGCTGCTGATGGCAGCATCCGCCGGCAGCTTCTCCAACCTCGTCGATGCCGACTTCATCCTCGACGAACGGGTCATCGGCGGTCTGCAGCAGGTGCCGCTGCTGCTCGCGGAGCGCCTGGGAGACGACGTGCTGCTGAATCAGCCGGTGCGATCGCTGGAATGGGGCCCTTCGACAGGCTCAGGGACCGGCGGGGTGACCGCCACCACGGATGACCTGACGGTCAGAGCGCGTTTCGCGATCCTCGCCCACGCGCCAGTGCTCTACAACCGCATCTCGTTCGTCCCGCCGATGCCGCGCCGGCAGCAACAGCTGCACCAGCACCTCTCGATGGGTTTCGTCATCAAGGTGCACGCCGTCTACGACCGTCCGTTCTGGCGCGAACAGGGTCTGAGCGGCACCGCGTTCAGCCCGTACGAGCTCGCGCACGAGGCGTACGACAACACCAACCACGACGATGAGCGTGGAACGCTCGTCGGCTTCGTCTCCGACAAGCATGCCGACGGCGTCTTCGAACTCAGCGCCGAGGAGCGCAAGGAGCGCATCCTCGAATCCCTCTCGCACTACTACGGCCCGGAGGCGAAGAGCCCGGTCGTGTACTACGAGAGCGACTGGGGGAGCGAGGAATGGACGCGCGGCGCGTATGCCGCGAGCTTCGACCTCGGCGGCCTGCACCGCTACGGCAACGACCTGCGCACACCTGTCGGCCCGATCCACTTCGCCTGCAGCGATCTCGCCGGCGCCGGATACCAGCACGTCGACGGAGCCATCCGCATGGGGCATCTCGTCGCCTCCGACATCGTGGAAGCGAGCCGGACCACCAGCGCAGCGGCCGGGAGCGAATCGTGAGCGGCGCGATCGTCGTCGGGTACACCGCGACGGATGCCGGAGCCGATGCCGCTGCTCTCGGAGCGCGTCTGGCGCGAAGTCTCGGCGCCCGACTGCATCTGGTCATCGTGCTGCCGTCGGAGGGCACGCGCAGCGCGGCCGTCCCGCCGGAGCGCGCCTATGAGGACGTCATCCGCGCGCAGGGCAAGAGATGGCTCGCCGAGGCGATGACGCACCTGCCGCAGGGGCTGACCCGCAGTGGTCACGTCCGCCTCGGCGAATCCTTCGCCGAGGGTCTGATCGCCGCGGGTGAGGAATTCGGGGCCCGGCTGATCGTCGTGGGCGCTGCCGAGGGGGCGGGCTTCGGCCGGCACCGCCTGGGTGGCGTGGCATCCGCACTCGTGCACTCCTCGCCGATTCCGGTGGCGCTGGCGCCGGCTGGGACCGCGCAGGACGAGGTCGACGTCGTCCCGCGCATCACGGCGGCGCTCGGCACCCGTGCCGGTGCCGATGTCCTGCTCGGCGAGGCCGTGACGATGGCGACCGACAGCAGCGCTCCGCTGCGCCTCGTCTCCCTGGTGCCGTTCGACGTTCCGCCGGGTCTGGACACCGGCGCGATCCGCGTCGCCGGCGGCGAGCACGCCGACGAGGTGCTGGCCGCGGCCAAGACCGCGCTGCCGCAGGGCGTCGAAGTGTCGGCCGAGCAGGCCCCGGGTGACAGCGTCGAGGATGCCGTCACCCACCTGTCATGGCTTCCCGGCGAGGTCATCCTCGTCGGCTCGAGCCGTCTCGCTCAGCCACGCAGGCTGTTCCTGGGATCCACCGCCGCGAAGATGCTGCGCGTGCTTCCCGTTCCCATGATCGTCGTGCCACGCACCCGCACAGGTGCCCAGGTCGAAGGAGACCTCGCATGAGCACCACACGTCCCACCACAGCTTCGACTCCCGAACCCGCCCCCGTCACCGGAGGCCTCTCGCAGAAGGGCTTGAGCGCCGGAACCGTCGGCCTCATCGGCGCCGTCATCATCGGCATCTCCTGCATCGCACCTGCATACACGCTCACCGCGGCGCTCGGGCCGACGGTGTCCGAGGTCGGATTCCAGGTGCCGGCGATCATCCTGATCGGCTTCATCCCGATGCTCCTGGTCGCCTTCGGCTACCGCGAGCTCAACCGCTCGATGCCCGACTCCGGCACCTCCTTCACCTGGGCCGCACGTGCATTCGGCCCTTGGGTGGGGTGGATGGCCGGCTGGGGGCTGATCGCGGCGACGATCCTCGTGCTGTCGAATCTCGCCGGCATCGCGGTGGAGTTCCTGTTCCTGTTGATCGATCAGATCGCGGGAAGTCCTGGGACGATCGCCGAGCTCGCCTTCAACCCGTTCATCAATGTCGCGGTGTGCCTGCTGTTCATGCTCGGCGCGACGCTCGTCTCCTATCGCGACATGCAGACCACGCAGAAGCTGCAGTACTACCTCGTCGGCTTCCAGCTGCTCGTGCTGCTGATCTTCTCGATCACGGCGTTCGTGCAGGTCGCGCAGGGCAACGCCTTCGATGCGAGCCCCATCGAGCTGAGCTGGTTCAACCCGTTCGCCGTCGGATCGGTCGGCGCGATCGTCGCCGGGCTCTCGCTGTCGATCTTCATCTTCTGGGGGTGGGACGTGACCCTCACGATGAACGAGGAGACGAAGAACCCCGAGAAGACCCCTGGGCGCGCGGCGACTCTCACGGTCATCACGATCGTCGTCCTCTACCTGCTGCTCTCGATCGCGCTGCTGTCGTTCGCCGGCATCGGCACCGGCGCGCTGGGGCTCGGCAACGAAGACATCCAGAGCAACGTCTTCTTCTACCTGTCCGGACCCATCCTCGGCCCGCTCGCCTTCCTCGTCTCGCTCGCCGTGCTCACGAGCTCGGCCTCATCGCTGCAGTCGACCTTCGTCTCACCCGCACGCACCCTGCTCGCGATGGGGCACTACGGCGCTCTGCCCTCGCAGTTCGCCAAGGTCAGCCCGCGGTTCTTCACGCCGGGCTATGCGACGATCATCGCCGCGGTCGTGGCATCCGCCTTCTACGCCGTCATGCGCTTCATCAGCGAAGACGTGCTGTGGGACACCATCACCGCCCTCGGCATGATGATCTGCTTCTACTACGGCATCACCGCGTTCGCCTGCGTCTGGTACTTCCGCAAGCAGTGGTTCGACTCTGCGCGCACGTTCTTCTTCACGCTGCTGTTCCCACTGGTCGGCGGCATCATCCTCGCCGCGCTGTTCGTGATGACCCTGGTCGACAGCATGAACCCCGACTACGGCAGCGGATCGAACATCGCCGGTGTCGGGCTCGTGTTCATCCTCGGCGTGACCGTGATCGTCGTCGGCATCGTCATCATGATCTGGCAGGCGATCAAGCGCCCCGCCTTCTTCCGCGGTGAGACGCTGACAATGGATGCTCCGCCCAGCCTGCGTCGCCGCTGACGCTCGCGCCCCCCGCACAGATATCCATCCCCGCACAGAAAGAGAGCACGATGACAACCGCACCCAATGAGAAGGCCCTCCTGGACCGCGTCCCCTCGGGACTCTTCATCGGCGGCCAGTGGGTGGATGCCACCGGCGGAGGCACGTTCGATGTGCGCGACCCCGCGACCAACGCCGTGATCCACTCCATCGCGGATGCGACTCCGGACGACGGCATCCGTGCCCTCGATGCAGCCGTCGAGGCGCAGGCCTCCTGGGCCGCGATGCCCGCACGCACCCGCAGCGACATCCTGCGCCGCACGTTCGACCTCGTGCAGGAGCACAAGGAGGACCTGGCGCTGCTGATGACCCTCGAGATGGGCAAACCGCTCGCGGAGTCGCGCGGTGAGGTCGTCTACGGCGGAGAGTTCCTGCGGTGGTTCAGCGAAGAGGCCGTGCGCATCTCGGGCCGCTACGGATCCAACCCGGAGGGCACGGGGCAGATGGTCGTCTCGCAGCGTCCGGTCGGGCCGTCGTTCTTCATCACCCCGTGGAACTTCCCGTTCGCGATGGCGACCCGCAAGATCGCGCCGGCGCTCGCCGCGGGATGCACCGTGGTGATCAAGCCGCCGGCGCTGACGCCGCTGACGACGATGTTCTTCGTCACGCTGCTGGAGGAGGCGGGGCTTCCCGCTGGTGTCGTCAATGTCGTGCAGACGTCGTCGTCATCCAAGCTCTCGGCTCCGATCATCGCCGACCCCCGCCTGCGCAAGCTGTCGTTCACCGGGTCGACCGAGGTGGGGCGCAAGCTCATCGCCCAGGCGGCGGAAGGCGTGCTTCGCGTGTCGATGGAGCTCGGCGGCAATGCCCCGTTCGTCGTCTTCGACGACGCCGACCTCGACAAGGCGGTCGACGGAGCCATGCTGGCGAAGTTCCGCAACATCGGCCAGGCGTGCACGGCGGCCAACCGCTTCATCGTGCACGCGGACGTGGCCGAGGAATTCGCGCGTCGCGTCGCCGAGCGCGTGCAGGCGATGAAGATCGGGCGCGGTACAGAGGACGGCGTCACGATCGGACCCCTCATCGACGCGGATGCCGTGTCGAAGGCATCCGAACTCGTCGAAGACGCCGTCGGGCGGGGTGCGAGCCTGCTCGCGGGTGGCCACGCGATCGACGGCGAGGGAACGTTCTTCGAGCCGACGGTCATCACCGATGTCGCCAAGGGCAGCGACATCCTCCGCGAGGAGATATTCGGCCCCGTGCTCGCGATCGCCACCTTCACCGACGAGGCCGAGGGTGTGCGCCTCGCGAATGACACCGAGTACGGGCTCGTGTCGTACGTCTTCACGGAAGACCTCGCGAGGGGACACAGGATGATCGACGCACTCGAGACCGGCATGATGGGCCTCAACGTGGGCGTCGTATCGAACGCCGCAGCGCCCTTCGGCGGTGTCAAGCAGTCGGGCGTCGGCCGCGAGGGCGGCCTCGAAGGCATCCACGAGTACCTGTCGACCAAGTACACGCTGATCCCGAACTGATCACTGCGAAGACGACTGAGAGGACCGATCATGACCGACTATGCCGTCGTCAACCCGGCCACGGGAGAGACGCTCACCACCTATGACACGTTCACGGACGCGCAGATCGACGAGGCGCTCGCCGCAGCGGATGCCGCGCACCGCGACTGGTCGCGTTCCTCGACGGTCGCCGAGCGGGCAGCGCTCGTGCGTCGAGCGGCCGAACTGCACCGCGAGCGTCGCGAGGAGCTCGCCGACATCTTCGTGCGTGAGATGGGCAAGCCGCGCGAGGCCGCCCTGGGCGAGGTCGACTTCGCGGCCGACATCGCCGAGTACTACGCCGATCAGGCCGAGTCGATCATGGCCGACCAGCCGATCGCGATCCTGGGGGAGGGGTCGGCGATCATCCGGCGCGACTCGCTGGGACCGCTGCTGGGGATCATGCCGTGGAACTTCCCCGCGTACCAGATCGTGAGGTTCGCGGCTCCGAACCTCATCGTCGGCAACACGATCCTCCTCAAGCCGGCACCTCAGTGCCCCGAGTCGTCGAACGCGATCGCGGACATCTACCGTGCGGCTGGGTTCCCCGACGGTGCGTATCAGAACGTGCTCGCGACGAACGAGCAGATCGCCGGCATGATCGCCGACCCTCGTGTGCAGGGCGTCTCTCTGACGGGTTCCGAGCGCGCGGGTGCTGCGGTCGCCGAGGTGGCAGGGCGCAACCTCAAGAAGGTCGCGCTGGAGCTCGGCGGCTCCGATCCGTTCATCGTTCTCTCCACCGACGACATGGATGCCACGGTGCAGGCCGGTGTCGACGCGCGCCTGGACAACAACGGTCAGGCCTGCAACGGCGCGAAGCGCTTCATCATCGTGGACGATCTGTACGACGACTTCGTCGAGAGGTTCGTCGCGCGCATGTCGATCGTGCCCGCGACCGACCCGATGCAGGACGACACCGTGCTCGGCCCGCTCGCGTCGCTCTCGGCGGCGGAGCAGCTGCAGAAGCAGGTGGACGGCGCTGTCGGGCAGGGCGCGACGCTGCTCACCGGTGGCACCCGCGACGGCGCGTTCTTCGCCCCGACGGTGCTCGCCGATGTCACACCCGAGATGGATGTGTACCGCGAGGAGCTATTCGGTCCTGCGGCCGTCGTGTATCGGGTGGCGGACGAGGACGCGGCTGTGGAGTTGGCCAACGACACCACCTTCGGGCTCGGTTCGTATCTCTTCACCACGGACCCCGAACAGGCGGAGCGCGTCGCGGACCGGATCGAGGCGGGCATGGTCTACGTGAACCTCGTGCTCGCCGACAGCCCGGAACTGCCGTTCGGCGGCGTGAAGCGCAGTGGCACCTCGCGTGAGCTCGGCCACCTCGCCGCCGACGAGTTCGTCAACAAGAAGCTCATCCGCACCGCATAGGGGGCCCCGCTCGCTGAGCCTGTCGAAGCGTCGGCGCAGAGGACCCTTCTCGCTCGCTGAGCCTGTCGAAGCGTCGGCGCAGAAGACCCTTCTCGCTCGCTGAGCCTGTCGAAGCGTCGGCGCAGAGGACCCTTCTCGCTCGCTGAGCCTGTCGAAGCGTCGGCGCAGAAGACCCTTCTCGCTCGCTGAGCCTGTCGAAGCGTCGGCGCAGAAGACCCTTCTCGCTCGCTGAGCCTGTCGAAGCGTCGGTGCAGAAGACCCTTCGACAGGCTCAGGGATCGACAGGCTCAGGGATCGACAGGCTCAGGGATCGACAGGCTCAGGGATCGAACCGCAGTAGCGTGGATGCATGAAGGTCGAACGAGTGTCACGCACGCAGTCGGTCGTGAACGGGCTGCTCGACGAGATCATCGCCGGGCGGCTCGTCGCGGGGGAGACCCTTCCTGCGGAGGCCGATCTCGCCGCGCTGCTCGGCGTCTCGAGGCTCACCCTGCGCGAGGGCGTGCGGCTGCTGCAGGCGCAGGGTGTCATCGTCGCCGTGCCGGGCAGTCGCCACCGTGTCGCGCCCGTCGACGAGTGGACCGGGCTCGAAGCGGTCGTGCAGTTCGCGCGCAGCGGAGGAGCGCGCAGGCGTTCGTCACTCGACCTGATCGACATGCGCGTCATGTTCGAGACCGGGGCTGCCGAGCTCGCCGCCCCTCGGTGCACCGATGAGCACATCGCGCAGCTCGAGTCGATGCTCGCGCTGATGCGCGCGGCGCACGACAACGGCGATGTTCCAGGCTTCGTGGAAGCCGACCTCGCATTCCACGATGTGATCTTCGCTGCGGCGGACAATCGTATCCTCGTCGCATCCGTGCGCCCGCTCACGACGATGCTGCAGGACTCGCGCACCGAGACGAGTTCGGTGCGCGACATCCGCGAGCACGCGATCGCCGAGCATGCGGCGGTGCTCGAGGCGATGCGCACGCGTTCTGCGGATGCCGCGCGCGAGGCCATGGCCAGTCACATGCGCCAGACGCGCGACGACCTGCTGCACTACGTGCTGGGCGAGTAGAAGTCGCGATTTTGTGGATGAGCGAACGAGGCGTACGCTCGTTATCTGATATCGGATAACGTGCGGAACATCGCGCAGATCCGCAGCAGAACCTCTGAACGAAGGAGTTCCCATGCACGTCGACGCGCTTCTCGCCCCTCTGCCGGAGCCCTTCGAGGTCGCGGCGGTCGAAGTCCGCGCGGCGCTGGACCCGCAGGGGGTGCTCGTCGTCCTGGACGACGATCCCACCGGAACGCAGTCGGTCTCCGGCCTCCCGGTGCTCACCCGCTGGGAGCACGAGGACCTCGCCGGCGCATTCTCCACCGGAGCTCCGGCTGTCTACGTGCTGACGAACACCCGATCGCTCGATGAGGAGACCGCCGCCGCGCGCAACCGCGAGGTCGTCGCTGTCGCCCTGGCCGCAGCATCCGAGGCCGGCCGTCGTGTGACGTTCGTCTCGCGGAGCGACTCGACCCTCCGCGGCCACTTCCCGCTCGAGACCGACGTCCTCATGCAGGAGATCGTCGCGCACGGAGGTATGGCCCCCGACCTCGTCCTGATCGTCCCCGCCTTCCCTGATGCCGGTCGTATCACTGTGGACTCCGTGCACTACTGGGTCACCGACGGCGAAGCGACGCCGGTCGGAGAGACTCCGTTCGCACAGGACGCCACGTTCGGATTCGCCTCGTCGGACCTGCGGAAGTGGGTCGCCGAGAAGACCGAGGGCCGCATCGCCGCCGATCAGGTGGCCGCCCTCACGATCGACGTCATCCGCTCTGGCGTCGATCGCGTGGTGTCCTTCCTCCGTGACGTGCCCGCAGGCTCGGTCGTCGTGGTCGACGTCGTCGAAGAGACCGACATGCGAGTCGTCGCGCTGGCGCTGCACCGCATGCGCGATCGTGAAGTGCTGCTGCGTGTGGGCCCGCCCTACGTGCGCGCGCACATCGGGCAGGACATCGCCGAGCCCGTCGTCGCCGAGGACATCCCGTTCGCCTACGACCGCGGCGGACTCGTCGTCGTCGGCAGCCACGTGCCGCTCACCACCGAGCAGCTCGCCGAACTGCGACGGCAGCGACCGGACACCGTCACGATCGAACTCGACGTGCGTCAGCTGATCGACCAGCGCCGCGATGCCCACCTCGACGCTCAGGCGGATGCCGTCGCCGACGCGCTCGCGACCGGCACGGTCATCGTGCACACCACGCGGGAGCTCGTCACGGGCGCCGACGGCGACGAGAGCCTCGACATCGCCCGGAAGGTCTCCAGCGGAGTCGTCGAGCTGGTGCGCCGCGTCCTCGCGATCGCGCCACCGCGGTTCGTGATCGCGAAGGGCGGCATCACCTCGAGTGATGTTGCGAGCGAAGCGCTCGAGATCCGCCGCGCCACTGTGCTCGGCCCGATGCTCCCCGGCATCGTCTCACTGTGGCAGCCGGAGACCGGCCCCGCGGTCGGCATCCCCTACATCGTCTTCGCCGGCAACGTCGGCGACACGGATTCGCTGGCACGCGTCGTCTCGACGCTCGCCGACGCCAACTGAAAGGAAGAGAAGATGACCTCCACCGTCGCCGTCATCGGTCTGGGAGCCATGGGCCTCCCGATGGCCACCCGACTCGCCGAGCGCTTCGAAGTGCGCGGCTTCGACATCGCCGCAGAGCGCATCGCACTGGCCGCTGAGAAGGGCGTCACGCCGGCGGATTCCGCCGCGGATGCCGTCGCCGATGCCCAGGCCGTTCTCGTGGCCGTGCGCACCGGGGAGCAGCTGAACGGGCTGCTGTTCGGCAAGACCGGCCTCGCGTCGCACCTGGCAGACGGCGCGGTCGTCATCCTCACCAGCACGGTGGGTACCGACGGCATCGCCGACATCGCCGCCAGGCTCGCCGAGCACGGCGCCCAACTGGTCGACTCGCCGTTGTCCGGAGGGCCGGTGCGCGCCGGCGAGGGCGATCTGCTGATCGTCGTCGGCGCGACCGCGACGGCGCTGGAGATCGCACGGCCCGTGCTCGAACAGCTCGCCTCCACGTTGTCGATCGTGGGCGACAAGCCCGGCGACGGCCAGGCACTGAAGACCGTCAACCAGCTGCTGTGCGGCGTACACATCGCCGCCGCTGCAGAGGCACTGGCACTCGCAGACGCCCTCGGCCTCGACCGTGAGAAGACGCTCGAAGCGCTCACGGCGGGCGCTGCCAACTCGTTCATGCTCGGCAACCGCGGACCTCGTGCCCTGCAGGCCTACGACGAGGACGGCGCCGAGGTGCTCAGCCGCCTCGACATCTTCGTCAAGGACCTGGGCATCGTCGGCGACGCGGCCCGTGCCGCCCACCTCTCGACTCCGGTCGCGAACGCAGCGGAGCAGCTGTTCCTGCTCGGCGAGGCCCAGGGCCTCGGCGCGCACGACGACTCCGCGGTGATCCGCGTGATCGCACCTGAACGACGCTCCTGACCCGATCCCAGACCGACCCCCACTCGGTGCGCATGAGCGCGCCCGAACACTGAAAGAAGAGATCCAGTGACGCTCCCTCTTCCCGCCTTGATCGCGATCGGAATCGCAGGCCTCGCCCTGCTGCTCCTGCTGATCATCCGCTTCAAGATGCAGGCCTTCTACGCCCTGATCCTCGTCTCGATCGTCGTCGGCCTCGCAGCCGGCCTCCCGATGACGAACATCACGGCGGATGACGGCACCGTCGAACGACTCGGCATCATCCAGGCGATCATCGCCGGTGTCGGCGGAACCCTCGGTTCCGTCGCGGTGCTCGTCGCCCTCGGCTCGATGCTCGGCAAGATCATCGAACTCTCCGGCGGTGCGGATTCTCTCGCCGGGAAGTTCACCAAGTGGCTCGGCCCGAAGCGGGTCGGCATCGCCCTGGTGATCGCGGCGGCCATCCTCGCGATCCCGGTGTTCTTCGATGCCGGCTTCATCATCCTCGTGCCGATCATCTTCGCGTTCTCGAAGGTCGCCGGCCTCAACCCGATCAAGTTCGGGCTCCCCGTCGCAGGCATCATGCTCGCGGTGCACGTCGCCGTCCCGCCGCACCCCGGTATCGTCGGCGGTGCGACGATCCTCGGCGCCGACATCGGCTGGGTCACGATCTTCGCGCTGCTGGTGTCGATCCCGCTCGCGGCCCTGTCGTTCTGGGTGGGCAAGCTGATCAACCGTCGCGAGTTCGCGATGATCGAGGCGACGAAGGAGATGTTCGAGAACTTCGGTGACGACCAGCCCTCCGCGAACGCGGGCCTTCGCGACGGCGAGAAGGCGCCGAGCGCCTTCACGGTGCTCGGCCTGATCCTGCTGCCGCTCGTCCTCATCATGCTCGGCACCGCCGTGGCCCCGACGTTCGAGGCAGGCAGCTTCTGGAACAGCTTCCTGTCGATGATCGGTCAGCCGATCTTCGCGCTCATGGTCGCGATCGCCGCCGCGATGTTCTTCCTCGGCGTGCGCCGCGGATGGTCGGCTGCGAAGCTCGGTGAGGTCATGGAGTCTGCCCTGCCCGCCGCAGCCGTCATCATCCTCGTCACGGGTGCCGGTGGCGCGTTCGGCAAGATCCTGACCGAGACCGGCATCGGCGGCGCCGTCGCCGAGGTGCTCGCGGGATCCGGCATGCCGCTGCTGCTCGCCGCGTTCCTCATCTCGCTGATCATGCGCGCCGCGCAGGGATCGGCCACCGTGGCGATCACGACCACGGCGGGGCTGCTGCTGCCCTCGGTCGCGGTGCTCGGCCTCGACACGATCCACATCGCCCTCGTCGCGGTCGCGATCGGCTACGGCGCCCTCGGGCTCAGCCACGTCAACGATTCCGGGTTCTGGGTCGTCACCCGCTACCTCGGCCTCTCGGTGAAGGATGGCCTTCGTACCTGGACGCCGCTGACCACGGTCCTCGGCGTGGCCGGGTTCCTCCTCACCTGGATCCTGTACGCGGCGATCCCGATCAACTGACCCCGCGAGAGCCCTCGGCATCCACCTTCTGGGAGACGCCGGGGGCTCTCGCCCTTCGATGAGCGGGTAGCCTCGGGGCATGGTCACCGTCGCTGAGAACATGGTCCGCACGCTTCGCGCCAACGGCATCGATCGCGTCTACGGCATTCCGGGGGATTCGCTCAACGGGTTCACCGATGCGCTGCGCAAAGACGGCACGATCCGCTGGCTGCACGTGCGCCATGAGGAATCCGCGGCCTTCGCCGCTGCCGCCGACGCGGCGATCACCGGCGACCTCGCCGTCGTCGCCGGCTCCTGCGGTCCGGGCAACCTGCACCTGATCAACGGCCTGTTCGACGCCAACCGCTCCCGCGTTCCCGTCCTGGCTGTCGCGGCGCATATCCCGACCAGCGAGATCGGCACGGGGTACTTCCAGGAGACGCACCCGCAGGAGCTGTTCCGCGAGTGCAGCGTCTACGTCGAGTACGTGGCCGACCCCGTGCAGATGCCCCGCATCCTCGAGATCGCGATGCGCGAGGCCATCGAGAAGCGCGGGGTCGCGGTGGTCGTGATCCCTGGCGAAGTCGCGCTCGCCGACGTCGCCGTCGATCGTGCCGTCGTCATCGAGCGCGCCCACCCGGTGATCGTTCCGAACCCGAGCGAGCTCGAGAAGGCCGCAGAGCTGCTGAACGCGGCGCGGCGCGTGACGATCCTCGCCGGTGCCGGCGTCGAGGGAGCGCATGACGAGGTCGTCGCTCTCGCCGACCGCCTCGGCGCACCCATTGTGCATGCCCTCCGCGGCAAGGAGCACATCGAGTACGACAACCCGTTCGACGTCGGCATGACCGGGCTGCTCGGCTTCGCCTCCGGCTATCGGGCGATGGAATCCGCGGACACGCTGCTGGTGCTGGGTTCGGATTTCCCATATGCCCAGTTCTACCCGGAGGACGCGACCACGATCCAGGTCGACATCCGCGGCTCGCAGCTCGGCAGACGGCATCCACTCGACCTGGGTCTCGTCGGCGACGTCAAGGACACGGCAGAGGCCCTGCTCCCGCGGATCGCCGAGAAGTCGGATCGCTCGCATCTCGACGACGCCGTCGCGCACTATCGGAAGACGCGGGCGAAGCTCGACGAGCTGGCCGTTCCCACGAAGGGCAAGAAGCCGATCCACCCGCAGTATCTCGCCAGGCTCCTCGACGAGGCGGCGAGCGAAGACGCGATCTTCACGGCCGATGTCGGCTCGCCGACGGTGTGGGCGGCGCGTTATCTCACCATGAACGGCAGACGCCGCCTGATCGGCTCGTTCACCCACGGCTCGATGGCGAACGCGCTCATGCACGGCATCGGTGCGCAGACCGCGCAGCCGGCGCGGCAGGTGGTGGCGCTGGCGGGGGACGGGGGCCTTGCGATGATGCTGGGCGAGCTCATCACGCTCATGCAGAACCGCTTGCCGGTGAAGACGATCGTGGTGAACAACTCCTCGCTCAACTTCGTGGAACTCGAGATGAAGGCGGCAGGCTTCGTCACATACGCGACCGACCTGGAGAACCCGAACTTCGCGGCCGTCGCCGAGGCTCTCGGCATCTTCGCGCGGCGCGTGGAGCGCAGCGAGGATCTCCCGGATGCCGTTCGCGAGGTTCTCGCTCATGACGGGCCGGCGCTGCTCGACGTCGTCACAGAGCGCCAGGAGCTGTCCATGCCGCCGGCGATCACCGCCGAGCAGGTCAAGGGCTTCGCCCTCTACGCGATCCGCACCGTCATGTCGGGCAGAGGCGATGAACTGCTCGATCTCGCCAGGGCGAACTGGCGGCAGCTGTTCTGACGACGTGCGGCCCCTGAGCCTGTCGGAGGGCCGCTGTTCGCCGGGGCGGACAGCATGCCCTACACTGGAGAGGCAGTTGTCTGCATTCTTTTTCCATGCCCGCGGGTGCGGATGGGATGCGGATCCAGGGGCCTCACGGTCTCTAGGGCGGTAGCTCAATTGGCAGAGCAGCGGTCTCCAAAACCGCAGGTTGCAGGTTCGATTCCTGTCCGCCCTGCGCGTCAGCGCAACGCTGACACACGAAAGGTACATTCAGGATGGATCAGGACGAACCGCGCGGCGATGTCGTCGCGGCAGGCGGCGCAGCCAGTGTGAAGAAGCTCGGCTTCTTCGGCCGGATCGCGCTGTTCTTCCGTCAGGTCATCGGCGAGCTTCGCAAGGTCGTCACGCCCACGCGCAAGGAACTGTTCAAGTTCACCGGCGTCGTGCTGGTCTTCGTGGCGATCATGATGACTCTGGTCTACGGCCTGGACACCGCCTTCTCGTGGCTGACGGCTCAGGTCTTCGGGGTGCCGCAGTAAGCGTCGCCCTCGCGGCCCCGGCCGCAATGAATGGAAAGAAACAACGTGTCTGAACGATATTCCGACGACGCCGACTGGGCGACAGCTGCAGAGCAGTCCAGTGAGGACGACGAGGCGCAGGAGGGCAACGTGCTCTCCGCCGAAGAGAAATCGGCTTCGGCTGCCGAGCATGTCGCCCTGCACATCGAGGGCGACGCGGATGACTCGAACGACGAAGGCACGGAAGACATCGACATCGACGACCCGGAGGCGGACGCGATCGTGAACGACGCTCTCAACCTGGACGAAGCGGCAGAATCCGAAGCTGCCGCTGAGGTCCTCAACGACGGAGCGGCCGAAGAGGCCGCAGATCTCGAGGCGGCTTCCGCTGACGAGGTCACCCCCTACGACGGCCCCGACGTGAACGGCGATGAGGACGCCGTCACCGACGAGGCCGACGACGACGCGGAAGAAGACCCTTACGAGGCCTTCCGCATGGATCTGCGCATGATGCCGGGCAAGTGGTACGTCATCCACTCCTACGCCGGTTTCGAGCGCAAGGTGAAGGCCAACATCGAGCAGCGCAAGTCGACGCTCGAGGTCGAGGACGACATCTACCAGATCGAGGTCCCGATGGAGGACGTCGTCGAGATCAAGAACGGCCAGCGCAAGATGGTCACGCGCGTCCGGATCCCCGGTTACGTGCTCGTGCGCATGGAGCTCAACGAAGACACCTGGTCGGTCGTGCGCCACACTCCCGGCGTCACGGGTTTCGTGGGCAACGCCCACAACCCGACACCTCTGCGTTTCGAAGAGGCCTTCAACATGCTGAAGGCGCTCGTCGAGGTCAAGGATCTCCCGACCGCGAAGAACGTCCAGTCGAAGGGCGGCGTGGCTGTCGCCCGCTCGATTCCCGCCGAGGTCGACTTCGAGGTGGGCGAGACCATCACGATCAAGGAAGGCTCGTTCGCCGGCCTTCCTGGTTCGATCAGCGAGATCAAGCCTGAGAGCGGCAAGCTCACGGTGCTCGTCTCCCTCTTCGAGCGCGAGACCCCGGTCGAGCTGTCGTTCGACCAGGTCACGAAGATGAACTGACACGAGACTGCTTCACGAACGCCCCGTTCGGCTCCGGCCGGCGGGGCGTTCTGCATGCGGTAGACTTGCGTGGTTTGTGCCGCGGTCCCTGAGTCTGTCGAAGGGCCGGCGCGCGCGAACACACCACAGCCCGGAGATGCCGGGTTCGTGGGAGATCGGATGCTGAGGCATCCGTTCGATGAGAGGAACAGAGAATGGCACCGAAGAAGAAGGTGACCGGCCTGATCAAGCTCCAGATCAACGCCGGCGCCGCAAACCCGGCACCGCCGATCGGCCCCGCGCTCGGTCAGCACGGTGTGAACATCATGGAGTTCTGCAAGGCGTACAACGCCGCGACCGAGTCGCAGCGCGGCAACGTCATCCCGGTGGAGATCACCGTCTACGAGGACCGCAGCTTCACGTTCGTCCTGAAGACCCCGCCGGCCGCAGAGCTGATCAAGAAGGCTGCCGGTGTGCAGAAGGCCTCGGCCACGCCGCACACCGTCAAGGTCGGAAAGATCACCAAGGACCAGGTCCGTCAGATCGCCGAGACCAAGCAGGCCGACCTGAACGCGAACGACATCGAGGCTGCCTCGAAGATCATCGCCGGCACCGCCCGTTCCATGGGCATCACGGTCGAGGGCTGAGGAGAACAATCATGACTAAGTCCAAGGCTTACAACGCTGCCGTCGCGAAGATCGAGGCAGACCGTTTCTACACCCCGACCGAGGCTGTTGCTCTCGCGAAGGAGACCGGCTCGGCGAAGTTCGACTCGACCGTCGAGGTCGCGCTCAAGCTCGCGGTCGACCCGCGCAAGGCGGACCAGATGGTGCGCGGCACCGTCATCCTCCCGCACGGTACCGGCAAGACCGCTCGCGTCATCGTGTTCGCCACCGGCCCCGCGGCCGAGGCAGCGATCGCCGCAGGTGCGGATGAGGTCGGCGGCGCCGAGCTCATCGAGAAGGTCGCCGCAGGCTGGACCGACTTCGACTCGGCCGTCTCGACCCCTGAGCTCATGGGCCAGGTGGGTCGACTCGGCAAGGTGCTCGGCCCCCGCGGCCTGATGCCGAACCCGAAGACCGGCACCGTGACCCCGAACACGGCCAAGGCCGTCGAGGAGATCAAGGGCGGAAAGATCGAGTTCCGCGTCGACAAGCACGCCAACGTGCACTTCGTCGTCGGCAAGGCCTCGTTCACCGCTGAGCAGCTCGATGAGAACATCGGCGCTGCCCTCGAGGAGATCGTCCGCCTCAAGCCGTCGAGTGCAAAGGGCCGCTACATCCAGAAGGGTGCGGTGTCGACCACGTTCGGCCCCGGCATCCCGCTGGACGTCAACGCCATCTGAGCATGACCGAAGAAGGGCCCCTGTCATCGAGACAGGGGCCCTTTTCGCGTTCCGGGCGCGACGGATGCGGGCGGGCCGGCGACGGCCGCGACCGAGACACGCCCGGGGGACGGGCAGGATTTGCCCGGACCCCGGATCCCGCGTAAGTTATTACTTGTTCGCCCCACAGGGAAGCGGAAAGGCCAAGTGCCTCACCCCCTCAAGCGGAAGAACAACTCCCGAACTCCTTCTCTCACTTGAGAGTGTGGGCGCTTGCGTCTAGGATAGAGAGTCCCACCTCCTGGATCGCGGTCATCGGCTGCGCATCGGATCTGAGATCCGAAAGCGTCGATTTGACAGGCTCCGCGAGGCGGGTAAGATTGAGAAGTTGCCCTTCGGGCCTGGTTGTGATGACTGGGTCGGGGGAGCGTCCGATCCTTGAGAACTCAACAGCGTGCACTTGTCAAATGCCAAATTATCCTCGTCCATCTTCCTTTTGGTTGGTGGTTGAGAATTCCTTTGGATCAAAGACCAGCCCTTCCGGGGGTTGGCATTTTAAATGAAGTCAGTTTGATTCATTTCTTTGGTCAGTTCAAACTCGCTGCGTCGACCTTATTCCGGTTGATGTGGTTTTTTTCTTTTACGGAGAGTTTGATCCTGGCTCAGGATGAACGCTGGCGGCGTGCTTAACACATGCAAGTCGAACGATGAAGCCCAGCTTGCTGGGTGGATTAGTGGCGAACGGGTGAGTAACACGTGAGCAACCTGCCCCTGACTCTGGGATAAGCGCTGGAAACGGCGTCTAATACTGGATACGAACAAGAATCGCATGGTTACTTGTTGGAAAGATTTTTCGGTTGGGGATGGGCTCGCGGCCTATCAGCTTGTTGGTGAGGTAATGGCTCACCAAGGCGTCGACGGGTAGCCGGCCTGAGAGGGTGACCGGCCACACTGGGACTGAGACACG
>Ga0265296_1000353_pt1 | contig 77028 bp, 83 predicted proteins | sample MunlanPumphouse1_FD_189073 | JGI IMG/M metagenome (GOLD analysis project Ga0265296, IMG submission 189073) | Groundwater microbial communities from a municipal landfill in Southern Ontario, Canada - Pumphouse #1 | ecosystem: Environmental > Aquatic > Deep subsurface > Groundwater | place...
TGGGATAAGTCGGACATCACGCCGGAAGCGGCTTCGACGCTCGACAACGCGATCAGCGCCTACAACCGTGGTTGCACGGGTACGCAGGTCATGCTCGCCGGTCACGCTGACCGTTCGGGTTCGGCCAAGTACAACGTCGGCCTGTCGGAACGTCGCAACACCGCGGTTCGCAGCTATCTCACCGCGCGCGGTATCTCGGATGGCTCGATCAGCGCGCAGGGCTTCGGCGAAAGCCGCCCGGCCGTTGCAACCGCCGATGGCGTCCGCAACGACCAGAACCGTCGCGTGGAAATCACTTACGGTCCGAACTCGGGCATGTAAGACCGGTTTCCGCTCCCGACTGGGACTGGAAGAAAAGAGGGGCGGTACCGAAAGGTGCCGCCCTTTCTTTATGCGCGGTTCGTGCGGCAAATAATCATCCGTTGCTCACTTGCAGTTTCTGCTTGCTCGCTCTGCATTATGATATACCATCACTTATAGGGCACGAGATGGTCTTGGGCCCTCGATGAGGGGGCGACGCCCGTCAAACGCGGTGCGTTCTCCCCGGGCGGGAGAGAGACGATGCGCACGCGCAGCCGGTTTCATCGCAGCATTTTTCGCGCCGACCCCAATGGCGATCCCGATATCAACACCACGCCGCTGATCGACGTGATGCTGGTGATGCTCGTGATGTTCATCATCACCATCCCGCCGCCGACGCATAGTGTTGACGTCACGCTGCCCGGTGAGGCGCCGCCGCTTGCGAAGATACTCGACGAAAATCGCGTGACGATCGATACCGCCGACGTGATCCGCTGGAACAATGAGGCGGTAGATCTGGCGCAGTTGGGGATACTGGTCAAAGAGGCGGCTGACCGGCCGGAACCGGCGGCGATCCTGCTCGAACCCGAGGCGCGGGCGCGCTACTTGCGCGTCGACGAAGCGATTGGCGCGATCCGGCGCAATGGCGGGTCGAAACTCGGCTTTCCCGGCATCCACAATTATGCCGGCTTGATCTGATCGCTGGCGGCTTCCCGCTGCCTCAGGCGGCGGGGGCCGTTCCGGGGCGGAGATAGCGCATCATATAGCTGACATAGTCGGCCTTGCCGAGCGGGACGCCCATATGGCGCAGGACCGCATAGGCCGCGGTGCGGTGAAAGGCGAATTGCGGCTGTGCCCAGTCGCGGACATAGTCGAAGGCGCTCATGTCGAAGATCATGCCGTTGGGCAGCGGGAAGCTGACCGCCCGGTCGAGGTCGGTGCCTAGCGCGGCGGGATCGACCGCGTCGAGGATCGCGAGCGTCGCGGCGATCTGCTCCTGCATCCCGGCGAAATCGACCGCGTCCTCGGCAAAATCGGGGACTTCGGCGTCGGCGAGGCGAACGAGCGGCTGGAGCGCCTGGACGCATGTGAAGCGGATTTGCGAGGCGAGCGGGAACATGTCGGGCGCGAGGCGCGCGACCGCGAACTGCAATTCGCCGATGCCGTTCTCCTCACCCCATGCGCGCGCCCGCGAAAGCTCTCCCGACAGCGCTCTCAGGCCATTTTGCCAGGCGGGTACGGTCAGGTCGTAGAGCATCGTGATTTCCTTCGGTCGATCGAAATTGGGTCAGGCGGCGGCGAGATTGTCCTGGAACTGGAGCCGCGCGAGACGCGCGTAGAGGCCGTCGGCGGCGACGAGTTCGTCGTGCTTGCCCTCTTCGACGATGCGGCCGTCGTCCATGACGATGATGCGGTCGGCGGCGCGCACGGTTGCAAGCCGATGCGCGATGACGATCGTTGTGCGGTCGTGCATCAGCGTTTCGAGCGCGTCCTGAACGAGCTTCTCGGATTCGGCGTCGAGCGCCGAGGTGGCTTCGTCGAGGAGCAGCAGCGGGGCGCGGCGGAGCAGTGCGCGCGCGATCGCGACGCGCTGGCGCTGGCCGCCCGAAAGGCGTGCGCCGCCTTCACCCATGAAAGTGTCGAGCCCTTGCGGCAGCTTGCGCAGGAACTCCTCGGCATTGGCGGCGCGCGCGGCGTCCCACAATTCCTCGTCGGTCGCGGCCCAATTGCCATAGCGCAAATTGTCGCGCGCCGAGGCGGCGAAGATCACCGTTTCCTGCGGCACCATCGCGATGCGCGCGCGGATGTCGGCGGGGTCGGCGTCGGTCAGCGCGACGCCGTCGAGGCGGATTTGCCCGCCCTGCGGGTCGTAGAACCGCTCGGCGAGCTGGAAGAGCGTGGATTTGCCGGCGCCTGAGGGGCCGACGATCGCAACGGTCTCGCGCGGGTTGATCGCAAGGCTGAAATCGTGGAGCGCGGGGGCGTCGGGGCGCGTCGGATAGTGGAATTCGACATGATCGAACTCGAGCGTTCCGACGGGCGGTTCGGGGAAGGGGCGCGGTTTTGCGGGCGGCGCGATGCTCGCCTCGGCATTGAGCAATTCGCTGAGCCGCTCGGCCGCCCCGGCGGCGCGGAGCAGGTCGCCATAGACTTCGGTGAGCGCGCCGAAGGCGCCCGCGACGAGCCCGCCGGTGAGGACGAAGGCGGCGATCGTGCCGCCGGTGATCGTGCCTGCGGCGACGCCCGCGGCGCCGTACCAGAGCAAGGTTGTGATCGCGCCAAAGAGCAGGCCGATGACGATCGCGGTCATCATCGCGCGCAGCCGGATGCGGCGCTTGGCGGTTGCGAAATTCGCCTCGACCGCGGTGGTGAAGCGTTCGGCCTCGCGCTCCTCCTGCCCGAATGCCTGGACGATCTTCATCGCGCCCAATTGTTCGGCGGTGGTCGCGCCGATGTCGGCGACGCGGTCCTGGCTCGTCCGCGAGACATTCTGGAGCTTTCGGCCGAGGAGCACGATCGGCATGATGATCACCGGGATGCCGAGCAGAATGCCGCCGGTCAGTTTCGGCGACAGGGTGAAGAGATAGGCGATGCCGCCGATCCCCATCACCGTATTGCGCAGCGCGACCGAGACGGTGGTGCCGACCGTCTGTTCGATGATCGAGGTGTCCGACGTCATGCGCGAGGCGATTTCCGACGGACGGTTTTCCTCGAAAAAGCCGGGGGCGAGGCGCAGCAGGTTGCGCTGCACCGCCTGGCGGATGTCGGCGACAGTGCGTTCGCCGAGCCAGCTGACGAAATAGAAGCGCAGCGCGGTGGCGACCGCGAGGAGGATGACGATGAGATAGAAGAAGCGGAAATGGGGGCTCACGTCGCCGCCGCCGGCGACGAAGCCGCTGTCGATCATTTCCTTGAATTGATAGGGTATCGCGAGCGTCGCGAGCGCGGCGATGCCGAGCGCGACCGCGGCGATCAGCAGTTGCAGCGGATAGCGGCTGGCATAGTGCCAGATCATGCGCAGGCTGCCGAGCTTGCGGCGCGGCGTGTCGGATTTGTCGGATGTGGTCGCCATGGACGACGGCCCTAGCAGCCCCGCCGATGCCGCTCAACGCCGCAGAATGACACATGGCTTCAAGCGCTTTGAAGCAGGGGGATATGGTCGCGCCGAAAAGGGAGCGCGGCGGCTTGCTCCGCGCTCCCTGTCGTCAACGGCCGATTGTCAGCGGTTGTCGAACTGCGCGCGCACGGCGCGAAGCCCCGCTTGCGTTATGCGGTACGGCGCGCCGCTGCGCGAACCGATGAAACCGCGCCGCCGCAGACGGTTGAACAAGGGCAGGCCGGTACTGGCGAGCACGTGCCCGTCGCGGGTGAAGCACAAAGCTTCGACGATATGGCCGTTTTCGCCGCGGCGATGGCGGATCATGCCGCCCTGCGCCAGCACATGGAGCATGCGCTGCTCCGCTTTCGAAATATTCATGGGATAGATCCGGGATTTTCAAGCAACAAAGGCGCGCCGACCCGTTGGTCGCCGCGCTGCGCACATCCCGATTACGCCGGGATGTTAGCGGTTGCCCGCAATCTCAGACATATTCACTCCATCGGCGCATCATGCGCCGCGAAACGCAGAATATTCGACTTCGGCACGCCTCGCAACGATTTTGATGCATTGCACAATGAGGCGGAGCCCCTAGACTGCTAACCAATGAGCAGGCGCCGAAGAGCGCCGCCGGGGTCACGCAAGGAAGAATCGAATATGCTGTATCACGCTTTTGACATGCAGAAGAATTGGCTCGCGGGCGCGAGTGCGCTGGCGACCGCGGGCGCGCAGGTGATGCAGCATCCCGCGAATCCGCTCGGCTATTTCAGCGGCAGCCCGATGTTCGCGTCGGCACTCGAAGTCTTCGCCCATGCCTCAGCGCCACGCGGCAAGCCGGGATTCGAGCTGTATGAGACCGTCGTCGATGGCGAGACGGTGCGCGTTACCGAGGCCGTCGAGGCGCGGAGGCCCTTCGGCCAGCTCAAGCATTTCAAGCATAAGGGGTCGAAAGACGCCCCCAAGCTGCTGATCGTCGCGCCGATGTCGGGCCATTATGCGACGCTGCTGCGCGGCACCGTCGAACGCATGCTGCCCGGCCATGACCTGTGGATCACCGACTGGCGCGATGCGCGCAACGTGCCGCTCGAAGCCGGCAAGTTCGACCTCGACGATTATGTCGATTATCTGATCGCGTGGCTCGAACATATCGGCCCCGGCGCGCATGTGCTGGCGGTGTGCCAGCCTTCGGTCCCGAGCCTTGCCGCGGCAGCGATCATGGCGGCGAACAAGCATAAGTGCCGGCCGAAAACACTGACGATGATGGGCGGACCGATCGACACGCGCAAGGCGCCGACCGCGGTGAACGAGCATGCGATGACGCGGCCGCACGCCTGGTTCCAGGAAAATGTCATCGCGACCGTTCCGGCCTATTATCCGGGCGCCGGGCGCCGCGTCTATCCGGGCTTCCTGCAGCTTGCGGGTTTCATGTCGATGAACCTTGGCAATCACATGATGAGCCATTGGGAGATGTTCAAACATCTGGTCGACGGCGACGGCGAGAGCGCCGACAAGACCAAGGAATTCTACGACGAATATCGCGCGGTGTGCGACATGACGTCCGAATTCTACCTGCAAACGGTCGATGTGGTGTTCCAGCGCCATCTGCTGCCCAAAGGCGAGATGACGCATCGCGGCCAGCCGGTCGACGTCGGCGTCATTGACGACATCGCGATCCTCGCGATCGAGGGCGAGCGCGACGATATTTCGGGGATTGGCCAGACCAAGGCGGCGCTGACGATCGCCAAGGCGCTGCCCGCCGAGAAGAAGAAATATCTGATGGTCAAGGGCGTCGGCCATTACGGGATTTTCAACGGCCGCAAATGGCGCGAGGAGATCGCGCCGGTGGTCGAGAAATGGATTCGTAGCAACGGCGGCTGACCATCGAAAGGCGGCTCTCATTTGTCGTCATCCCGGACTTGATCCGGGATCCCGCTTTTTGAGGGATCGACTGGCTTCCGCCTAAAGCGGGACCCCGGATCAAGTCCGGGGTGACGAAGAAAAATGAAGCTGCGACGGCTCGCCGCCCTTCTGCGCGACGCCTCTAGTGCCAGGGCGACGTCCGCACCGACCAGTATACGATATAAAGCAGTCCCGCCCACAGTAGCAGGATGAACGCCATCCCCGCGCGGCTCGACGGGCGTTCGCTTGCGGCCTCGGCGGCGGCGTGGAGTTCGGTCCAGAGCGGGTCAGGAATCAAGCGGCGCACGACCCACAGGCCGAGCGGGACGATCAGCAAATCGTCGAGCCAGCCCAGGACAGGAATGAAATCGGGAATCAGGTCGATCGGCGACAGCGCATAGGCCGCGACCGCGATCGCGAGCAGTCGCGCGAGCCAGGGCACGCGCGGGTCGCGCGCGGCGAGCCAGGCGGCGTGCGCCTCGACCGCGAGGCGGTGGCCGAGATCGCCGATACGTTCCGAAAGGGATTTGCCGGTCATCATTATCTACACTAGCCTTCCTGCATGGCTATCCAACTGAAAAGCGCGCGTGTCGAACGCTGGCCGGTCGCGGGGGCGTTTGTGATCAGCCGCGGCGCCAAGACGCACGTCGACGTTGTCGTTGCCGAAATCGAGGGGGAGGGCGCGCTCGGGCGCGGCGAGGGGACGCCGGTCTATTATCTGGGCGAGGATGCCGCGGGGTGCCGCGATCAGATTTTGCGTGTCGCGCCGCATATCGCCGAACTGGACGCCGCGAGTGCGCGCGCGGCGGTGCAGGAATTGATGGCGGCGGGTGCGGCACGCAACGCGCTCGATTGCGCCTTGTGGGACCTCGAGGCGCGGCAGCGCGGTCTCAGGCTTTGGCAGCTTGCGGGGTGCGACGGCGCGCCGACGTCGCGTGTTACCGCTTTCACCATCTCGCTCGGCACCCCCGGCGCGATGGCGGAGCAGGCGGCGACTGCCGAGGCCGACGGCTATCGTTTGCTGAAGCTCAAGCTCGCCGGCGAAGGCGACCGCCTGCGCGTCGCCGCGGTGCGCAAGGGCGCGCCCGAAGCGCGGCTGATCGTCGACGCGAATGAAAGCTGGCGCGATATCGACATTTTGAGCGAGGCCGAGGCGCTCGCCGACCTGGGGGTCGAAATGATCGAACAGCCGGTTCCGGTGGGTGCCGACGCGCTGCTCGATCCGATCTATGCGCCCATTCCCTTCCTTGCCGACGAGAGTTGCCAGACCGCGGCCGATGTCGCGCGGATCGGTGCCTTTTACGATGGCGTGAATATCAAGCTCGACAAGGCGGGCGGACTGACCGAGGCGCTGCGCATCGCCGATGCGGCCGATGCGGCGGGGCTGTCGATCATGGTCGGGTGCATGTTGTCGACCAGCCTTGCGATCGCGCCGGCGTTTGTGCTCGCGCAGCGTGCGCGCTGGGTCGATCTTGATGGCCCCGCGCTATTGGAACGCGACCGCGAGGGCGGGTTCGAATTTCGCGAAGGGCGGATCGGGCTTTAGACGGCAGGCCACGGATCGTGGTCGGGCACCAACGCGGCGACAGCGGTCAGCAAAAGCGCAGCAATCAACGTGAAGTTGATGTAATAGCCGCCCACCGGAACGTTGATCGCGAAAAAGGCAAAGAGCAACCATGCCCGCGAGATATCTGCCGAGCGTAGCCTTCGCGCCGTCAGGAAAAACCAACCGATGTAATAAATGAGGCCGATCAGGAACAAGGGCACGCCGGCCCAACCGAATTGCCCCAAGTCGGTGTGACCGCCCGTGCCAAACTCAAACTGAAACCACAGCAGCAAAGCATCGATAGCAAGGATTAGCGGCAACCAACGACGATATTCGTCGCGGCTCGCCAATCCGGTCCATGTATAATGCCGTTCGATCCATGCGCCCATGCCGACTTTTTAACGGGGCGTGGGCGCATGTCGAGATATCTCAGAGTGCCACCGTGGCATGCTGGCCGAGCTCGCCTTCCTTCATCGTCATGCCCGTTGCCAGCTTGAACAGGCCCTTGATGCTCGGATCGGCGGTCCAGATTTCGGCATTGTCGAGGTCGAAGCGCAAGAGGACCAGCTTGGGATCATCCTTGCCGCCTTCATACCAGGCCGCGATGCCGTTGTTCCACAATCTGTCGAGCACCGTGCGATCGCTTTCGCGAACCAGCGTGCCCGAGATGCAGGCGAACAGGTCGTGGCCTTTCGTGGCGAACTGCGCCATCGCGGGGCCGCCGCCCGAAAGGCGGTTGTCGGTTGCGGTAAAGAACCAGAAGGCTCCGTGCGCATCCTTGTCGAGCTGCGCGTTCATCGGGATATGATGCTCGCGCTCACCGGTCGCGCCGACCATGACATAGGGGCTGTCGGCCAGCGCCTTCCAGAATTGTTTCTTGATGTCGTCGCTCATGGGAGAATTCCTTTCGTCCCTCGATAAGCGACCAACGCGCGAACGGGGCGCCTGTTGCCCGGTTCAGCGCGGGCGTGCCTCGGCATAGCTGACGACCTCATATTCGATGCCGTCGGGATCGAAGAAATAGAAGCGGCGGCCGGGTTCGTAATCGCCATGGTTGAACGGCGTCAGCCCGACCGCCTTCACGCGCATTTCGATCGTGTCGAGATCATCGACCTGCACGCCGACATGGTTGAGCGGCGCGCCCTTCGGATATTGCGTGCCGGCATGCTCGCCGTCGGGGCCGGTGTAGAGTGCGATATAGGCGGCGTCGCTGCCGAGGTGGATCGTGCGCCCGCCATCGCGTGCGGGTCCGCGCCAGCGTTCGTGCCAGCCGAAGATTGCCGAGAGGATTCCGGCGGTGCGGTCGGGATCGCTGACCGTCAGATTCACATGCTCGATGAAGGGATGCGTCACCTTATATTCTCCTGATTCGCGTTGACGCATGGCTTATGAAAGCTCAAGTCAGGTTGAGATCAAGGGAGAAGTGACGCGCCGATTATCAGGTTCGTCATTGCGAGCGAAGCGAAGCAATCCAGAGCGGGTTACGCACACTCTGGATTGCCGCGTCGCTTCGCTCGCAATGACGAAGGAGGACTAGGATGCATCGGACCGACCTGATCGCGATCGGCGAACTCGCGGCGCGCACCGGCGTCGCGGTGTCGGCGATCCGCTTTTACGAAGCGAAGGGGCTGGTCGAGGCGCTGCGCACCGGCGGCGGCCAGCGCCGCTTCCTGCGCGCCGACATCCGCCGTGTGTCGTTCATCCTGATCGCGCAGCAACTGGGGCTGAGCCTTGAGGAGATTGCCGCCGAGCTTGCGCAGCTTCCGGCCGGGCGGACGCCGAACGGGGCCGACTGGACGCGGATCAGCACGGGGCTTCGCACGCGGATCGATGCGCAGATCGCGGCGCTTCAGCGGACGCGCGAACTGCTCGGCAACTGCATCGGCTGCGGGTGCCTCTCGCTCAAGAAATGCGGGCTCTACAACCGCGACGACAAGGCCGCGCAGCGCGGAGCGGGGCCGCGCTATGTGCTCGGCGACCGGTCGGGGGAGATTGCCGAGGTCGGCTGACGCCTTGCACCGCGATGCGGATAAATTATTTTGACCGGGTGCGCTGAGGGCGGAGTTGCTTCATTTTCCTTCGTCATCCCGGACTTGATCCGGGATGACGCTTTTGTGAAGCATCGGCTGGCTTCGATCTCAAGCGGGACCCCGGATCAAGTCCGGGGTGACGATGAATGAAGGATCTGCTCCGGACGATCAAACCGCCGCCAAGCGCTCGATCTCGGGCGCGCCGGCGAGGCAGGGGCCGAGTTTCGCGCCGAGGGTGCGGAAATGGTCCGACGAGCGGTGTGCCTCGACCGCGGCATCATTGTCATAGCATTCGAGCACCTTGTACACGCCCGCCTCGCTGGTGCGGAACAGCTTGTAATAGCTGTTGCCGGGCTCGTCCGCGTGCACCGCGGCGGCGAGTTCGGCGAACACGCCTTCGAAAGCCTCTTCCTTGCCGGGCTGCACGCGCAGCGTGGCGATCACACCGATGGCACTCATGGTCTCTCTCCCTTGTGGTTCAGGCTTTGAGGTCGGGGTCGACGGTCCAGCCGTCCTCGACCTGGATGCCGAAGCTGTTCAAAATCATCGAAACCTGCGTGTACTGGCCGACGGTCATCACAAGGTCCATGCGGCCTTTGTCGCCGAGCGGCGCGAGCACGGCCCAAGTAGCGTCGGTGACGAAATGATTGCTCGTGAGTTCGTCGGTCGCGCGCAGCATCGCGCGGTCGAGGTCGTCCCAGTCTGCAGCATCGGGGCCGGCCTTGATGCGCGCGATCTCGTCTTCGGTCAGCCCGCAGTCGAGCCCGATGCGCTTGTGCTGCGTCCACTCATAACCCGAGCGGCAGTTGTAGCCGGTGCGCAGGATGACGAGTTCGCGATTCCGAGGCGAAAGCGCATTGCGCTTCGAAAGGATATAATTGCCCCAGCCGAGGAAGGCGGTCAGCGCCTTTGGCGCATGGGCGAGGGTGCGGAAGATGTTGAGGATCTTGCCGCCCCCGACCTTGCCCCCCACCACGTTGGCGTCGGAGGCAAGGAAGGGTTCGAGCGCGGCGCGCTGGTCGGCATCGAGCCGGCCCAAGTCGACCGGCTCGATACGGGGTGCGCTGAGTCTCACTTGAGGGGCCGCAAATCAGAAGACCTCGAACAGGCCCGCTGCGCCCTGGCCGCCACCGATGCACATGGTGACGACGGCGTATTTCACGCCGCGGCGCTTGCCTTCGATCAGCGCGTGGCCGACGCAGCGCGCGCCGGTCATGCCGAACGGGTGGCCGATCGAGATCGAGCCGCCGTTGACGTTGAGCAGCTCGTTCGGGATGCCGAGCGTGTCGCGGCAGTAGAGGACCTGCACGGCAAAGGCTTCGTTGAGTTCCCAAAGGCCGATGTCGTCCATCTTGAGCTCGAAGCGTTCGAGCAGCTTGGGGATCGCGAAGACGGGACCGATGCCCATTTCGTCGGGCTCGGTGCCCGCGACCGCCATGCCGACATAGCGGCCGAGCGGCTGGAGGCCCTTCTTTTCAGCGACCTTGGCTTCCATCAGCACCGCGGCCGATGCGCCGTCGGCGAGCTGGCTGGCGTTGCCCGCGGTGATCGAAAAGCCTTCGCCCATCACCGGCTTCAGGCTGAGCAGCCCTTCAAGCGTCGTGTCGGGACGGTTGCACTCGTCCTTGTTCGCGACGACGTCCTGGAAGCTGACTTCCTTCGTTTCCTTGTTCACCACCGCCATGGTCGCGTTGCAGGCGACGATCTCGTCGTCATATTTGCCCGCGGCCTGTGCGGCGGCGGTGCGCTGCTGCGACTGGAACGAATATTCGTCCTGCGCTTCGCGGCTGATGTTGTAGCGCTTGGCGACGACCTCGGCGGTGCCGATCATCGGCATATAGGTGTCCTTGTGCATCGCGATCAGCTCGGCGTCGGTCTCGATGAATATCTTGCCGCTGCCGCTGACCTTCGAGATGCTCTCGATGCCGCCGGCAACCGCGATGTCCTGACGGTCGACGATGATCTGCTTCGCGGCGGTCGCGATCGTCATCAGGCCCGACGAGCACTGGCGGTCGATCGACATGCCGGGGACGGTGACGGGCAGTCCGGCGCGCAGCGCGATCAGGCGCGCGACGTTCATCGTCTGCGAGCCCTGCTGCATCGCGGCGCCGAAGACGACGTCGTCGATCTCGCCGCCGTCGACCCCGGCGCGCTCGACCGCGGCGCGGACCGCATGCGCGCCCAGCGTCGGGGCGAGGGTGTTGTTGAACGAACCGCGCCCCGCCTTGGTCAGCGGGGTGCGGGCGGTGGAAACGATGACGGCGTCACGCATATTGATGTTCCTTCTACTTAAGCCCTCCCCTTCAGGGGAGGGTTTGGGTGGGGCATGTCAGGGCAGTTCAAGGCCAACAGGCCCTCCCCCGCCCCCTCCCGCAAGCGGGAGGGGAGTTAATTCAAACGAAAAACTGGCTGATCCATTCGGCGATCAGGGCTGGCTTTTCCTCGCCCTCGATCTCGACGGTCACTTCATTGGTCTGCTGCCACTGGCCGGGGCGCTTTTCCTCGAGCTCGAGCAGCTTCACATGGCTGCGCACGCGCTTGCCCGAACGCACGGGCGACAGGAAGCGGACTTTGTTGCAGCCGTAATTGACACCCATCTTGACGCCGCCGACCTTGGGGCCGTCGGTGCTCGCGCCGAGCAGCGGCATCAGCGACAGGGTGAGGAAGCCGTGCGCGATCGTGCCGCCGAAGGGCGTCAGCTTCGCCTTTTCCTCGTCGATGTGGATGAACTGATGGTCGCCCGTCGCGTCGGCGAACTTGTTGATCATCTCCTGATCGACGAGCACCCAGTCCGACGTGCCGAGATGCTCACCGACTTTGGTTTGCAGTTCCTGCGGCGTGATGGTGGCCATAATCATCCCCTCAAATTACTGGTTCGGGGCGCGTTCTAGGCATCTCTTGACGCGTTGCACAAGAGCCAAGCCCCGCAGCCGCGGCGCCGTAGCGTCAGCCGGGCTTCGCTGCCTTTGCCGCCGCCGCCCTGGGCTTTGGAGACTCGGAATAGGGCATGATCATGGTCCCGTCGGGCGCCGCGGTAAAGGTCGTCTGCGTCGGATAGGCGAACTCGTATCCGGCCTTCGCCATCGCCTCGAACAGGCGGATGCCGATGTCGGTGCGCGCTGCGGCGACGACGTCGAACTCGTCGCTAAACACGTCGAAGAGCAATTCGAAATCTAGGCTCGACGGCCCAAAGGTCAGGAAGCTCGACCGGATGAATAACTGGCCGCCGGCGACGACCTGCTCCTCGAGCAACGCCGGCAGGTCGCGCAGCATTTCGGGCGTGGTCTGATAGACGACGCCGATCTTGAAGGTGATCCGGCGGCGGTGGAGATGCGCGAAGTTGGTGATCTCCTTGCTCAGCAAATTGGTGTTCGAGATCACGAGCAATTCGCCATTGAGCGAACGCAGACGCGTGCTCTTGAGCCCGATGCGCTCGACCGTCGCGGTGCTTGTGTCATATTTGATCGTCTCGCCGACGCGGAACGGCCGGTCGAAGATGATCGAGAGCGAGGCGAAAAGGTCGGAGAAAATGCCCTGCGCGGCGAGGCCGATCGCGATGCCGCCGATGCCGAGGCCGGCGATGAGGCCCGTGACATTGACCCCCATATTGTCAAGGATGACGATCGTCGCGATCGCGAACAATGCGACGCTGATCAGCAGGCGGATGATGCCCATCGCGTTGCTGAGCGTCTCGTTATTGCCCTCGGCGGCACGGCGCTGGATCAGCCCGAGCACGATCTCGCGCGCCCAGATCGCGACCTGCAGCACGACTGCGACGGTGAAGATGAGCTGGACCGTCTGCATGATGATCGCGGGCGGCTGGGCATAGCCCGCGACCATGCGGATCGCGATGATCGCGAGCACGGATGACTTGGTCTTGTGGATCACGCGCCCGGCGATGTGGGTCAGCGAGAGGTCGCCTTCGGCGGACTGCGCATATTTGAGCGCAAAGCGGCGGAGCAATGACAGCAGGAAATAGATGGCGAGCCCGACGCCGATCGCGATGCCGATCTGCAGCCAATGGCTTTCTACCCAAGCGACGCCCATGTCCCAATTGCGCTGCAGGTCGGCGAGCGGATCGGTCGCGGGCGCCTTTGCGGGCGCGGCTTTCGGGGCGGCGGTGGTCGCGGCGGCGATGATGGAGAAATGCACGTCGGGTCCTTTGTACGTCGGATCAGGCGGATTGGAGCAGCACCGCGGCCGCGGGTGCCTGCTCCAGATAGGTCAAAAATCCGCGTTCGTAACGCGAAAGATAACGCGTCGCGCGCGGCAGGTTGCCGATGACGGATGCGAAATCTTCGCGCGCCTGCGCCGCGGCGAGCATCGCGGGATGGACATAGGCTTTGCGCGCGATCGCGGGGGTGTTGCCGAGGCGATCGGCAACATGTTCGAGCATCGCCTTCAATGTCGGCGGTTCGGGCGCGTCGTAGAGGAAGGCGAATGCCTCGACGCTCGCCGACCAGGTGCGAAAATGCTTGGCGCTGAATTCGTCGCCCATTGCTTCGCGGATATAGGCGTTCACATCTTCCGACGCGACGGCGCAGAGGGCGCCCCCATCCTCATATTGAAAGAGATTCTGGCCGGGCAGATCCTGGAGCCGGCGGACCAGCGTGGTGAGGCTGCGATCGTTGATCGTGACCTCGCGTTTGGCACCGCCCTTGGCGATATATTTGAGGCGAAGCGTCCTGCCCGACAGCTTCGCATGGCGCTGGCGCAGCGTCGTCGCGCCGAAGCTCTTGTTCGCCGCGACATATTGTTCGTTCCCGACGCGCAGTGCGGCGAGGTCGAGCAGGCGCACGACCGCCGCTACGACGCGTTCCGGGGCGAGCGTCCGGCGGTTCAGATCATCGACGAGGCGCGCGCGCAGCAACGGCAGCGCATGGCCGAAGGCGGCGCAGCGGTCATATTTGTCGGCCTCGCGCGCCATCCGGAAATCGGGATGATAGCGATATTGCTTGCGACCGCGCGCATCATAGCCGGTCGCGAGGATATGGCCGTTCGGCGCGGGGCAGAACCACGCGTCCTCATAGGCGGGCGGCAGCGCGATCGCGTTGAGGCGGTCGATCTCGTCACGGTCGCGGATGATCTTTCCCTTGGCGTCGCGATAGCGCCAGCCGATGCCCGAACGCGCGCGGCTGATGCCGGGCAGGCTGTCGTCGACATGGACAAGACGCGGGGCGGACATGGGTCCATAGCGCCTCGTCGCCGCCGATGGTTCCCCGGCCGCGGTGCGGCATCCGCGGATCAGGTCTCGCTACCGCCGGCGGCGAAGATGGTGCGCGGTGCGGCGAGCAGGCGGTCGCCGGCGCGCTGGGCGATCCGCCGCCCCGGCACCTCGAGCGCGATATGGAGAAGATGCGACACGGCCAGCGTCAACAGGATGAAGGCCAGAATCTTGACCGGATGGACCAGCGCAGGATCGTCGACGAAGAACAGTTTGAAGAGGATCCAGAGGAAGAAATGCGACAGATAGACGGCATAGCTGATGTCGCCCAGCCATTGCGCGATCCGGCCCGACAAGAGTGGCCGCGTCGCCGTCGATGCCTGTAGCGCAAGGATGACGACGGCGGTCATGATCAGCGGCACGGCCGCCGGCTGCGACCCGGCCACTCCGAACAGCAATGCCGCGGCGCCCAGAAGGCCGAGCGCGGTGCCATAGATGATCGCCGTGCCGCGCGGCCCTTCGCGCTGCGCCGTCCACCATTGGCAAAGCAGGATGCCGATGCCGAATTCGACGAGACAGCGCAGCAACCCGGTCGCGGGAATATCGTCGCCGATGCTCGCGCGGCCGGTTGCCGCGCACCACCATCCGAGACCGGCCGCCATCGCGATGATCAACAATGGGAAGCTCCACGCGCCGCGCGGCAGCCGTGTCAGCCAGCCGCCCGCGATCGCCAGCAATAGATAGGCCGCCCATTCGGTCGAGATCGACCAGGCCGGATCGTTCCATGTCAGCCCATTGCCGAACCCCCAGTTCTGGATCAGCAGATAATGCGCGGGCAGCGCGGCGAAACTGTAATGCGCGCCGGGGTCGCGCCCGCTGACGAGCAGCGCCACCGCGAACAGCAGCATCGCCGACAGGATCGCGAGATGGAGCGGGAAGATGCGGGCAAATCGCCGTATGATGAAGCGCGGCGCGGCGCGGATCCCCTGATCGCGGAACTCGGCGCCATAGGTCCACCACAGCACGAACCCCGACAGCACGAAGAACAGGTCGACCGCGAGATAACCCTCCGCCAGCACCGCAATCACCCGATCGGGCAGGAAGCCCCCCATTGCGCCGCGGATATGGTAGAGCAGCACCATCAGCGCCGCGAACCCGCGGAGCCCGGTAAGGGTCGGCAGCATTTGTCGCGGCATGGCGGCGACGCTCACGCGGCCGCCATCGAACGCGTGGCCAGCGGCCGCCAGCCTGCTTCCTTCTCACGGCGGCGGCAATAAGTCGTCAGCCCGATCTCGAGCGCCAGCATCATATAGATGAAGGGCTGGAAGGCGATGGCGACGAACAGCGACCCGACCAGATAGACGATATGGCCGTGTTGCAGCGCGGTCGCCAGGGGCGCGATCCATTGCTCTTCGCCGCGCCGCGTTTTCAGGTAGCGCCGCCGGATTCGCTCCATCTGCACCAGCCCCGCGAAATGGAGGAGCAGCCACATGGCGGTTCCGGGATAACCCTGTTCGCCCAGCATCTCGAAATAGCTGGAGTGATAAGCGCGCGACTCTTCCTCATAAACGCTCGCCGTCTCGTCGGGGCGGCTCGCTTCCTTTTCGACGCGCACGCGATTTTGAAGAAAGGCGTTGAAGCCGCCGCCCATCGGATTGTCCTTCGCATAGTCCCAGGTCCACGCCCACACCGCGACGCGCGTCGAGGCCGACTGGTCGGACTTGTAGCCGCGGATCGTTTCCATCCGGTCGGTATAGCTTTGCGGCAGGAAGGGGATGGCGGCGGCCGCGAGCAGCCCGGCGCCCGCGATATAGAGAAGGCGGTGCTTGACCGCGCGCAGCGACAGCAGCGCGAGCACGAACAGGCAGATCAGCCCGGTGCGCGCCTGGGTTCCAATGGGCAGCAGCGCGCAGGCGAAGACCAGCGCGAAGCAGAAGGCCGACACCATCCAGTCGGGCGGAAAGATCGTCCCGTGGCGGCGATACCACAGGATCAGCGGGATGATCGATATGGCGACGCACGACATGGTGCTGCCTTCGTAAAGCCCGTAATTTTCGCTCAGCAGCAGCTGAAGCGTGCCATAGCCCCCGCCGCCCGCGGCGGTCTTGATGCCGCCCGCGATCGCGATTGCCGCCGCCGAGAGCAACAGCATCAGCGCCAGCGCCTCGATCCGCAGCTTCGTCCGCAGCGTCAGCGGAAGGAAGATCGCCCAGATCAGCGCCTTCCACACCCAGCTCCACTTGTCCGCCGCCTCGACGGGGAAATCGGCATAGACGGTCGTCATCCAGCAATAGAAGAGCAGCATCACGAGCAGGGTCTGCCGCCCCGACCAGCGTGTGTCCTTCTTGTCGTCGGCCACCAGCCAGCCGGCGATCGCCAACCCGAAGACGATCAGCGAAACCGGGATCGAGTTGATCAGGAAATAGCTCAGGCGCTGCGGCGCGACGATGTCGATATAGCAAAAACACAGCACGAACAGGAACGGCTTCCTGAAGCCGATCCCGATGAACGCGAACAGAAAGGCGACGAACGCGAGGTCACGCATCGGGGCGGGCATCCGCTTCGGCGCGTTCGGCATCGCGGCGTTGCTGCCACAGCAGGCGCGGGCTGACCTCGCGATCGAGATCGTCGCGATGGAGCAGGCGCCAGAGCGCAATCGCCATCAGGACATGCGTCAAGCCGAGGGAAAAATTGTCGATCATGTCCGCTCCCGCTACGCGATCGGGGTTGACGCCGCGTTAAGGCTTGTATGTCAGTGGATTGGCCTATGACACGCATATTGCACGTCCTCGACCATAGCTTGCCGGCGCATAGCGGCTACACCTTTCGCACGCGCGCGCTGATGAAGGCGCAGGCCGCGAAGGGGTGGGAGGTCGCGGGCGTGACCGGCGTGCGGCATCCCGAGCCGGGCCAAGCCAAGGGAGATGGGGGCGAGACCGTCGACGGGCTGACCTTCTATCGCACGCCGCCGATCGCATCTTTGCCGCCGCCGATCCGCGAATGGCGCGAGATCGGCGCTTTGGCGAAGCGCGTCGAGGCGCTGGCGAGCGAATGGAAACCCGATGTGCTGCATGCGCATTCGCCGGTGCTCGACGGGCTCGCGGCGCTGCGCGTCGGCAAAAAGCTCGGCATCCCGGTGATCTATGAAATTCGTGCCTTCTGGGAAGACGCGTCGGTCGGCAACGGCACCGGGCGCGAGGGGAGTTTGCGTTACTGGCTGACGAAGCAGCTCGAAACGCATGCGGTGAAATCGGCCGATGCGGTCGCGGTGATCTGCGAAGGATTGCGCGGCGACCTGATCGCGCGCGGGATCGACGCGGACAAGATCACCGTGTCGCCGAACGGCGTCGACCTCGAACTGTTCGGCGATCCGCCTCCGCGCGACGATGCGCTTGCCGATACGCTCGGCCTTGCCGCCGACGATGCGGTGATCGGCTATATCGGCAGCTTTTACGATTATGAGGGGATCGACGACCTGATCGCGGCGATGCCCGCGCTGGTCGCCGCGCAACCGAATGCGCGGCTGCTGCTCGTCGGCGGCGGGCCGAGGGAGGCGGCGCTGAAGGCGCAGGCGGCGGCATCGCCTGCTGCCGCGCACATCCGTTTCGTCGGCCGTGTCCCGCACCAGGAGGTCGAGCGCTATTATTCGCTGATCGATATTCTCGCCTATCCGCGCAAGAAGATGCGGCTGACCGATCTCGTCACGCCGCTGAAACCGCTCGAGGCGATGGCGCAGGGCAAGCTCGTCGCCGCGTCCGATGTCGGCGGCCACCGCGAGCTGATCGAGGATGGCGCCACGGGCACCTTGTTCGCGCCCGATGACCCCGCCGCGATTGCGCGTGCGCTCGCCAAGTTGCTGGAAAATCGGGGGATGTGGCCCGAGCGACGGCGGACAGCACGTATTTTTGTGGAAAGTCATCGTAACTGGTCATCAAACATTTTACGTTACGAGCCGGTTTACCAGCGATTGCTGCGCGGCGCCTGAGCACTGCGTTTCTATGTTAAGGCAAATGGCCCGGTGGGCCGATGGATTTGGGACGATATGGAAGAGATCAGCGAGAATCGGGCCAAGGCGACAGCGACCGCGCTGCTGCGCGCGCTCCAGCCCGCGATTCCGGCGGTGATCGGCGCCGCGGCGCTGACCTTCCTGTTCGCCGCGGTTATGCCCTTTTCGTGGGTCGCGGGGATCAGCTGGAACCTCTATCTGGACCGGCTCTCCGACCTTTTCGTGCAGCCGATCGGCAATGGCGGGCGGCAGGCGCTCGCGTTCGGCATGTCGGCGTTCGCCGCGTTGATCGCGGGCCTCGTTGCGCTGCTGATCGCGAAGCCCGAAGCGGCCGGCTTGTCGTCGCTGCGAAACCGTTTCCGCCGTACGTCGCCTGAGGTCGAGAGCGACGATAGCGAAGAGATTCTGACGCGCCGGCGTCGCGTCGACCTGCATCCCGACGATCCGCCGCGTCCGCCGATCCGCGCCGGGCGCGACCTGCCTGTGGGTGGGCTGGACGGAAGCGCCATCGCTGAACGGAGTGCTCCCGGCTTGTGGCTGGACGAAGCAGCGACCGATGACGCCGATGAACTGGTGCTCGCCGATCTCGCGCCCGAAGAGGAATTCGACGGCGACGCGCCCTGGCTGCAACCCGCCGAGATGACGTCGCCGCCGCCGATGCCCGATCCCGCCGACAAATCGCTCGACGCGATGGTCGCGCGGTTCGAAGCGGGGCTGGCGCGCCGTCGGCAAGCCGCCCCCGTTTCGACCACCGCGATCCCGGTGCCCGAAGCTGTGGCGCCCGAAAGCGAACCCGAAGTCGACTTCGCGCTCGAAGCCGCACTCAGCACCTTGCAGCGGATGACGCGCCAGTCGGTCGGCTAATCCTCGACCGTCAATATTTCGATCCGCAGCGTCTGCGGCTCGGCCCCGCATTCCACCACGACGTCGGCGACGATATGTCCGGGGAGCGCCCATTCGGTCGCGTTCAGCCGGTCGTGCAGCGCGCGGCGCACCGGTTCGCTGTCGCCTGCCGCCAGCACACAGGGAAACAGGTGACGCGCGCCGACGAAACTCGCGCTCGCCCAAGGGCGAAAGGTCGACGCGCCCGGCGCCAGCCCATGCGGCAATTCGCGGACGAGCAGATGGCGGAGCCGCCGATGCGGGCAACCGGGACGCGGCGGCAAGGCGGGCGACCAGCGCATCATGCCTGTGCTCCCTGCTCGATACGGCGGAAGGCGCGGGTTCGCCGGTCGCCCTGCGGCGCGACATGGCCCGCGCGCCGCTCGGCACGCCATTTGTTCATGAAATGTTCCGCGCGGCATATCATGTCGAGTCCCGGCTCGCGCCCTCCGCGCAAATCACTGACGAGACGCGGATCGCGCACGGCGTCGCGGCCGAACACGCTCGGCGGCATCGCCGATTCCCTCAGGAATGCCTCAATCCGTTGCAGCAGGCTGCGCTCCATGTTTTCCTCCCTGATCGCGCTGAAACCGGGCGACTCACCCGATAGGATATTTCCTATTTGATGCTCATTTTCCTACTTGTCTAGGAAAAATCCGTTTGCTAGAGACGAAATAGGAAGGACCAGCCCCCAGCGACCTATGGCCGATTTCGATCAGGATCCGCGCGCCGCGCTCGACCGCCTCTTGACTGAAAGGGGGATCGATTATGCGCGCATCTCGCAGGTGATCGGGCGCAACCCCGCCTATATCCAGCAATATATCAAGCGCGGTTCGCCGCGGCGGCTGGCCGAGCAGGATCGCGCGCGGATCGCCGCCTATCTGGGCGTGTCCGAAGCGATGCTTGGCGGGCCGGTGCAGCGTGTCGCGACCCCGGCGCGGGTGCGCGGGTCCGGAATGATATTGGTGCCGAAACTCGCGATCGGCGCCTCGGCCGGTGCCGGCGCCAGCGTCGATGGCGAAGCGGTCGAGGGCGAGGTCGCGTTCGACCCCAAATGGCTCCGTGATCTGGGTGCCGATCCGCGCGCGCTCAGCATCATTCGCGTCGAGGGCGATTCGATGGCGCCGACGCTCGACGATGGCGACGACATATTGGTTGATGGCGGCGATGCGGCGGCGCGGCTGCGCGACGGCATCTATGTGCTGCGCATGGACGATGTGCTGATGGTGAAGCGCGTCGCGCGCGCGCCGGGGCAGGGGCGAATTTCGGTGATCAGCGACAATCCGCACTACCGCAGCTGGGACGACCTGCCGATGGCGTCGGTGCAATTGGTCGGCCGCGTCGTGTGGACGGGCCGGCGGGTGCGGTGATTTATGATCCTCCCTGTCGCTGCGCCACAAGGGAGGACTTAAAGCGTGATGATTCTAAGAACGGATCAAACCTAATCTCAGCAGACTCTACCGCGGCTCCGCCATCAATGCTTCGATCTCATGCTCCAGAACTTCGGCGCGCTGGCATTGGTCGGCCTTGCCGTCGCGGCACTTTTCGGCCGCCTTGTCGCGCTGGCGCGACAGCTTGCCCAGCTGTTCCTCGCGCTTGCGCATTTCACGGCCCCGGTTGCGATCCGATTCGTCCTGGCTGGTCGTCGACCAGTCGGCGACTTGACCAACGGCTTTGACCGGCGCGGTGACGACCGTCTTGACCGCGCTGAAACAGCCGGCGAGCAGGGGAGCGGCCATGACCGCCAGAATTACAACGCGCATTTTCTTCTCCTCGCCGATGACGCCCCATCGCATAACCGCCGCGATCTGAACAGGATATTGCGACGGATCGGCCCGGCGCGCGGCCCGCGTGTCACATCACTGAAATAAATGGTTAAAGTCGTGTTTACTAAGCTTCTCTAGGTCGGGGCGCGAACAAGGTCGCAGACTGAAGAGAGAGTGATGAACGCCATGGGATATGCCTTTACGCCGTCGCCGGGCCACGCGTCCGCGATCGGCGCCGACGCGCATATGTCTGAGGTCATCGACCTGTTTCGCGGCAATCCGCAGCTCCGCGCGCTTGCCGTCGTCGATGGCGACGAGCGGCCGGTGGGGATCATTCGCGAGCAGCGGGTGCGCGAATTGCTCTTTTGCCCCTTCTGGTTTTCGCTGATGCAGAATCCGACGATCGGCGGCTCGATCGCCTCGATGATCGAACCCTGTCCGACCGCCGATGTCGCGCGATCGACGACCGATTTGCTGCGCATCGTGGCGCAGTCGCCGGGACAGCAGGAGCTGATCCTCGTCCGGTCGGGGCGGTTCGTCGAAACGCTCGACAGCAGCCAGCTCGCCAAGCTGGCGATGCTGCGCGAGGTCGAATTGGCAGAGGAGCGTGCGGCGCGCACGACGCAGATCGACGATGCCGGGCGGCGGTTCCAGCAAGACATCACCGCGCTCACCGCGACACTGTCCGAAATGGCGCGCAAGGTCGAAGCGGTCGCCGGCACCCTGTCCGAACGCGCGCAGCAAACGGGGCGCGATGCGGTCACCGTCGCGGGCGCGACGGCGCAGACGCTTGCCGGACTGCAGGACCTCGGCGATCGCGGCCATGCGCTTGCCGCGACGATGGCGAAGATCGTCGACGACGGATCGCGCGCGCGCACGGTTCGCGGCGACGCGCATCGCAAGGTCAAGCAGGCCAGCGAGCGAGCGGTGACATTGAAGGCGGCGAGCCAGTCGATCGAACAGATGCTCGCGCTGATCATCGACATGGCGAGCCGCACCAATATGCTCGCGCTCAATGCAGGGATCGAGGCCGCGCGCGCCGGCGACGCCGGCCGCGGCTTTGCCGTGGTCGCGTCGGAGGTCAAGACGCTGGCCAGCCAGACGCGCTCTGCGGCGGGCGACATCACCCAATATGTCGACCGAATCCGCGACATCGTGGAACAGGTCGCGGCGGGCTTTGACGAGGTCGAGAGGGCGATCGACGCCAACAACGGTTTTTCCGACGCGATCGACCGCGCGGTCGACGGACAGAGCGCGACGACGCTGACGATCGCGAGCTATGTCGAACAGGCGGTCTTCGCGGGCCGCGAAATCGACGCGCGCGTTCGCGAAATCGGGCATGGCGCGACCGCCGTCGGCGATGGCGCGCAGGCGCTGGGCAAATTGTCCGCCGGGCTGACCGAGGCGGCGCTGTCGCTGCACCAGCGCGCCCGCCACTTCGTCGAGGCGGTTGCGGCCGCCTGATTCGTCTCGATTCGACAAGGGCTTGCCCGTTCGCGCAGCGCTGATAGGATGATGCTCGCGCCGGGGGCGTCGGAGGCCGCCGGCGGGGAGGAGGGTCATCATGACGAATATCCAAAAGGGTCTAGCCGAATTTATCGGCACTTTCTGGCTTGTCTTCGGCGGTTGCGGCAGCGCGGTTCTGGCCGCAGCATTTCCCGATGTCGGGATCGGCCTGCTCGGCGTCTCGCTTGCTTTCGGTCTGACGGTTGTCACCATGGCCTATGCGATCGGCCATATTTCGGGCTGTCACCTCAACCCGGCGGTCACCGTGGGGCTGTGGGCGGGCGGGCGTTTCGACGCGCGCGATATTCCGCTCTATGTCATCGCGCAGGTGCTCGGCGCGATCGTCGCGGCGTTCCTGCTCTTTTACGTGGCCAGCGGTAACCCGGCCTATGATCTCGCCACGAACGGCCTTGCGGCTAATGGTTTCGATGCGGGTTCGCCGGGGCATTATGACATCTGGTCGGGCTTCATCATCGAAATCGTGCTGACCGCCTTCTTCCTGTGGATCATCATGGGAGCGACCGATGGCCGCGCGCCCGCGGGCTTCGCCCCGATCGCGATCGGCCTTGCGTTGACGCTGATCCACCTCATCTCGATCCCGGTGACCAACACCTCGGTTAACCCGGCGCGCAGCACCGGTCCCGCGCTGGTCGTCGGCGGCATCGCGCTGCAGCAATTGTGGCTGTTCTGGATCGCGCCGTTGATTGGCGGGGCGATTGGCGGCCTGCTTTACAAGACGCTCGGGGCCGACAGCTTCCCGAAACCGAATATCGAAGGCGAATAAACGCCGGGCCGGCGGGGGCCGCTGCCTCCGCCGGCTTATTTCAGCAGGTCGATCGCAAAGGCGCGCACTTCGGCGGCGATGTCGGGCCGTTCGAGCGCGACCGCCAGATTGGCCTGGATATATCCGGCCTTCGATCCGCAGTCGTAGCGCGCACCGTCGAAGGTGACGGCGTGGAAGGGCTGGTTGCCGATCATCGTCGCCATCGCGTCGGTCAGCTGGATTTCGCCGCCGGCGCCCTTTTCCTGTTTTTCGAGCACGCGCATCACTTCGGGCTGCAGGATATAGCGGCCCGAAATGATCAGGTTCGACGGCGCTGCGGCGACCGGCGGTTTTTCGACGAGGCCGGTGACTTCGGTCAGCGCCCCATCGCGCGCACCGGGCGCGATGACGCCATAGGAGGACACCTGTTCGTGCGGCACTTCGAGCACCGAGATCAGATTGCCGCCGACCTTTTGATAGGCATCAACCATCTGTTTCATGCAACCGGGCGATCCGTGCATGAATTCGTCGGGCAGGAAGATCGCGAAGGGTTCGTCGCCAACGATGTCGCGCGCGCACCAGATCGCGTGCCCCAAGCCCAGCGGTTCCTGTTGCCGGACATAGGCGCAGGCGCCGGGGCCGAGCCGCGTCGGTTCGAGCACCGACAGATCCTTGCCGCGCTCCGACATCGTCTTTTCGAGTTCGAAGGCGACGTCGAAATGATCCTCGATCGCGCTTTTGCCGCGGCCGGTGACGAAGATCATCTGCTCGATCCCCGCCTCGCGCGCTTCGTCGACCGCATATTGGATCAGCGGCCGGTCGACGACGGGCAGCATCTCCTTGGGGATCGCCTTGGTCGCGGGAAGGAAGCGGGTGCCGAGGCCGGCAACGGGGAAGACGGCTTTGCGGATCGGTTTCATGTCCGAGGGCTTAGCTGCGAACTTTGGTCAAGAAAAGGGCCCCGGGGCGACGCCGATGGCCGCGTCACTGCGGGGTGACGATCACGACCACGCGCCGGTTGTCCTGCCGTCCCTCCGCCGTCGTGTTGCTCGACAGCGGCAAGGTCTCGCCGCGACCGACGATCTGGTCCGCCGCAAACCGCATGCCGCCCGCCTGCATCGGCGCCGCGACGGCCTCTGCGCGCGCCCGCGACAGTGTCAGATTATAGGCCGAGGTGCCGGTCGAATCGGTATGGCCTTCGACCCGCGCGGTCACGATGCCCACCGAGGCGAGCTTGGCGGCAATATCGCTGATCCGCTGTTGCTGGTCGGGTGACACGCTGCTTTCGTTCGACGGAAAAAGCAGCCGTTCGGGCATGCTGAGCATCCATCCGGGACCGGCTTCGACGAAGCCCTGCGACTGGAGGGCGGCAATTTGTGCCGGCGTGAAGCCGGCGGTGGCCGGCGGCACGCTTTGGCACGCCGCGAGCAACGCGGCAAAGCCCATGAGGAAAAGGGTTCGGATCGATCGGGGGAAATCAAGTGTCACGGCGTCACTCCGCTGGTCATCATCTGGAACGGTTGATCAGTTTGTCGGCATACATGGCGGCGTCCGCCGCGGTAAGCAGCGCGGTGGCGTTGGTGCCATCGTCGGGAAAGACCGCAACGCCGACGCTGACCGCCGCGCGATAGGTTTCGCCGCCCGGCAGCGCGACGGGTTGCGACACGCAGGCGCGGATCCGGTTCGCCAGATCGTCGGGGACGGCTTCGGTGTCGAGCGGGTCGATGATGACGATAAACTCGTCCCCGCCGATCCGTGCGGCGAAATCGCCCTTGCGAAGCGTGTCCTTGATACATGCCGATAGCGCGACGAGCACGGTGTCGCCCGCGGCATGGCCGAAATTGTCGTTCGCCGCCTTGAAGTTATCGGCGTCGATGAAAAGCAGGGCAAAGCGGCTGCCACGACTCTCGGCGGTCCGGATGCGCTCCGCCAGCTGCTCGTCGAACGCGGCGCGGTTCGGCATCGCGGTCAGCGTGTCGTGCGACGCGCGGTGCGCCAGCATCGCGCGCTCGCTTTCCATATGCCCCTGCCAGCCCTGCAATTCGTCGAGCAGCGCGTTGATGTCGCCGCCCAGCCGGTCGAGCTCGGTAATGCCGAGCGGCTTGACCCGTTTGTCGAACCGGCGGTGCAGGCGCACGTCGTGGGCGACGGTCGCGATCTCGTTCAATGGCTTGACCAGCTCATATTCGAAGCGCCGCGCGAGGAAGATGGTGCCGAACGCCGTGATGAGCAGGCAGCCGAAGCCGGCAAGCAGGCCGAGGCGGACATAGTCGACCAACGTCGAACTATCGCCCCACACCTCGATCGTGCCGATCGCCGATCCGTTGCGCTGAACGGTGACGGCGAAGGGGCGGGGGAAGAAGATACGCGTCAGGATCGGGGCTGGATCGGCGCTGGGCGAAATCCATTCGGTGACTGGCCGGCCGACGTCGTTGAGCACCCGCAAGCGGGCGATACCGGGAATGCGGGTCAAGGGTTCGAGCCCTTCGCGGACCGCCTGCGGATCGTTGAACACCAGCGCGGGTTCGACACCATATGCGCCGAGCTGGGCCGCGAGTTCCATGTTGCGGTCGGCATAGCCGCGCAGCGCGGTCACCCCGGCGAGCAGGATGGTCAGGCCCGAAAGCGCGACCGCGAAGAGGGTGATACCGAAATGAAAGCGCGACAGCAGTTTTTGCAGCGTCGTGCGCGCGCCGATCCGTTCGACCGGGGGTGTGGGCGTCTGGCCGGTCATGACGCGCCCCCTTCGCCGCCACCGATGCGCAGGACACGCGGATCGATCCGCAGCGGGCCGCGCCCGATCGCGTCGATATTGACCGAAAAGCTGATGCTCGCTGCCTTGTTGCTGAGGCAGAACATCGCGCCATAGATGCAGGCGGCGTCATCGTCGGTGATAGTAAGCACCGGGCGGCCACGCACCCAGGCGATGAGTTGCCGACGATCGGCGACGGGCATCCGGCCGAGGAACAGGATGTCGCACTCGGGGGTGACGGTGGCGGTGGTCACGCGGCGGACCGTGACCGAGCCGGGGCCCGGAACATCGGGCGCCATGCGATCGGCGAGCCGCGGCGCGCCGACCACGCACATCGTCCGGGCTGCCGCCGCCGAACCATCGGGCCAGCGTGCATAGCTGACGATGCCGCCCACCATCCGGTTGACGGCGCGCGCCATCCCGCCCGAGCCGTCTTCGACAGCTGTCTGGCTTGCGGCCTGAACCGACATCTGCGGCGTCGTCACCAACGCGCCGATCAAAAACAGTGATGCCAGCACCTGGCCGTGCCCCCAACTGCGTTTCAGGGGCATCCTGCCCCAGCGAAGGCGCGTCCGCTAGACAAAACAATTGGAAAGTCAATGAAAAGTGACGTCATGCGGCCATGTTGCAACAGTGGCCGCATCGATTCACCCTTGTCTATCCCGTGCGCAAGCGGTCACTGAATCCCTTGCGCAATTTAGCCAGCTTTGGCGGGATGACCGCCATGCAATAGGGATTGCGCTGGCCTTCGCCGTCCCAATAGGACTGGTGGTAATCTTCGGCCGGATACCATTCGGACGCACTCTCGATCGTGGTGACGATGGGTGCGGGCCAATCGGCGGCGGCGCGGGCGATTCCCGCGCGCGCGGCATCGGCCTGCGCCGCGTCGAGCGGGAAGAGGGCGCTGCGATACTGGGTGCCGATGTCGTTGCCCTGGCGGTTGAGCGTAGTCGGATCATGCGTCGCAAAATGGACGTCGAGCAGGTCGTCGTAGGAAATGATGGCGGGGTCGAATGTAATGCGGATTGCTTCGGCGTGGCCGGTGTCGCCGCCGCAAACCTGTTTATAGGTCGGATTCTCGACGCTGCCGCCGATGTAGCCGCTCTCGACACCCTCGACGCCTGCGAGCGACTGGAACACGGCTTCGGTGCACCAGAAGCAGCCTCCGGCGAAAATGGCGGTCTCTTGGGTCATGGAGTCGATCCTTTTCGGGGAGAGGTGATTGTTCCCGAAATAGGATGTGCGCGCGTCTATTCCAAGGGCGGCGGGGCGTCAACCAGCGGCGGGTGCAGCGGCTGGCCCGCTTTGCGCAGCGCAGCGATCGCCGATGCTTCGGCTTCGAGCGACGCGACGCGGTCGCGCCAGTTCGGGTGGGTGCTCGCCTGGAACAGGGGGCGCCCCCGTCGCTGGCCAAAACGCGACCAGAAGCGCCCCGCCGCGGCGGGATCATAGCCCGCGCCGGCGAGCAGCCATACCGATAGCCGGTCGGCCTCGACCTCGGTCTGCTTGAACAGGCGCGCATTGCGGCCGAATTGTTTGCCGATGCCGCGATCGACCCCCGCCGCGTCGAGCCGCGCGCGGTGCCGCAATATATTATGCGCCAGCTCGTGCGCGATCGCGGCCGCGAGTTCGTCGTCATCGGCGGCGAAATCGGCAAGGCCCTGGTTGACGAGGACCATCCGTCCGTCGGCGACGGCGCCCGGCTTTTCATTGGCCTCGACGCGAAAGTCGCTGACGCAGCCAGCCACCGGCGTGACGCTGACGATTTCCCCGGCGCCGACATGCAATACGATTGCGGTATCGACCGGCCGTGCCGCCATGCTGCTTTCGATCGCCGTGATGCGCGCGAAGGGATGGTCGCCGATTCCGTCGGGGACGGGGGCGTCCGCGATCGCGGTGACGGGTGTTCCGGTCTTCATTCCGGCCAGTGCGGCGGGGGAGTGCGGGGCCAGCGCCGCGATGAAGGGGTGAAGCTGGTCGGCGGCCCCATAAGCCTCGAGCGCTTCTGCGCGCCGATCGGCGGTGTAGAGGCGCGGGTCGCCCCATATCCACCCGAATTGCGGCTGGCGCACCGGACACCAGGCGGCGTTGGCGGTTGTCAGCCGAAAGCCGATGGCCGCGACGCGCATCTCGATCGACGCCAATGCGGCATAGGGCGAGGGTGTGGCGGGCGCAGCCGCCAGGACGGGCGCTGCCATCGACGCCAGCAGAGCGGCAAGGATCATCGGGGCGCGGTGCGGCATCGCCGTCCCCTATCAAGTCGCACCTGTCGGGGCCATGAATTTCACCTTGATGCCGGGTTCCGGGGATGCCGGGTTCCCGACCTCTTGCCTATCGCCCGGCAAGCGCCGATAGGGCGGGCCATGACGCACGCCTCTGTCTTGCCGCCGCCCGCCGCCCGCCAACCCCGCCCTGCGGCGCTCGCGCGCTGGCTCTGGGCGGTCGCGCTACTGGTGATCATCGTGGTCGGGGTTGGCGGGATCACCCGCCTCACCGAATCGGGGCTTTCGATCACCGAATGGCGGCCCGTTTCAGGCGTGCTGCCGCCGCTGAGCGAGGCCGGATGGATCGCTGAATTCGAGAAGTATAAGCAAATCCCCGAATATAAGGAGATCAACCTCGGCATGACGCTGGCGGGGTTCAAGGCGATCTTTTTCTGGGAGTGGCTGCACCGTATCCTCGGCCGCCTCGTGGGCATGGCGCTCCTCGTGCCGCTCGCCTGGTTCGCCTGGCGCCGCGCGATCCCGGCGGGCTATGGCCCGCGTCTGCTCGCGCTCGCCGCGCTCGTCGGATTGCAGGGCGCGATCGGCTGGTGGATGGTCGCCTCGGGCCTCGAATATCGCACCGACGTCAGTCATTTCCGTTTGGCCACCCATTTGCTGACCGCGCTGTTCCTGCTCGCCGGGCTGGTGTGGACGGCGCGCGATCTCGACAGGCTGGCGCGCGATCCCGCCGCGCGCCCGGCGCGCCTGACCGGGCCCGCGCTGGGCGTCATCGCGATCCTTTTCGTCCAACTGCTGCTTGGCGCGTGGGTCGCGGGGCTCAATGCGGGCTATGTCGCGAGCACATGGCCGCTCATGAACGATCATTTCGTGCCCGAGGGTATCGATTGGGCCGGCGGCGCCTGGCTCGCACTGACCAACGATCCCTTCCTGATCCATTTCCTCCATCGCTGGTGGTCGTGGGTCGCGGCGCTCGCGTTGCTCCTCCTTGCGCGCGCCTTGTCGCGGCGCGGTGCGCCTGTCGAGGCGCGGCTGCTGGTCGCGGTCGTCGCGGGGCAGATGCTGCTCGGCATCTGGACCGTCGTCTCGGGCGTTTCGATGTGGGTTGCCGTATGGCATCAGGTGACCGGCGCCATCCTCGTCGCCATCGCCGCGGCGGCGCTTCACCGGCTCGGCCGCCGCGCGGAATGATCCCGGCCGGCAGCCTCGGCGCGCTCTTGCTGCTGGCGGCCCAGCCCCTGCCGTCCCCTGCGCCGGGCGATGCTCCGGCCGCCGCGACGAAGCATTTCCAGTTCGCTCCGCCGGTGGGCCGGCCGATGACCTATCGCGTGACGACGCGCCGGATCGGCCGCGAAGGATCGCTGATCAACTTCTCGCTCGTCTATGCGCTGCAATGGCAGCGTGTCGGGCGCGGTTACCGGCTCGAGGCGGTGCTGCAGCAGATCGATTCGGATGCCCGCCCCGAAGTGACCCGCGCGCTGTCGTTGATGCTCGATCCGCTCGTCGGCGAACCGATGGCCTATCTTGTGGCGCCCGACGGCAGCCGGGTCGACCTGGTCGATCCGGACGGGTTGTGGGAGCGGGTGACCGCGCGGATCGAGGCAGTGGGCGCCAAGGCGGGACGGCCCGAAGCCAGGCAATTGGCCCAGTTGATTGCGGCGCTACCCGCTGCCGAACGCGACCGGTTGGCGACCGCCGACATCCGGGCGCTGATTGCGCCTGCGAATGGTGCCATTCCGCTCTCGGCGCAGGCGGAGGGCGCGAGCGTGTCGATCCTGCACGACGGCGCGTTGCAGGCGATCGCCAAGGTCGAGCGCGATTCCGCGCCCGTCGCCGGCGCCGCCAAGCCGCTGGAAATCGACAATCTGTGGACCGTCGACACCACGACTGGGCTGGTGATGCGCGAGCAGCGGCAGAGCTGGATCGTCGATGCGGACAGCGATGGACGGACCCTCGTCGAAGAGCGGGTCCGGGCGCTGGAGCTTGTCCCGTAAAGCCGGAGGTATCATAATACCTGTCAGCAAAGCCGCGACCTGCTTGACTTTCCGCTCAGTTGGCGCCATTGGCCCGCTCCGAAGCGCCGCTGCGTCCCTTCCAGGATCAGGCGGCGCGGTTTGTTTTCGGGCGGCGGCATGGCTGCTGTCCTGGTCCATATCTGTCAAGGAGGTCGCCATGATGAAGGCGCTGACCAAGACGACCGCATCGGCGAACGCCGCGACGGTCGAAAAGAAATGGGTGCTGATCGACGCCGATGGTCTTGTTGTGGGCCGCGTTGCATCGATCATCGCCAACATCCTGCGCGGCAAGCACAAGCCGTCGTTCACCCCGCACGTCGATTGCGGTGACAATGTCATCGTCATCAACGCCGAGAAGGTGGCGTTCACGGGCAAGAAGCTGCAGGACAAGCGTTACTACAAGCACACCGGTTATGCCGGCGGCATCAAGGAAACGAGCCCCGCGAAGATCCTCGAAGGCCGTTTCCCCGAGCGCGTGCTCGAAAAGGCTATCGAACGCATGATCCCGCGCGGCCCGCTCGGCCGTCAGCAGATGCGCAACCTGCGCATCTTCGCCGGCGCTGAACATCCGCATGAAGGGCAGAGCCCCGAAGTGATCGACGTCGCGTCGATGAACCGCAAGAACAAGGTGGGTGCATAATGGCTGACGAACAGACCATGACCGATCTCAAGGATCTCGCCGGCGCCGTCGAAGGCACCGTTGCAGCCCCGGTCTCGACCACGCCGCTGCGCGAAAAGATCGTCGACAAGCAGGGCCGCGCCTATGCGACCGGCCGCCGCAAGGACGCCGTCGCCCGCGTGTGGGTCAAGCCCGGCACGGGCAAGATCACCGTCAACGGCCGCGACCAGGAAGTCTATTTCGCACGTCCGACGCTGCGCCTCGTCATCAACCAGCCGTTCGGTCTGACCGAACGCGTTGGCCAGTATGACGTGATCGCAACCGTCAAGGGCGGTGGCCTCTCGGGCCAGGCGGGCGCCGTGCTTCACGGCATCGCGCAGGCGCTGACCCGTTTCGAACCCGCACTGCGCGGCGTTGTGAAGACGGCCGGCTTCCTGACCCGCGACAGCCGCGCCGTCGAGCGTAAGAAGTACGGCAAGGCCAAGGCCCGCCGCAGCTTCCAGTTCTCGAAGCGCTAATCAGTTTCTTCTGTCGACGGACGGAGAAAGGAAGGGCGGTCCGGCAACGGGCCGCCCTTTTCCGTTGGGCTGGACCAGGCCCCGCCAATCTCTGCTTTGGGCTGGTGAGCGGCCATTAGCTGTAACCCCTGTTCCCCGGCGAAGGCCGGGGCCCAGAGCGATCGAGAGCAAGCGTCAATTGGCCAACGCTCTGGACCCCGGCCTTCGCCGGGGAACGGCTGGTTCGGGCCGTTTTCTGCCACCCCGATCAGAAACTAAAGCAGGTCGAGGCTTCCGAGCGCCAGCGCCTGCCGCGCGGGGCGTTCGGCCATCACCGCGAACATCTCGTCACCGCGCGCCGTGCGTTCGACGCTCATCGAGGCGAAGACTGCCATGAAATAGCCGCTCAAGGCCCCGACGCGGTAATCGCTCCACAGCGCTTCGGCATCGGGCTCGACGCCCGCGGTGGTCAATGCCGCGATCCAATGGTCGAACGCCGGCCGGTCGGCCGCCGCGCGCTCGAAGGGATCGGCGATGCTGGTGCCGACCAGATAGGCGAGGTCGGCGGCTCCGCTGCCGCGCCCCAGCGTCTGCCAGTCGATGATCCAGCAGGCTTCGCCGTCGGGCGCGAAGAGGATATTGTCGACGCGCAGGTCGCCATGGACGATCGTCCGGACCGAAGGCTCGCGCGCCAGATAGGCGTCGAGTTTCGCAACGAGTCCGGCGCCGAGATCGAGCACGTCGGGCGCGAGCCTTGCCGCATAGCGTTCGCGAAAACCGGCATAGAGCTGGGGGAACAGGGTGCGGATCAGCCCGGCATTGTCGCGTGCAAGCGAGGGCATCTGCGCGAGCCGGGCGTCGTTCCACAAATAGGCGTGAAGCTTCGCCGCCGCCTCGATGCAAGGGATCAGCCCGGAGAGGCCGAGACCGGCAAGCTGGTCGCCCGCGCGTGCCGGGGCAAGGTCCGACAGGATCAGGACAAAGTTGACGTCGTCGTCGTCGATGTCGCAATGGTGGCATATCGGCGCGGGGACGCCGCTGTCGGCGGCAAGCTCGCGATACCAGCTGATTTCCTTGACATAGGTGCCGGTAAGCTTGGCGATGTTGCGGCTCGCCTCGTCGTGGCTGGGGCATTTGGCGATCACCGTGGCGGGAGCCTCGACGCCACCCTCCCAGTCGAGCGTCAGGCGATAGCTGTCGCACATCTGCCCCGTGCCGACCTTGGCCGCGACGAAACCCTTGAGCTTTTCCGGGTGCCCGAGCACCGCACCAAGCCACTCTGGCTGCATCGCGTCGGGTGAGGTCGGAAACCTCACGGCGCGGGGGCCATCAGGCCGGTGAGGCCGGTCGGCGCGTGCGGCCCGACGAACAATTGTTCGAGCACGCCGATGCCGGTCTCGCGGTGGTCGCCGTCGGCGAGGTCGGCGCGGACGAGCGCCTGCACATGCATCGCGAGCGGATTGCCCCACGACCGTTCGGCTTCGGACAGGCTGTCATGCGCGACTTTGAGGCCGCCATGGTCGAACCCGTGACCCCAGACCGGGTGCGTATAACCGAGCCCGCTCATCGCGAAGGTTGGCCCGCTCGGGATCAGCGTCAGCCGCGTGCTGCCATCGAAATCGGCGGTCAGCTTGCTCAGGCGCCGCGTGCCCGGCTGCCATTCGGCCGCGAATGCGGGGTCGGCATAATGACGCTCGCCGCCCCCATCGCTTGACGCGCCGCCGACCAGCACCGCGCGTCGGTTCCATGGGCTCCCCTCGCCGTCGTCATTGCTGTGAAAGAAGAGCGAGCGATCCTCAAAATTGCACGGCGTCCACAGCCAGAAGAACTGGTGGAAATTGCCCTGCGGCGGCGGTTGCGGCTCGGCCGCACCGATGGGGCGGATGCCCCAGCTGCGGTCGCGCGTTCCGGCCCAGTCGGCACCGACATCGACACGCTCACCGTCGACCGAGAGCCATCCCGACCAATGGCCGTTTTGCGTCATGCGCGTATAGTCCATGAACAGGCGGGTGCCGTTGCGGCGCGTGAAGCGCGGTTCCTCGATCGGGAAATGGCGCGCGATGAAATGGAGCTCGGCGGCGAGCGGGCCATCGTTGGCCGCAATGCGCAGCGTCAGCGTTTCGAGCGGTGCGTCGATGCTGATTGCGATCGGCCCCACCGCCAGGTCGAGCCGTTCGCCCCCCGATCGGCGGCTGGCGCGCAAATTATGCTGCACGCCATCGACCAGCACGCAAAAGGCCGCATCGACAATGCCCAACTGCGGATAGAAACCCATCGCCGCGGCGAAGAAGACCGACCCGTCGGGCGAATAGCCGTTGAAGAAATAGCGATCATAGAAATTGCGGTCGGTGCCCGCGAAGGCAATCGGCTCGGCGCTCTGGTGCAGCGGGAAATCGTCGCCCTTTGTCAGCATCGTCTCTCATCCCATTTTGCGTTTTTTCTTGCAACGTAACGGGATACGGCGCCGCGTCAATGCACCGGCGGATCGACCGGCGGCACCGCCTGAATCGGCGCGACGGGTTCGCCGGGTGCGCGCGGCGGCAATGCGTCGGGCGGCACGTCGTCGATCTGCATATCGAGGGTCGGAACCGCCTCGACGTTGCGAACACGCACCGCGATGTCGCCGTCCTTGATTCGCAGCTCGTTGAAGCTCGGCGGGGTCGAACGGATGCGCTGCGACAGCGTTCCCGCGCCGATCATGCGGATCGGTCCGGATGCGGTTCGCGCGACGAGATCGAAGGCGTCGTGGACATGGCCGGTGAGCACCGCCGCGACGCCGCGCTTCGCCAGTTCGCGCAGCGCCCGCTCGCCGCCGCGGGTCAGCGCGCGCCCCTTCGTGCCCGCTTCGACGAGCGGGTGGTGCGCGGTGACGAGCACCGTCGAGCCGCGCGGCAGCGCATCGATCGCAGCGAGCGTCTTGGCGAGCGCTTTGGGCGTCACCCAGCCCTTTGACCAGTCGAGCCGCCATTGCGCGCGCGCGGTGGTCTTGAGCGGCACGACCGCGACGCCCGCCAGGTCGAGTTCGCGCTCGACCAGCCGCTCGATCCCGCGGATGCGGCGATAGGGGTCGAAGAAGCGTTCGAAGGGGTTGAAATAGGGCAGGTCATGATTGCCGACCTCGACCGTCACCGGCACATCGAGCGCGCCGATCCAGTCGCATGCGGCAGTGAATTCATGGCTGCGCGCGCGCATCGTGAGGTCGCCGGTGATCAGCACCGCATCGGGCTGCTCGCGGCGCACGCAATCGGTAAACCAGGCGAGCGCGGTGCGGTCCTCCAGCCCGAAATGCAGGTCGCTGATGTGGAAGAGCCGCGTCATGGGGTGACGGGTGCCGTGGCGAGAAATGCAAGCGGGCTGGCGTCGAGACGATAGGTCGCGCCCGACGGCAGTTCGGCGGGTTCGCCGTCGAGGAGCAGGCCGATTGATCCTTTGCTTTCGATGACCACCGCGCGGCGTTCGGACAGGTCGACGCTCGGCCCTTCGCGAAAGTCGCCGCCGAGCCAGGCGATCCCGTGGCTCAGGATCGACCCCGCGCTGTCGGTGATCAGCCCCTCGGCGAGGATGCGGTCGGGCTTTGGCGTCAGGTTGATCGCCTGGAAAGACTCGCCCGAGCCAAGAATGCGGACGCCGTCGCCGTAAAGCGTCGCATCGATCGCTTCGGGGATGGTTTCGGCCAGACCGCTGAGGCTGAGCGAACGGAATTGCTCGCGAACCTCGGCCCATGCCGTCGTCGGTCCGGCGATGACGCCGATATAGGCGCGCCCGGCGTCGCAGAGGATCGTCGGCGGATGGACGCTCCGCGCCTTGCCCGCGAGCGCGTCCCGCAAAATATCCTCGGGACCCCGATCGCCGTGCAGCGTCTTGTGGAACAGGTTGAGCGTCCCGCCGGGAAGCGGGAGCATCGCGCCGCCCCATGTTTCGAGCTTGCCCGCAGCGGCGTTGAGCGTGCCGTCGCCGCTAAGGACCAGCAGCAGGTCGATGCCATCGCCCTCCAGCGCGGCCGCCGACGGCAGGTCGGCGTCGGGAAGGATGATCGTGCGGACGAGCGGCGCGCCCGCTGCGCGGCATATTTCGGTCAAACGGCCGACGAGTGCCTCGTCGGAGCTGCCGCTGCGCAGGTTGCAGATAAGGGCGGGGCGGTTGAAGCTGTTGGTCATCGCCCTGTCCTACGCGCGAACGCGGAAAAGGTGGCGGCCTATATCGCGCCGCCGTCTTGTTCGCCGCACCGCCGCCCTGTAGGGCGCGAAGGATGGCGGAGCCGGTTTCCAAAGGACGACGGTTGATCAAATTCCTATTCGTGGTGCTGCTGCTCGTGCTGCTGTTCGGCGGCGGGGCCAAGATGATCGTAGCGGGCGGCGCCAAGTCGCTCAACATGGCCGACCGGCTGCTCGGGCAGGGTGACGGCGCGCGGCTGCTACTCGGCGATCAGCCCTATGGCAACGGGCCGCGCCAATCGCTCGACATCTGGGTGCCCGAGAATGCGAAGGCCGGCGACAGGCTGCCGGTGATCGTCTTCTTCTATGGCGGCGGCTGGAACAGCGGTGAGCGGGGCAGCTATGGTTTCGCCGGACGCGCGCTGGCGCGGCAGGGCTTCGTCGTCGTGATCCCCGACTATCGGCTCGTGCCCAAAGCCTATTGGCCCGACTTTATCGAGGACAGCGCGGCGGCGGTCGCATGGACGCACGAGCATATCGCCAAGCTTGGCGGCGACCCCGACCGGATCGCGCTGATGGGGCATTCGGCGGGTGCCTATAATGCCGCGATGCTCGCGCTCGACCCGCAATGGCTGCGCGCGGTGAAGAGCGACCCGTCGATCATCCGCGGCGTCGCGGGCCTTGCCGGTCCCTATGACTTCCTGCCGCTCGAAAAGGGCGGCCGCGGAGACAAGGCGATGGGCAAGGTCAAGCCGATCGAGAAAACCCAGCCGATCCACTTCGCGCGGGGCGATGCGCCGCCGATGTGGCTCGCGACCGGCGACGAGGATGACACGGTGCGTCCGCGCAACAGCCAGAATCTCGCCGCCGCGATCGAGAAGGCGGGTGGCGCGGTGACTCTGCGCGTCTATCCCGGCATGGGGCACACCGGCATCGTGATGGCGCTCGCCGCGCCGTTTCAGGGCAGGGCGCCGTTGCTCGACGAAGCGACCGATTTCCTGCGCGGCGTCACGGCGCGGCGTATTGCGCCCGCGGCCGAGGCCGCGAAGTGAGCGGCGCGATTCCGGCGATCATACTTGCGGGAAGCCGGCCCGGCCCCGATCCGTTGCTGACCGGCAGCGGGGTTTCGACCAAGGCGCTGCTTCCGATTGCGGGGCAGGCGATGCTCGTTCATGTAGTGAAGGCGCTACGCGCATCGCCCGAAGTCGGCGCGATCACGATCCTCGCGCAGAACAGCGCCGAGCTCGCGGCCGAGCCGGGGCTGGCCGGGCTCGCCGACCTGCATTTCGTGGATTCGGGGCAGGGGATCAGCAGTTCGCTCGCCGCCGCGCTGCCGCCGGGCGACGATCCGCTGCTTGTGACCACCGCCGACAATGTCCTGCTCACGCCGACGATGATCGCCGAGTTTCTGGGCGGCGCCGAGGATAGCGACGTCGCGGTCGCGATGGTCGAGCGCGACACATTGCTCGCGCGCTACCCGCAGTCGAAGCGCACCTGGCTGAAATTTCGCGGCGGCTGGTGGTCGGGTGCGAACATGTTCCGCCTGCGCGGGCGCCGCGTGCTGCCGTTGCTCGATTTCTGGGGGCGCATCGAACGCGACCGCAAGAAGGGGCTCAAGATTGTCGCCGCCTTCGGCCCGTGGCTGCTGATTGGCGCGCTGCTCCGCCTCTTCACGATCCAGCAGGGCGTTGCGCGCGCGGGCCGCCGTTTCGGCCTCAACGCGAAGGTCGTGCCGATGTCCGAACCAGAGGCGTGCATCGATGCCGACAAGCCCGCCGACATCGAGTTGATCGAAGCGATATTTGCCGCGCGGCGGCAAGACGCTATAGGGCAGCCCCTATGACCATCGACAAAGCCATCATCCTGTCGGCCGGGCAGGGCTCGCGCCTGCTGCCGCTGACCCGCGACATCCCCAAATGCCTGATCGAGTTCAACGGCCGCAGCCTCATCAGCTGGCAGGTCGCGGCGCTCGTCGCCAACGGCATCAAGGACATCGTCGTCGTCACCGGCTTTCGCACCGAGCGCGTCGAGGATCATGCGCTGCAGCTCTACCGCGACACCGGCGCGCGCATCCGCACGCTGTTCAACCCCTTCTTTCAGGTCGCCGACAATCTCGGCACCTGCTGGATCGCGCGCGAGGAGATGGATCGCGATTTCATCATCCTCAACGGCGACACCATTATTTCGGACGAGATCGTCGCGAAGCTGATCGCGGGCGCGAACGAGCCAATCAACGTCACCGTCGATGTCAAGGCCGACTATGACGACGACGATATGAAGGTGAACCGCGACACCGAGGGGCGCCTGCATCATATCGGCAAGCGGCTGCTGCCCCCCGACACCAACGCAGAATCGATCGGCATGCTGGCGTTCGTCGGCGACGGCCCATCGATCTTCCGCAACCAGGTCGACCAGATGATGCGCACCCCCGACGGGGTCGAGCGCTGGTATCTGCGCGCGATCGACATCATCGCGAAGGGCAACCGCGTCGGCACCGTGTCGATCGAAGGGCTCGAATGGCAGGAAGTCGATTTCCCGCAGGATGTCGAAGCCGCCGATGCGCTTACCGCGAAATGGGCCGAAGAAGGCCGCTACGCGAAATAGGGTTTGAGCCAGCCGGCGAGCGCGGCGACCTCTGCGTCGCCCAGCTTCACCGCTTGCCCCAAATCGGGCTGCGCCGGCCAACCGGCGTCGGTTACCGCCAAACCGGCGATCGAGCGTTCGCCCTCATAGCGCGGCAGCACGTGGAAATGGACGTGCGGATCGACCATCATCAGCATCAGATAATTGATCTTCGCATAGCCGACCGCCTGCGTCAGCGCGGCCTCGATCGCGGCGGTCGCCACTTTGAGTTCGGCATGCGCTTCGGCCGGAAGGTCGCCGAACGCCGTCGCGTCGGATTTCGCCGCCAGCACCAGCGCGCCGAGCGTCGGCTGCGCCGGGCGCAACAGCACGACCCAATGATCATATTCGGCGATCAGCGTCGCCGGGTGGCCGAATTTCGCGATCGTATCGTTCATGGCTGTGCTTCTTCCATCCAGCTGACGATCGGCCGGCCCGACCGTTTCACCGCATAGGCTTGCACCAGCCGCACCGCATGGACGATCAGCGATATGACGGTCCACCATGCCAGCGCGATCAACCCGATGTCGGGGCGCCCGGCGAGCGTCGCGAAAAAGAGGATCGCGAAGTTCGGATTGCGGCGCGCGGTGACCAGGCGGAAATCGCTGTCGAATTTCTGCCAGACATGGATGTCCATGCCGAAGTCCTTGATGAACATCCCTTCGATCACGCGCTGGAGCACATAGCCCGCGACGACCGCGATCATCACCAGAAGGAAGGTCTGGTTCGACAGTGCAAGCCCCCAGCTGCCAAGCCCGACGCCCCAGAAATACCACCAGAAGGGCGGATGGACCAGGTCGACGCCATGGTCGGCGACATTGCCCCATTTCGACGAGGTGATCGTGCAGCGCGCGAGCTTTCCGTCGACGGTGTCGAGCACCATGAAGATGAAACCCGCGAGCATGCCGGTCCAGTAGTGGCCGTAGGCGAAGAGATAGGTCGCATAGATGCAGAGTGCCGCGCCAATCGCGGTGACCATGTTCGGCGTCATGCCGATGCTCGCGGCGCCGCGCGTCAACCACAGTGCGAGTTCGGGCCACAGATATTTGGTCAGCGCATCGGTGACGCCCTTATAGGCGCCGAAATAGCTCTTCCGTTCGATCTCGCGCCGCGTTTCGGGCGTCAGTCGCTGGATGAAGGGGCAGTCGAGCTTGCGCAGCTGACGGTTATAGATTTGCGGATTGTCGCGATAGTCGATGACGGTGAGCTCGCCGCGCCGCTGCGCTATATCCTCGGGGCGCATGCCGCCCGTCAGATGCGCCATCACCAGCACGCCGCCGTCCATCACCATCGTTCCTGGCAGCGTCAGGATGTGCCGCAGCCACACCGGATCGAAGACATAGTCGAGATTGACGTAGAGCTGCGCGCCAGAAGGGGCCGCGCTTTCGGGCAAGCCTTCGGCGCGCGCCAGCCGCCGCAGTCGTTCGGCATTGGACATGCCCCAGAGCAAAGTCGAGTTTTCGCCGATCGGCGTCAGGGCGGGCAGGGACTTTGCGTCGGTCATCCGCCGCTCTTATCCTGCCCGGCGTCCTTTGCAAGGAAGCGCGAGATCGCGTCCGCGCCGCGCCGCGCCGCGCCGGCCGGATCGCCGCCGATCGATTCGGTCAGCCTTTCGCGCTGGGCTGCCGAATAGAGCGCGTGCCGCGCGGGCGCCTTATCGAGCGCGTCCGGCAATTGGGTGAGATCGTCGAGGACGTCGCCAAGCGTCCAGAACAGATAGTCGGGATCGCCGGCCCAATCGACGCGATGCGCGTTGAGGAACAGGCATGGGCGCGGGTTTCCGAGGAATTCATAGACCTGACTGCTCACGTCGCCGAGGTAGATATCGGCGCCGCTCGTATAGCTCATGTCGAACAAGCGGTCGGATTGCAGGTCGATCAGAATCTTGCCGGGGACCGCCAGTTGCCGCAGCGCGTCGCGCGCGGCATCGCCCGCCTCGGCGAACAGGCGAACGTGCGGCGCGACCACCAGATTGTAACGATCCTGCGCGGCGAACCAGGCAATGACGTCGCCCCCGAACCGGACCCACGACGATAGTCCGCGATGAAAATGCGGGGCGTAGAGGACGGTCGGGCGGCCGTTGTCGAACAGGGGCTTGCGCGTTTTCTGCAGCCGCTTCATCAGGTCGAGCTTCACATAGCCGTTGACTGCATAACGGCCGGGGCGGATCGTCCCCGCCTCAAGCAGGCGCTGCTCGCTCTTTTTACCCGCGACCAGCACGAAATCGAAATGCCGGTCGCGCGGGTCGAGCATGATCGCCCGGTCGCCGGCACCGTGCGGGGTGAAGATCAGGCGCGTCCGGCGGGAAAGGAAATGGCGGATCGCAGTGCTGGTCCGTTCGGGCACGATGATCGCGTCGAACTGACGCAGGAAACCGAGCGCGCCGAACAGGATCGGCAGGCGCGGATGGCGAATGAGTGCACGGTCGCGCAGCCAGCGGCTGATGCCGCGCTGGCCGAGAACCGTGATGCGCGGCGCGAAGCCCGGATAGGCGTGCATCACCTGATCGACCATCCGCAGGTGATCCGCGCTCGCGACGGCAACTTCGACCTGATCGCTTTCGGCCGCCATTTCCGCGGCGATGGGCAGGGCGTGAAATATCTGGTGAGGTTCGCCGATGAACAGGAAGAGGATACGCATTACGGGGGCCCGATCACCGCGCCCGCCGCGGCGTCCTCGAAATCCGCCGTCCGCCAGCCGTGCTGCGCCGCCAGCCGGATAAGTTTGTCGCCTCGCCCGACCAGCCAGGCTTCGCCGGCGAGGGCGAAGGTGGGAGCGTCGCTGACATGATCCGAATAGGCGCGGATATGCTCCGGCTTGCCCGGCAAATTGGCCGCGAGCCATTCGGCAACCCGCCGCGCCTTTTCGTCGCCATAACAATTGGGGCCGTCGAGAAGCGGCAGCCAGTTTCCGGCGATGTCGCGCCGGTGGCGTGAGGCAATGATCGCGTCGAAGCCGAGCGCATCGGCAATCGCGCCGGCATAGAATTCGGGTGCCGCGGTCGCCATCAGCAGGTGATATCCCTCGGCTCGGTCGCGGGCAATGCACACCGCGGCGCCCGGAGGCACGTCGCGCGGCACGCGCCAGGCGGCGAAGGCAGCGGCAAGTTTTTCGGCGCGTTCGGCCGAAATGCTCGCGCCCAGCATAAGATGGATGGCGGCCGGCTTGAACCGGTCGCGGCCATAGAGGCGGAGGGCATGACCGAACATCAGCGCGACGAGCGCAGGCAGCAATAGCAAGCGCCACGGCGCCTCGCGCCATGCTGCCCACAGCAGGAACAGGGTGAAGGTCGGCGTGCGCAGCACGGTACGATCGAGATCGTAGATCGCGACGCGGATGGGGGGGAGGGTATCGGTCATAAGTCTTCTTGTCCGAATAGCCGGAGCTTGCGGCCTGTCTTGCCCAGCGACATGCGATCGGCGAGCGGCAGGGCGAAGCGCAGCGCAAGCCAGATGGCGGCGACGGCGATTAGCGCGAGCAGCGGTAGCGATATGGCATCGGGCAGCAGGTCCACGAATACAGCCGCGATACCCGCAACAAGGGTGATCGCAATTCCGCGCAAGGCCACCGCCGGAAATTGGGCGTCAAAGGGATGCAGCTTTTCGACGATTGCGAGCTGGAGCATCGGGATGGCGGCCATCACGACAAGCCCGATCGCCGTCGCCAGCGTTACTCCGGTCAGCGGATCGAGATGCCCCACGATCAGCCACCCCACGCCGACGGCGACGCCAACCCCGAAGATGCTGGCGGTAAGCTGTTGGCGGAACGCGGCGACGACCTGCAGCACCGGGGCCGAAATGCCGAGCACCGCTTCGGCCGCGCGCGCGAAGAGCAGGATCACCAGTGCGGCTTGTGCCGCCTGTGCCTGATGTCCGAATAGCCCGAGCAGCGACGCGCTGCCCGCGGCGAGCACGGCGGCGAGCGGCAGCGCAATCGCCGAGATCAGCCGCGTCGCATAGGCATAAATGTCGGCGACCTGCCGCCTGTCCTCGCGTTCGGCGCTCGCGGCGAGCGGCGCCATCACATAAGTGAAGGCGATACGCACCAACTGGACGACGCTCGACAGCTTGCGCGCGATCGTGAACAGGCCCGCCGCCGCCGCGCCCGCCGCGCCGGGGAGCAGCATGTTGAGGATGAGCGCGGGCGCATCGCCGAACAGCCGCGTGATGATGTTCGACGGCAGGATCGAAAGCCCCGCCCAGAAGGTGTCGCGCGTGGTGTCGGTGACCCAGGGGCCGCTCCGCAGGTCGGCGAAACTATAGTGGCGCGCAAGCAGCCGCACGCTGAGCGCGGCGGTCATCGCGAGCGAGCAAAGATGCGCGATGAACAACCCTTTGAGGCCAAGTCCGCCGGCGAAAAACAGCCCCGCGAACACCAGTCGCAACATCTGTTCCCAGACGATCCGCAGCCGGATTTCGGCCCCGAACACCATGCGCGCGCGCAGCGCCGACGTCGCTATCTCGACAAAGGCCCACAGCGGCAGCGCCCAGACGAAGATACGGATCGCGGGCGTGACGAGTTCGCGGTCCTTCGCAGCGACATTGAGCAGCGGCCCGAGATCGGCGGCAAAGACCGAAATGATCGCCGCGACAATGATGCACGGGCCGACGCCGAAGATCATCGCGGTGCGCAGCGCCGCCGCCGCCTCGGCGTTGCCCGCCGATTGCGGGACGGTGCGCTGCATCGCGCTGGTCATGCCCAGGTCGAAGATATTCTCGAGCAGGTTTACCGCGGCCCATAGCACGGCATAGAGGCCATAGCCGGCGAGGCCGAACATCAGGACGTAAAGCGGCTGCGCGACGATCTCGACCACTGCGCCGAGGCGCGCCAGCACGGTCGTGCCAAGCCCGCGTGCGACGCTGCGGCTGGTTACGGCAGGTTTGGCGACGTCTTCGCTCATCGCAGTCGCACCTAGCGGCTCGTCCGCGGTGCCGCCAGCGGCTTTCGTGCGCTCACCCTCTTGTCGACTCTTCCAATCGGGTCTAGGCAGCGCGCAATTGCATAGGGAACCCCGCGATATGGCCCAATTTGTCCTGCCCAAGAACAGCCGCCCGCAAAAGACGGGCAAGGTCCACAAGGCCGAAGGCGCCGCGGCGGTGAAGAAATTCAAAGTCTATCGCTATGATCCCGATAGCGGCCAGAACCCGCGGTTCGACACGTTCGAGATCGACACCGAAAAATGCGGCCCGATGGTGCTCGACGCGCTCATCAAGATGAAGAGCGAGCAGGATGCGTCGCTGACCTTCCGCCGCTCGTGCCGCGAAGGCATTTGCGGCAGCTGTTCGATGAACATGAACGGCAAGAACGGCCTCGCCTGCACCACCGCGATCGAGGATCTGAAGGGCGATATCACGATCACCCCGCTGCCGGCGATGGACGTGATCAAGGATCTCGTCCCCGACTTCACCCATTTCTACGCACAATATGCGTCGATCGAGCCTTGGCTGAAGACCAAGACGACGACGCCGAGCGGCAAGGAGCGGCTGCAGTCGCCCGCCGAGCGCGAAAAGCTCGATGGGCTTTACGAGTGCATCCTGTGCGCCTGCTGCTCGACCAGCTGCCCCAGCTATTGGTGGAACAGCGACAAGTTCCTCGGCCCCGCTATCCTGCTCCAGGCGTATCGCTGGCTCGCCGACAGCCGCGACGAAATGACCGGCGAGCGGCTCGACGAACTCGAAGACCCGTTCCGCCTCTATCGCTGCCACACGATCATGAACTGCGCCAATGCCTGCCCCAAGGGCTTGAGCCCCGCGCGCGCGATCGCCGAAATCAAGAAGCTCGAGGCCGAGCGGCAGGTGTGAACGACGGGATCGAGGAACCGAAGCGCCGGGACCATTTCAGCGCGGAGACGCTGGAGGATGGTTGGGTCAGCTGGAACCTCAAGGACCCCAGCCGCTTCAACGCTTTCATCGAACCGCTGACGGTCCGCGCCGAACCGCCAACCGCTGACGGCCGCCCATGCGCGCGCGTGCGGATGCTGCCCGAACGCAAGCACAGCAATCTGGGCGACAATGTTCATGGCGCTGTGACGCTGGCGCTCGTCGACATCGCGCTGTTCGCGGCGTCGCATCAGTTCGGATCGCTCAATGCCGGCCATTCGGTGACGCTTGACCTCTCGACGCAGTTTGTCGGCGCGGGGCGGGTGGGCGAACCGCTCGATGCCGTGGTCGAGCTGGTGCGCGAGACCGGCCGCCTGATCTTCCTGCGCGGGCTGGTCGTGCAGGGCGACGGCGACAGCCATATCGTGCTGAGCTTTGCCGGGACGATCCGCAAGGCGAGCAGGGATCGCGCATGACAGCGCGGCTCATAAATAGGGACAGTCCCTATTTAATTGCACCGGGCGAGGTCGCCCGACCCGCACTATCCTCATTAAATAGGGACTGTCCCTATTTATGAGCGTCCTCGCCGCCTATGATGCATTGGTCGCCGCCGGCGAACTGAGGCCCGATCCCGCGCAGCGCGCCGCCGCCGAGCGGCTGAACGAGCTGCAGGCCGAGCTTGAAGCCGTGCCGCGGCGTGGCAGCCTGCTCTGGCGTCTTGCGGGCCGCAAGCCCGAGGCGCTGCGCGGCGTTTATCTGTGGGGTGCGGTCGGGCGCGGCAAGTCGATGCTGATGGACTTGTTTTACGACCAGCTCGCCATCCAGCGGAAGCGGCGCGTCCATTTTCATGCCTTCATGCTCGACGTCCATGCGCGGATGCGCGAGGTGCGCAAGAGCGAAACCGGCGATCCGATCCCGCTCGTCGCCGACGCGCTCGCCGAAAATACGCGCTGCCTCGCGTTCGACGAGATGGTCGTGAACAACAGCGCCGACGCGATGATCCTGTCGCGCCTGTTCACCGCGCTGATCGAACGCGGGGTGACGATGGTCGCGACGTCGAACCGCCCGCCGAAGGATCTCTACAAGGACGGGCTCAACCGCGAGCATTTCCTGCCCTTCATCGCGCTCGTCGAGGAACGGCTCGACGTGATGGGGCTCAACGGCCCGACCGATTATCGCCGCGACCGGCTCGGCGATGGCGCCCGTTGGTTCGTTCCCGCCGACGACGCGGCGAGCGCCGCGCTGTCGGCTGCGTTTTTCCGGCTGACCGACTATCCGCCAGAGGACCGCGCGCATGTCCCTAGCCTGGAGCTCGACGTCGGCGGCGGACGGATGCTGCATGTTCCGAAGGCGCTGAAGGGCGTTGCGGTGTTTTCTTTCAAGCGGCTGTGCGGCGAGGCGCGCGGCGCGGCCGATTATCTGGCAGTCGCGCGGCATTTCCACGCCGTCATCATCGTCGGCATCCCGCGCATGGGGCCCGAAAACCGCAACGAGGCGGCGCGCTTCGTCACGCTGATCGACGCGCTCTACGAATATAAGGTCAAGCTGCTTGCGAGCGCGGCGGCGATGCCCGACCAGCTCTATATCGCGGGCGACGGCGCGTTCGAGTTCGAGCGCACGGCGAGCCGCCTCGCCGAAATGCAGTCGGACGATTATCTCGATTTAGGCCACGGCCAGGACGACGCCGCCTAGAACCTTTCCCCATCGTGACGAATTGACCGTCACCGAAACGAGGTCGCGGACGTAGCGCACCTCGTGCGCCAGATGGCCGAAGCCCTGCTCGATCGTGCGGCGCAGCGTCCGCAGCGGCTTGGGCGCCGCGAGTCCGATCCGCGCGGGGCGTTCGGGCGGTCCGGGCAGCGTCGCGAAGCCGCCGCTCGTCACGCGCGCATCGTCCGCGACCGCGCGGCACAGCGCCTCCATGCGCGAAAGCGCAAGCCCGTTGGGAACCTTGCGGTCGCGGCTGAGCAATTCGAAGCTGTGGCTGAACGCCGAAAACTGGATCGCGCCGCTCGCCGCACTATGGTCCAGCGCGTCGCGCATCTCCTCTTCGGACATCGCGCAAAGCTGGGCGGGGCGGAAGCGGCTGGCGCGGTCCATCAGCCCGCTGACCGGCACTTCGCAGACGCCATGATGGATGCGCATGCCGAGGTTGCCGGGGTCGAGCGAGATGTCGCAGCCATGGCCCCGGTAGGCGCCGTTGAAGCTGCTGTCGAAGCGGAAGCCCAAGGCCGCGAGCGTGCGCAGCGTGTCGTCGTTCGCGCCGAAATTTCCGGCACGGAACGCGATCGGTTTCGGCGCGCCCGCGCCGACGAGGATGTCGCGCGCGAGCGCGATCAGCTTCTTCTGCGCCGTCAGCGGAAAATCGCCGATGTTGCGTCCGGTCAGCCGCCCGACCGGGTTGAAGCGCGCGAAGGCGAGCCATTCGGTGTGGATATGGACCTGCACCTCGTGCCCACGCGCGACGATGGGCTCGACGATCGCGTCGATCACCGCGGGACCATAGATCAGCGCGGGCATCGGATCGATGAAGAACACGCCGGTCAGGCCGTAACGTTCGAGCATGTCCATCTGGAAATATATGCCGAAATCGCCGTCGCGGCAGCGGCCGAGGATCGAGCTTTCGAAATTGGCGCGCGCATCGGCGCCGCGCTGATAGAGGCCGGCCGACAATTCGGTATCGAAGCTGATGATTGCCCGGGTCATTGTGCCCGCGCGTAGCATGGCAGCGATAAAGGAGGGTTAACCGATTCCTGCGTAATCGCCGCGAAGGCGGTGCGCTCCGCCGCTTCGCGCTTGTCACATCCCGGGCCTATTCCCATTGGAGCATGTCGTGCAATGTGTCTTATTGTTATTGCGAACTATTAGCAAAGAAAGCCTGCTTTTCGTTCTTTTCGCGGTTGTTTCGTTAAGGGAATCGGCGTAGGGGCGACGCCAGTCTTGGGACCGGAGCGGAGCTTTAGCCCGTACTCCCGCCGGTCTGTGAACCAATGCCGGGCTTGCCACGAAGGGAGTGCCACGCGCCATGGGACGCAAGAAGATCGCTTTGATCGGAGCCGGGAATATCGGCGGAACGTTGGCGCTGCTCGCCGCGCAAAAGGAACTCGGCGACGTCGTCCTGTTCGACGTGGTCGAAGGCGTGCCGCAGGGCAAGGCGCTCGACCTGTCGCAGGTCGGTCCGATCGCGGGCTTTGACGCGAAGATCACCGGCACGAACGATTATGCCGACATCGCCGGCGCCGACGTCATCATCGTCACCGCGGGGGTAGCCCGCAAGCCGGGCATGAGCCGCGACGATTTGCTCGGCATCAACCTGAAGGTCATGAAGGCCGTTGGCGAGGGCATCAAAGCCAACGCCCCCGACGCCTTCGTCATCTGCATCACCAATCCTTTGGATGCCATGGTTTGGGCGCTGCGCGAATTTTCGGGCCTGCCGCACAACAAGGTCGTCGGCATGGCCGGCGTCCTCGATTCGGCGCGGTTCAGCCACTTCATCGCTGACGAGTTCGATGTGTCGGTGAAGGATGTGAACACCTTCGTCCTCGGCGGCCATGGCGACACGATGGTCCCGGTCGTGCGTTATTCGACGATCAACGGCATTCCCGTCCCCGACCTGGTCAAGATGGGGCTGTCGAGCCAGGACAAGATCGACGCGATCGTCAAGCGCACCCGCGGCGGCGGCGGCGAGATCGTCGCTCTGCTCGGCACCGGATCGGCCTTCTACGCCCCGGCGGCGAGCGGCATCGCGATGGCCGAAGCCTATCTCGGCGACCAGAAGCGCATCCTGCCTTCGGCCGCTTATGTTGACGGCCAGTACGGCCTCGACGGCCTGTATGTCGGCGTGCCGGTGCAGATCGGTGCGGGCGGGGTCGAGAAGATCATCGAGATCGAACTCGACGCCGACGACAAGGCCGGGCTGCAGGTGTCGGTCGACGCCGTCAAGGAACTGCTCGACGCGTGCAAGGCGCTGGATCCCAGCCTCGCCTGAGTTCGGAGTAGACGATGAGCTACGATCTGATGGTTTTCGACCCTGTGGTCGCTCCACGTGATCGTGGCGCATTTGCGGAATGGTATGCCCTCCAGGCTGAATGGTCTGAGGGGCATTCCTACGACGACCCTGTCGTTACTGCCCCGGGCTTGCAGGCTTGGTATGAGGAAATCACGAAGACCTACCCGAACATGAACGGTCCGGGTGCTGTCGATGACGATCGTGTCGATGATGCTGCAGATTATAGCATCGGACATAGCATCATCTATGGAGCATTCCGATGGTCGCAGGCGGAGGAGGTATACTCTCTTTTCCGTATGTTGGCAGAAAAACACGCCGTTGGCTTTTATGACGTCAGCGGAGACGAAGGCGACGGGGAGATTTACTTCCCCGGCGATACACTCAAACTGGAATCTCAAGGCGCGTGGCGCGAGGTTTCTCGACAATTCAAGGAGATGGACGGCCAATGAGCATCCTCATCGATAAGAATACCAAGGTCATCACGCAAGGGATGACCGGTGCCACCGGCACCTTCCACACCGAACAGGCGCTCGCCTATGGCACGAAGATGGTCGGCGGCGTGACGCCGGGCAAGGGCGGCACGACGCACATCGGCCTGCCGAACTTCAACACCGTTGAAGAAGCCAAGGCCGCGACCGGCGCGACCGCGAGCTGCATCTATGTCCCGCCGCCGTTCGCCGCCGACTCGATCCTCGAGGCGATCGATGCCGAGATGGAACTGATCGTCTGCATCACCGAGGGCATCCCGGTGCTCGACATGGTCAAGGTGAAGCGCGCGCTGTCGGGTTCGAAATCGCGCCTGATCGGCCCGAACTGCCCCGGCGTGCTGACCCCGGGCGAATGCAAGATCGGCATCATGCCCGGCAGCATCTTCTCGAAGGGTAGCGTCGGCGTCGTCTCGCGCTCGGGCACGCTGACCTATGAAGCGGTGTTCCAGACCACGAACGTCGGCCTGGGTCAGACGACCGCGGTCGGCATCGGCGGCGACCCCGTCAACGGCACCAACTTCATCGACGTGCTCGAACTCTTCCTCGCCGACGAGGCGACCAAGTCGATCATCATGATCGGCGAAATCGGCGGCGACGCCGAGGAACAGGCGGCACAGTTCCTGATCGACGAAGCGAAGCGCGGCCGCAAAAAGCCGATGGCCGGCTTCATCGCAGGCCGCACCGCGCCTCCGGGCCGCCGCATGGGCCACGCCGGTGCGATCGTGTCGGGCGGCAAGGGCGACGCCGAAAGCAAGATCGCGGCGATGGAAGCCGCGGGCATCAAGGTGTCGGCGAGCCCGTCGGAACTCGGCTCGACCCTCGCCGAAGTGCTCAAGGAACGCGTTTGATCGGACGGCCCGCCGGCACCCTTTGCCGGCGGGCCGTCCGCTCCCCATATAAAACTCACCCTTACCTCCCCGTGGAAAAGCAGATGAACCTAGAACGACAAAGCTTCGACATCGACGAGCCGCAGGCCGGCCCGAGCTGGGCGCCGAAGAACTGGCCCCAGATCGACAGCGACGACCTGACCGCCGCGCTCGACCCGCAGCAGATGCAGGTCGCGGTGAAGGCCGCCGCCGCCAAGGCTGGCGCGCCGCTGTCGAACGTCGAAGTCGAGCGCGCCGCGGACGACTCGATCCGCGCGATGATGCTGATCCGCACCTATCGCGTGCGCGGCCACCTCGCTGCCAATCTCGATCCGCTCGGGCTCAGCCAGCGCGAGCTGCCCGCCGACCTTACGCCCGAATATCACGGCTTCGTCGGCGCCGACCTTGACCGGCCGGTTTACATCGGCGGAACGCTCGGCCTCGAAAAGGCGACCATTCGCGAGATCGTCGCGATCCTGCGCGCCAATTATTGCGGCAATGTCGGCCTTGAATATATGCACATCGCCGACATCGAGGAGCGCCAGTTCCTGCAGGAGCGGATGGAAGGCGCCGACAAGATCATCGAATTTTCGGTCGAGGGCAAACGCGCTATCCTGAGCAAGGTGATCCAGGCCGAGGAGTGGGAGAAATTCCTCGCGCGCAAATATGTCGGCACCAAGCGCTTCGGCCTCGACGGCGGCGAGAGCATGATCCCCGCGATGGAAGCGATCATCAAATATGGCGCGCAGTACGGGGTGCGCGAGATCGTCTATGGGATGGCGCACCGCGGGCGGCTCAACATGCTCGCGAACGTCATGGCGAAGCCGTATCAGGTGATCTTCCACGAATTCGCCGGCGGATCGGCGAACCCCGATGACATCGGCGGTTCGGGCGACGTCAAATATCACCTCGGCACCTCGACCGACCGCGAGTTCGGCGGCGCGTCGGTGCATATGTCGCTCGTTCCCAACCCGTCACACCTCGAAGCCGCCGACCCGGTCGTGCTCGGCAAGGTGCGCGCGCAGCAGGTGGTGCGCGACGACCTCGACAAGCATGAGCAGGTGCTGCCCGTGCTGATCCACGGCGACGCCGCGTTCGCGGGGCAGGGGATCGTCTGGGAATGCCTCGGCTTCTCGGGCATCCGCGGATACAACACCGGCGGCTGCATCCACTTCATCGTCAACAACCAGATCGGCTTTACGACCAGCCCGCAATTCGCGCGCTCGTCGCCCTATCCGTCGGACGTTGCCAAGGGCGTGATGGCGCCGATCCTGCACGTCAACGGCGACGATCCCGAGGCGGTGACCTTTGCGTGCAAGCTCGCGATCGATTTCCGCCAGCAGTTCAAGCGCGACGTCGTGATCGACATGTGGTGCTATCGCCGCTTCGGCCACAACGAGGGCGACGAGCCTTCGTTCACGCAGCCGCTGATGTACGCCGTCATTCGCCAGCATCCGCCGGTGTCGCAGCTTTGCGCCGCGAAACTCGAAGCCGAAGGCGTGGTCGATGCGGGCTGGGCCGATGCCCGCCGCGCTGAATTCGTCGCGCGGCTCGAAGAGGATTTCGAAGCGGCGAAGAGCTACAAGCCCAACAAGGCCGACTGGTTCGCGGGCCGCTGGTCGGGGCTGCACGCCCCCGCCGATCCCGAAAATGCGCGCCGCAACATCGCCACCGGGGTTTCGGACAAATTGTTCGATTCGATCGGCCGCACGCTGACGACGATCCCCGCCGACGTCGAGGTCCACAAGACGCTCCGCCGCGTGATCGACGCGCGCGGCGCGATGTTTGCCGACAAGAGCGACGGCGAAGTGTTCGACTGGGCGACCGCCGAAAGCCTCGCGTTCGGCACTTTGCTCAGCGAAGGCTATCAGGTTCGCCTGTCGGGCCAGGATTCGGGGCGTGGCACCTTCAGCCAGCGTCATGCGGTCTGGGTCGACCAGAAGACCGAGGATAAATATGTCCCGCTGACCACCGTGCCGCACGGCCGGTTCGAGGTACTCGACAGCCCGCTGTCCGAATATGGCGTGCTCGGTTTCGAATATGGCTATGCGATGGCCGATCCGAAGAGCCTCGTGCTTTGGGAAGCGCAGTTCGGCGATTTCGCCAATGGCGCGCAGATCATGATCGACCAGTTCATCGCGTCGGGCGAAGCCAAGTGGCTCCGCGCCAACGGTCTCGTGATGCTGCTCCCGCATGGCTATGAAGGACAGGGCCCTGAGCATAGCTCGGCGCGCCTCGAACGCTTCCTTCAGCTTTGCGCGGGCGACAATATCCAGGTGTGCAATATTTCGACCCCGTCGAACTATTTCCACGTCCTGCGCCGCCAGATGCTGCGTCCGTTCCGCAAGCCGATGATCATCATGACGCCCAAGTCGCTGCTCCGCCACAAGCTCGCGGTGTCGCAGCGGTCGGACTTCATCGGCGACGCGCATTTCCGCCGCCTGATGTCGGACCGTACGCCGCCCGCCGACAAGGACGTCAAGCGCGTCGTCCTCTGTTCTGGCAAGGTCGGCTACGATCTGATGGAAGCGCGTGATGCCGCGGGCCTCTCCGACACGACGGTCGTGCGCGTCGAGCAGATCTACCCCTTCCCGGGTGAACCGCTCGCGGTTCGCCTGAAGCGGATGCCGAACCTCGAAGAGGTCGTCTGGGCGCAGGAAGAGCCGCGCAATAATGGCGCCTGGTTCTTCGTCAACGAACTGATCGAGGACGCGCTGACCGAGGCGGGCAAGAAGGGCATGCGGCCGCGTTACGCGGGCCGCGCCGCTGCGGCGTCGCCCGCGACGGGCCTGATGAGCCGTCACCAGACCGAACAGTCGGCGCTCGTCGCCGACGCGCTCGGCCTTTCGGTTCGCGCCGAAATCCGCCGTACCAAGAACAAAGCCTGAGCCCCCCAAGGAACTGCACCTATGAGCACCGAAGTCAAAGTCCCCACGCTGGGCGAAAGCGTTACCGAAGCGACGATCGGCGAGTGGCTGAAGAAGCCCGGCGAAGCCGTTGCGCTCGACGAGCCCATCGCGAGCCTTGAAACCGACAAGGTCGCGGTCGAAGTCCCGTCGCCCGTCGCGGGCGTGATGGGCCAGCAGCTCGCCGCGGTCGGCGACACGGTCAATGTCGGCGCGGCGATCGCGACGATCGAGGTCGGCGGTGCCGCCGCCGCTCCGGCGCCCGCCGCCGCTCCCCCGGCTTCCGCACCCGCCAAGGCCGAAACCGCCGCGCCCGCGCCCACCGCGACCGCGGCCCCGGCCGACGATAGCGTCGACACCGTCACCACCATGTCGCCCGCGGTGCGCCGCCTCGTGCTCGAGCATGGCGTCGACCCGACCCGCATCAAGGGCAGCGGCAAGGATGGCCGTCTGACCAAGGAAGATGTGCTCGCCGCCGCCAACAACGCGCCCGAAGCCGCGCCTGCCCCGGCTGCTGCTCCGGCGCCCGTCGCCAGCAGCGCTCCCGGCCGCCACGAAGAGCGCGTCAAGATGACGCGCATGCGCCAGACGATCGCGAAGCGGCTGAAGGCCGCGCAGGACACCGCAGCGATGCTGACGACGTTCAACGACGTCGACATGTCGGCGGTGATGGCGACGCGCGACAAATATCGCGAAAGCTTTGAGAAGAAGCATGGCGTCCGTCTGGGCTTCATGAGCTTCTTCACCAAGGCGGTCGCGCTCGCCGCGCATGACATTCCGGCGGTCAACGCGCGCATCGACGGCGACGAGATCGTCTATCACGACTATCTCGACGTCTCGGTCGCGGTCAGCGCGCCGAACGGCCTTGTCGTTCCCGTCGTGCGCAACGCCGACAGCCTGTCTTTCGCCGACATCGAGAAAGCGATCGCCGACCTCGGCAAGCGCGCCAAGGACGGCACGCTGACGATCGACGACATGACCGGCGGCACCTTCACCATATCGAACGGCGGCGTGTTCGGCGGCTTGATGTCGACCCCGATCATCAACCCGCCGCAGTCGGCGGTGCTCGGCCTCCACCGCATCGAGGATCGTCCGGTCGTGCGGAACGGCGAGATCGTGATCCGTCCGATGATGTATCTCGCGATGAGCTATGATCACCGCCTGATCGACGGCCGCGAAGCGGTGACCTTCCTCAAGACGATCAAGGAAGCGATCGAGGATCCGACGCGGTTGTTGATCGATTTGTGATGTGGTGTGAACTGTTGCGCGCACAGGAGATATTTTAGCTGTTCTCCTGCGAACGCAGGAGTCCAGGGTAGAATGAAATGATGGTGCAATCTGACCCTGGGTTCCTGCTTCCGCAGGAACACCGAAGTGCGATATGACGCGGCCGGGCTATCTCTATCTGATGGCGAGCGCGCGAAACGGCACATTGTATCTTGGCGTTACCAGTGACCTGCTGGCTCGAGTGTGGCAGCATCGCAATGAGGTGGTGGAAAGTTTCACCAAGAAATATGGGTGGCACAGGCTGGTCTGGTACGAGGCATTTGACGATATTCAGCAAGCGCGTCAGCGCGAACTGCAAATAAAGAAATGGAAACGAGCGTGGAAGGTGGAACTGATCGAACGGGATAATCCGCAATGGCTGGATTTGTTCGACAGGCTTTCGCTTTGACGTCCTGGGTTCCTGCGTACGCAGGAACACAAATGGAGTGAGTTATGGCTGATTACGACTACGACGTCCTTGTCATCGGTTCGGGCCCCGGCGGCTATGTCGCGGCGATCCGCGCGGCGCAGCTGGGCCTGAAGACCGCGTGCGCCGAAGGGCGCGAGACGCTGGGCGGCACCTGCCTCAACGTTGGCTGCATCCCGTCGAAGGCGATGCTCCACGCATCCGAATATTTCGAAGCGGCTGCGGGCGGCGCGATGGCGGCGATGGGCATCAAGGTGAAGCCCGAACTCGACCTGCCGACGATGCACGGCCAGCGCATCGACGCGGTCAAGGGCCTCACCGGCGGCATCGAATATCTGTTCAAGAAGAACAAGGTCGACTGGCTGAAGGGCTATGCGACCTTTACCGGCAAGGACAGCGTCGAGGTCGCGGGCAAAACGGTTCGCGCCAAGAATATCATCATCGCCACCGGCTCGTCGGTGACCCCGCTTCCCGGCGTCGAGGTCGATAACGACAAGCAGATCATCGTCGATTCGACCGGCGCGCTCGAACTCGCGAAGGTTCCGGCCCACATGGTCGTCATCGGCGGCGGCGTGATCGGGCTCGAACTCGGCAGCGTGTGGCGCCGCCTCGGCGCGAAGGTCACCGTCGTCGAATTCCTCGACCAGATCCTGCCCGGCATGGACGGCGACGTCCGCAAGGAAGCGAACAAGATCCTCAAGAAGCAGGGCATGGAATTCAAGCTCAAGACCAAGGTCACCAAGGCTGCGGTCAAGGGCAAGAAGGCCGTGCTGACGCTCGAACCTGCAGCCGGCGGCGACGCCGAAACGCTCGAAGCCGACGTCGTGCTCGTCTCGATCGGGCGCCGCCCGAACACCGACGGCCTCGGTCTCGACAAGGCGGGCCTCGCGGTCAACCAGCGCGGCCAGATCGAAACCGACCATGATTTTTCGACGCAGGTCCCGGGTATCTGGGCGATCGGCGACGTCATCCCCGGCCCGATGCTCGCGCACAAGGCCGAGGACGAAGGCATCGCCTGCGCCGAGAATATCGCCGGGCTGACCGGCATCGTGAACCACGACGTGATTCCGTCGGTCGTCTACACCTGGCCCGAAATCGCCGGCGTCGGCCTGACCGAAGAGCAGGCGAAGGAAAAGGGCGAGGTCAAGGTCGGCAAGTTCCCGATGATGGCGAACAGCCGCGCCAAGACAAACCACGAGCCCGACGGTTTCGTGAAGGTCATCGCCGATGCCAAGAGCGATCGCGTGCTCGGCGTCTGGTGCATCGCGAGCGTCGCCGGCACGATGATTGCGCAAGCCGCGCAGGCGATGGAATTCGGCGCGACGTCCGAAGACATCGCCTACACGTGCCACTCGCACCCGACGCATAGCGAGGCGATCAAGGAAGCCGCGATGGCGGTGACGGGCAAGCCGATCCACATCTGACGCAAATATAATGGGGGAGAGAATTATGGCGAAGCATTGGCCCTGGGCAGCGGCTTCGCTAGCCCTCTCCCTCACCGCGACCGGCGCGCAGGCGGCACCCGATCTCGCCGCCGCAAACGCGCGGCTGACCGCGCTGCTCGACAAAAATTATCCGGCGCTCGATGCGCTCTACCGTGACCTCCACCAGAACCCCGAGCTCGGGCTGCAGGAGGTGCGCACCGCGGGCATTCTCGCGCAGCACCTGCGCAAGGCGGGCTTCACCGTGACCGAAAAGGTCGGCGGCACCGGCGTCGTCGGCGTGCTCAAGAATGGCGAAGGCCCGACCATCCTCATTCGCGCCGACATGGACGCGCTGCCGATGGAGGAAAAAACGGGGCTCGCCTGGTCGAGCAAGGCGCGCGCGACCTATGAGGGCAAGGATGTGCCCGTCATGCATGCGTGCGGGCACGACACGCATGTCGCCTATCTCGTCGGTGTCGCGCAGGCGCTCGCCGCGATGCGCGATAGCTGGTCGGGCACCGTCGTGCTGATCGGCCAGCCCGCCGAGGAGATATTGAAGGGCGCGAAAGCGATGCTCGACGACGGGCTGCTGACGCGCTTTCCCAAGCCCGACTATGGCTTCGCGGCGCATGTTCTGAACGGTCCGACCGGCACCGTCGCGATCAAGGCGGGGACCGCCTTCTCGGCGTCCGACAGCTATTCGATCACTTTCCACGGGCGCGGCGGGCATGGTTCGATGCCCTCGATGGCGCTCGACCCGATCCCGATCGCGGCGCGTTTCGTCACCGACGTGCAGACGGTGATCAGCCGCGAGAAGGACCCCAATGCGTTCGGCGTGCTGACGATCGGTGCGATCAACGCGGGCAGCGCGCCCAACATCATCCCCGACAGCGCCGAGGTGAAGGTCAACATCCGTTCGCTGACCCCCGAGGTGCGCCAGCTGCTGCGTTCGGGCGCCGAGCGCTCGGCGAAGGCGGCGGCGATGATGGGCAACGCGCCCGAACCGACGATCACCTATCTGACCGGCACCGCGAGCCTTGTGAACAATGAGTCGATGGCGGCGAACGGATTTGCGACGCTGAAGCCGGTGTTCGGCGAACGCCTGCTTTTCGCGCCGGCGAGCGCCGCGCCGGTTTCGGCGAGCGAGGATTATTCGGAGTTCGTCGATGCGGGCATTCCGTCGCTCTATTTCGCGATCGGCGGCTATGACCCCGCGGTGCTCGCCGACCTGAAGGCGAAGGGGCAGCCCATACCCACCAATCATTCGCCCTTCTTCGCGCCCAAGGCCGAGCCGGTGATCCGGAACGCCGTGGCCGCGATCGTGCTGTCGGTCATCGGCGGCGTGCGCCCCGACGCGAAATAGGGGCTCTCAGCCAGCCATCATCGCCTGCCATCGGCGCTGTGCGTCATCGCGCCACACGCCCTCGACGACGGGTAGAAATCCGGAAAGACCTTTGCGTCGTCCGGCAGGACGATCCAAGGCTGTTTGCTCCGCGTGAAGATATGGACATCGGGCAGGCAGTGGTCCGGGTCGTCGAGCGTCCCGACACGGACGAAGGAAGAACGGCGGCACGAGATAGGGTAATGACTCCAAAGCGCGATCCGGCAAGTCGGGCAGCGGACGATCTCCTGCCCCCGGCCGCTTTCTGACGGTGTCATGACATAATCGAGCATCCCTTCCTCTCCATTGTGCCGTATCGCGCGCGATGATAGCCCGGCGCGCGATGGATACACAAACGCTTGTCCGCCTGCTCGACCTCGTCGGGATCGGCGTCTTCGCGCTGTCGGGCGCGCTCATGGCGGTGCGGCTGCGCCAGACGCTGGTCACCGCCGCCTTCTTCGCACTGGTCACCGGCGTCGGCGGCGGCAGCGTGCGCGATCTGTTGATCGGCGCGCCGGTGTTCTGGGTGCAGGACGGCGCGATCGCCGCGGTGTGCATCGCGATTGCGATGGTCGTCTGGCTCACTCCCGAACGCTGGTGGCAAGGGCAATTGCTCGAATGGGCCGACGCCGTTGGACTCGCCGCCTATGCGGTGTTCGGCACCGCGAAGGCGCTGGCGTGGGGCGTCCCGCCCGTGCCCGCGCTGATGATGGGGGTGATCACCGGCTGCGTCGGCGGCACGATCCGCGACATCCTCGCCGGCGTGCCGTCGATCATCATGCGCCCCGAAGTCTATGTGACTGCGGCGGCGCTCGCATCGGGGCTGTTCCTCCTGCTGCAATGGCTCGGCACGGGGACACCCGTCGCGGCGGTCACGGGCGCGGTCGCCGGTTTCATCCTGCGCGGCGCGGCGATCCGCTGGTCGCTCGCGCTGCCCGCCTATCGCGACCGAAAAAGCTAGTTCATGGACGACTCGCAAATCCAAACCCGTTCGCCCTGAGCTTGTCGAAGGGCCGTCCTTTCTTTCGATGCCGTCAAGAAAAGAACGGTGCTTCGACAAGCTCAGCACAAACGGGGAAGAAAGAGACCGGGCTTCTGCGCCCCTTGCCAAATCGCGAAACTCTGTCAGTTTCGCCTTATGAACAGAGATGTCAGCACCATCGCCCGCCGGGTGCGGGGCCAGGCGGACGCCTTGCCCGAGCTGTTCGGCCGTTTCGATTTCGACAAGGCGCCCGAACGCTGGGCGCCCGAAGCGGACGCCGTCAGCGAGCTCAGCCGTGTCCGCAGCATCGACCGCGCGGCCTATCTGGACGATCCCGAACTGCTCGGCCGCATCCGCGAATATACGATGCTCGGCGACCGGACGGGCGACGCCTATGCCGCGCTGATGCCGCGTTACGGCTTCCAGCGCACCGTCGCGATGCTCGTCGAGGCGTGCGACAAGGGCATCGATGCGGTCGAAGACGCGCCGCCCGAGCTCGCGGCGCTGATCGCCGAGATGGAGCAGAAGCCCGACTGGCTCGACATGCAGTTGGTCGAGGAGGGCGCGGCCTATGAGCGTAACGCCACCGCGAACCTCTCGCCCTTCCTGATCCGCGGTGCGTTTATCGCGACCTTCCTCAACAAATATTCGGCGCTGCCGATGGCGCTGACCGGCACGCTGGGGCAGGCGACCGCGGCGCGGCGGGTGAAGGAAACCGCGACCTTCTTTGCCACCACCGCGCTCCCCGGTGCGCTCGACCGCTTCGGGCCCGGCTTCAAGGCCGCGGCGATGGTGCGGCTGATGCATTCGATGGTGCGCATCAACGTGCTGTCGCGGCCGGGCATGTGGGACACCGAAACCTATGGCATGCCGATCCCGCAGCTCGACCAGATGCCCGCGGGGCTCATCCCGGTCTATTTTATGTCGCAGGAGGTGCTCGCGAAGGGCCGAAAGAGTTTCACCCGGCTCGAACGCGCGCGCGTCGAGCTCGCGCGCTATCGCTGCTACCTGCTCGGGCTGCCCGAGGATTTGCTTGCCGACACGCCGCAGGAGATCGTCCGCATCTGGCGCACGCGCAGCGCGACCTTGCGCTACGAATATGACGACCAGGTTTGCGGCGGGCTGCTGCGCGCGACGATGGACGCCGAGCTGTCGAAAGACATGTCGCCGAAAGGGCTGGTGAAGCGCCGCCTCGAATATTCGGTCAGCCGCGTCTTTTTCGTGAAAGCCTTCCTCGCCGGCGACGAGGCGCGCGCGGCGAATGTCGGTGTGCCGGTGAAGCGCCGCGATCACCTGATCTATGGCGCGACGATGCTCGGGATCGCGGGGCGTATGGCGGCATACCGCGTCGCCTCGCGCCTGCCCGTGATCCGTCACCTCGCCGACCGCCGCCTCGTGCGCCGGATCGAGCGCCAGCTCGACGGCTATGGCCGCGCCGAATTCACCTCGAACGCCGCGAATTACAAACCCGCCACGGCGGGTTGATCCGCCTTCCAGCCAAGGGATTTTCATGCAGACAGAGCAAGCGACCTTCAACGGCATCAGCATCACCTATGAGGACAAGGGGCCGAAGGATGCGCCCGTCATATTGCTGGTGATGGGGCTGGGCGGACAACTGACCTTGTGGCCCGACGAGTTCGTCGATGCGCTGAACGACCGCGGCTTTCGCACGATCCGCTACGACAATCGCGACGTCGGGCTGTCGACGCGCTTCGATGCCGCGGGGGTGCCGAACGTCAAATGGATGATCGTCAAATCGGTGATCGGGCTGCCGATCCGGCCGGCCTATACGCTGGCCGACATGGCGGCGGACGGCATCGGGCTGCTCGACCATCTGGGGATCAAGCGCGCGCATGTCGTCGGCGTATCGATGGGCGGCATGATCGCGCAGCATATCGCCGCGCGCTACCCCGAACGCGTGCTCTCGCTGACCTCGGTGATGTCGACGACGGGCAACCGCCGCCTGCCGCGCGCGCAGAAGGAGGCGATGCAGGTGCTCGCGAACCGGCCGATGAACGGCGACAAGGAGGCGCTGATCGCCTACTCGGTCAACGCCGCGCGCGTGATCGGCAGCCCCGGCTATCCCGCCACCGAAGACCGTCTGCAGCGCCGTGTGCGCGCCGACTTCGAACGCGGCTGGTATCCGCAGGGCGTCGCGCGGCAGATGGCCGCGATCGTCGCCGACGGCGACCGGCGGGAATTGCTCAGGAATATCAAGGCGCCGACGCTCGTCATCCATGGCGAGGACGACCCGCTGGTGCCGCTCCCCGGCGGGCGCGACACGGCAGAGAATATCGCGGGTGCGCGGCTGCTGACGATCCCAGGCATGGGCCACGATTTGCCGCTGGGGCTGGTCGACAGGATGGCCGATGCGATTGCCGAGCACGCGAAGGCGGTCGCCGTAACGGCATAGTCCCCCCCTCCCGCTTGCGGGAGGGGGACTTAGCGCAGCAAAAACGCCATCGTCGCAAAGAATCCCTTCGCCTCGGCCTGGCCCGGCCGCGGGACGGCAGGGAGGTAAGCGCGGCAGTCGAGGCACGCCGCCTGCACCGATCCCGCCTGCGTCAGCATCGTCAGATCCTGCACGAGACGCCGTTCGGTGAGCTGGCGGTTCATCGCCGCGATGCCGAACCAGCCGCGCGGCAGCGCCGCAGTTTCCTTTTCGGCACCCGACCAGCTCGCGAGCATCTTCGAGAATTCGCTCGGCTCATCCTCGAAATATTTGGCGTGGAATTCGCCATCGACCTTCGCGAGTTTGGCGGCAGCTTTCAGTGCATCGGGCAGCCCGCCGAACTGGTCGACCAGGCCGATCTGGCGCGCGGTGCCACCCGCCCAGACGCGTCCTTCGGCAATCGTGCGGATCTTCTCGATCGGCTGTTTGCGGCTCTTGGCGACAAGACCGGTGAAACGCGCATAGATGTCCTCGACGCTCGCCTGCGCCAGCGCGTTGAACTCATCGTTCACCCCGCCGAACACATCGGGCTGGCCCGACAGCGGTGTGGTCGCGATGCCGTCGGCGTTGACGCCGATCTTCGCCAGCGCCTGATCGAAGCTCGGCAATATGCCGAACACGCCGATCGATCCGGTAATCGTCTCGGGCTCGGCAAAGATGCGGTCGGCGGGGGTCGAAACCCAATAGCCGCCCGAGGCCGCGACATTCGCCATCGAGACGACGATCGGCAGCTTCTTCGCTTTCGCGGCGAGCAGCGCCTGCCGGATTTCCTCCGACGCGAGGACCGATCCGCCGGGCGAATCGACGCGCAGGACGATCGCCTTCACGCTGCTGTCGGTCGCGGCGTCGAGAATGTGCTTTGCAACGGTTTCGCCGCCCGCGACCCCGCTCGGTGCTTCACCATCGACGATTTCGCCGACGACGGGAACGACCGCGATCGTGCTGCCGCTTGTCGAGGGCGGATTGGCGGCGACCCAGTTTTCGAGCGGGATGGCGTTATATTCCCACGGCTTGCTGTCGTCGGCGGCACCGCTGATCTCGGCGATGCGGCGGTTGAACGCCATGCGGCTGCCGACCTTGTCGACAAGGCCGGCGTCAACCGACGCCTTCGACAGATCGTTGCCCGCCGCGCGCACCGCGCCCGCGGTATCGGCGATGAAGGCGTCGAGCTTCGCCGCCGGGCGCGCCTTTTTGACGTCGGTCAGCCAGTTGTCCCAGAGCACGCTGGCATAGGCGAGGTCGGCTTCCTTTGCCTCGGGCGACTGATCGGTGCGCAGGAAGGGCTCGACCGCGCTCTTGAAGGTGCCGACGCGGTAGATGTGCGCGGTGATGCCGAGCCGGTCCATCAGCCCCTTGTAATAGAGGCGCGATCCGCCAGGCCCGGCGATCGCGACGCCGCCGATGCCGTCGGCCCAGATTTCGCTGGCGTGCGCCGCGACCTGATAGCTGTCGGTGGTGTAGGCGGTGGCAAAGGCGAGCACGGGCTTTTTCTTCGCGCGCACCTTGTCGACCGCGGCGCCGATTTCGGCGAGCGAGACCTGTCCGCCACCGAGGAAGCGGTCGAGGTCGAGCACGACCGAGGTCACGCGCTTGTCGTCGGCGGCAACCTCAAGTGCGTGGACGACGTCGCGGACGCGGATTTCCTTGAGCTGCGCGCCGCCCGACAGCGCCGCCAGCGGGTCGACCTCCGAAGGCTGTTCGCTGACGATGCCGTCGAGTTCGATCAGCAGCGCGCCCTGGCTGACGGGCAGGCCCGCGTTGGGGCGTCCAGCAAGCAGGCCGAACAGCGCTACGAAGAAGAGGAGCAGGAAGATGAGCGCGAGCGCGTCCTTGATCCCGACGAGCAGGTTCCAGACCTTGCGTGGAAAGCTGGTCGTCGACCTTGGCTTGTCCTCGCCGGGCAGCGGTCGGCGGACGGGGATGGCCCAGGGGCCGGCGGGGTCGTTGGGGGTGTTCGCGGTGCTATCGGTCATGCCTGCAAACCTAGGGATGCGGCTCGCCCTTGGCAATGCACGCTTCGACGGGCGAACGAAGAGGCTCCATGGACGGCGGTCGATCCCATCCCCGTTCGCATCGAGCGAAGTCGAGATGCCTATCGGCGGGGTTTGCCTTCGGTGTGTCTCGACTTCGCTCGACACGAACCGGATTCGTGAGTCAGAGCCAGCCTTCGCGGCGATACCAGCGCACGGTTTCGGCGAGCGCGTCGTCGGTGTCGCGCTCGGGGTGCCACAGCGCGGCGGGCGGGCATGCGCCTTCGGTCGCGACCCAGTCGGGATGCGCGATATAACGCGCGCGGTCGGGGGTGAGCTTGGCGCGGCTGCGGCGCACGAACTTGTCGAGCCGCCCGCCGACCTTGAGTAGCAGCGCGGGGGTCGCCACCGTCGACAGGCGCTGCCGCCCGACGGCACGCGCGACCGCGCGGGCGAAGCCGCGATGCGACCAGCCGGTGGGCTTGCCGTCGTCGGGCTCGTAAATCTGCCCGACGCTCGCGCCATGGTCGGCGGCGAGGGTCACGAGCAGCCGCGCGAGTTCGTCTACATAGATCGCCGACATGCGCCCGCTCGGCACCAGTGCGATGCCGCGCCGCGCCATGCGGAACAGGTCGAGCATTTCGGTATCGCCGGGGCCGAAGACCGCGGGCGGGCGCACGATCGTCCAGTCGAGCCCGCTCGCCACGACCACGGCCTCGGCGCGCTCCTTCGACCAGCCATAGTTGGAGATGCCGGGCTCGCGGGCCGCGAGCGAGGACACATGGACCAAGCGAGTCACACCGGCCCCGCGAGCAGCATCGACGACCTTGGCGGTCGCGGTCGCATTGCCCGCCTCGAACGCCGCGCGGGTGGGGACGTTGACGACCCCCGCGATATGCATGACAACGTCGGCGCCCGTCGCCATCTCGGCAAGGCTGTCCTTGTCATCGAGCGCCCCCGCGATCCACGTCACGCCGTCGCGCTCGGGTTGCGGGCGGCGGGTGAGGGCGCGGACGTGCCAGCCCGCCGCGACCGCATCGCGCATCGTCGCACCGCCCACGAAGCCGGTCGCGCCGGTCATCGCGAGCACGCGCCTGTCCTTATTCTCCCCGGAACGGGGAGAGGCGCTCACAGCAGCACCATATGATCGCGGTGGACCATGGCGCTGCGCGGCGCATAGCCGAGTGCGGCTTCCTGTGCATCGCGGCCGAGGCCGACGATGTTCGCGGCGTCGGCGCCCGGATATTCGGACAGGCCGCGCGCGATGACCCGCCCGTCGGGGCCGGCAATGTCGAGGATGTCGCCGCGCGCGAAACTGCCGCTTACCGCCGTCACGCCTGCCGCGAGCAGGCTCGCGCCGCCGTGCAGCGCCTTCGCGGCGCCCGCGTCGATCTCGATCCGGCCCTTGGCGGTAAGCCCGCCTGCCAGCCACGCCTTGCGCGCGCTCGCGCCCTTGTCGGCGACGAACAGGCTGTGCCGCGCTTCGGTCGATAGCGGCCGGTCGATGCGTCCCGACGCGATCGCGAGGTGCGCGCCCGCGGCATTGGCGATGCGCGCCGCGGCGATCTTCGACACCATGCCGCCCGACCCCATGCCCGACGCCGAACCGGTATCGGCCATCGCCTCGATCGCAGCGTCGATGCGTTCGATGCGCGCGATATGGACGGCGCCGTCCTGCGCCGGGTTGCGGTCATACAGGCCGTCGATGTCGGACAGCAGGATGACCCCGCCCGCCGCCGCCGCCTGCGCGACGCGCGCGGCGAGGCGGTCATTGTCGCCGAAACGGATTTCCTCGGTCGCGACGCTGTCATTTTCGTTGATGATCGGCACCACGCCAAGGCTGAGCAGCCGGTCGAGCGTCGCCGCGGCGTTGAGATAACGGCGGCGATGCTCGAGATCGTCGAGCGTCACCAGCATTTGCGCGGCGGTCAGCCCTTCGGCGCCCAGCACCTCGGCCCACACCTGCGACAGCGCGATCTGTCCGGTCGCGGCGGCGGCCTGTGCATCCTCCAGCGTCCCGCGCCCGCCCTTCGCGAGCCCGAGCCGCCGCGCGCCGAGCGCGATCGCGCCCGAAGAGACAACCGCAACCTGCTGGCCCGCCCGCGTCCGTTCGGCAATGTCGGCAGCGATGCCGACAAGCCAGTCGCGGCGAACCGCGCCATCTGGATCGACGAGCAAAGCCGATCCGATCTTGACGATCAGCCGGGGGCAGGAGGAGGGCGCGAACAACATCCGCCGCCGATAGCGTGCGGGCGCCGTCACGCCAATGCTATTACGTCAGCGCGATCCGCCGAAGGTATAGCTGAGCGCGATGCCGCCCGATGGCTGGCTGCGCGATCCCAGTTCGCGCGTCACCGGCGAGTCCGCCGCATCGCCGACGAGCCGGTCGTATCGACCGTAGACCGCGATGCCCCAGCGCTTGCCGAGCATGCGGTGATAACCGGCCGTCACACCGACCGACTGGATGCCGCCGCCCGGATCATAGGCGGGAAGGCCCGATGTCGCGGCCGCCGCGGGCGTCACGCCGAAATAGGCGCGCGTATATTTGGCGTCGCCCAGCGTCACGCGCGGGCCGATCGAAAAGAGCCAGTCGTCGCCCTGCCGCGCGACATAATCGGCGCTGACTTCGCCGGTCCAGCCCTTGTGCCCGCTCAGCCCCTTGCGGCCTTCAAGGCGGAGGCGGAGTTTGGGGGTCAGATGGACCTGCCCGAACGCGCCGGCCTCGATCGTGAAACCGACCTTGGGCAGGTCGGCGCCGATATCGGATGCCTTGCGCTTGCCGATGAAGCCCAAAGCGGGGCCGAACGCGAAATTGCTCGAACGGATCAGCGGCGAGCCGAAACTCTCGTCGGGCGCCTCGAAGGCGAATTCGCTGTCGCGGGTGCGCGAGACGTCGACATAAGGGCCGACGCTGAACTTGTCGGCCCCCGGCCAGGACGGCGACAGCTGCGGGCCGAGGATGACGCGCGTGCGCTTTTCCCCGCCCTCGCTGCTTTCTTGCGCGTTCGCGGGAACCGAGGCCAGCGCGAGTGCGGTGAGAAACAGGGCGGGAAATTTGTTGCGATCGGTCATGCGAAATCCTTGTTGTTCCGCATGAAATTCACAGCGGTAGCGTTTCGTTCCTAGACGGGCGACCAGCCGGGGGCTTCGTCGCTTTCGTCCTCGCCGGGTTCGGGGTGGCCGATCGCCTCGAGCAGCTTGTCGAGCACCGCGGGCACGCCCGCGCCGCTCGCGCCCGAGAGCGCCATCACCGGATGGCCGCTTTCCGCCGCGAGTTCGGCCGACAGCGCGGCGACCAGCTCGTCGTCGAGCGTGTCGATCTTGTTCAATGCGACGATCACCGGCTTGTCGGTGAGGTCGGCGCCATAGGCTTCGAGTTCGTCACGCACGATGCGATAGCTTGTCGCGACATCCTCGTCGTTCGCATCGACCAGATGCAGCAGCACGCGGCAGCGTTCGATATGGCCGAGGAAGCGGTCGCCGACCCCGGCGCCTTCGGCGGCGCCCTCGATCAGCCCGGGGATGTCGGCCACGACGAATTCATTGCCCTTGTGGCTGACGACGCCGAGCTGCGGGCGCAGCGTCGTGAAGGCATAGGCGCCGACCTTCGCCTGCGCATTGGACACGCCGTTGATGAAGGTCGACTTGCCGGCGTTGGGCAGCCCGACGAGGCCGGCGTCGGCGAGCAGTTTCAGCCGCAGCCACACCCACATTTCCTCGCCCGGCCAGCCGGGACCGTGCTGGCGGGGGGCGCGGTTGGTCGATGTCTTGTACGACGCATTACCGCGCCCGCCATCGCCGCCGCGCAGGAAGACGAGCTGTTCGCCCTCCTTGGTCAGGTCGGCGAGCAGGCTGCGATCCTCGTCGTCGTCGAGGATCTGGGTGCCGATCGGGACCTGGATGACGAGGTCGGGGCCGCCCGCGCCGGTGCGGTCGCGTCCCGAACCGGGGGTGCCGCGCTTCGCCTTGAAATGCTGGGTATAGCGAAAGTCGATCAGCGTGTTGAGGCCGGCGACGGCTTCGAAAATCACGTTGCCGCCCTTGCCGCCATTGCCACCGTCGGGGCCGCCATATTCGACATATTTCTCGCGCCGGAAACTGACGGCGCCGGGGCCGCCGTCGCCGGACTTGATGAAAATCTTGGCTTGGTCGAGGAAATGCATGGTGGGGCCTTCAGGGCGGAAACTGGAACTAAACCTCTAAACCCGCTCGTGTCGAGCGAAGTCGAGACACCCCGCAGCGTGGCGCCAAGCCGAGGGGCATCTCGACTTCGCTCGATGCGAACGGGGATCAGGGATGCGGCCCCTTAGCGCGCGCGCAACAAAATTGCCAGCGGCTTAGCCCTGCGGCTTGCCGCCATGCTCCGCCCAGAATTTGGCGATCCGCCCGGTGATCAGCTCGGTCGCCAGCACCCGCGACGTGTCGCGCGGCAGGTCGAGCGCCTCGGCCATCGGTCCGCCAAGCTGCGCATCGCCCAATGCCATCAGCACAAGCGCAAGCGTATCCTCATGCATCAGCCGCTTTTCATGCGCGTCGGGCGACATGCCGTCGATCAGCTTGTGGATCGCATCGACAATCGGGTCGAGCGCATCGTCATTGCCCGTCGCCGCCATCCATGTCGCGAGCGCGCCCGCGCCGCCCTCGTTAAAGGCATCGAAGGCAAGATCGACGATTTCGCGCACATTGCGTTCGCCGGGCGGCGATTCGGCCATCTTCTTGCCGATCGTCGCGCACACGGTTTCGGCCTGATAGGCGGCGAGCGCCTTTTGCAGCCCCGCGGCGCTGCCGAAATGGTGGAGCAGGTTCGCGTGCGTGCGGTCGATGCGCGCCGCCACGGCCTTCAGCGTCACCGCCGCGGGTCCCGTTTCGACCAAAATCTGGCGCGCGGCCTCGAGCGCCGCCGAACGGCTTTCCTCGGGACTCAAACGCTTCTTCACTATTGACATATGTGTAAGTAAACCCTATTGCTGGCCCATCTCCCCTTTTCGACGGTATGAGCCATATGTCCAGCCTTTCCCAGTCGCCGACGCCCGCCGATCTTTCGATCACCCCGCGCGATATGCGCTTTGGCCGCGACGACAAACAGGGCCGCTGGTGGCTGAACGGCGATCCCGTAGCCTCGGCATTCCACACCGCGCTGTCGGTCACTTTCCCGCGCGGCGAGGCGATGTTCATCGAGGCGGTGAAGGCGCACCGCGACGGCGTCCCCGACAAGCTGGCGCGCGAAATCCGCGCCTTCACCCAGCAGGAAGTGATCCACAGCCGCGAACATGTCGTCTTCAACAAGAAGGCGGCCGAAGCGGGTTACGATCTTTCGGAGCTTGAGGATGATGTGAACCAGGTTCTCGACCTCATCAAGACGCGCCCACAGATCGTCAACCTGATGGCGACGATCGCGCTCGAACATTATACAGCGATGATGGCGGCGGTGATGCTGCGCGAAGAGAGCATGTACGCGGGCGCCGAACCCGAATGGGCCGCCTTGTGGAAATGGCACGCGATCGAGGAAATCGAGCATAAGGGCGTCGCCTACGACACCTGGCTGCACGCGACGAAGGACTGGAGCCGATTCCGCCGCTGGCGCGCCAAGTCGTTGATGATGATCCTCGTCACCACGCGTTTCTGGCCGAAGCGGGTGAAGGGGATGAAGGCGCTGCTCCGGCAGGACGGCCTGACCGGCTGGCGCGTCACGGCGCGCATCTGGTGGTATCTGCTCGGTACGCCCGGGGTGCTGCGCAAGAGTTTCTTCCCCTGGCTGTCCTATTTCATGCCCGGCTTCCACCCGTGGAACCACGACGATCGCGCGCTGATCAAGAAATATGAAAGCGAATATGCCGACGCGATTATGCCGGCGCATTCGTCACGGCCCGAACTGGCGGCGGCCGCCGCCTGATCCTTCTTCTCCGCGGTTGCGGCGGTCCAGAGCGGTTCTCTCTCCCTGTCTCTGGGCCTCCTCATCCGCGGAGAGGCGGCGTCAATAGCGGGCTGGACGCCGTGATCCTTGTCCCATATCCCTTCAGCTGTGGAGGGGACCATGCAACCACATATGACCGCGGCCGAAGTCACGCAGTTCGAACTGCAACTGGCGGGGCTCGGCTCTTTGCTCGAATTTGGCTGCGGGGGCAGCACGGTGGTCGCGGCGCGGCAGGTGCGCCGGATCGTCAGCGTCGACAGCGACCCCGCATGGCTGACGAAGGTCCAGGCCGACGTCAGGCGCGAAGTCGTCGAATTTACACCCTTTCACGTCGACATCGGCCCCGTCGGCGAAGGGGGTTATCCGGCGGACGAAAGCCGGATCCGCGACTGGCCACATTATCACACCGATATATGGCGCAACGTGCAGGGAAGCCCCGATGCGGTGCTGATCGACGGGCGCTTTCGCGTCGCGTGCCTGTTGCAGGCGATCATCCACTGCAAACCCGAATGCGTCTTTCTGTTCCACGATTTTGAGGACCGGCCGCACTATCATGGCGTGCTTCGCCATGTCGACGTGCTGGCGCGTGTCGACACGCTCGCGGTGATGCGCGCGAAGCAGCAGGTCGACGGCACCGCGGTGCTGCATGACCTGTTCGACCATTATCTGATCCCCGATTGACCGCCTGGGCCGGCTTCGGCACACCCGCGCGCATGTCGACCGAACCGAGATTTACCGCACCTCCCGTCATCGAGACCGAACGCCTGCGCCTGCGTCCGGGGCGCCTGTCCGACAAGGATGTCCATGTCGAAATGTGGGCCGACGAACGCGTCACGCGCTTCATCGGCGGCGAACCGCGCACGCCCGACGTCAGCTGGGGAAAGTTTCTGAGCTCGGCCGGGCTGTGGCCCGTCATGGGGTTCGGTTACTGGGTGTTCGCCGACAAAGCGAGCGACGCGCTCGTCGGCATGGGGGGACTCAGCTATTTCTGCCGCGGCATGCCCGAACTCGAAGGAATGCCCGAGGCGGGCTGGGCGTTCGATGCCGATCATTGGGGCGCGGGCTATGCGACCGAAGCGATGACCGCGGCGCTCGGCTGGGCCGACGCGAACCTTGATGCAAGCGAAGTGCGCTGCATCATCGACCTTGGTAACGACGCATCGGAGCGCGTGTCGGCGAAGCTCGGCTTTCGCCGCATCGGCGAAAGCGACGCGTTGGGGCATGTGGTCGCGATATATGCGCGTCCGAAGGGCGGCTAAACCGCCTCGACCACCAGCACGTTTCCGTCCGCGCTGACGACGCGGACTTTGCTGCCTTCAGCCACATCCGGCCCGCGCACCGGCCATTCGCCGTCGCCGACCTTCGCGCGGCCGCGCCCGTCCTCGATCGCCTGGGTCACCGTCAGCACTTCACCGATCAGGCGGCCGCCGCGCTGGTTGAGGTGCGGGTCGGCCGACGTGATCGGGTTCGCTTTCAGCCAGCGGCGCGCGCCATAGAGCGCGATGAACGACAGCACGGCAAAGACGCCGAGCTGCACGGGAATGCTCAGCGGGACGACCCACGCGATCGCCCCGGTGACGATCGCCGCGGCACCCAGCCAGATCAGGAAGAACCCCGGCGCGACGATCTCGGCGGCGGCGAGCAGCACGCCGAGCGACAGCCACGCCCAATGCGGCTCCATGTTCGTCAGCCATTCGGGCATGTCAGGCTCCCGTCTTGCGTTCGAGCGCGTCGCGCGCGAGCTCGCCGATCCCGCCCAATGTGCCGATCAACTGCGTCGCTTCGACCGGGAACAGGATCGTCTTCGCGTTCGGGCTGGTCGCGAACTGGCTGACCGCCTCGACATATTTTTGCGCGATGAAGTAATTGATCGCCTGCGCATTGCCGCCCGCGATCGCGTCGGACACCATCTGCGTCGCTTTCGCTTCGGCCTCCGCCTCGCGCTCGCGCGCTTCGGCGTCGCGGAAGGCGGCTTCGCGGCGGCCCTCGGCCTGCAGGATCTGGCCCTGCTTCTCACCCTCGGCGCGCAGGATTTCCGACGCGCGCATACCTTCGGCCTCGAGGATGTTGGCGCGCTTTTCGCGCTCGGCCTTCATCTGCCGCGCCATCGCGTTCGAAATATCGGCGGGCGGGCGGATGTCCTTGATTTCGACGCGGGTGATCTTGACCCCCCAGGGCGAGGTTGCTTCGTCGACCACGACGAGCAGCCGCGCGTTGATATGGTCGCGCTTCGACAATGTCTCATCGAGGTCCATCGACCCCATCACGGTTCTGAGGTTCGTCGTCGTCAGGTTCATGATCGCAAGATAGAGGTCACTGACCTCATAGGCCGCGCGCGCGGCATCGAGCACCTGGAAGAAGACGACGCCATCGACCGCGACCATCGCATTGTCCTTGGTGATGATTTCCTGGCCCGGAATGTCGAGCACCTGCTCCATCATGTTCACCTTGCGACCGACGCGGTCGAAGATCGGCATGATGAAGTTCAGCCCCGGCTGCGCGGTGTGCGTGTAGCGGCCGAAGCGTTCGATCGTATAGGCAAAGCCCTGCCGGACCGGGGTCAGCGCCCAGATCAGGAACACCAACGCCAGAACTACCAGTGCAAGTGCGAAATACATCGAATACCCCCTCAGCAATTTCCGTCTGCAACCGCCTTCCTTATTGCGGCAATGGTCCGGCTGCGCCACAGAAAAGCATATGACGCCAAGTGACTATCCGCCGCGCTCCTTGCTCTATGTCCCCGGATCGAACGCGCGCGCGCTCGAAAAGGCGGGCGGGCTTGCCGCCGACATGCTGATCATCGACCTCGAGGATGCGGTGCCCGCGGACCGCAAGGACGAAGCGCGCGCTGCGATGCGCGCCGCGGTGGCGGCCGGCTTTGCGGGCAAGCGCGTCGCGGTGCGCGTGAATGCGACGGGGGCGGCCGAACAGGCGGACGATATTGCCGCGCTCGCCGGGTTGCAGCTCGATGCCGTGGTGCTTCCGAAAGTCGATACGCCGTCCGATCTCGACCCGCTGCGCGGCCTCGGCCTGCCGGTCTTCGCGATGATCGAGACGCCGGCGGCGATCTATGCCGCGCGCGACATTGCCGCCGATCCGGCAGTCAGCGGCTTGATCGCCGGGCTCAACGACCTCGCGCACGAGCTCAAACTGCCCGGCGGAATGGATCGCGGCGCGATGGGCCATGCCATCCAGTCGATCGTCCTTGCTGCGCGCGCCGGCGGCGTGTGGGGTTTTGACGGCGTCTACAACGCGATCGACGATGCCGCGGGCTTCGCGGCCGAGGCGGCCGAAGGACGACGGCTCGGTTTCGATGGCAAGACGCTGATCCACCCGTCGCAGGTCGATCCGTGCAACACCGCCTTTGCCCCGTCGGAACGCGAGATTGCGACGGCCGAGGCACTCGTCGCCGCGGCAACGGGCGGGGCGCAGCGCCACGACGGGCGGATGATCGAGGACATGCATGTCGCGGCGGCGCGGGCGCTGCTGGGGCGGGTAGGGCGGTGAGCAAATCTCCCCTCCCGCTTGCGGGAGGGGTCGGGGGTGGGCCTGCAACGTTGCGTTTGCCCACCCCGCTGCGACTAGCGAGCACGCTCGCAAGTCTCGCTGCCCCTCCCGCCTGCGGGAGGGGAGAAGCACTACCGCCGTTCGTCTTTCGACGAACGCGCCTTGCCGGACCGCGGCGGAAATGCCATGCGGCGGCGCCATGAAAACCACCCGTTTCCACGCCGCCGTCGCGGCCGTCGCCCTTCTTGCCATTGCTCCCGCCGTTTCGGCCGCGCCTGCCAAGGGCGACGCGCCGATCACCGAGGCCCAGCTCGCCGATCATATCAAGGTGCTGGCGAGCGATGCGTTCGAAGGCCGCGCGCCGGGAACCGACGGCGAGGATCGCACGATCGCCTATATCGTCGGCGAATGGGCGAAGGCGGGGCTCGAAGCCGTGCCGGGCAGCACGACGCCCTGGCTCCAGCCGGTGCCTTTCGTCGAGACACAGGCGCTCGGCGGCAGTGCGAAATTCAAGGTCAACGGCCGCGACTTCGCGCTGGAGGATGACGGGATCATCCTGAGCAGCCGCGATGCGTCGGTCGCGCTTACCGATCTTCCCGCCGTCTTCGTCGGCTATGGCCTCGACGGCGCGGGCAATGTCAATGCCGACGTCAAGGGCAAGCTGGCGATCATGCTGTTCGACAATGTCCCCTTCGGCGACAAGCTGCCGCGCTATCGCGAGCGGCGGCAGATGCTGGCCGACGCGGGCGCGAGTGCCGTGCTGGTGATCGCGACCGACGCGGTGCCGTGGGCGCAGCTGCGTGAAAGCGCCGGTGCCAAGTCGATGCGCCTCGCGAGCGCCAAGCCGGGCGCGCCGGTCAGGGGCTTCCTGTCGCTCGAGGCGGCCGATGCGCTGCTCAAAAGGGCGGGGCAGGATGGCGGCGCGCTCCGCGAAGCCGCGAAATCCCCCGATTACAAGGGCGCGGTGCTGCCGGTGACCGCCGACATCACGGCGAAATCGACGACGCGTTCCTTCGCCAGCAACAATATCATCGCCAAGCTTCCCGGCGCCAAGCCCGACGGAAAAGCGATCCTGTTCCTCGGCCATTGGGACCATCTCGGCATCTGCGAGCCCGAAGGCGCTGCCGACCGCATCTGCAACGGCGCAGTCGACAATGCGAGCGGCATCGCGGTGCTGATCGAGGTTGCGAAGCGGCTGGGGTCCGGCGCGCGTCCCGATCGCGACATCTATTTCATGGCGACGACGGCCGAGGAAAAGGGCCTGCTCGGCGCACATTATTTCGCCGATCATCCGGTCGTGCCGCTGTCGGACATCACCGTCGCGCTCAACATCGACACGATCGCGATCTCGCCGCGCGGCACCCCGGTCGCGACGATCGGGCGCGGCAAACCCGCCTATGACGCCGTGGTGCGCGAGGCGGCGACGAAGCTCGGCCGCAAGCTCGACGAGGATGGCGAGGCCGATGCATTTATCCAGCGGCAGGACGGCTGGGCGCTGGGCGCCAAGGGCGTGACGTCGCTGATGGTCGGCGGCAGCTTCTCGGACATGAAGCTGCTCGAAGCCTTCCTCGGCAGCGATTATCATACCGCCGCCGACAATTTCTCGGACAAGATCCCGCTCGGCGGCGCGGCCGAGGATGCCGACCTGCATGTCGCGATCGGCCGGGCGTTTGCCGATAAGAAGCGGTGGCCGGGTAAGTAACCCTTCAGATCGTCATTGCGAGCGAAGCGAAGCAATCCAGGGCGGTTTACGCTACTCTGGATTGCTTCGCTCGCAATGACGAGGGTAGCTTTAGGCCGCCTGCTTCGCCCGCTCGCTCATTTCCTGATTGAGCATTTCGGCCAGCAGGAACGCCAGTTCGAGCGACTGCCCGGCGTTCAAGCGCGGGTCGCAATGCGTGTGGTAGCGGTCGGCCAAATCCATCTGGGTCACGTCCATCGCGCCGCCGGTGCATTCGGTGACGTTCTGGCCGGTCATCTCGATGTGGATGCCGCCGCCATGCGTGCCCTCGGCGCGGTGCACGGCGAAGAAGCCGCGCACTTCGGCGAGGATGCGCTCGAACGGGCGCGTCTTGTAGCCGTTGGGCGTCTTGATGACATTGCCGTGCATCGGGTCGCACGACCAGACGACGGGGTGACCCGATTCCTTCACCGCGCGCACCAGCTTGGGCAGATGGGCCTCGATCTTGTCGTGGCCATAGCGTGTGATCAGCGTCATGCGGCCCGCGACATGGTTCGGGTTCAGCGTGTCGAGCAGGCGCAGCAGCACGTCGGGCTCAAGGCTGGGGCCGCATTTCATGCCGACCGGATTGCCGATCCCGCGCAGATATTCGATGTGCGCCGACCCTTCGAAGCGGGTGCGGTCGCCGACCCACAGGAAGTGGCCCGAGGTGTCGTACCAGCCGCCGGTCAGGCTGTCCTGCCGCGTCAGCGCCTGCTCATAGGGAAGCAGCAGCGCCTCGTGGCTGGTGTAGAAGCTCGTGCCCTTGATTTGCGGCACCGTTTCGGGCGTCACGCCGCAGGCTTCCATGAATGCGAGCGCTTCGGAAATCCGCGCGGCGGTTTCCTGATATTTCTTCGCCCACGGGCTGCGGTCCATGAAATCGTGCGTCCACGCGTTGACCTGATGCAGGTTCGCATAGCCGCCGTTCGCGAAGGCGCGCAGCAGGTTCAGCGTCGCCGCCGACTGGTTATACGCCTTGACCATGCGCTGCGGGTCGGGCTCGCGGCCCGCTTCCTCGAACGCGATGTCGTTGATGATGTCGCCGCGATAGCTCGGCAGCGACACGCCATCCACGTCTTCCAGATCGGCCGAGCGCGGTTTGGCGAACTGGCCCGCCATGCGGCCGAGCTTCACCACGGGCATCTTCGACGCAAAGGTCAGAACGACCGCCATCTGCAGCAGCACGCGGAAGGTGTCGCGAATGTTGTTCGGATGGAATTCGGCAAAGCTTTCGGCGCAATCGCCACCCTGCAACAGGAACGCCTTGCCCTCGGCCACGCGGCCAAGGTCGGCGGTCAGGTCGCGCGCCTCGCCGGCAAAGACCAGCGGCGGATAATTGCTGAGTTCGCGTTCGGCGGCCGCGAGCGCATCGGCGTCGCGATAGGTGGGAAGCTGGCGGGCCTCGTGCGAGCGCCAGCTATGCGGTTGCCAGTTTTTTGTCATCTGCCTAATCTTTTCGCGTTCGAATCGAGCGCCACATGGCGCCTATGCCGCGCGGAAGCAATGTTTCCGGCACGATCAAACCCGAAAATTAGCATTATCGTGACATCTGCGCACCTATGCTTTTATTGAGAGACCAAAACTGGTAGTTTATTACACGCTGCGGAAATGCGATTACCCTCGCGCGACCAAGGCTTTTGGCGATCGACAACGTTATACACCGGTGACCCGAGCCTGGGTCTCGACGCGAAGCGATTGGCTATGGCGAATTTCGATTCCGCATGGTTCCTGTACGGGGCGCTGCTGCTCCTGTTGGCGACAAGTTTTGTCGTGCGGATCGACTATGTCCGCATCGGCCTCGCCGCCGCGGCATTGGTGGCTTTGCCTTTGGCCTTGTTTCGCGGACCGGACGTTGGTTCCAGCCTGCTCGTGATCGCGATTCTCGTCGTCAACATCGGCATTTTGGCGCGGCTGTGGCTGCGCGGCACAAAGGTGCAGTTTTCACCGGAAGAAGAGGAATTGCGCCGCCAGCATTTTTCCGGCCTCGGCGCCGCGGCCGCGCGCGATCTGATCGATCAGGGGCACTGGATTTCGGCAAAGCGCGGCGAGGTGTTGATCCGCGAGAATCAGGCGGCGCCCAGCCTCTTCTATCTGGCCGAGGGGCAAGCGGCGATCCTGCGCGACGGCGTCGAAATCGGCAAACTCTCGGGCGGCGCGCTGATCGGCGAAGCGACGGTGCTTGATGGCGCGCATGCGACCGGGACGGTGACGCTTGGCAGCAATGCCCGGCTGTGGTTTGTCCCTGCCGCGGCGCTGCGCGCCTATCTGGCGGCCAATCCCGGGATTGCGGGCGCGCTGCACGAAGGTTTCGCGCGCGCGCTTCGCGGCAAGCTGGCGAGCGCGAACACGCGCATTGCCGAGCGGTCTGTAATTTCTTGAATATGGCCTTTCCCGGCCTCGAAACTGCAACCCGCGCCTGCTAAGTCCTCGGCCCATGACGATGATTCTGTATGGCATTTCGAACTGCGACACAGTGAAGAAGGCGCGGCGCTGGCTCGACGAGCAGGGCGTCGCCTATCGTTTTCACGACGTGCGCAAGGATGGGCTTGACGCCGCGCGGCTCCAGAACTGGATCGACGCGCTCGGTTGGGAAAAATTGCTCAACAAGGCCGGGACGACCTTTCGCAAGCTGCCCGACGCGCAAAAGGAAGGGCTCGACGCTGCGGCCGCCAAGGCGTTGATGCTCGATCAGCCGGCGATGATCCGCCGCCCGGTCGTCGAGGCCGCGGGCACGATCAGCGTCGGGTTTTCGGCCGATGACTGGCAGGCGCGTTTTGCCGCATGATCCGGTCGCTCACGGCCCTGCTGGCCTTCATGCTGCTCGCCGGCTGCACGGCTGATGTCGTGACCGCACAGCCGACCCTCGATGGCCAGCCGCCGATCGTGATCGCGCATCGCGGCGCGTCGGGCGAACGTCCCGAACATACGCTGGCGGGTTACAAGCTCGCGATCGACCTCGGCGCCGATTATATCGAGCCCGACCTAGTGCTCACCAAGGACGGCGTGCTTGTCGCGCGGCACGAGAACGAGATTTCGGAAACGACCGATGTTGCCGCGCATCCCGAATTTTCGGCGCGCAAGGTGACGAAGACGATCGACGGGCAAGCGGTCACCGGCTGGTTCACCGAGGATTTCACGCTGGCCGAACTCAAGACGCTGCGCGCGCGCGAACGGCTCCCGAAATTGCGCAGCACCGATTATGACGGGCAGTTCGAAATCCCGACCTTCGAGGAAATCCTGACCTTGCTCGCCGAGGTGAACAAGGGGCGGCCGAAGCCTATCGGCGTCTATCCCGAAACCAAGCATCCGAGCTATTTCGTGTCGATCGGGCTGCCGCACGAGGCGCCGTTGCTCGCGGTGCTCGATCGCTTCGGTTATCGCGGCCGCATCGCGCCGGTGTTCATCCAGAGCTTCGAGGTCGGCAATCTGATGGACCTGCGCGCCAAGAGCGACCTGCCGCTGATCCAGCTGATGGATGCCGAGGGCGGCCCCGCCGACCGGCCGGGCGCCAGCTACGCCGCCATGACGTCGCCCGCGGGATTGAAAATGATCGCCGCCTACGCCGACGGCATTGGCCCGAACAAGGCGATGGTGATCCCGCGCGGGGCGCTCGGCGGGCTCGGCAAGCCGACCGACCTGGTGCGCGATGCGCATGCCGCGGGGCTCAAGGTTCATCCGTGGACGTTCCGCCGCGAAAATTATTTCCTGCCGCTGGACGACAAGGGCGGGGTTAATCCGGCGGGGCATGGCGACCTCGCGGGGGAAATCACGGCGTATCTGAAGACCGGCATCGACGGCCTGTTCAGCGACAATCCGCGCGAAGCGGTGGCGACGGTAAAGAAGGAAAGCGGACGATGACCGGAAGAGCCTTGGGCCAGAGCGGAACACCCTTCGTTCTCGGCGGCAATCTCGCGGCGCTGAGCGCCGCCTAGAGCGGTTTGCGATCATACGGCAGCATAGCCGGCATGTCGGAAGTAGTTTTTGCATTGCTGAGGCGGGAAGTCGTCGAGGAGTGAACCGACGCGGTTCCATAATCCGTCACGTGAGCGCTCAC
>Ga0265296_1000354_pt1 | contig 76932 bp, 77 predicted proteins | sample MunlanPumphouse1_FD_189073 | JGI IMG/M metagenome (GOLD analysis project Ga0265296, IMG submission 189073) | Groundwater microbial communities from a municipal landfill in Southern Ontario, Canada - Pumphouse #1 | ecosystem: Environmental > Aquatic > Deep subsurface > Groundwater | place...
CTGAACTCTGCCAGCACCTCACCACCACGAACACAACCTACCCCGGCACCACGCTCCGCCTCCGCTACGAGATCAAAGACCACGCCTGACGACCCAAGAACTATTGCACCATGTCAGGAGTCCTGGGTCTCGGGGATCCGTTCGGCGACGATGCAGACGGCTCCTGGCTGCTCGCCATCTCACCCGGCGGGCAGGCGGTGGATGCTTTCGCGCTCAGTGCGCCGCGCGATGAGGGTGACACCGTGGTGTTCGAGCACGTGACGCTGACCCCCGCCGGGGTCGAGCTGTTCGGCGGATCTTATGTCGTGGGGGAAGCGTTCGACCCGATCACCGTGCGTCGGTCGGTGTGAGCGGGGCGAACCCGCGGTCCTGACGCTCGTGGCGGACGCTTCGACAGGCTCAGCGACCGGTTCAGCGACCGGTTCAGCGACCGGTTCGGCGACCGGGGGTGCGACGCTGTGACGGATCTAGAAAATGCAATATGCCAATCTATGCAGCGGAGAACCTGCCAACAGATCCAGATAAGAAGACCGCTGGGTGGTCAAGTTGCTCTCCGATTTGGCGCGACACGCCGTGCAGGCGGATACTCATGGCATCTGAGCCGTCCGATCCCGGCCCCGAACCACCATGAATCCAACCGCTCTCGCGCCCGAAACGACCATCGCCATCATCGGCGCCGGTCGCCTCGGCGGCGTGCTCGCGAGCGCGCTGCGTGCGGCGGGCCTCACCGTTCACGGGCCCCTCCGCCGCGACGACGAGATCCCCACGGCAGACATCGCTCTCCTCTGCGTCCCCGACTCCGCGATCCCCGAAGCGGCAGCGGCCGCCCGTAGATCGGCGACCCGCGTCGCCCACGTCTCGGGCGCCACCCCGCTCGACGACGTCGACTTCAGCATCCACCCGCTCCAGACCTTCACCGGCGCCGAGTCTCCCGACGTGTTCCACGACATCGGTGCAGCCATCTCCGGCCGCACTCCGGCAGACAAGAACACCGCTGAACAACTCGCGCGAACCCTTGGCGCCCGTCCCTTCGGGGTCGACGTCGCCCACCGCGCCGGCTACCACGCAGCAGCATCCTTTGCCTCGAACTTCGTGCTCACCGTGCTCGACGCGGCAGAGCAGCTCGCAGCATCCGCCGGCATCCGAGGCGACGAAGCGCGCGACCTGCTCGCTCCGCTCCTCCGCCGCACGGTCGACAACTGGCAGCGCAACGGCTCGACAGCATCCCTCACCGGACCGATCGCCCGCGGCGACGAGGCGACCGTCGCCCGTCAGAGGGGCGCGATCGACGAAACCGACCCCGAACTTGTGCCGCTCTTCGACGCGCTCGCCGATGCCACCCACGCGATCGCCCGTCAGAAGGCGGCGGTATGAGGATCCTCCGGACGATCCCCGAGATACGCGCAGCAGTCAGAGAGGCGAGGGGAACAGTAGGGCTCGTCCCCACCATGGGCGCCTTCCACGACGGCCATGTCTCGCTGATGCGCCGCGCGCGGGAGCAGAACGACCTCGTCGTCGTGTCGCTCTTCGTCAACCCCACCCAGTTCGGCGCGAACGAGGACCTCGGCAGTTATCCCCGCGATGAGCACGCAGACGCCGCGCGCGCGGAGCTGGAGGGCGTCGACATCCTCTTCGCCCCCGAAGCGACCGAGATCTATCCCGACGGCTTCGCCACCAGCATCCACGTCTCCGGCGTCACCGAGATGCTCGACGGCGCGAACCGTGGCGCCCACCATTTCGACGGCGTCGCCACCGTCGTCGCCAAGCTGTTCGGCATCGTCCGCCCCGACGTCGCCTACTTCGGACAGAAGGATGCGCAGCAGATCGCCGTCGTCCGCCGCCTCGTGCGCGACCTTGACCTCGACGTGCGCATCGAAGCGTGCCCGATCGTGCGCGAGGCCGACGGACTCGCCATGAGCTCGCGCAACGTCTACCTCGACGCCGACGCCCGCGTGCAGGCCACGGCCCTCAACCGGGCGCTCGACGCAGCGGCCGCGCTGCATGAGTCGGGCGAGCGCAACGGCGACAGCATCCTCACCGCCGCCCGCCGGGTACTCGAAAACGCAGGCATCACGCCCGAGTATCTCGAGCTCCGCGATGCTCTCACAATGCAGGCCGTCACGCGCGTCGAAGGCGACACGCTCCTCGCCGTCGCCGCCCGCGTGGGCGCTGCCCGACTGATCGACAACCACATCCTGAAACGGAGCGCCTGATGCGTCGCACCATGCTGAAGTCGAAGATCCACCGCGCCACCATCACCGGCAGCGACCTCAACTACGTCGGCTCGATCACGATCGACCCCGACCTGCTCGAGGCCGCCGACATCCTCGCGCACGAGCAGGTGCACGTGGTCGACGTGAACAACGGGGCACGCTTCGAGACCTACACGATCGCCGGAGAGCGCGGATCCGGCGTCATCCAGGTCAACGGCGCCGCCGCGCGCCTCGTGCACTCCGGCGACACCATCATCGTCATCTCTTACGCCGATTACTCGCGCGAAGACCTGCTCGACTATGAGCCGGTCGTCGTGCACGTCGACCGGGCGAACCGGATCATCCAGGTCGACGACGTCGTGGATCGGCTGTTGACCGAGGCCTCTTCTTCGGTAGGAGCAGGCGCGTGCGATGCACTGAGCGACCGGAGGGAGTCGAAGTGAGCGTGCACGCCGCGACGCGCAAGCGGGTCACCCTGGCGAGCCTTGCCGAGAAGAAGGATGCCGCAGATCCCATCGTCATGGTCACCGCCTACGACCACCCCGGCGCGCAGATCGTCGAAGCCGCCGGCGTCGACATCGTGTTGGTCGGCGACTCCGGCGCGATGACGGTGCTCGGCTACGACAGCACTGTGCCGGTCACCGTCGACGAGATGCTCATGCTCACTCGCGCGGTTCGGCGGGGCCTGACGGTTCCACTGCTCGTCGGTGATCTGCCGTTCGGATCGTACGAGGCATCCGATTCGCTCGCGATCGCCACGGCGCAGCGCTTCATCAAGGAGGCCGGCTGCGACCTCGTGAAGATCGAGCGCGGCGGCACCTCGGTCGAACGGGCGCGCGCTCTCGTCGCCGCCGGCATTCCGGTGGTGGGGCATGTCGGTCTCACCCCGCAGACCTCTACCGCCCTCGGCGGATACCGCGCGCAGGGCCGCACCGCCGACGCGGCGCGTGCGGTGATCGATGACGCGCTGGCCCTGCAGGAAGCCGGGTGCTCGCTGCTCATCATCGAAGCCGTGCCGTCGGAGGTGACTGCCGCACTCTCGCCGCTCATGCGGATTCCGGTGATCGGGATCGGCGCCGGGGCGGATGCCGACGGGCAGGTGCTCGTCTTCCACGACCTGCTCGGGCTGTACGACGGGGGAGCTGCGAAGTTCGTCAAGCGCTACGCGGACCTGCGGGCGGATGCTGTCGCCGGGGTCGCGGCGTATGCGGAGGACGTGCGGTCGGGGGCGTACCCGGCGGCCGAGCACTCGTATTCGATGGCTGCGTCAGAGGCGGCGGAGCTGCGGGAGATGCTCGTTACTCAGGTTTAGGGTGGCTAAACCTGAGCAAGGATGCGCTCATTCAGGGTTGCCGTGCCGTCACGACGATGTATCGGATAAACTTGTACATATTCATGTACAGGAGGTGCGGGCATGGAGGTCCTCTCAGTCGCCGACGCGCGCGCCGGTCTGTCGCGTCTCATCGCGGGACTGCGTGACAACCCTGCTGCCGCTCCTGTCGCCATCGGGTCGCACCGCAAGCCCGAGGCGGTTCTGCTCTCGGTGGACGAGTACCAGCGAGTTTCCGATCGCGAGCCCGCACGAATCACCGTCGAGCGTCTACGCCAGCTCGGCCCGCTGATTGAACGCCTTGCACAGGCGGCGCACCTCCGCGACGTCCAGGTGTACGGATCGGTGGCGCGTGGCGATCAAGCCGCGGACAGCGACCTCGATCTTCTGGTCACTGCCGACGATGCGACGCTGTTCGACATCGCCCAGTTCGAGATGGACATCGAGATGCTTGTCGGCGTCCCCGTCTCTGCAGTTTCCGTTGCCTCGCTCGACAGGAAACGCGATGCACGCATTCTGAACGAGGCGGTGCTGCTGTGAAACCGGTCGAGCGCATTCCGCGTTGGCTCGACGATCTTCATGCGACGCTCGGCACCGCGTCTGAATTGGCGGCGCGTGGGCGCGAGGCCTTCGACTCGGACCCAGCCGTCTCGTTGGCCTTCGAGGCGCTCTCCAACAGAGTCGGCGACCTTGCAAAGCGTCTTATCGCCGCCGACCCGGAAGGCTTCCGGGGCCCGATCTGGCGGCAGGCGGCTCGGCAGCGCGACTTCGTCGTGCACCATTATGACCGGATGGATGCCGACCTGCTCTGGCGCACCATCACCGAGAGTTTCCCAAAGCTGGCCGAGGCCGTGCGAGTGGCAGATGCTTCGATGAGCGCGGATCCCGATCGATAGGCTGTCCGCATGCGCAGCCGTGCCGAGACCGATGACCGACTCGCGCGGGATGCGCACCGCCCGCGAGTGATCCACACCGGACAGGCGCTGGTCGACCTGGTCATCGAAGTGGCAGACCTCCCCGCGCGCGGGCAGAACCTCATGGCCGATTCGGTCGCGGAGTACGCTGGCGGTTCCGTCACGGTGTTGCTCGCGGCGGCGCGCCTGGGCGCCGAATGCTTGCACGCTGGAGCGATCGGCGCCGGTCCGTACGGCGATCTGATCCGCGAGGCGCTGGATGCCGACGGCATCGCAGCATCCGCTCCTCCGGTGACCACGCAGGACACCGGGGTGTGCGTCGTGCTGATCGAACCCTCAGCGGAGCGCACCTTCGTCACGACGCTGGGGGCGGAGCGCGAGATCACGGTCGAGTCGCTCGCGAGCGCCGACGTGCAGCCGGGCGATCTCGTCTGCGTCACCGGATACTCGCTCGCCGTCGCGCAGACTCGGGAACCGTTGCTGGCCTGGTTGAGGACACTTCCTGAGGATGCCGTCGTCGTCCTCGACCCTGGAGCGGCCTTCGCCGAGCTGCCTGCCGACGTGCGCGACACCATGCTCGCCCGCACCGACGTCTGGACCGGCAATGCGGAGGAGGCGACGGATCTATTGGCCGCACGGTCGGTGTCGGTCGAAGCATCCAAGGCCGGAGCATCCAAGGCCGGAGCATCCAAGGCCGAAGCATCCGCTCGCGAGATCGTGGGCCAGGCCCGCGCGCTGAGTCCGCTGCTGCGCGCCGGAGCCGTCACCATCGTGCGAGACGGCGCCGCAGGATGTGCGGTGCACGCGCACGGCGAGAGCACCTACGTGCCGGGCTTTCCGCAGACTCCCGTCGACACGAACGGTGCCGGCGACACCCACACCGGCGCCCTGCTGGCCGGCATCGCCGACGGCGCGACATGGGTGGATGCGTGCCGCCGTGCCAACGCCGCAGCTGCGATCAAGGTCACCCGCCGTGGGCCGACGACGGCTCCGACCGCAGACGAGGTCGAGGAGTTCCTGCGCGGGAAGTGAAGCTCATCGATGGGGTGCTCCATCTTTTTGCTCTCTAGGAGCTCCCCATTCTTCTCTTTAGATGTTCGACTTTCTTATCTTTGAAACGTCGACTTTCTTATCTTTGGAGTCTAGAGTCGCCCTATGCCTACGTACCGGCCGAGAGTCATTGACGTCCAGGTTTCGCATGCGCTCGCACACCCGGGCGCGGTCGTACTCGAAGGCGCCCGCGCCTGCGGGAAGTCGGCGACAGGACGAGAGTTTGCGAATAGCAGCATCCAATTTGACACTGATCCTGCGGCACTGCAACTCGCAGAACTGGACCCCGCCCGTCTCCTCGACGGAGCGCGTCCACGGTTCATCGATGAGTGGCAGCTTGCCCCTGCTGTATGGAATCAAGTGCGATCCGCCGTCGACACGCAAGACGACGGGTCCTTCATCCTGGCCGGGTCCGCCGTGCCCGCCGACAATGTGACACGGCATTCGGGAGCAGGTCGAATGCTCAGGCTGCGGATGCGCCCGATGGCATTGAGCGAGTCAGGACACTCCTCTGCTGAGATTAGTGTGGGCGGAGTATTCGACGACCCTGCGAACCGGGTCTCAGGGGCTTCTGCGCTCAGCGTTTCGGATCTCATCGAGGTTGCCGCACGTGGTGGATGGCCCGGACTGCAGAGTTTGCCGCTCGCGCAAGCACTGGATCGCACTCGCGCCTACCTCGATGGCGTGACACGCATCGATCTGCCGCGACTGGATTCGGAGCCGCGCCGAGATCCCGCTGGCGTGATGCGCATCATCAGGGCGCTGGGGCGAAACGTCGCCACGGAGGTCGCGGTCGCTGCACTCGCACGCGACGCATCAGCAGGGGGGGAGCAGATGACCAATGCCACGGCGCAGGGCTACCTGGATGCGCTCGCGCGCGTCTTCGTTCTTGAAGAGCAGCCCTCATGGGGACCTCATCTGCGCTCGCGGGATCGTGTGCGCAAGGCAGCGAAGCGGCACTTCGTAGATCCTTCGCTCGCTGTCGCCGCTGTCGGCGCCAATGCAGATCGGCTTCTGCGCGACCTTGATTACTTTGGTCAGGTGTTCGAGTCACTGGTCGTTCGGGACCTCCGCGTGTACGCAGATGTGCACGACGCGATCGTCCACCATTACCGGGACAGCGCAGGCCGCGAAGTCGACGCGATAATCGAACGGCGCGACGGGAGCTGGATTGCTGTCGAAGTCAAGCTCGCGGCCTCTCGCGAGGAAGATGCTGCCGCGTCCTTGAAGCGATTTGCCGCCAACCTGGATACTGCTCGTACCGAGCCTCCCTCCGCCATGATCATCATCACTGGCGGCCAGTACGGGTACACCCGGGCGGATGGCATCCACGTAATCCCGATTGGAGCGTTGGCAGCTTAGGTTCACGCGCGCTCCCTTAGCCCATCGATCGCCTCGCACCGAACGGCCGCCTGGTCATCGTCGGAGCGGTCGCCGGATTCCCGCCCGCCGACTTCGGCATGCGCCTCATGGCACCTCAGACGAGAGTCCGGCATTGTCGGTCGTCGGGGTTGAGTTCGGAACCGTCCACACTCGCGGATACGCTTCTGGGGTGGACCACGACGAGATCGAACAGCTCGCCGAACGGCATGGAGCATGGCGGCTGCTTCGCAAGACGAACGCGCCTCTGATCCTTTCCTTCCTCGGAACTCACCTCATCGATGCCAACCGCGGCGCAGTGGCGCAGAGCGAGCTGGTCAGTCTGCTCGACGATCACCTGTACGCGATCCATCAGTCCGCGCCGGATCGCTACCCGCGGGAGCCGATCGAGTACCTGGAGGAGTGGGCTGCAGCCGACGACGGCTGGTTGCGCCGTTTCTACCCTTCGCGCGCCGAGGAGATCCACTACGAGGCGACTTCCACGCTGGAGAAGGCCTATCGGTGGGTGGGCGAGCTGCGCGAGCGCACCTTCGTGGGCACGGAGTCGAGGCTTCACACGCTCATCGCCCTGTTGCGTGACATCGTGCACGGCTCCGACGCGGATCCTCAGGTGCGCGTCGCCGAGCTCGCGCGACGCCGTGACGAGCTCGATCAAGAGATCGCACGAATCGAACGGGGAGAGTCGCAGGCGCTCGACGAGATCGGGGTTCGAGATCGCTTCCAGCAGTTCTCCTCGATGTCGCGCGAGCTGATGAGCGACTTCCGTGAGGTCGAGGAGAACCTGCGCCGGCTGGACCGCTCGGCGAGGGAGAAGATCGCCGCCTGGAACGGAGCCAAGGGCGAGCTCCTCGGAGAGCTCGTCGGCGACCGCGCCGACATCGCGTCGTCCGAGCAGGGGCGCAGCTTTCAGGCGTTCTACGATTTCCTGCTCTCCGAGCAGCGTCAGGATGAGCTCTCCACACTGCTCGGTGCGGTGAGCGAGATGCCGGCGGTCGAGACGGACCGGCGGATGCGTCTACTGCACCACGACTGGGCCGAGGCCGCGGAGCGCACGCAGGTGACGGTGCGGATGCTGTCGGAGCAGCTGCGGCGTTTTCTCGATGACCGCGTGTGGTTCGAGAACCGACGGGTGCTCGACCTCGCCCGCGCCATCGAAGCCGCGGCGATCGCGGTTCGGCAGGATCCGCCCGATGCCGGTCTCGAGATCGATGAGCCCGGCATCCCGATCGTGATGGCCTTCGAGCGTCCGCTGTACCAGGTGAGACCGGACACCGCCGTGAACAGTCTGCTGGGACCGGTCGATGAGGGACCGCTCGACCTCGACGTGCTTCTCAGCCAGCGCCATGTCGACGTCGAGCGCCTGGCCGACAACATCCGTGCGGTCGTGCCTCCGCACAGCGCGGCCGAGCTCAGCGACATCCTCTCGCTCTACCCGATCACTGAGGGAGCGGCGGAGGTGATCGCGTACCTCGGTCTCGATGCGCAAGACGATCTCGAACTGAGCATCGATGCCGAGCAATCGATGTCGGTGGTCTATGAGGGACTGGACGGGGTACGCCGCCTGATGACTGTTCCGCACGTCACGATCACGCGCTCATGAGAGCCGAGGAAGCCAGCCTATGAGAAGCCCCGAAGAGCACGCCACGGCGTCAGCCGTCATCGCACTGATGCGCGGCGTCGTGTACCGCGAGCGCGACGAGAGCACGTGGGCCGCATTGGAGCGCCATGGTGCAGCGGTGCGCGACCATTTCAACGACATCGCCGTCGATGTCGTGTTCGACGAGGTCGAGGGCTTCGCGTATCTGCGGGCACACGACGATGCCGAGGGCGAAGAGCCGTTGCCCCGGCTGATCCGCCGTCGATCCCTCACCTACCAGGCGAGTCTGCTCGCGGTGCTGCTGCGCCGGCGACTCGCCGAGTTCGAGGCGACAGGGGGCGAGGGCCGGCTCGTGCTGTCGCAGGAGCAGATCGGCGACATGCTCAGCGTGTTCTCGAAGGACTCCACGAACGAAGCGCGTTCGCAGGATCGTGTCGCAAGCACGGTCCGGCAGCTCAAGGATCTGGGCTTTCTGCAGGAGCTGCGTGGGCAGTCCGATGCGTGGGAGGTCAAGCGCGTGCTGAAGGCCTATGTCGACGCGCAGACACTGGGCGACTTCGAAGCGCGGCTGACGGAATACGCTCGCGCGATGGACGGGGAGGACGCCGAATGAGCGATGCGCTCTTCTCCGCACTGGATGTGGACACGGGAGACGATGCCTTTCCGGGCTACCGTCTGCACCGAGTCGAGGTCTTCAACTGGGGAACGTTCGACCGACAGGTGTGGGACCTGGAGCTGGATGGGCGCACAGCGCTGCTGACCGGCGACATCGGATCGGGCAAGTCGACCATCGTCGACGCGATCAGCACTCTGCTGCTGCCCGCGCAGCGCATCGCGTACAACAAGGCCGCCGGCGCCGAGGCGAAGGAGCGCAACCTGCGCAGCTACGTCGAGGGGCACTACAAGTCAGAGCGCAACGAGCAGACCGGTGCGTCGCGTCCTGTGGGGTTGCGCGATCACACGTCGTACTCGGTGATCCTGGGCTCGTTCCGCAACGAGGCGTACGACGAGACCGTCACCCTCGCGCAGGTGTTCCACCAGAAGGATCGCGCCGGACAGCCCGATCGCTTCTACGTGACGGCATCCCACACCCTCGCGGTCGATCCGGACTTCTCCGACTTCGGTTCCGAGCTGACCGCCCTGCGCAAACGGCTACGGCAGCAGGGCGCCGATATCGACACCAGCTTCCCCGACTATTCGAGGCGGATGCGCCGGCTTCTCGGCATCCGATCGGAGCAGGCGATGGACCTGTTCCATCAGACCGTCTCGATGAAGTCGGTGGGAAACCTCACCGACTTCGTGCGCAGCCACATGCTCGAAGAAGAGGACTCCGCAGAGCGGGTGCGAGCGATCATCGAGCACTTCGAGAACCTCACACGTGCGCATGAGTCCGTCCAGCGCGCGACGGCGCAACTGGCCGTGCTCGATCCGCTCGTCGAAGCCGGCGACCGGTACGACGCGGCCATCGATCGCCGAGACGACCTCACGGCGTCTCGCGCGGCCGTCGACCCCTACGTCGCTGAGGCGATGCTCGTCGCCCTTGCCGACGAGAGCACACGCGTCGAAGGTGCCCGCACGAAGGCAGGCGAGCAGCAGGAGCGGATGCGGGCCGCGCGGCAGGCGCTCGTACCTGAACGCGACCGTCTCATCGCCGAGCGTGCCGGCGCGGGCGGCGACCGGCTCGTCGAGATCGACCGAGCGCTGCCGCGTCTCGACGAAGAGTTGGAACGTCGTTCAGAGGCGCGTGCACGATATCTGTCCCGTCTGGAGGATGCCGGGCTCGATCCGGTGACGGATGCCGGCGGGTTCGCCGTGCGTCGCGTCGACGCCGAACGCGCCAGAAGCGAAGCGGATGCCGCGCGCGAAGGCGTGGGCGCGCGCCAGGAGCCGCTCGGTCGCAGGCGGTTCGAACTCGACGCCGCGCTGACCCGCACGAACGATGAGCTCGCGATCTTGCAGGGGCGGCGCAGCAACCTCGACAGCAAGCTGCTCGCAGTGCGGGATCGGCTCTGTGCCGGTCTCGGTCTCGACGAACAGCAGGTGCCGTTCGTGGGCGAGCTGATCGACGTCGCAGACGTCCATGAGGGCTGGCGCGGTGCTGCGGAGCGGGTGCTCGGCGGATTCGCCACGATGATGCTCGTCGCCCAGAGCGACTACGACGCCGTCTCCCGCTGGGTGAACGACACGCACCTCGGTGCGAAGCTGCGATACCTGCGAGTGCCGGATCGGCAGGTGCGCTCGGTGCCGGCCCGCGCCGATGAGGCCCTTCGGCTGCGAGACATCCTCGAAGTCGAAGAAGGCCCCTTCGCGGCATTCGTGACGGGTGAACTGCAGCGCAGGGGCGAGCACCAGCTCGTGCAGTCGGCCGCCGAACTGCGAGGTGCCGACCGTGCGGTGACGCGCGCAGGGCTCGTACGCGACCGGGATCGGCACGAGAAGGACGACCGCTTCGCCATCGACGATCCACGCAACTGGGTGCTCGGACGTACCAGCGAGCGCAAGCTCGCCGCGCTGCGCGACGAGGCGGCGGAGTACGAGTCGGAGCGGGGCGAGGTGCTCGCCTCGCTGGCCGCGCTGCAGCGCGAGGAGAACGAGCTGCAGTCGCGACTGCGCGCCCTCGACGCGCTTGCCGACGTCACTCGCTGGAGTGATCTGGACACCGCGTCCAGCCAGGCGGAGATCACCGCTCTGCACGACGAGCGGTCGAGGCTGATCGCGGGATCGAACAAGCTCGAGGAGATCGAGAAGGCGCTCACGCGCGTCGATGAGCAGGCGGTGCGCCTCGACGAAGACCTCGAGGCAGGAGCTCGCGCCATCGGTGATCTCGACGGCGAGGCGGCCAGACTCAGCGAACGGACTCAGCGTGAGCAGCGTGCACTCGAACCGTTGACAGCACTCGAGCTCTCCGCGGCGCGAGAGCGCTACGGCGCGCTGGATACGCTGCTCTCCGACAAACGATCGCGTCGTACGCTCGAGGGCCTGGAGACGCTGCGCAAGCGACTGGCAGACGAGATCGCCCGGCTCAGCGACGCCGTGCAGCGTGAGATCAACGGGCACATCACGAGCGTGCAGGCGAAGATGCACGAGATGTTGCGCAACTGGCCGGAGCTGCGTGCCGAGCACGATGCGGAAGTAGGTGCCCTCGGCTCGTTCAGGGAGTTGCACAGCCGAGTCCGGGCCGACGATCTGCCGCGGTTCGAGTCGGAGTTCCGGCACCAGCTCAACACGAACGCCGTCACCGAGCTGGCAGGGTTCCACAACTGGCTGCGCCGGCAGGCGGATGAGATCCATGCGCGAGTCGATCGGATCAATGAGGCGCTCGGCGCGATCGACTACCGCCCGGGACGTGTCATCCGGATCATCGCCGACCCCACGGTCAATCAGGAGATCAGAGACTTCCGTGCCGACCTGCGCGCGGCGACCAGCGACCTCGTGGATCCGGAATCCGGCGATGCCGAACGTCGGTTCGAGCAGGTGCGAGCGATCATCGAGAGGTTCCGCGGCCGAGAAGCGCACAGCGATCGGGACCGCATATGGACGAGGTTCGTGACGGATGTGCGCAACTGGTACCTCTTCGCGGCCTCCGAGCAGGATCGCGACACCGGCGAGGAGTTCGAGCACTACACCGACTCGGACGGCAAGTCCGGCGGGCAGAAGGAGAAGCTCGCCTACACGATTCTCGCCGCTTCGCTCGCCTATCAGTTCGGACTCGAATGGGGCGTGCAGAAAGCACGCGACTTCCGTTTCGCGGTCATCGATGAGGCCTTCGGGCGGGGCTCGGATGAGTCGACTCGTTATGCGCTCAAGCTCTTCGGCCGGCTTGGTCTGCAGCTGCTGATCGTCACACCGCTGCAGAAGGTGCACGTCATCGAGCCGTTCATCAGCGCGATCGGATTCGTCGACAACCCCACCGGCGCACGCTCTCGCGTGCATACGCTCACGATCGAGGAGTATCACAAGCGGCGCAAGGATGCCTCGTGAGCGCCGCCGCATCATCGTGGACGACGCCTTCCGACGTCGCAGCACGGGTGCGCAGGCGCTGGACCGACGGCACGCTGCTGCGCGTTGCGGTCGAGGAAGAGTTCGCGCCGATCGAGCTGCCGTTGCGCGGGCCATCGTCGTCTGACCTGGGCGACCGGGTGGATGAGGCGCGTCGGTGGGCGAACGAGCTGATCCGTGCCTCGCGCGACGGGGCGCACTTCGAGCTCGTGTTCGGCGAGGTCGGGGGCCGGCACGTGGGGAAATCGCGCATCCCGATGCGGGCGGTCATCGCCACCCCGCAACAGGCGTGGGCGCTTCTCGGCGTGGGGGCGGAGGTGCGGCGTTTCGTCTCGTTGTTCGGACAAGCTCCGGCTCAAGCGCGGGGCTGGGTGCTTCAGCATCCGCACGCGGCGCTCGCCGCAGCCGATGACTGGTCCGAGATTCTGGCGGCGCTCGAGTGGATCAGCCGGGAACGCGGTGCAGGACGGTTTCTACGGGAGGTCACTGCGCCGGGAGTCGACACGAAGCTCATCGAGCGCAGGCGAGGCGTGCTTGCCGGCATGCTCGGCGTTCCGGCCGGTGCGGATGCTTTCACGCAATCGCTCGGCTTCGCACGGCGACCCGCCACAGTCAGGTTGCGCTTCGATCCTCGAGTGTTCGGATTCCCCAGCGGATTCACGGAGGGTGTCTTCCGGCTCGACGAACTCGATTCGGCCGTCTCGTCGGCGAGTCAGGCCCTGATCATCGAGAACGAAGCGACGTATCTCGCCGCACCCATTCCTGAGAGCGGCGTCGTCCTGTGGGGCAAGGGGTACGACGCCGGTAATCCTGCGTCCCTGCGCTGGCTGAGGGATGTTCCCGTGGCATATTGGGGCGACATCGACACGCATGGCTTCGCGATTCTGAACCGCGTGCGATCACGGCTGCCGCAGGTCAGGTCCGTGCTGATGGACTTCACCACGCTGCACGCACATCGTGAGCGATGGGGTCGGGAGGAGAAGCCGACGAGCGCTGCGCTCACGCACCTCGCACCGGAAGACACCGACGTCTATGCGGCGCTGGTCACCGATCGGCACGGCGAGCGGTTGCGGTTGGAACAGGAGCGGGTGGACTGGGCGTGGGCGCTGGAGCGCCTGCCGAGATGATTCGCTCTGCACGCTATCCTCACTCGGGCATGCGCACCCTGAACACCAGCGCGAGCAGCGAGAGCGCGATGACGACCACGCCGTAACCGACGCACACCGCGCCGAGCCCGACGACGCCCACGAGCATCCCGGCGATCACCGCGGGCACGCCGAACGCGAGGTACGCGAGAAGGAAGATGACCGCGAACGTGTCGGCGCGCTCCGTGGCGGGGATGCGCGGCGCGAGCGATGCGATCACGCCCGAGAACGCGGTGCCGAAGCCCATTCCGGTCACGCCGGCGGCGATGAGATAGGCCGGGAGCGAACCGAGCGCGAGGGCGCCGAGCGACATTGCCGTGCCGACGGCGAGGGCTGCGATGCCGAAGATCGTGATCGTGCGGGGAGAGCGCTTGCGCAGGATGAACGCCGTGATCGCTCCGACGCCGGTGAGGATCGCGACGCCGAGTCCCTGCCAGATGTGCGCGACGCCGCCGAGCTCGCCCCGCACGATGTTCGCGCCGAGAGAGAGGAACAGTCCGCCGGTCGCCCAGCCCGCGACGATGGCGGGGGCCGCGCGCCAGAAGTCCGCCCGGATCGCCTGCGGAACCGACAGGCGGAACTGCAGCGAAGCCCAGACTCCCGGCTTCTTCGGCGCGGTCTCCGGTGCGAAGAAGAAGAGCACCGCGAGGATGACGTAGGCGGCGGTGAGCGGCACGAAGACATCGAGCAGCGGTTCGCCCATGATGTCGAGGGCGGCTCCCGACAGGAGCGCGCCGGTGGCGAGGCCGATGCCGGGTGCGAGCGCATTCCACAGCGCCGCGGTCGACGCGCGGGCGGGGTGTGCGAGGTCGAGCACCGCAGCCGAGAGGGCCGAGAGCAGCAGTCCACTCGCGATGCCCTGGGTGATGCGCGCCATGAAGAGCAGGGCCACGGAATCCGCGTGCGAGAAGAGCAGCATGCTGCCGGCCAGGAGTACGAGCCCGACGATCGCGACCGGACGGCGGCCGACGTGATCAGACAGCGCCCCGGCCGTGAGCAGCGTGAGAAGAAGTGCGATGGCGTAGACCGCGAACACGGCGGTGATCACGATCGGGGCGAAGCCGATCTGCTCGGCGAGAACCGGATAGAACGGCGACGGAGCGCTCGCGCCGGTCATCATCAGGATCTGCGCCACGACCGCCAGCGCGAACCCGAACCGTGCGCGGGTCGTGCGTGTGATGGGCGCGGCGGCCGGACCGGTCTGCCGGACGGTGATCGGTTCGGTCGTGGTCATGCGCGCTCCTCGAGTTCGAGAATCTTTCGGTTCGAATCTTTCGGTTCGAATCTTTCGGTTCGAGAATCATCGAACTATCGGAGCGTACTCGACCATCGGCAATTGTTCAACTATTATCGAACCATGCCCGGTGATCTGCAGCATCCGGAGCGCTCCGACATCAACCTGACGGACGTGCTCTTCGCGCTCAGCGACCCCGAGCGCCTCGCGATCGCACGCCAGCTCGCGGCCGGCCCGCTCGACATGGCCGCCTGCCACGCCACCGACCCGAACCTGCCGAAGTCGACCAAGTCGCATTTCATGAAGGTGCTGCGCGAGGCCGGCGTCATCCGCAACGAGCCCAACGGCAGACGGCGGATGCTGACGCTGCGGCGCGACGACCTCGATGCCCTGTTCCCCGGGCTGTTGGATTCGGTGCTGCAGAGCTGAGGCATCCGCGCCCCACCTAGGCTGGTGCATATGCCCAGCACGACCACCGTCGCCCCGGCCGTGCGGCGCGCACGCGTCGGCGTCGCGATCCTCTTCCTCACCAACGGCGCGCTGTTCGCCAACATCCTGCCGCGCTACCCCGAGATCAAGGTGCAGCTCGGCCTCGACGCCGCAGCCTACGGGCTCGCGATCGCGGCGTTCCCCGCCGGCGCGATGGTCGCAGGGCTCGGAGCCGCCGTGCTCATCCGCCGCTTCGGGTCGGCGAAGGTCGCGGTGGTCGGCACGATCCTCACCAGCCTCGGCATCCTCGCGGCGGGCCTCGCGCCGTCGGCCGTGTTCTTCGCGCTCGGCCTCTTCCTCGGCGGAGCGGCGGATGCGATCACCGACGTCGGCCAGAACGCGCACAGCCTTCGCGTGCAGCGCGGCTACGGACGCTCGATCATCAACTCCTTCCACGCGATCTGGTCGATCGGCGCGGTGCTGGGCGGATCGATGTCGGCCGTTGCGATCGCGCTCGCTCTGCCCCTCGGCATCCATCTCGGCATCTCGGCCGTCGTGTTCTGCCTGCTCTCGCTCGTCGCGCTGCGCATGTGCCTGCCGGGGCGCGACGACGTGACGGAGGAGGAGGCGATCGCCGGTGGATCGGAGATCAGCGGTGCGCTGCGTCGCGGCATCTCGGGGAAGACCGTGTTCGTCATCTCCGCGCTCGTGCTGCTCTCGATCGCCGGCGCCATCGTCGAGGATGCCGGAATGTCGTGGGCGACCCTCTACCTGGGCGCGGATCTCGCCGCCCCGGCAGCGATCGCCACCACCGGATATATCGCCCTGGTCGGCGCGCAGTTCATCGGACGGATGATCGGCGACCGCATGGTCGACCGCTTCGGGCAGCGTGCCGTCGCGCGGGCCGGTGGACTCCTCATCGCCGTCGGAATGGGTCTGGCCCTGGCTTTCCCGACGATTCCAGGCACGATCCTGGGCTTCGCGGTCGCCGGGTTCGGCAGCGCCACGCTCATCCCCGCCGCGATGCAGGCCGCCGACGCGCTGCCGGGACTGCGGCACGGCGCCGGCCTCACGATCGTGTCGTGGCTGCTGCGACTGGGTTTCCTGCTCTCGCCTCCGTTCGTCGGATTCATCGCCGACAATGCGGGGCTGCGCGCGGGGCTGATCGTCGTGCCGATCGCCGGGGTTGTGGCGATCGTGTGCGCCGGGGTGCTGGAGCGGCGACGGACCGCTTGACCGGCTGAGGGGATGCGGCACGTGGTGCGCGGGTCGAGAGCACGAACGCGAGTCGGTCAGAGCAATGCAGCATGGGCGAGCCTCCTCACGGCCGGCGTGAACTCGCTGAACGATTCGGGGCGGCCCGGTAGCTCAAGCCGGTCCAATGTTCTGTCGACGATGGCTGCGATGTTGTTCTCGGAGGACAAGGCGTCATCTCCGGGATACTCATGCCAATAGCGTTCGGCGCCGTAGTCCCCGTAGTCCCCGTAGTCCCCGTAGTCCCCGTAGTCCCCGTAGTTCCCGTAGCCCCCGTAGCCCCCGTAGTTCCCGTAGCCCCCGTACGGGGCCGCATGGCGCTCGAGTACTGCGACGCCGCGCGCGACGACGTCCACCACGTCCGCGCGCGATTGCGCCGAGCCGTCGGCGATCGACAGCAGCGTCAGCGCGATGATCAGCTGTGATTCGTGGCTGTCCTGGGAGTGGAGATAGCCGGATTGACCAGCGCCGCGTGTTGCGTGGTTCGCGAGATGAGGGACGAATCCGGTCGGACGGGCGCGGAGCGCTTTCGCCATGTTCGTGAGGATGATACGTCCCTTGAGACGCCGGAGAAGTCGGAGCTCGCGCGCGGTCGATAGAAGCGAAGCGCCAATGGACTCATCCGATCCGCGCGCGGATGCGAGTCGAACGTGAAGCTCGGACGTCCACCCGAGCGCCTGTTCCACATCGCGAAGAGCATCGTCGGACAACCAGCCGTTCTCCGACTGCTCCAAGCCATCTGAGCCGATGCGATCGATGAGAGCTCTCAGTCCTGCGGACAACGCGGCGGCGTCGGCCTCGCTGAATACCGGCCGATCCAGCAACCCGGTCTCCCGAAGGTGCGCGCGCAGCGCAAGGCGCCGAACAGGTGGGAGTGCCCGCAGCAGTCCTACCAGCAGGCAGCCGGACGATACGCCATGCCCGAGATCGACGACCAGTGAACGGTCGAAGCGCGGCGTACGACGCCGTACTGGTCGGCGAGCTCTGTGTTCACTTCGCGAACGCTCAATGAGGCGGTCGATGTCTGCCAGTTCACGTTGACCGGAACTGTGCTCGTGCTCGGACTCGTGCTCGTGCTCGTGCTCGGACTCGTGCTCGTGCTCGTGCGATCGTGCGCAGCGCTCACCGGAGTGGGGGCTGGATCGTCGTGCTCGATGATGGCGACTTTCGGTTCGCCCACGGCGGGAGCTCGCGTGTGAAGACGGTGCACTTCGAGATCATGGGGGACGCCGGGGAGGGTGAAGGAACGTGAGAGATTCGGTTCGTCGTCAAAAGGGGATCTCCCGTACGAGCCCCAGAGCAGCGGTTCGTACGCCTGCGGCAGACGGAAATCCTCGACATCGTCATCGGTCAGTGAATCTTCGCCGATAGAGAGCAGGAAGGCATTCGCGAGCCATGCATCCGGTGCATCGCTGGGCACTTCGATGATGCGATTCAGCGTCGGTTTGCCCGGTGCGCTGATGAGGACCGTCACCGCAGATGCGGAGGGGTGTACGTAGCCGTCGTAGTAGCTTCTCATGCGATGACGATAAGGGTGGAGTGGATGCTGGGCCCCACCCGGATACAGCAATCGGGGACAGCGTCCGGCCAGATCGTGCTGTGGAGGATGAGTCGGTTACAGATTCGTATATAGATGCGAATACATGGTTGAGCGGTGCGCGTCGGCGAGCGCGCGGATCGAGACGATCTCAACATAAGTTCGAATTAATGTTCGACAAAGACGGAACACTGCGGTATCGTTGAGTTATGTCGAAGCTGACCGGTCTGCACGAGGCGATCTCCCGCCTCGACGAGGTGTGGGCGGATGCTGGCGACTCGAACGATCTTTCGAGAGAACAGCTGATCGCGGTTACGAATGCGATCGGCGTACTGCAGCGTCGGCTGGATGCTGTGCATGTAGGTGTCGCTGCTGGGATCGCGAGTGAGTCCCGCGCAGAGTTGGGTGCGGATTCCTTGGCGAAGCAGCACGGGTTCCGCTCGCCGGCGAAGCTGATCGCCGCGTCCACCGGTGTATCGACCGGCGACGCCATCCGACTGATCAAGGTGGGCGAGGCGACGGCGGCGCGGACTGATCTGCTCGGTGCCCGGTTGCCCGCGAAGTATCCGCTGGTGAGCGAGGCTTTGGAAGCAGGAACTCTCAGTGCGCAGGCGGCCGCGTTGATCATCGCGGTCCTAGAGCGGTGTCGCATCGCTGCCGGGCCCGGGCGCACGGCCGAGGGCGAGAAGCTCCTGGTCGACGCTGCTCCCGGTCTCGGGCTCGACGAAGTCCGCCGGCTCGGCGTGCGGATCGAAGCGTGGCTCGACCCTGATGGTGTCGAACCGCGGGAGGACGAGCAGCGCGGCAAGCGTTCGCTGACGTTCTTCGAGCGCGGCGGACGGTTGCATCTCAACGGCAACTTCGACGTCGAGACCGGTGCCCCGATCGTCGCAGCACTTCGCGGATACGTGAGCGCCGCATTCGCAGCCCGTAAGGCCGCACCCGATCCGGATGCTCCGGATGCCGACCGTCGCACGGTGCCCATGTTGCAGGCCGACGCGCTCGCCCTGTTCTGCGCGCACGTGCTCGGCTGCAAGAGCGAGAAGCTTCCCCTCGCGGGAGCCACCGTCGTCGTCCGGATGCACGTCGACGACCTGGATTCCGCCACGGGAACCGCCACGATCGACGGCATCGACCAGCCGATCAGCGCAGCAGCGGCCCGACGGATGGCCGCTGACGGCGGCGTGATCCCGTGCGTTCTCGGCGGCGACAGCGAGATCCTCGACTGGGGTCGGAAGAAGCGCTTCTTCACGAAGGCGCAACGCCTCGCTCTCGCCGAGCGTGACGGCGGATGCGCCATGTGCAACCTCTCGCCCGAAATGGTCAAGGCGCACCACATGCGATGGTGGAAACGTCATCACGGTCGAACCGACCTCTCCAACGGGATACTCCTATGCGATAGCTGCCACCATCGCATCCACGACAACGGATGGGACATCCGCATCGACGGCACAGGTGTGGATGCACGGGTCTGGTTCATCCCACCGGTTCACGTCGATCCCGCTCGCACCCCCAGGCTCGGCGGACGCGCACGCTTCGACATCGCAGCCTGAGCCGTGGACCGGAAGCATCTCGCACGTCGAAGGTCTGATGCCTGAGCGGCTGGCCCCGCTCGCTATCGCAGGCCGGACGATCCAGACTGGTCACGAAACGCAACGCAGGAGGCGCACCTTGGACATCGAAGATATTCTGGCCGAGCCACGCTCAATCACGACCTCGCAGCGAGCCGCCGCGCTGACATGCATCCCGCCCCGGTGGCGATCGGACGCAACGTCTGGATCGGTGCCAACGCCACGATCCTCGCGGGCGTCACGATCGGAGACGACGCGGTCGTAGCTGCAGCATCCGTCGTCACCAAAGACGTGCCGGCCCAGGCCATCGTCGTCGGATCGCCGGCTCGCGTCGTGCGCTCCGTCCCCGACTGACCTCAGCGTCGGATACGAAGCCGGCCGCTCGCGCGTCTTGCGGGCGGATGCCGTCGCCCGAGGTTTCCTGCTTGCCCTCCAACCAGAGTGAGTGTACAGTCACTCATATGCCGACGACCCGCAGTTCGATCCTCTCGACCGCCGACGCGCGACGGCCCGTCGTCGCCGCCGCGGCGCTGGCGGAGTTCGCGCGCGGGGGCTACTACGCCACGACCGTCGCCGATGTCGCCCGCGAAGCGAAGATCTCCCCCGCGTACGTCTTCAAGCTCTACTCCGGCAAGGAGGCGCTCTTCATCGCCGCACTCGAGGCGTGCTTCGATGCGATCATCGCGGCTCTCGAAGAGGGGGCGGATGCTGCGGGGGAGCAGACGCCCGACGGCATCCTCGACGCGATGGGAGACGCCTACGCGCAGCTGATCAGCGACCGCACGCTGCTGATGCTGCAGGTGCATGCGCAATCCGTCGCCGACATCCCGGTGGTGGGTGAGGCGCTCCGCGCCGGCCTCGCACGCGTGACGAATTTCGCGAAGAGTCGCTCCGGCGGCGCCGATGACGACGTGCAGCGCTTCATCGCCTACGGGCAACTCTGCCATCTGATCGTCACGACGCAGCTCGAGGGGCGCCCGGAGGATTGGGCGAAACTCCTGACCAAGGGGATGAGCCACCCGGCGTGATCGCGCCCGGTGCTGTTCCCGTTCTTCTGTGCCCTAAAGAGTGAGTGATGAATCACTCATGCACCACCGACCGAAAGGAACGACACGATGAACATGCTCTCGACCACCGCTCGACCCGCCGCCGCCGCTCGACCCGCCATCACCGCACCACGCAGTTCACGCCGCTGGCTGGCGCTCAGCATCCTCGCGCTCGCCCAGTTCCTCGTCGTACTCGACGCCTCGATCGTCAACATCGCCCTCCCGGTGCTCGGCCGGCAACTCCGCATGGACACCGCTGCGCTCACATGGGTGATCACCGCGTACGTACTCGCCTTCGGCGGGCTGCTGCTGCTCGGCGGCCGTCTCGCCGACCGATACGGTCACCGCCGCGTCTTCCTGATCGGCACGGCGGGTTTCGTCGCAGCATCCGCCTTCGCCGGCCTCTCGTTCTCGAGCGAGATGCTGCTCGCCGCGCGCGCGGTGCAGGGAGCGTCCGCCGCGCTTCTCGCCCCGGCTGCGCTGGCGCTGCTCACGCACCTCTTCCCTGATGCGAAGGAACGCACCAGGGCTCTCGGCGTCTGGGGTGCGGTCGCAGGTATCGGCTCGGCGGCCGGGGTGCTGCTCGGCGGCATCCTCACCGCGACGCTCGGCTGGCAGGCGGTGTTCTTCGTCAACGTGCCGATCGGCGTCATCGTGCTGGTCGCGATTCCCGTTCTCATCACCCGTGACGGCGCGCGAGCGTCCGGACGTCTGGATGCTGCCGGCGCGATCATCGTGACCGCGGCGCTCGTCGCTCTCGTCGGTGCGCTCAGCGCAGTGGAGCGGCTCGGATTCCTGCACCCGCTGCCTCTGGTGCTCTTCGCGGTCGCCGTCGTGCTGGGGGTGGCGTTCGTGGTGGTCGAGCGTCGCAGCGCCGAATCGCTCGTGCCGCTGGGGGTGTTCCGCAACCGCGATCTCGCGCTCGGCAACATCGTGATGCTGCTGGCCGGTGCGGCGATGGTCGCGCTGTTCTTCGCGCTGTCGGTGTATATGCAGGCCGTGCTCGGCTACGACGCGCTCACTGCGGGCCTGAGCCAGCTGCCGCTCGCAGGTGCGCTCGTGCTCGTCGCGGGTGCGGTGCCTTCCCTGATCGGACGCCTCGGCACCAGGCCGGTGCTCGCCACCGCACTGCTCGTTCTGGCCGGCGGCCTGGTGTGGCTCGCGTTCGCGCCATCGGATGCTGTGTTCCTGACGCAGCTGCTCGGACCGACGCTGCTCATCGGTGTCGGCCTCGGTGGCGGGTTCGTCGCCACGACGCAGCTGGCCGTCGAAGGAGTCGAAGGCGGTGAAGCGGGGCTCGCCGGCGGGCTCATCAACACCAGTCAGCAGATCGGCGGCGCGGTCGGGCTTGCCGTGCTCGGCACGATCGCCGGGCTCAGGACGGCGGCACTCGAAGCCGGCGGCGCGTCGACCGCGGATGCGCTCACCGGTGGATTCTCGTGGCTCTTCCTCGGTGCAGCTGCGCTGTCGATCATCGGGGCCGGAGTCGTGGCGGTCTGGCGGCGGCGCTGAGCCGGGCGGCCCCGTTGAACCGGGCGGCCCCGTTGAACCGGGCGGCCCCGTTGAACCGGGCGGCGGCGCTGAGCCCGGCGGCAGCGCTGAACCGGGCGGCGGCGCTGAGCCCAGCGGCCCCGGACTGAGGCTCGCGCGTGCTGTCTGGTTCAGGCAGGCGTGCGGGCCTCAGTCCTCGCTCGAATGCAGGCCTCTTCGAGTCGCCAGCAGAGTGACTTCGGGATGCTCTTCCGCCAGCATCCGCTCTGCACGATCCAAGACGTCCCGGACATGCGCGATCTCCGCTCCGACCACCGACAGGCCGATCGCCGTGCGTCGGTGCAGGTCGTTGGCGCCGACCTCGGCAGCCGCCGCCTCGGTGCGGCGCGACAGGTCGGCGATCAGCGGCCGGATGACGCTGCGCTTCTCCTTCAGGGAGTGCACGTCACCCAGCAGCACGTCGAACTCGACCCAGCCGATCCACATGCCTTCACCTGTCGCCGGTCAGGGCGCCGTGTAACCGCCGTCGACGAGGTGGTAGCTGCCGGTGATGAAGCTCGCGGCGTCGCTCGCGAGGAAGGCGATGAGGTGCGCGACCTCGTCGGCCTGTCCGAGCCGGCCGATCGGATGCTTCGACACGAGGAACTCCTTCGCATCGGCATCCATCTGCGCCAGCAGGGGAGTATCGATGAAACCAGGTCCGACCGAGTTCACCCGCACGCCCTGCGCTGAGTACTCCAGCGCGGCCGTCTTGGTCATGCCGACGACGCCGTGCTTGGCGGCGACGTATGCGGGCGAGGTGGCGAAACCGACGCTACCGAGGATCGACGCGATGTTCACGACCGAGCCGCCGCCGTTGCTGAGGATCGACGGGATCTGCGCCTTCATGTTGCGGAAGACCGCGTTGAGGTTGATCGCGATGACCTTGTCCCAGTCGTCGTCGCCGTACTCGGCGGTCGGCGCGGCGGCGCCACCGATGCCGGCGTTGTTCACTCCGATCCGCAACGGCGCGAGTGTGTTCGCGAGCTCGATCGACGAGGCGATCCACGCGGTGTCGGTCGCGTCGCCGGCAGATGCCTCTGCGACACCGCCCGCCGCGCGGATATCGTCGACCACGGACTGGGCGGCCTCTGCGTTCAGGTCGTTCACGACCACCGATGCGCCGTTCTGCGCGAGCAGCATCGCGGCGGACTTGCCGATTCCGCTGCCTGCACCGGTGACGATCGCCGAGCGGTCCGAAACGTCGTACTGAGCCATGAGACGGCTCCCTCCCGAGCGGGCACTTCACCGGGAGCGCTTCTCGGGCGGTCCGCTCTCTTCGACTCTACGTCGCCTGGATGGCCTCGGCGCGGGGTTGACATCGGGGAGCAGGCGCTCCCTCGCCTCGTGTGCGAGTCGCCGCGGTCAGGCGAACTCGTCCGTCCGTGCACCGCGGCGGTTCGGCGCTTCGACCTCGGCCGCATCCAGATAGGCGCGCGCGACCACCGTCTCGTCGACATCCGTCGCCCAGATCAGGAACCTGCCGGCTCCAACCCGCGAGGGCACGTCGAGCCGCACAGCACCCGAGAGCTCGAAAGGTTTGACGTCGAGCCGCGACGTCGAGACCACGTCGGCCGCCCGTGCAGCATCCATCGGCGACCCGGCAGAGACCCACGCGCCATGAATCGAGAGCGAAAGCGGGGCATCTCCGTGATGCGAGACATGAACTCCGAGTTCGAACCCGGCGACCGGCAGCGCGAGATCTGCGCCGGCGCGTTCCGGCACGAGATCCAGGACGAACACCGTGTCGGCGTTGACATCGGCAGGGTCGCATCCGCCCCAGTCCTTGGTGCGGCGATCCTCGGTCAGCAGACCGGCGCATTCGTGTTCGACGTCGGAGAACTCCGTGTAGACGTAGCCGGAGTAGCGATCATGCCGGCGCAGCTCCTGTGTCTCCCATCGCAGATGCCAGGCGCGCTCGAGGCTCGTGAAGCCCTCGCCGTACTCGCTGTTCAGGATCGGCACGCCTGTCCGCGGGAACGAGGAAGACCCGTAGAACGACTTGTCGACGGTGAAGTCCGGTCCGAGCCGAACGGGAAACTCTTCGCGGGTTCCGTCGGCGAGGTCGGCGACGACCTGTTTCCAGGTCGCGATGTCGGGCTCGTAGTAGTGCCAATCGACGAGGTCGCTCTTCACATGCGCCCAACCGGAGTTCTCGACGATGGGTCGAGAGTCGTCCAGCGCCCGCAGCAGATCGTACGCGCGCTCGGCGGCCTCGGTCCTCGACGCGCTGCCCGGGATGTCCCAGTCGAGGCCCCATTCTTCGTTGTATAGACCCCAGATGATGATGCTCGGGTGGTTGCCGTCACGTTCAACCATCGCCGGAAGCTGTGCTTCGAAGGCATCTGCAGCGGCATCCGAGAAACGACTCGGGCAGGCGGGCTCCGCCCAGACGAGCATTCCGGTGCGATCTGCCTCGTGCAGCCAGATCGGATCTTCGAATTTGAGGTGCTTGCGCACGAGGTTGTAGCCGAGCTCGCGGGAGAGCGCGATGTCACGGTGCAGCGCCTCGGCGTCGGGCGCAGTGAGGCCGGTGTCGGGCCAGTAGCCCTGATCCAGCACGCCGCGCACGTACAGGCGGGATCCGTTGAGCACGAGCTCCTCGCCGCGCGTCTCGATGCGCCGGAGCCCCGTTGTCGCGATCACTCGGTCGGCCGTGTCCCCGCCGCCGACGACGATCTCGACGCGATACAGATGCGGATCAGCCGGTGACCACAGCCGCGGTTCCGCGATCTCGATGCGCGCAGACGCCTGCCCTGCAGCATCCGTCGTCATCTCGACCACGGAGCCCGGCAACTGTGCGCGCACGACCGTTCCGGCGACGAGGTCGCCCGCCAGCGACACGGCCACATCGATCCCCGTCAGGCTGTCTCCACGCAGCGACACGGCACGCGCGTAGGTGCGCCCGCGGGCCTCGAGCCAGACCGACTGCCAGATCCCGGAGGTCGGTGTGAACGAGACCCCGTCATAGTCATCACGCGGAATGGATCGCTGCTTGCCATGCGCGATCGCGCGCTTGTCGGCCGGGGCGTCGACCTCGACGATCAGCTCAGATGCGACACCGGGCACCACGAAATCGGTGACGTCGAACTCGAACGACTCGTAGCCGCCGACGTGCTCGCCGACAAGGCTGCCGTCGATGCGCACGACGGCGCGGTGGTGCACGGCGCCGAAGCTCAACACGACACGGCGTCCGCCCCATTCGGCGGGAACGACGACCTGACGGCGGTAGACGCCGCGCTCCAGCCAGGTACGACGCACCCCCGAAGCCGCGCTCTCCCACGCGAACGGCACAGTGATGAGCGACCGGATACCTTCGGCCTCGAAGTCCCAACTTCCGTTGAGGTTCACCCAGCGCTCGGAGCGGTCGCGATCGGGCCGCGGGTATTCGGGACGGGGAACCGACTCGGTGCCCGGTGCAACGAGGGTTGATTCGGTAGTGGAAAGAGACACATTCAGCCTTTCACGCTGCCGGCGAGGATGCCGTTGATGAAGTGACGCTGGAGCACGATGAAGAGCACCAGCAGGGGGATGAGGGCGATGGAGCTCGCCGCGAGGAGTTCTCCGGTGACCGTCGCGTAGTCGGCGCCGATCCGGTTGCCCGTGATGTTCTGGGCGAGCGTCGAGAGCACGACCTGCAGGGTCGCCATCCGCTCGGAGCTTGCGACGATCACCGGCCAGACGAAGTCGTTGTAGATGTTCATGATCGTCAGCACCGCGAGGCCGGCGAGCCCCGGACGGATGACGGGCACCACCACACGCCAGAAGATGCCGAACTCGCTGCATCCGTCGACGCGCGCGGCATCCAGCAGTTCATCCGGCACCGCGCTGATCACCTGTCGCATCCAGAAGATCGCGAACGCGTCCACGGCTCCCGGCAGGATCAGTGCCTGATACGTGTTCACCCAGCCGAGGGCCTTCATCTCGAGCAGTAGCGGGATGATCAGCACGATCGTCGGCAGCATCAGTGTGATGAGAACCGTGCCGAAGATCAGGTTTTTGCCGATGAAGTCGTACTTGGCGAACGCGAAAGCCGCGAGAGGCGCGAAGAACAGCGTGATGCCGCCCTTCACGACCAGCACGATCGCGGTGTTGAGGAATCCGTTCGCGATCGGCACGTCTTGGAACATCGCCGTGAAGTTGTCGAGAGTGAAGGTCGACACGTCGAAGCCGAGCGGGTCGCGGATGATGTCGTTCGGCTGCTTGAACGACGAGACGATCGCCCACGCGACCGGTGCGAGGAATGCGACGAGCAGGATCATCAGGAACAGATGGGTCCCGAGGCGCAGGTGCGGTCGGCGGCGCGTGCTTCGCGGTGCGGGAACGGATGTCGTGGCATTCGTCGCGGTACGAGAGAGGGTGTCGGTCATGATCAGTCCTTCGCTCGCAGCATCCGTACGAAGAAGAGCGAGAGCACCATCACCAGGATGACGAGCAGGAAGGAGTTCGCTGCTCCTGTGCCGAGGTCACCGCGGGTGATGTGGTTGTAGAGGTAGTAGCCCGCCGTCGTCGTGGAGTTGTACGGGCCGCCCTGTGTGACGACGAAAGGTTCGGCGAACATCTGGAACACGGCGAGCGTCTGCAGCACCACGGCGAACATGATGGTGCGGCGCAGCAGGGGAACGGTGATGCTCCACAATTGTCGGAGCTTGGATGCCCCGTCGAGCTCCGCGGCCTCGTACATCGAACTGTCGATGGACTGCAGACCGGACAACAGGATGATCACGATGAATCCCGTCGTCTTCCACAGGAACAGCAGGGCGAGCGTGGGCTTCGCCCACTCACTCGTCGTGAGCCATCCGATGTCGGGAAAGCCGAAGACGCCGAGCATCGCGTTGATGGCGCCGTACTGCTGGTCGAAGAGGACGACCCAGATCTGTGCGACCGCAACGAGCGGGGTCACGAAGGGGACGATGAACGCGACGCGGTAGAGGCCTCGCAGCTTGAGCTTCGCGGAGTTCAGCAGCACCGCGACGAGCACTCCGAGCACGATCTGGATCGGAACGATGAGCAGCCACAGGACGGCGGAGTTGCCGAGCGAGCTCCAGAAGGCCTGGCTCGTGAGCAGGTACGTGTAGTTGCCCCAGCCCACCCACTCCGCAGCACCCGAACCGTGCCAATTCGTGAAGCTCAATCGCGCCGTGAAGATCAGCGGATACACGCTGAAGGCGAGGAAGATCACGATGAACGGCAGCACGAAGAGGTACGGCGCGGAGCGCCGCCTCAACCGTGCCGTTCGGTTACGGGCGTGCTGGGATGCCGCGGAGGGGAGGGCTGTGGTCGTCATCACTGCCTGTCGATGAGGTTCGTCTGGATGCTGTCGGTCGAGCCGCTGATGACCTCGGCGGGCGTCATGTCGCCGTCGAGCATCTTCTGGATGTCGTTGCCGAGGTAGTCGACCGCGCTGTTCCACCATGACGGGATCGACGTGCCGCTGGGAATCTGAGCGCCTGCGGTGGTCGCGACCTCCCAGAGGTCCTGGCCGCCCAGTGCGTCGAGGGGCTGGAAGAGCGGGTTCTCGGGATCGGCGGCCGGCAGGTAGGCGGGGATCGACGTGTTCAGTCCGGTCGGGTAGATGTCGTTCACACCCCACACGGCGGTATAGCCGGCCTCGTCGTACATCAGGAACTCGTAGAACAACCACGCCAGCTCGGAATTCTCGCCCTCCTTGGGCAGGACGAACGACGAGCCGCCCATCGCACCGCTGCGGGCTCCGCCATCCTCCCAGGCGGGAAGCTCCATCGCACGCCAGTCGCCGCTCGTCTGCGGGAGCAGTTGCTGCGGGGCGAAGTCGAACCAGATCGCCCACGGGTAGAAGACCTGGTTGCCGTTCTCGAGCTCCGCGATGTCGGTCGGGGTCAGGTACTCGGCACGTGTTCCGAGGCCCTCCGACTGGACGGTATCGAGGAAGGTGAGGATCTGCTCGTACTCCGGGCTATCGAGGCGCAGTTCGCCCTCGGCATCCGCGATGGATGTTCCGAGCTGGCTCGCGTACATCTCGAGCTGGAGCTGACCGAGGAATGCACTCTGCTCGAGGTGGATCGGATGCGCCTCGGGCACCTTCGCCTGGTAGGCGCGGGCGGCATCGAGGAGGTCATCGTAAGTTTCGATCGCCGTGGCATCCACTCCGGCCGCTTCGAGCGCGGTGGCGTTGTAGTAGAGCAGGCCGGGGTTGAGATCGTACGGCACGCCGTAGATGCCGCCATCGACCGTGGTCGCATCGATCTTCTGCGGAGCGATGTCGTCGGCATAGGGCTCGAGCACGTCGCTGAGATCCCAGAGGTGGTCGGCGAAGCCGCCGATCATGGCGTCGTCGAGGAAGACGCCGTCTGGGACGTCGGTGCCGGTGATCAGCGTGTTCTGCAGCTTCGCGTTGATGTCGACGGCCTCGTGGTTGACCTTGATGCCGGGATACTTCTTGTTGAAGTCGTCGATCACGTCGTCGAAGACCTCGAACAGGTCGCCGGAGCGGTCCCAGATCGTGATCTCGCCTTCCGGCTGGTCCGCTGTTGGGGCCTGCAGGCGATCGGATGCCGCGTCGTCGCCGGATCCTGCTGTGATGTCGGGGCCGCAGGCCGTCAGTGCCAGAGCGGTGACGGCGACGGCGCACACTGCGGCCAGGCGAAGGCCCGGCCGTTTCGAGTAGCTGTTCATGGACACTCCTTTGTGTTGATGTGCTGTGGTCTGTGCAACATGCTGCGTTGTTTGCCAACGTATGCAAACTGTAGCCGACGTTTGCGCACGTTGCAAACGATAAGATGAGAGCATGCCGGCCACACTTCGCGACGTCGCAGAGCGTGCACAGGTGTCGATGCGCACTGTGTCGAACGTCGTCAGCGGATACACGCATGTGAGCGAGCGGATGCGGACGAAGGTGCTCGCAGCCATTGAAGAACTCGATTACCGGCCCAATCCGGTGGCGCGGACATTGCGTACCGGTCGTACCGGGATGCTGGCCCTGGTCGTGCCGGAGATCGACGTTCCGTACTTCAGCGAGCTCGCGCGAGACGTGATCGACGCCGCGGCCGAGGTCGGCTATCGCGTGATGATCGATCAGACCGGACACGATCACGAGCGGGAGCGGCAACTGCTGACAGGGGAGGGCCGAACGATGCTGTTCGACGGGCTGCTGTTCAGTCCGCTGGTCACGAAGTCCGAGCTTCTCGACATGCACGGTACGACGCGGATGCCGCTGATACTCCTCGGTGAGCACGATTTCGACGGCCGCTACGATCACGTCGCCATCGACAATGTGGCGGCGGCGCGGGACGCGGTGGGACATCTCATCGATACGGGCCGGACGAGGATCGCTGCGATCGGCTCTCAGCCTCTCGAGGAGTATGCGACACCGCTGCAGCGCTCAGCGGGTTATGAGGCCGCGCTAGCGGATGCGGGATTGGATCTTCGTTCGGAGTACGTGATCACCGCCGCGCACTACAGCCGTGCAGACGGTTATGCGGCGGGCACGGCGCTGCTCGCCCTGGATCCTCGCCCTGACGCCATCTTCTGCTTCTCGGACTTGCTCGCCTTCGGTGCGATGCGCGCCGTCTTCGATGCCGGCCTCCGGGTGCCGGAAGACGTCGCGGTGATCGGGATAGACGACGTCGACGAAGGCCGCTACTCGCGCCCGTCGCTCAGTACGATCTCGCTGGACACGCAGTTCATCGCACGCGAGTCGGTGCGGCGGATCATCGATCGAATAGAAGACCCCGCGCTGCCGGCGACCGAGATCGTCGCACCACACACCCTCGTCGTGCGGGAGAGCACCGCCGCGGAGTGAGCCTGACTCACAGGCGGTTGAGATGCTTTCGCGGCAGCTGCCTCCGGCTCAGAACGGCGTCTCGTCAGCCGTCGACCACTCGGTGTTCGGCGACGACCACGAGTCGGCTGTCGCCGCCGCGGGGGCTGCACCACCTGCCGCAGCCGTGACCGGCGCGCCGCCACCGCCCGAGCGATCTCCTCGGACGACCTGCGCGGTCGCGTACTTCAGCGAAGGGCCGACCTCGTCGACCTGCAGTTCGAGGCTCACGCGGTTGTTGCCCTCGCGGTCCTGGTAGCTGCGCTGCTGCAGGCGCCCGGTGACGATCACACGGCTGCCCTTCGTCAGGGATGCGGTGATGTTCGTCGCCAGGTCGCGCCAGGCGGAGCAGCGCATGAACAGCGCGTCGCCGTCTTTCCACTCGTTCGCCTGGCGGTCGAAGTTGCGCGGCGTGCTGGCGACGGTGAAGCTCGCCACCGCGACGCCGGAGCCGGTCTGGCGCAGCTCGGGTTCAGCGGTCAGGTTGCCCACGATCGTGAGGATGGTCTCGTTCATGTTCTTCACTCCGGTTCCGTATGCTCTTCATCTCGGTGTCGAGACTGCCTCATCGGTGAGACGGGATCAGAGTATTCCCGGCATCCGACATCGGGCCGGCGCCACGCATGATCCGAGACCACCCCTTCCCGAACGACACTGAACGATATATCGTTAACGCACCATCGTTCGTTCGACCCTGGAGGACAACATGAACAGCTCATTCCCCACCGGCCCCTTCGGCGGAGGCGGCTCCGGCGCAGGCTCAGGCTCACCGTTCGGCGGCGCAGGCGGTCCGGCATCCGCGATCTTCGATGCGATGGATCAGCTGCGCAAGTCTTTCGAGCAGCGCACCGGCGGTGGCCCTTCCCGCATGGCGCGCGGCGACGTGCGCGCGGCAGTGATCACGCTGCTCGCCGAGGAGCCGATGCACGGCTACCAGATCATCAACGAGATCGCCGAGCGCTCCGGCGGCTCGTGGAAGCCGAGCGCAGGCTCCGTCTACCCGACCCTGCAGCTGCTCGCCGACGAAGGCCTCATCACCGCAGAGGAGCAGAACGGCCGCAAGACCTACTCGCTCACCGGCGCGGGTCGCGAAGAGGCCGAGATCGCCGCCGACAAGCCGGCTCCGTGGGAGGCGTTCTCGTCCCGCGAGCACAGCCACCTCACTGCTCTGCCCAAGGCGGGGATGGATCTCGCCGGCGCCGCCGCTCAGGTCGCCCGCACCGGTACGCCGGAGCAGGTGCAGGAAGCGGTCACCGTGCTCGACGAGGCGCGTCGTAGGCTGTACGCGATCCTTGCGCAGGACTGACTCGCCCCGCACCGCCCGGTCGGGCATCCTGCCGAACCCGGGCGAGAGGATGACGCGATGACGGATGCTGCCGGCTCAGCGCATCGTACGACCCACCGCGCCCGCTACCGCCGCATCGTCTCGTTCGCAGCCCGCGAGTTCATCAAAATCTGGTGGTTCGAGCTGGTGTTGCCCAGGCTCGGCTTCTCACGCGTCGCCGAACGCACCCGCGCGCCGCGGATGCAGAGCTTCGCTCGCCGTTTTCACGTGCTCGCCGTCGACCTCGGCGGACTCATGATCAAGGTCGGCCAGTTCATGTCGTCGCGCCTCGACGTGCTGCCCCCTGAGATCACCCAGGAGCTCGCAGGGCTGCAGGACGAAGTGCCCGCCGTGCCGTATCCCGACATCAAAGCGCTCGCCGAGGCCGAGCTCGGGGTCTCGCTCGAGCGCGCCTTCGCCTGGTTCGATGAGCGGCCCCTTGCCGCGGCATCCCTCGGCCAGGTGCATCGTGCGCGACTGTCCGATCTCGACGCCGCCGACACCGGGCTGCGCGATGTCGTCGTGAAGGTGCAGCGCCCCGGAATCGACGAGATCGTCGCGACCGACCTCACGGCTCTTCGCCGCGTGGCTGGGTGGGCGAGCCGCATCCGCCTCGTCTCCTCGCGTGTCGATGCGCCAGCGCTCGTCGAGGAGTTCGCGGCGACCTGCCTCGAGGAGATCGACTATCTGCACGAGGCCGCGAATGCCGAGCGCTTCGCGGAGAACTTCGCATCCGATCCTCGCGTCGGCACCCCGCAGATCGTGTGGGAGCGCGTGACGCGTCGGGTGCTGACGCTGTCGGATGTCACGGCGATCAAGATCAACGACACCGCGGCGCTTCGGCGGGCCGGAATCGACCCGAGCAGGGTCGCGGATGTCTTCGCCGAAGTCATGTTCGATCAGGTGTTCACGCACAGCTTCGTGCACGCCGACCCGCACCCCGGCAACATCTTCGTGACGCCATTGGCTGCACCGGAGACGGATGCTGCGCCCGCCGCTTCTGGTGAGGGCAGGTCGTGGCGGCTGACCTTCGTCGACTTCGGGATGATGGCGGAGGTGCCGGACAGTCTGCGCGACGGGCTGCGCACGTTGCTCGTCGCCGTCGCCGGGCGCGACAGCAAGGGGCTGGTGAAGGCGGCGCAGGAGATCGGCGTGCTGCTGCCGTCGGCCGACACCCTCGAACTCGAACGCGCGCTCGCGGCGCTCTTCGATCGGTTCGGAGGGATGGGATTCGTCGAACTCAGCAAGGTCGATCCGAGCGAGTTCACCGGCTTCGCGAACGAGTTCGGCGACACCATGCGCTCCCTGCCGTTGCAGCTGCCCGAGAACATGCTGCTGCTCTTCAGGGCGGTCTCGCTGACATCCGGCATGTGCAGCGGGCTCGATCCCGAGTTCAACGTGTGGGATGCTGCGGAGCCGTATGCCGCTCGTCTGATCCGTGACGAGAGCGGCAACGTCATCCAGGCCTTCGCACGTCAGGCGGTCTCGACGGCCGCGACCACCTGGCGTCTGCCCGCGCGCATCGACGACGTGATCACGCGCATCGATGACGGCACCGTGACGTTCGACACCTCCCGACTGGAGCGCCGTCTCGACTCGCTGATGCGCATCGGTCGTCGCGCCGTGGCCGCGCTGCTTTTCGGCGGCCTGCTCATCGGCGGTGCGGTGCTGCTCGTGCCGGCCGCGCCGCTCGGGATCGTGCTGATGGCGGGGTCGGCAGCTCCGCTGCTCTACGCGCTGTTCGGAGGCGTCGGGCGGCGGTGAGCACGCTGCCGCCGGCCGCCGCTCACGCTTTGTCGTGAACACTCACCCGGGAACAAGGCTCTACGGAACCACCGGCCGGTGCCGCGCGGGCGCCCCGGACGACAGAAGGTGCAGATCGTGATCGTTCCCGAAGTCCTCGTCACGGCGTTCCGGCGGGCGACGCGTGCGAACGCACCCTTCCTCAGCGTCGACTCCGCACGCCGAGCGATCCTCAGCGTCGAGTCGCCGCTGAGGCGGCGTCAGTGATTGTCGAGGATGGTCCGGGTGGTGGTGTCGGGTCGGAGGTCGAGTCGGCGCAGCAGTTGTGCGTTGAGTGCGACGACGATGGTTGACAGCGACATGAGGATTGCTCCGACGGACATCGGCAGGACGAACCCGATAGGTGCGAGGACGCCAGCGGCGAGGGGAACGGAGATGAGGTTGTAGCCCGCAGCCCACCACAGGTTCTGTTTCATCTTCCGGTACGCGGCACGGGAGAGTTCGATGACGGAGAGGACGGAGCGGGGGTCGTCGCTGGCGAGGATGACGCCAGCCGAGGCGATCGCGACGTCCGTGCCTGCGCCGATCGCGAGACCGACGTCGGCCTGCGCGAGGGCGGGGGCGTCGTTCACCCCGTCGCCGACCATCGCGACCTTGCGACCTTCCTTCTGCAGCTCCTGGACCTTGGCGGCTTTGTCCTCGGGACGAACTCCCGCGAAGAACCGGTCGATTCCGAGGTCTTGAGCAACGGTGTGCGCGACGGCTTCCGCGTCTCCGGTGATCATGACGACCTGCACGCCGAGCGCGTGGAGCGCGTCGACGGCTTCACGGGACTCGGATCGCACCTCATCGGCGAGCTTGAGAGCACCGATCACTTGCCCATCCTGCACGACGTGCAGGATGATGGCGCCGTCTTGTCGCCAGCTGTCTGCGACAGCCAGCTCGCCCGCGTTCTCCTCCGTGAGCAGGTGCGGTCCGCCCACCCGAACCGTCGTCTCATTGACGGTCGCAGTGACGCCAACGGCCGGGGAGGAGGTGAAGTCGCGGCTCGCGGGTACGGTGAGGTTCTTGTCGGCGGCCGCGCGGACGATGGCTTTGGCGAGGGGGTGCTCGCTGTCCGCCTCCGCGGCGGCCGCGAGGGCGAGCACCTGGTCACGGTCGCCGCCATCGGGTACCGAGACCTCGCTCACGACGGGCTCGCCCCTGGTGAGCGTCCCGGTCTTGTCGAACAGCACGGTGTCAACGGTGCGCATGCTCTCCAGCGCGAGCCGATCCTTGACGAGCACACCGCCCCGCGCGGCACGTTCGGTGGCGATGGAAACGACGAGCGGGATGGCTAGACCCAATGCGTGGGGGCACGCGATCACGAGAACGGTGATCGTGCGCACGACGGCGGCATCGGGGAAGCCGAGCACGGTCCACGCGAGGGCTGTGATTGCGGCTGCTCCGAGGGCGAACCAGAACAGCCATCCCGCTGCCGTGTCCGCGAGCCGTTGCGCTCGGGACGATGAACTCTGCGCCTCGGCGACCAGGCGTTGGATGCCGGCGAGGGTGGTGTCGTCTCCGGTCGCGGTGATCTCGACGCGAAGCCCGGAGTCGGTGGCGACGGTGCCCGCGGTGACCAGGTCGCCGGCGGAGCGGGTGACGGTGGCGGATTCGCCGGTGACCATGGCCTCGTCCATGGATGCCCTGCCATCGACGATCCGCCCGTCGGCGGGGATGCTGCCACCGGGCCGGATGACGACGAGGTCGCCGACGACGAGGTCGGCGGGTGAGACCGAGACGACCTGACCGTTTTCGATGCGTTCGGCCTCATCGGGCAACAGCGCAGCCAACGAGTCCAGCGCGGAGGTGGTCTGGGCGAGGGAGCGCATCTCGATCCAGTGGCCGAGGAGCATGATGACGATCAGCAGCGCCAGCTCCCACCAGAAGTCGAGCTCGTGGTGGATCAGTCCGAGGGTCGCACCCCAGGAGGCGAAGAACGCGACGGTGATCGCCAGCCCGATGAGGAGCATCATGCCGGGCTTGCGGGCGCGGATCTCGCTGACCGCGCCGACGAGGAAGGGCCGGCCGCCCCATACGTACATGACGGTCCCCAGTACCGGGGAGATCCAGGCGAGAGCAGCAATATCCGGGAGGGTGTATCCGAGGATCATCGCGAACATCCCCGACAGTGCCACGGTGGGCACCGCGAGGATCAGCATCATCCAGAACAGTCGGCGGAACTGCCCCACGTGATCGCCGTGACCGCCGGCGTCCATATGCCCGGTGTGCTGCGCATGTTCGTCGTGGCCGTTCCCGTTTTTCGAGGGCTCGTGCGTCGCCGTCGTGGCGTGGTCCGCATGCTGCTGCTGCTGCGGGGCGTCGCTGGGGCCGGTGGTCGGCGTTTCGTGATGCGCGGTGGGGTGTTCAACGTCATCGTTGTGCGAGTTGCTCATGAACCTATCCTCCTCGGGAATCACCGGATCCGGACCGCCTCGTACCCGGCTTCGTCGACCGCAGCGAGAACCGCGGCATCATCGAGCGGCTGATCGCTGCTCACGATGAGCTTCCCGCCCTGGGCGGTGACATCGATATCGGTAACGCCCGCGATCTGGCCGACCTCGCCGCGAATGGCAACCTCGCAGTGCCCGCAGCTCATCCCGGTGACCTGATACTCGCTCGTGCTCATGATGCAACCTTCCTCAAAACGGATACCCCAACGGGGTGCTGCTAGGCTCAACGGTATACCCACTGGGGGTATTCCCGTCAAGTATTGCGACGGAGACGAAAATGACGTCACACGACTCGGATGTGCTCATCATCGGAGCGGGGGCGCGTCGTCGATTTGGCGCACCGTCGGCAGCCCGGCGAGTCCGGTATCGGTCATGTAGACCCGGCATGCAAGATCGGTCGTCGTGGACCCGCTCCAGCAATATCGTCGGCGATCCAGCGAAGATCACCTCCCGTCAGCGCACCCACGGGCGCACCAGCCGTGGCCGCTCCGGAAGAAGACGCAAAGAGAAGAGTGCTATCTTATGCTCGGATCGGAGGTCGAGCATGCACGTTGAACGCCGCGGATTGCACCCGCAGCTGTCGCTTCGGACCGCATTGTTGCTCGCGAGCGCCGTTCTCATGATCGTCGTCGGCCTTCTCGGCATGCACACCTTCAGCTCCAACGCAGTCGGTCACGGCACCGCCGTGGGCGCGCACTCGTCGTCCGCGGTTGATCAGGCAACGCCGATCGCTGGTCATACTGACGCTGTCGCTGCTTCCGCTACCTCAGCGGAGCCCACAGTGTGCGATGACGCGTGCATGACCGGATCGACGGGTGGTCGCTCGAACATGCTCTCCGCGTGCATCCTCGCGCTTTTTGCCGGCCTTCTCCTGTTGCTGCGTCCGCTGTTCGCGCAGCGGCTCAGCCCTCCACTGATGGTTTTGATGTCCCGGCTCCGCCCCGAGGTCGAGGACACGTTGAGCAGGGCACCCTCCCTGACGTTCCTCTCGATCAGTCGCACCTGAGCAGTCGAATGCCGGCATCGTGCCGACATGCAGTCTCGCAGCCTCATTCTGGACGCTGCGTGACAGACCCCTCATACGACTCATTCGAAGGAACAATCATGAAGAAGCTTCCCCTTGCGCTGGGCACGAGCGTGCTCAGCCTGGCCCTCGTCCTCACCGGCTGCACCGACGCCTCCGCGCCCGTAGATGGGGCCACAACCTCCTCGGAAGCGCCGGACTCGACGGCGACCGAGGCGGATGAGATGTTCGTCACGATGATGATCCCGCACCACGAGCAGGCCGTCGAGATGTCGGACATCGTGCTCGCCAAAGACGACCTCGACCCGCAGGTGGCGGAACTGGCTCAGCAGATCAAGGACGCCCAAGGCCCCGAGATCGACCGGATGCTCGGCTGGCTGGAGGACTGGGGCGTCGAGTACGACCCTGACGCTTCAGGCGGCATGGATCACGGCTCGATGGGCGGCTCGATGGACGGTATGATGTCCGAGGAGGACATGGCTGCACTCGAAGAGGCGGACGGCGCGACAGCTAGCCGCTTGTTCCTGGAGCAGATGATCATGCACCACGAGGGTGCCGTCGACATGGCTGAGACCGCGCTCAAAGACGCCCAGAACCCGGACGTGCTCGAACTTGCGCAGCAGGTCATCGACGATCAGACCGCGGAGATCGCCACGATGAAGGATCTCCTCACCCAGATCTGATCGCCCGGGTGGGCCGGACCCGAACCGGCCCACCCGACTTTCACACCACGGCATGTGCCGTGACCGCTGTGCGTGCCGCCGCACACACCCGACGCCGCATTCTCGCTGGCGTACCACTCGCATTCGCTCACCTCTCACCGGAGCCCCATGAACCGCCGCGCTCTTGCCCTGACCGCTATTTCCATTGCTGCTCTCACCCTCACGGTGACAGGATGCACACCCCAGACCGACACCACCAACGCGGTACCGCCGAGTATCGAACATATCCACGGCATCGCAGCCGACCCCCGTGGCGAGGACCTGTTCATCGCCACGCACGGTGGCATCTTCACCCTCACGGAGACCGGCGAGATGACCGGACCGATCGGCGACCACGACTTCGACGCGATGGGATTCACGCTCTCTGGCGACACGCTCTTCGCCTCAGGTCATCCCGGGACGACGACCGCGGAGGAGCTTGGCGCACCGAACCTCGGCATCATTCGCAGTGACGACTTCGGTGCGACATGGTCACCTGTCGCATTCAATGGCAGCGCCGACTTCCATGTCCTCACCGCAGCCCCTGATGGCATGCTCTACGGATTCGCTTCCACCGAAGTCGAACTTCTCGCCAGCGCCGACGAAGGACGCACATGGACATCCAAAGCATCGTTCACCGCCGCCGACCTCGCGGCCACTACCGACGGGCTGTACGCGGCAACCGAGGAGGGCCTGCTGATCAGCACCGACAACGGCGGGACTTTCGACCCGGTCGAAGGCGCACCCGTGCTCTACACAATCGACGCGAGCCCGGACGGCACACTCGCCGGCGTCGGTACCGACGGTGTTCTCTGGTCCTACGGCGCTGATGGTGACTGGCAGCGGATGGAACCGCTGGAGGGCGTCGCGCAGGCCTTCAGCGCCATCGATTCGGAGCGCTTCGTTCTCGTCGACGACCGCGGAATCGTCGAAGTCACCCGCGATGAATCCACCATCCTCGCCCCAGCCCGCCCGGCGGACTGACGACACCGATCAAGGGCATCGCGCATGGACAGACCTCGCAAACCCGTTCCGCGACATGACGTTCTTCATCGCGTCCGCTACCACCTCTCAGGTTGATCCCGCTCATCATCTCTTGGCGATCGGCGAGACGTGCTCGTTCATGGACAGGAGCCAGCTCCACACGCACCTGCTCGGCTGCGCCCCAACAATGTGTGCCGGTGACGGCGCTCAGCTGACCGTGGGCGCTCACGCGGGCCGAGGATCGCTAGTGTCGCTGCGCAGGTGCCTTCTGGTAATCGAACATTCCTGGTGCATTCTGTGTGTCGTTCAGGCGGTAGATCACACCATCGTGATCGATGACGGGCTTGGGCAGGCCGTCCGGCTGAAACGGGCACAGAACAGGCTGCCCTTCATCGGTGGATGTGGGTCCATCGTGCAATACCGCAACGTACGTCTTGATGGTCATCCTTCGACGGTACCCGTTCGATCCAACGAAAATGCTATTATCTACGCATGAATGCAGATAATAGGGTTTGCGGTCGGATGCCTGAGAGCGACTTCGTCGAACTGGCGGTTGAGATCTTCGGGATGCTCGCCGATGCGACCCGCGTGCGCCTCATTCTGGCGTTGCGCGAGGCCGGTGAGCTCTCCGTGAACGAGCTGGCGGAGATCGTGGACAAGGCCCCGCCGTCAGTGTCGCAGCATCTTGCCAAGCTCCGGCTGGCTCGTATCGTCTCAACCCGCCAGAACGGGACCCGGGTGTTCTACCGGCTGGAGAATGAGCACGCGTCGCAGTTGGTGCGGGATGCGATCTTCCAGGCCGAGCACTCCCTGGGCGGCACCCCACGCCACCACCACGCGGAGCCGGCCGCGGTAGAAACGGCGACTGCGGAGGCGCGCCTTCAGAGTGCCGACGTATGAGCATCCTCACAGACCCGGGACTGCGCCCTGGGGGCCGGGCACTGCCGAAGCCGCCATCGATCTTCGTCACCGGGACACGTTTGCCCGAAGTGCGCTGGGCGGCACTCGCTCTGCTGCTGTTCCTGATCGCGTGGCCTCTGCAGATGGCCGGCGCCCCGGAGCCGGTGTGGTGGACACTGTACCTTCTCGGATATGTTGCGGGCGGGTGGGAGCCGGCGTGGGCGGGCCTGACCGCGTTGCGGAACAAGGTTCTCGACGTGGATCTGCTGATGATCGTCGCCGCAATCGCCGCCGCCTCGATCGGGCAGGTGTTCGACGGCGCCCTCCTGATCGTCATCTTCGCGACCAGCGGCGCCCTTGAAGCCCTCGTCACTCAGCGCACCGCAGACTCCGTGAGCAGCCTTCTGTCGCTCACGCCGGAGCAGGCCACTCGTCTGATCCGCGTCGGGGCTCGTGAGGAGCTCGAGGATGTTCCGACATCCGCTCTGCAGGTCGGGGACCTGATCCTGGTGCGCCCCGGTGAACGCATCGGCGCGGACGGCGTCGTGGTCGACGGGATCAGCGAAGTCGACCAGGCGGCGATGACCGGGGAGTCCATGCCAGTCCGCCGCGGGGAGGGTCAGGATGTGCTCTCCGGGACCGTGAACGGCACCGGCGCTCTCACCGTCCGGGTCACCCGCCCCGCCAGCGAGTCCGTCATCGCCCGGGTCGTGGCGATGGTGTCCGAGGCCTCGGAGACGAAGTCGCAACGGCAGATGTTCATCGAGAAGGTCGAGCAACGGTACTCCCTCGGCGTGGTCGCCGCGACCCTGCTGGTGTTCTTCGTCCCTCTGGGGTTCGGTACCGACTTCCGCGAGGCGCTACTGCGCGCGATCACCTTCATGATCGTGGCGTCCCCGTGTGCGGTGGTCCTCTCCACGATGCCGCCGCTGCTCGCCTCGATCGCGAACGCGGGACGACACGGCGTGCTGGTCAAATCCGCGACCGTGATGGAACGCCTCGGCCGCACCTCCCTGGTCGCATTCGATAAGACCGGAACGCTCACCCACGGCGCCCCCGTCGTGAGAGACGTCACCGCACGGCCCGGGCAGACCCGCCAGTCGGTGCTGGCGTTGGCGGCCGCTGTCGAGCAGCACAGCGAGCATCCGATCGGGCGAGCCATCGTCCGCGCCGTCCCGGAGGGCAGCGCCCCTGCCGCGAACTTCCGGGCGATCCCTGGCCACGGGGTCGAAGGGGTCGTCGACGGGCGCTTGGTCCGAGTCGTGCAGACGGCTGATGAATCGGGCACGGTCGGCACGATCGTGGACGTCCTGGTCGATGGTGAACCTGTCGGAACGCTCACCCTCGATGACGCACTCCGCCCGGACGCGGCCTCCTCGGTCGCGCGAACCGAGACCCTCACAGCGTCGCCGGTGCACCTGCTCACCGGGGACAACGACCGCACCGCCGCCGACATCGCCGCACGTACCGGGATTCGTGTCGTCCACGCCCGCCTGCTCCCCGCTGATAAGGCCGAGGCGGTGAAACGACTCGAGGATGACGGCGCCACCGTGATGGTCGTCGGCGACGGGGTCAACGACGCCCCCGCATTGGCCGCGGCCAGTATCGGTGTCGCGATGGGTCGGCACGGCTCCGACCTCGCCCTGGACACCGCGGACGCGGTCATCATCCGCGACGAACTGTCCGCGGTGCCCGCGGTGATCAACCTGTCCCGCAAAGCACACCGGTATGTCGTGGCGAACCTGATCATCGCCGCGACCTTCATCACCGTGCTGGTGACATGGGACCTGGTCGCCACATTGCCGTTGCCGCTCGCGGTGGCCGGCCATGAAGGGTCTACCGTCATCGTCGCCCTCAACGGGCTGCGCCTGCTCCGCAAAAGCGCCTGGACATGAGATCTCGCATGCGGGTGGAACTAGACCTCGGGGGCCGGCCATGACACCGAAACGTCCCGCCATGGCCGCCTCGGTGCTGGAGTCCGAGAACGCGCTGGTCATCGTCTGCCGCGGCGGCGATTGCGGGAGCCGGCGAAAGCACCCCACCCTCGATCACGCCGCGCAACTCGCTGCCATCCGTTCCGGCGTGAGCGGTGCGGCCGAGGTGCTGGTCAGCAAGTGCCTCGACGCGTGCGAGCACTCCAACGTCATCGTCGTCGTTCTCGGCCAGAAAGATCGCTCCCGCGGCGCCGAGCCGGTCTGGCTGGGCGAGGTCAACGACGCTGACGTCACCGCCGACCTGATCGACTGGGTCACCGGCGCTGACCATTGGTCGGTGCAGCCACCCACGCTCGTCGACATCCACACCTTCACCCCCACCCGCCGCAGCCGCCACGAACTGGAGGACCCGGACACCGTGCCTGCAGCGCGGTCCGCACGCCAGAAGCGGAAGAGCAATACCTGATTGTCGTGCCCCAGCCCGACTTCCCAGGCGTCACATCGTGGAGGGCAACGGGGGAGGTCTCGGCCGAGGCGAGCAGCTGCAGTGCCCAACGTTGCTGCTGTCGGCGGTCCGCTGCAGCAATCGGCACAAGTACCCGTCACCATGGTGAACGCTATTCAGCGGGGCATGCACGCTCCGCTGATTCCTCGAAGACCGGAACGGGTCGGGTCTGTGCTTGCTCAGGCGTTGTCGCGACGCCATTGCGTTCGATGTCTCGGATGAGCCAGTCCATTTCGAGGATCTCGCGGCGCTGCGCTTCGCTGATCTCGACCGCGAGCTCGCAGACGCGGACGTCCTGGATCTGGGCGCGTTCGGCACGGGTGATCGCCAGAGAATGGTGCGGGATCATGGCGCGCATGAAGGCCGCGTCGTCAACAGTGATTTGACTGCGGTCAAGGAAGACGCCGCCTCCGATTAGCAGGACACCCACCGTGATGATCGCGATATTGGCTTTGGTGTTCTTATACATGCTCAACATCCAGCCGAGCATGATGAGCACCATCGTGCCCCCCATGGTGAGCGTCATGAACACGCGGCTTTCACTGAAGCGGACGTGACCCCATTCCCATGAGCCCACGAACATTACCCAGTACATCACCACCATCGCGGTGAGGATCATCGCCGCAAATCGGATGTACATGTTCACCTGCTTGCTGCGGGGTCCGTGCTGCTCCTGGTCGGTGCGGGTTTTCTTGTGTGTCTCCATAGGGCACTTCCCTTCGTTTCGGTGTTCGGCGCGTGCCGAGGTGTCGAAGCGCCGTCAGAGCACCTGGAGCAGTTCCGCACACGCCCGCTCACAGTGTCGGCACGCTTGGCCACCGATGCGCCAGCGTTCGTGCATGCCTTCGTGCAGCTCGCATTTGTAGTTGATCGTTCGACGACTACTACGCTTCGCGCGCCTCAGCACAGCCGCAAGGGGGTTGAATGCTGTACCCCCTTGGGGTAGCCGGACAATGCTGACAGCGACGCCGCATCCGCGAAAGGTGTGGGCTTTGGTGCTGAACGCGCCCCTGTGGCGCTACTCGCGCGTTCTGGTGATCGCGACGAGAGCGGCAAGCCCGTCGGCTGTTCCTGGCCAGTTTCGTTCGAGGGCGTCCATGCCGGCGTGCGTGATGGCGAAGCGCAACCCGATCGCGACGAGGATCGCGTCGTCGAGGTATCCGAGTATCGGGATGAAGTCTGGGACCAGGTCGATCGGCAGCAACAGGTAGGCGAGGAGGCCACCCAGCCACCAACGTGTGAGGCGCGGCACCGCCGTGTCGAAGGCCAGACGTGTGATGAGCCTTACTGCGTCGGGTGCGAGCCGGGCGATTTCCCGCCAATCGATGGAGCGGTCAGCTCGTCGGTAGTGAACAATCAGCACAATCATCAGCGCGCCCCACAGGAGCGCGATACTCCCGAGGACGCTGAGAAGAATCTGCAACCAGTACGGCATGCGCGATCCTCAACCGGCCTCGTGTCGCGCGTGACCCGTGGCTCCCGGACCGGGCGCCCCTCCGCGAGGCGAAACCGCACCCGTGTCGTCCGTGTGCTCGTGCGACTGCTCGCGTACGTGATTTTCGCCTCTGGAGTCCTCCCCGGCGGCGGAATCAGCAGGAGGGGGAGTCCTCCCGGGGCGGTAGGGCGAGAGTTCCGGATCGGAGTGGCGGATGCTCTGGATGACGAGCAGGCCGATGCCGACGAGGACGACGGCGAAGGATGCCCAGATGTTGGCGGGGATGCCGAGGGGCGCATCACTGGTGGGATCGATGCGGATCGCTTCCAGCCCGCTGCGACCGAGGCCGTACCAGACCAGGTAGAGCGCGAGGCTGCGCCCCCAGCCCCGAACGAAACGCCGCTCCAGCGCAACGATGAGGGCCGCACCGAGCAGGTTCCAGATCATCTCGTACAAGAACAGTGGATGAAACAGGGTGCCCGCCGGTACACCGTCGGGGAACATCGGTGCGGTCGGCAGGATCTCCAATCCCCAGGGCAGCGTGGTGGGGAGGCCGAAGAGTTCCTGGTTGAAATAGTTCCCGAGCCGGCCGATGGCCTGGGCGACGAGGAGAGCGGGAGCGAGCGCGTCGGCGAAGACCCAGAACCGGAGCCCGGTGCGACGGCACCCGATGTAGACGCCGAGCGCGCCGCCGAGAAGGGCCCCGTAGATCGCGTTGCCGCCGTCCCAGATCGCGAACACGTTCCACAAGTTCGCGCCGGGATAGAAGTAGTCCGTGACATGGGTGAACACATGATAGAAACGCGCGACGATGATCCCCAGCGGCACCGCCCACAACGCGACGTCGATGGCGGTCCACGGAGCAACTCCGCGCGCGCGGAGCCGACGATCGGTGATCAGCACCGCAGCGGTGATCCCGGCGATGATGCACAGCGCATACACATGCACGGTGAGCGGGCCGATCTGGAAGCTCGCCCACGAGGGATCCGGACTTGGGATACTCAGCGGTACGACGGCGATCATGGCGCCTCCTCTAACTCGACTCCGACTAGGAACCCTAGGCGACAGCGTTGCGCCATGGGCGGCCAGCACCGAGCCGATCCGGCATCGGCCTACCGCGACCACGGCACGTGCGAACCATGATCTACCTTAGTCTGTAAGCATGCATGCAGATACTAATATGGATCGACTGCAGCCGGACGGTCCGTTCGTTGAGGTGGCGGTGGAGGTGTTCCGGCTGCTCGCAGATGCGACACGGATTCGCATCATCCTCGCCCTCCAAGAGGGGGAACTGTCGGTGAGTGCTCTCGCCGAACTCGTGGATCGCAGCCCGGCGGCTGTGTCGCAGCATCTGGCGAAGTTGCGGTGGGGGAAGGTCGTGCGGGTTCGCCAGGACGGCAACCGGATGTTCTACCGGCTCACGGACGAGCACGCGCAGCGCCTGGTCACTGAAGCGATCCTGCAAGCGGAGCACGCTGTCGAAGACACTCCCCACCACCACACATGATCCAGGTCCTTCGCAACCGCACATACCGGTCGTTGTTTTCCGCGCAGGTGATCGCACTAGTCGGCACCGGGCTGCTCACCGTCGCACTCGGACTACTGGCGTTCGATCTGGCTGGCGCCGCGGCAGGGTCAGTGCTGGGGACCGCGTTGACGATCAAGATGGTCGCGTACGTCGGAGTCGCACCCCTGATCGCCGCGACCGTGGACCGGCTCCCGAAAAAGGCCGTCCTCGTCAGTTCCGACGTGATCCGGCTGCTGATCGCGATGATGCTGCCGTTCGTGACTGAGACCTGGCAGATCTATGCGCTGGTGTTCGTGCTGCAGTCCGCATCCGCGACATTCACGCCCGCGTTTCAGTCGCTGATCCCCTCCGTGCTCCCTGAGCCACGCGACTACACACGGGCACTGGCACTCTCCCGCCTGGCTTACGACCTTGAAGCGTTGCTGAGTCCTCTCGTTGCCGCGGCTCTTTTGGCCGTGATCAGCTACAACAACCTGTTCCTGGGCACCGTCGTCGGCTTCGCAGCATCAGCCGTGCTCGTGTTGACCACCAGATTCCCGTCGTTGCTGCACGATCAGCCGGCATCCTCGTTCTGGCAGCGGCTGTCGATCGGAATGCGTGTGTTCGCCCGCTCGCCCAGCCTGCGGTTTCTGATGCTCACTAATATCGTCGTCGCCGCCGGCACCGCGCTCGTTCTGGTGAACTCCGTCGTCTATGCCAAGGGCGTGTTCGGCTTCGACGACGCAGCCCTCGCCGTCACGCTCGGCGCTTATGGTGTCGGCTCGCTGGTGGTGGCGTTGAACATTCCCTGGATCGTCGAGCGCATCGGGGTAACCCGCACCATGCTTGCCGGCACGGCCGTGGTCGTCAGCGGACTCATCGCAGCGGTCGGTATCACGATCATCGCGGTGGACACTGGTGCCGGGTGGTGGGCTCTGCTGACCGTTTGGTCGGTACTCGGCGCCGGGACCTCCCTGATCAACACACCCTCCTCGAGGCTGCTCGCGGAAGCCTCCACGCCAGCAAACCGCAACCTTGTCTACACCACCCAATTCGCTCTCTCCCACGCCTGCTTCCTCGTCACCTACCCGCTCGCCGGATGGCTGGGTGCCACGAGCCTTCCCGCCGCCGCCGGAGCCCTCGCCGGCGTCGGCGTCCTCGGAACAACCGCTGCGCTCCTTCTCCGCCGCCGGACAACGACCTGAAGACCTATCGAAACATTGAGTGGCATCGGCGTCGCTCTGACACTCAATTGCACGGCAGCTCTCGCCTGTGTCACCTAAAGCTGGTTTGTGTCACCTCAACGCGGCTCCGACAAAGAATGTCAGAATCGCGATGAAATCGGACTAAGTCCGATGTAAAGCGCTAAGTTCACTGCCTCGCGACGGGGCTGATCCGATCATACGGATCGGGTCAGACATTTCGCCTCAGAGAGTTCTGAATCCCCATGGCACGCATCTCGGCGACCCAGCGTTCCCCGATCGGCGAAGCAGGACAACGCTAGCGTCGAAGCTCGTAACCCTGTTCGTTTAGTAGGTTGATTGCGATCTCGAGCAGCTTCCCAATGAACTTGATGAGGTCTGCAATCAGCTCCTCGTCTGGTTCGTACAGAGCCCCGCCCATCTGAGGCGTAGATGGGGGCGTCTCGATCGCGTGGCGCAGAGTGGTGATGAACTGCCCGTGCGCGTGGGCCGAGGTTATCGCCCAATAGTTGAAGGTCTGCAATGTGGGGCCTGGAACGCGATTCGCTATCTTCCTTGTGATCGAGGAGGGATCGATCAATGGTGCGCTGAGAACGTCCTCCGGATCGTATCCGAGGTTGCTCGCCGTGGTCCTGAGAAAACGTCCGAGTGCTGCTATTCCCTGTTCGGTCTTGTCATCCGGCGTTCGCGCTTTGCGCAGAGCGTTGGTCAGCTTCAGCCCGTGCTTGTACTCGATCCGAGCAATCTCAAGTGCCCTGCGGGCTCTAGAAAGGGAATCGGTGCCGTCCAGAATCCAGATGACCTCCACGAGCCCCTCCAAGACAGGACGGAACAACGTGTAGTCAGCCTGCATATGAAGGAGCAACACGTCCTTCTCGGGGCTAGCGGCAAGCTCCGCCCAGGCGGATACGTGGTCTGCAACGGTGAGGACGAGCCCGGAGACTATGGCATGAGGGATGACGATGTTTGCGGAGAGGGCTTGATCTTCCTCCGCCATCGACCCCTTTCGAACGGTGGGCACTCCACTCTTGATCGCCGCCGCGAAGTCCCGGAATCCTTCGACAGCACCGCCGAGAGTCTGCAAGGTGGAACGCTGTGTCATAGTACTGAGCGTACGGGTGGATCGAGCGTCATCTGATGATGCGAGCAATCGCAGATTGCTGTCCTGGGGTGGTTCTACTTCTTGACGCGGTAGCCGAGTCTTTTCACGGCTTTCGCGAGGTACACGTTCGCACTGGAGGCGTCCAGTCGGGTGTGCACCAACGGCAGCTGCGGGAACGAGTCCTCGGCGGGCGAGAACAGCGTCACCATCGGGCCGAAGTCGATCGATGACACGTGGTAGAGCCCGTCGATGCTCGACCCAAGTTGGTCATGGATCGCATTCGCCCAGTTCCGTGTGTATCGCTTCGGCCCCATCTGGATCGAAGAGGTCGTGCCGTTGATCACGGGCCAGTTGCTGGTGAGGTCCAGCAACTGAAGCTCACGCGTCGGCCGCCAAGCCGCGAGGGTGTTTCCACGAACGCGCCGATTGATTAATCGGCTCTTCTGAAAAACCTCGCCGAGAGCTGTCGTAGATCCAGCAGCTGCGTACATCACGCCATAATCGGCATGATGCTGCTGGGGCTCGGGATGCGGGTCAAAGCGCATGGTTCTGATCGGCCCGAAGTGCCGCAGCTCATCCCACGCCTGTGGGTGAGCACCTCTTGTAGCGAAGACCCTCCAGAGGATCCCATCGAATGATCTCAGGTGCTCGCTAGCGTCGAGTGTGAGCGGCGCCGGGGGTGTTGCGGGGACTTTCGCGTTCGACGGGCTCACGTGATGTCGGCGTCTTCGAGGATGTCCACTACGGGTGCAGGATCCTTCGCGGCAGCCAGCCACTCGATCGGCGTCATCCATTCCTGGGGGTCGACAGACTCATCGCTCGACCGCAAGTCGTCTTGAGGTGTTGTCATGAAGCCTTCGACGTCGGCCGGATCCCAGTCGGACGGGATCGCTCGGACGAGTAGGGGGAGGTGGGGGATCGTCGAGACCTTTTCGCCGGGAATGAACTGCCATCGAGGGTAGAGGCGGATCCTTCCCGCCCGGAAGCCGTACAGGGTGTTCTTGCTCTGGCGGTGACGCACACTGGAGGCATCGATGCCGAGGAGCGCTGCGACTTCGGATGCGGTGTAGGTGTTGGTCAGGGCGCGCACGTGAGTCTCGCGTTCGAGCTTGGCGAGCCCGCCGCTGGTGACGAATGCGGCTGCCTCGGCGAACTCCTCCGGAGTGAAATCGCCGGACTCGATCAGGAAGTTGGCTTCCTGCTCTGTGAGGCCCAGCTCGGTCGATTGACGGTCGGTCATGGCATCGGCGAGCTCGTCGATGAGTGCGTTGAACACGGATACGTCGACGTTTGACGTCTTCGCCACCTGTGCAAGGCGCTCGACACCGGCTTGCACGTCGGTCTTTTCTGGGGCCTTGGTCGCCACGACGAGCTTCGGTTTCCCGTCGAGGAATCGACCTGTCGCGGTGCCGCGGCCCACAGTCGTCTCGCGAGCGGCGACGTGAGCGGAGGCGGCGCGGGCGCGACTTTTCTTCACAGCCATCTTGCCTCCTCGTGTCGGCATCTGGTTAGTGCGTACACGCATTATCTTACGCGAGCTTTTGCGTGTATGCATCCCCGCGTGGTGCCGAAGGTGAGAGCGGTCAAGCGCTCCCTGGGCCGGGAGCAGCGGCGTTGTGGGAGGCATGTCGTGCGCGCGTTCAAGGCGGCTCCCAACTCTTGGCCACCTTCCTGCCCGGCGCGACGTATTCATCGCGTAGCAATCAACGAGGATGTCGTTGGCCTACGCTTGAATGCTTGCGTGGGGAAGAGCAAGAAAACTCGGAGAAGCAAGCGGTCTCGATCTCAACGGCCGGCGGTGAGCGCCGCGCGACGGGAGCCAGACGCACTCGAACTGGCCTTGTCAGCGTACGATCCGGATGAGCTCTGGACGTTGATTTTCGCCGCCGCCACGTCCCCGGGCAACAGGCATCGGTCGGTGACATTGGGAAGCAGTTTCGCGGCTGCGCTACGAGCCTCCGCCGCTCCGGCGAGTTGAGTCCCGCATAGTGGTGTAGCGCACGGTGGTCTGGCACGTCGTTCACGACGTAAACGCGGTCACCGTGTGATCCTTCGAGAAAGCTCTCTACTTCTCACTCGAAAAGGAATCATCACGATGACCGCTCCTCATATTGTCGACCCTGCCGGCGTTCTTTCCGAAGCGCTCTCTGACGCGTCGCCGGATTTGATGCGCAACCTGTTGCAGACCATGATCAACGCACTGCTGTCCGCGGATGCCGATGCTGTTGTCGGCGCGGAATGGGGCACGTCGAGCCCCGAACGCATCGCACAGCGCAACGGTTACCGACACCGAGACCTGGACACCCGCGTCGGGACGATCGATGTCGCTGTCCCGAAGCTGCGCCAGGGCACCTACTTCCCCGAATGGCTCATGGAACGCCGCAAGAGGTCCGAGGCCGCGATGATCACCGTGATCGCGGACTGCTACCTCGCCGGAGTCTCCACCCGCCGGATGGACAAGCTCGTCAAGACACTCGGGATCCACTCCCTGTCGAAGTCGCAGGTCTCCAGGATGGCCGCGGACTTGGATGAGAACGTCGACCAGTTCCGCCACCGCCCCCTCGGCGATGCGGGCCCGTTCACGTTCGTCGCCGCCGACGCTCTCACGATGAAGGTCCGCGAAGGCGGCCGCGTCATCAACGCGGTCGTCCTCGTCGCGACGGGCGTGAACGCCGACGGGCGCCGTGAGGTTCTCGGCGTCCGCGTCGCAACGAGCGAGACAGGGGCGGCCTGGTCCAGCTTCTTCGCCGACCTCGTCGCCCGCGGACTCACTGGCGTCCGCCTCGTCACTAGTGACGCCCACGCAGGGCTGGTCGAAGCGATCGCTGCGAACCTGCCAGGCGCGTCCTGGCAACGCTGCCGCACCCACTACGCCGCGAACCTGATGTCCGTCTGCCCGAAGAGCATGTGGCCGGCGGTGAAAGCGATGCTGCACTCCGTTTACGACCAACCCGACGCGGCCAGCGTGAACGCGCAGTTCGACCGGCTCCTGGACTACGTCGAAGACAAACTCCCCGCCGCACACGCCCACCTCGACGCCGCCAGAGCCGACATCCTCGCGTTCCCCGAGTTCCCGGACGGGCTCTGGGCACAGATCTGGTCCAACAACCCGAACGAGCGGTTGAACCGGGAGATTCGTCGCCGCACCGACAGCGTCGGCATCTTCCCCAACCGCGACGCGATCATCCGCCTCGTCGGCGCAGTCCTCGCCGAGCAAACCGACGAATGGGCCGAAGGACGCCGCTACCTCGGCCTCGATATCCTCGCCAAAAGCCGCCTCACCCTCGTCCCCGACAGCGGAGCGGAGGAGGTCACCGACACCGTTCTCGAGCTCAGCGCCTAACCCTCACACCGAAGGACAGCGCTACACCACTACCCGGGACTTGACCCTCCGGCGCCGGACGGGTACCAACCGCTGCCATCGATCCAAGCACTATCCGATCTAGCGGCTACCACCTATGGGATCGGCCTGGAGCGTGAAGATTTCATCGCCACAGACCCCACCCGACCAGCCTTCCTCGCCGTCGGCTCGGAGCCGCTGCGCGCGGTGCCTGGCCTCACCGAACGGCCGGTCGCCGACCTCACGCGTGCGCTCAGAATGGCGGAAGCGGTAGACGGTCGCCTCCACCGGCGATTTCGATTCGGTATCGCGAACGTGGTGAACGTGGCGATGAGGTACGGCGATTTCTGCGTGCGCCACCTTGCGGACGCATGGGTGCCAGCCCCGGACCTGGAGCTCAACGATGAGGTCTCATTGCCGGACGTTGAGGTCGAAGCGACGCGGGCCTTCCTCAACCTGGACCCCCTCGACCACATCGAACTCGGTGAGGCTGACAAGAGGGCGTTGGAATGGATGACGAACTCCGCAGGTAGGGCCGCGTTCGACGTGGAGAGTCTCTCCAGTCCGTTCGAAAGGTTCCTTCGCTTTGCTGACTCGGCGGGTGGACACCGATGGGTGCCGCCACTCTTCATTCCGGAGATTATGGCTCATGCCGCCCGAGAGCTGGTGTCTGCGCTCGACCGAGACGGCCAAGCACGAAAGGCCCTCCGGAGCTCTTGCCTGAACCAGATCCGTCAGGCCCTGTGGCGTTTTTCCCACCGTTTGATCGAACCCCCGCCCTCCAGCGAAGGCGCCGCCAGCCCGCTTCGAGGGATTGACGTTCAGTGGTTGGTACCGGTGAATCCGTCTACTTTCATCGCCGTCTCGGTCATCTACGTCCCCGACCTGGGGGCCGCGCCGCCGCCATACATCGGCTCAGTGGAGCTGGCGAAACAGGTGAGGTCGCAATCAGGCCCTGTGCCGGTGCGGATGGCGGGCGGGCGACGAGGAACCATCAAGTCGGGCGCGGAGGTCATCCCGTTGACGGTGTTCGCTGCGCCCGGTCACATCGCTGTGCCGCAGGCGGTCGGCGAGGCAAGACTCGCGCTCGAAGACCTGACCTGGATCGCGGAAACGGCCACGTCCGACGATGATCTCTACGCATTCGCGCGGGATCTGAGCGCTCCCGATTTCCCTGAGAGTTTCGGGTGGGAGGCGATCAACTACTGGGAGCCATGGAAAGCCAATGGCAAGTCGTTTTTCAAGGGTGGCGTGGTACCCAATGGCGTCTACTTTGAAGCGCACGCGGGCGAGGCCGAGTGGGATCGAGCGGTAGAGCTATCGGATCTCGAAGTGGCGCTCCTCAGGGTTGGGCTTCCCCCGATTCGAGACCTCCGAGCGGCAGAAGTCGCCCCGGGGCCCGTCGCAAACGTCGCGATGATCGCAGGTGACCCCAGGTACGACGCCATCCGCGGTGTCAACATCGCGCCGGGTGTTGACGGGTGGTCCCTCGCTCTCACCGAACCTCCCGTTGCCGTGGCGCGGGCGGGCCTGGAGGAAGCATCTGCCGACCACCGACGGTTCGTCTTCGACTTATGCGGCGGGCTAATCTACGGCTTCGCTGCGCTTGGTGGCCGATGGCGTTTCGCGCACCAGGGGATCGATGTGCCCGGATATGTCCTCTACCTCCACGCGTCGGAAACGGTCTCGGGTGAACCGTCCGGTGTGGTCACGCCGTATCTCGACCCGCACGTGCGTGCCATCGACGAACCGGTCAACTTCTTGTGGCGCATCGATGTCGAGGGCTTCGCCGACTCAGCGAATGGAGATCCGCAGGCGGCGAATCTCCTAACAGCGGACGCAGTGTTCGATCTGCTCCGCGCGGGAGGCATGGATGTCGACACCGCAGCGGCGCTCCGCGACCAGTGGCGCACAGCGAAACCCTTTCTCGTCTTGGAGATGAAGCAGGCCCGGACCACTCTCAATCACCTGCCTGATCCGTGGCGTCTACGACCCTCTGACGAAAGCCGTATGGTTGCGGCGTTGGGGCGACGACTCCACGATGCCGGCGTTCAACCTGGCGAGTACCGAGCGGATGATGCGAATCGACTTATCCGCGAACATCTTGCGCCCCTTGCTCTCGAAACCCTGACTGAAGGAATCAAGAGCCACGATGGGAGCGAGGTGGTGCTGACGGGTATGGAGCAACTGGCGAGGGTGATGGACAGCGCCATTCATCAGCAAGACGATCTATCCCGAGTCGCAGCGAATCTCTCGACCGAATGGGATCCGCTCACCCGCACGGCCGAACTCTCGGCGGAGACACTTCAGCTTCGTCAATGTAACGAGATCGTGGTGGAAGCCGCCCTGCGCATCCTGGACAAGCCGGCGGCGACGAAGCCGATCACTCCTCAGGCATGGAGCGGTCTCCTTGCCGCCGCAGATGCGTACCTCACCGCGACCACATTGAGCGAGCGGATGTATCACCAAGTCGCGCCCGCAGTCATCACCCTCAGCCCGATGTACGAGCTGACCGTGGACGACGATCCGCATCCCGACGCGTCGGCGTGGGGCCTACGAAACGACGAACTAACCCGTGCAGCTGCGGGCATTCGGCTGCACGGCACGCAAGACGACGACTCGCTGCAACAGGCGAACGAAGAAGACGACGTCGAAGATGCGTTCCAGCAGGCATGGGGAGCGACGTCGCAGGACATGTTCTCCACCCTCGCCGCGCTCGCGAAGTGGGAGACGTTTGAGCCAGGCAGGACGACTGCCCACGTCACCGTGGCCGAGGCCACCGTGTGGGTCTGTGATGCGCTGGGCCCGGGCGCGGATGAGTCGCAAAGAACGCGTGTCGAAGCTGCAATCGAGATGCTCACGAGCACGGCCGTCCAGATGCAAGCCGTGGAGTGGAAGCCCTGGCAAACGCGCACTCGGCGTCATCGGCTCCTCGTGCAACCGCTGGCGCAAGACTCGGATGGACGACTCATTGTCAGCCCGCAGTACTTATTGACATCCTTTCAGGTCTACTACCGCCACCTCCTTCAAGGAGTTCTTCCCTGGGCAGGAGATGTTCCTCAGCCTGTCAGCAACGCGCTTGCGAACCGCCGTGCGCGCCGCAACATTCGGTTCGAACGACTCCTTCAAGACCGGCTAGAGCGCTGACAAACTCAAGCTCGTCACCGAGGCCAGGGCCAAGGGCCGGACCGCGGCAGATGCCGCGAAACTCGTCGGCTGGAGCCGAGCCACCCTCTACCGCCACCAGCAGGCCTTCGCGGCCCGCGAGAGCACCACCGTGTAAGTGACTCATGGACGCGGCCGAACGGTGGCGTGTTCTTCGGCTTCATGTCGAAGACCAGATCCCGCTCGCCGTCCTCGCCCGGGAGACCGGGATCTCCGCCCGCACCCTCCAACGCTGGCACCAGCTCTACCGCGCAGGCGGCATCGCAGCCCTCGAACCTCATGACCGCAACGACAAGGGGGGCCGCCGAACATCAGCGGAGACTGTCGCGTTCATCGAACGATTGGCGCTGACCCGGCCACGCCCAAGCATCGCCACCTTGCACCGGCTCGCCTCCGCGGAGGCGGAAGCTCACGAACTGCCGGTGCCGAGTTACGCGACCGTCCGCCAGATCGTCCAGGCACTCGATCCGGCCCTTGTCACGCTGGCACTTGAGGGACCGGTCTCGTACCGGGACAAGCACGAGCTCGTCTTTCGGCGCCGGGCGGAACACCCCAACCAGACGTGGCAGTCCGACCACACCGAGCTCGACATCCTCATCGTCGGCGCGGACGGGAAACCCGACCGGCCCTGGCTCACCACGGTCATGGACGACTACTCCCGCGCCATCTGCGGATACATGGTCTTCACCGGCGCACCCTCAGCCATCAACACCGCCCTCGCTCTCCGACAGGCGATCTGGCGGAAGACCGACCCGGCGTGGGCAATGTGCGGCATCCCCGAAATCCTCCACGTCGACCACGGCTCCGACTTCATCAGCCATCACCTCGAGCAGACCGCACTCGCCCTGCACATCAGGATCGTCCACTCCGCCGTCGGGCGACCCCAAGGCCGCGGGAAGATCGAACGGTTCTTCGGAACCATCAACACCGAACTCCTAGCCACGCTCCCCGGCCACCTCGGACCCGGCAGCCGAACACCAATGCCTATGCTCGACCTCGCAGGCCTCGACCGTGCCATCGGCGACTTCATCGGCACCTACAACGACCGGCCCCACAGCGAGCTGGGGATCTCACCCCGGGATGCGTGGGTCGCGGACGGCTGGCTTCCGCGGATGCCCGAGAGCCTTCAAGAGCTCGACGGGCTGCTCCTTACTGTTCCGAAGAACCGGGTCGTGCAACGCGACGGCATCCACTTCCAAGGCCAGCGCTACCTCGCCCCAACCCTGGCGCCGTTCGTCGGTCACACCATCACGATCCGGTACGACCCCCGGGACATCTCCGAGATCCGCGTCTACGACCGCGACACGTTCATCTGCACCGCCATCGACGAGGCCCACCCCAACCTCCGCCTCAGCCTCCGCGACATCGAAACCGCCCGCCGCGCCCGCCGCAAGCAGCTGCGTCGTGCAATCCACGATCGCATTCCGACCGTTGCCACCCGCCAGGAACCTCGCACCCCCGAACCGATCAAGCGGCGGCCACGGCTTCGCACCTACGAAGAGGACGAGTGATGAACCAGGCATTCATCGTCACCAAAGAACACCGACGCTTCACCGAGTTCGCCAACGCCGTCCGAAAGGAGAAAACCATCGGGATCTGCCACGGCGCCGCCGGCGTCGGGAAAACCAACTCCGCCCGCCGCTACGCGAACTGGGACGCCCTCGAGCCCTACATCAACGCGTGGGGACCGAGAGGCGATCACGACGCAAAGCACTATGCCCTGGCGAACCGATCCCGCACCGTCTTCTACACACCCGAAGTCCTCTGCCGGCCCAAGGACCTCATGCACGACATCGACCACTGGCAGATCAAAGTCGGACTCTGCGCCGACGAGCACCTCCGCTCCCTCATGCCCGACGGTGAAGTGGTCAGGCAGAACGACGTCACCCGCCTGGTCGAGCTCCTCATCATCGACGAAGCCGAACGGCTCACCCCGACCGCCTTGGAGCTTCTCCGCGACCGTCACGACCGCGCGCATCTCGCGATGATCCTGATCGGCATGCCCGGTATCGACGAACGCTTCCGTCACTACCCCCAGCTCTACAGCCGCCTCGGCTTCTCACACCACTACCGCGCCCTTGGCCGGGAAGAGCTCCTCTTCGTTGTCGAACGCCACTGGAAGCGACTCGGCAGGACTCTCGACCCTGACGACTTCACCGACGCTCAAGCCATCGCCGCCATCGAACGCATCACCCGCGGCAACTTCCGCCTGCTCGAACGGCTCTTCCCCCAGATCAATCGCGTGCTGAAGATCAACCAGCTCGACACCATTACCGACGATGTCATTGAAGCCGCCGCGAGCATTCTCGTCATCGGCAACTAGCGACACGAAGCGATCACAGAACACCGCCAAAGAGCGGCAAACTCCACATCCTTATGAGGCGCCGCAAACGATCGCCGGAATCCCCTTTCGGCAGGGATTTTCGGCGCACCACGTCAAGAGACGTTTTGTCTGTGATCGCTCAGACAGAACTAGCTGACAGCTGGAGGGGTCGGGTGGTGTTCAGGTCGCGTCTGCGCTGCTGGGCTGATGTTCCACCGCTGGCGCGCGTCCTTCTTGGTACACGGAGGGTTCCGGTTCGGGGTGGCGCCGGCCCTGGACGATGAACAGGACGATGCCGAGGGCGACGACGACGAAGGATGCCCAGACGTTCGCGGGGATGCCGAACAGGGCGTCGCTGGTGGGGTCGATTCTGATGGCCTCGAGCCAGCTGCGTCCGAGGCCGTACCAGATGAGGTAGAGGGCGAAGGTGCGTCCCCACCGGAACCGGTATCTGCGCTCGAGGAGGAGGATGATCGCGACGCCGATCAAGTTCCAGATGATCTCGTACAGGAACAGCGGGTGGAACAGCGTTCCGGCCGGGAGGCCGTCCGGGAACATGGTGTCCGTCGGCAGGATCTCGAGCCCCCACGGCAGCGTGGTGGGCAGCCCGAAGAGTTCGTGGTTGAAGTAGTTGCCGATCCGACCCATGGACTGCGCGATGAGCATCGCGGGCGCGAGAGCGTCGGCGAAGGACCAAAGCCGGATGCCGGTTCGTCGGCAGCCGATGTACGCACCGACAGCGCCGCCCAGGAGGGACCCGTAGAGGGCGTTGCCGCCGTCCCAGATGGCGAAGATGTTCCCGAGGTTCGCGCCGGGATAGAAGTAGTCCCCGACGTGGGTGAACACGTGATAGAACCGGGCTCCGATGATGCCGATCGGGACAGCCCAGATGACGATGTCGACAACCACGCCGTCCTCCGCGCCTCGTGCCGACAGGCGTCGTTGGGTGATGATCACGGCGGCGATGATCCCGGCGATGATGCACAGCGCGTAGGTGTGGATTGTGAGCGGCCCGAGGGTGAACTGTGCCCACGACGGTGGGGGGCTGGGAAGACTCGTCAAAAGCACGAAGCACCGCTCCTCATCTGGCATCGCTGTGAATGCCTCAACACATCATTGTTCAGCGCCGGTCCCCTGTGAACAGCGCCCTGGGAAGATTAACGGTGTTCGACACGGGAATCGTCGAACTCCTCCCAGGTCACCAGGCGAGGGCCCCGAGGAGCGGGCCTGACCGGTTTAGGCCAGGGAGAGGAAGAGCTTCTCCAACTCGGCGGGGGAGGTGACGTCGTCGGCGTCCGGATCGGTGAGGCATTCCCGCAGCGCGGTCGAGATCACGAGGAATCCGGCCCGGTCGAGGGCCTTCGAGACGGCGGAGAGCTGCTGCACGACGTCGCGGCAGTGCGCGTCGTCCTCGACGGCCGTAATGACCGCCGCCAGCTGGCCCTGAGCTCGCTTGAGGCGGTTGACGACTTTGCGCTTGGCCTTGGGGTCGTGGACGAGCGGGTCGCCGGGGACGAGGGTGTCGGTCATGGGTGGTCCTTCCGTCGAGTTGACAACCACTATACCCCCCGGGGTATCGTATTCACATGAACTGATACTCCCCGGGGTATCGCCGAGCAAGGAGATCAGCGTATGTGCAGAGCAACGAAGTGCCACACCTGTGGAAAGACGACCTGGACCGGGTGCGGTCAGCACGTCGCATCCGTGCGGAAATCCGTGCCCGCATCCGACTGGTGCAATGGCAGCCATACCCGTGCCGAAGTCCAGGCCGCCCAGTCTCAGCGGGGTGGCTTCTTCGCCCGCCTGTTCGGACGGTGATCGGCGATGGCGACCGTTGAACTGACCACCGGGAACTTCGAACAGCTCACCCACGCCGAGGGCATCGCGCTGATCGACTTCTGGGCTGAGTGGTGTGGACCCTGCCGGGCCTTCGCCCCGGTATTCGATGCCGCATCCGACAGGCACCCCGACATCATCTTCGGGAAGGTCGACACCGAGGCCGAGACCGCTCTGGCCTCCGCCCACCGCATCACCTCGATTCCGACCCTGATGGTCTTCCGCGACGGCGTCCTGGTCTACCGGCAGCCGGGAGCTCTTGCCGAGCCGCAGCTCGAGCTGCTCATCGAGAAGGCCCGCGGACTGGACATGGACGATGTCCGCCGCCAGCTCGCCAACACCGCTACCCCCTGAAAGGACCTGGCACCATGTGCGCACGAATCACCTGCTCCTCCTGCGGCAAGCCCACCTGGGACGGCTGCGGCCAGCACATCGAACAAGCCCTCGCGGGCGTCCCCGAATCCCAGCGCTGCACTTGCACGCACTGACCCAGAAGAAAGCGACGGAGACCCTTATGCTCCTCGAACGCCTCTACGACGACGATCTCGCCCACGCCAGCTACATCATCGGCTGCCAGCGCACCGGTGAAGCGATCGTCGTCGACCCGCGCCGCGACATCCAGGTCTACCTCGACCTCGCCGCGAAGAACAGCATGACCATCACCGCGGTCACCGAGACCCACATCCACGCCGACTACCTCTCCGGCACCCGCGAGCTCGCAGCCCGTACCGGGGCGACGATGTGCGTCTCCGGCGAGGGCGGCCCGGACTGGCAGTACGGTGTCGGGTTCCAAGACGGCACCCGGATGATGCACGGTCACCGCATCACGGTCGGCAACATCACGGTCGAGGCGGTCCACACTCCCGGGCACACCCCCGAGCACCTGTCCTTCCTCGTCATCGACGGCGCCACGACCTCCGAGCCGGGCTATGTCCTCACCGGTGACTTCGTGTTCGTCGGGGACGTCGGACGCCCGGACCTGCTGGACGAGGCCGCAGGCGGCATCGACACCCGCTTCGACGGCGCACGGGATCTTTTCGCGAGCCTCCGCGACTACTTCCTCACCCTGCCCGACTACGTGCAGGTACTCCCCGCGCACGGGTCGGGGTCCGCCTGCGGCAAGGCGCTCGGCGCCGTCCCGAGCTCGACAGTCGGATACGAGCGGCGCTTCGCCTGGTGGGCTCCCTACCTCGAGGCCGGCGATGAGCAGGGATTCATCGACACGCTGCTGAACGATCAGCCCGACGCACACGCCTACTTCGCACGAATGAAGCGGCAGAACCGCGTCGGACCGGCCGTGCTGGGCGAACTTTCTCCGCTCCTCGAGCGCAGCGTCTTCGATCTTGACGCCGACATCGACGCCGACCGGGTCATCATGGTCGACACCCGCCACCACTCCCTCGTGCACGAGGGCACTGTTCAGGGCGCGCTGAACGTGCCCGGAGTCGCGAGAGCAGCCAGCTACGGTGCCTGGGTCTACGACCCCGACACCGAGACGCGGCCGCTCGTCCTCCTCATCGACTCGGGGGACGCCGCGGCCCGGTTCCGAGATCATCTGCTGCGGGTCGGCATCGATCAGGTCGACGGGTTCATCACCACCCTCGATGGCCTCCCCACGGTGCAGCCCAAGACGATCGCCCCCACCGACCTGGACCAGGTCGACGCGGCGCTCCTCCTCGACGTGCGAAACCGTACCGAGTACAACGCCGGGCACATCCCCGGCGCCGCGCAGCTCTCCGGTGGTCGGGCCCTCTGGCACACCGACGAACTGCCCGCCGGCAAGATCCTCACCTACTGCCAGAGCGGCGTCCGCAATAGCGTTGTCGCCAGCGCCCTGCGCCGGGCCGGGCACGACGTCATCGAGATCGAAGGCAGCTACAACGCCTGGCTCGCCGCGACGCCGTCTCGGCCGACGGCCGCCTGAGCGGCCGAGGAGCTCGAGTGGACACCTCCATCATCCTCGCGATGACTCTCGCGGCCCTTGTCGGTGTCGCACTCGGGCTCCTCGGCGGCGGGGGCTCCATCCTCACCTTCCCCATCTTCTCCCTCGTCCTGGGCATCGGAACGAGGGAGACGATCGTCTCCTCTCTCTTCGTCGTCGCCATCACCAGCGCCGTCTCCGCCGCCTTCCGTGTGCGCCGACACGAGGTGCGCTGGAAAGTCGCCGGCGTCTTCGCGGCGACCGGCTTGATCGGGGGAATCGGTGGCGGGATGGCTGGTCAGCTGCTACCAGAAACCGTGCTCACCGTTCTGTTCGCGGCGATCATGATCGTCACAGCGATCGCCATGATGCGGCCGCGACGAGAACGCGCGGGGCGCCCTCCGACGCGGCCGGTCGTCCGTGGGATCCGAACGACAGGTACGGGACTCGGCGTGGGAGTCCTCACAGGGGCACTGGGAGCAGGCGGTGGGTTCCTCATCGTCCCCGCCCTCACCTTCCTCGGCCAGCCCATCGCCGCTGCAGTGGGGACATCGCTACTAGTCATCGCCGTGAACTCGTCCGCCGGCTTCCTCACCCAGATCACGACCGTGGCCATCCACTGGCCCATCGTCCTCACCTTCACCGCGCTCGCCGTCGCCGGATCCTTCATCGGTCTGGCACTGTCGCATCGCCTCCCGGCTGCCGGCATCCGCACCGGGTTCGGGGTTCTGGTGCTGGCCGTGGGGCTGACCATGCTCGCCACCCTCATCATTCAGACGCTCTCCGCCTGACCACCACCAGAAAGAAGCCGATGCCTCACGCGACCGACACCGCGCCCCGCGCCGGGGAACACGTCGACGGATACGAGGTGCCCGTCCTCGACGAGCACGCCGTCCGCATCGCCGCCGGCATCCTCCTCGCCATAGGCATCACCGCTCTTACCATCACGCTCGCCTCCGACAGCATCAGGCCGCTGCAGATGTTCGGCATGTTCTTCCTCCTCGACATGACGACGCGCGTACTCATCAGCGACCGGCTGTCCCTCACTCTCGCCCTCGGCCGTGCTCTGACACGCCGCCGCCGTCGGCACTGGGTAGGCGCGCCGCAGAAGGTCTTCGCCTGGTGGCTCGCCCTCGGTCTCGCTGCTATCTCGTGCGTGACGATGCGCGCTGGAATGGTCCCGCTACCCGTGACTCTCGGGCTCTGCGGACCCTGCTTCACAGTCCTGCTCCTAGAAGCCACCCTCGGGTGGTGCGCGGGATGTGCCCTGCACCAACGCTTCAGTAGGCAGCCCACCCGCCACTGCGCCAACGGCGCCTGCGACCGCTGACACCCTCGCTCCCTCACAACGAAAGGACGCACATGCGCCGCCTCACCCTCACCACCCTCGCCGTCATCACCGCACTCACGCTCACCTCCTGCGCCAGCACACCCACACCACAGGCCGACCTCGACCCCGACGCGGTCATCATCGACGTGCGCACCCCCGCCGAGCACGCGACCGGCCACCTCGACGGCGCCCTCCTGCTCGACGTCACGGGCGGCGACCTCCAAGCTGCGCTGCCGGACCTCGACCCCGAAGCCACCTACCTCGTCTACTGCCGTTCAGGTAACCGGGCAGGAGTCGCCATCGACCTGATGAAGCAGGCCGGCTTCACCGACCTCCTCAACCTCGGCTCCCTGGAAGACGCCGCCGCCACGACAGGCCTCCCCGTCGTGCAGCCCTGAGACGTACGTGCTCGCCCCCACGAGCACGTACCTGCGTGCACAGCACGCCACCGCATCGCTCGAGCACTGCCTCGCGATGCACAGGCGGGGCGGGGTCCCCAGATACCCGCCCCGACTGTTCAAGCCTGCTCGCCTTAGCCCACCGAAAACGATCGTTTGCGGCCGGGGATCCTCGGTGCTGGTGGGAAGCGCGACACGCCGTGCCTCGCTCCGCCGTAACCCCCTGCCGAAACCGTAGGGCACCGAAACAGGTGATGTGTGGGTTTCGGCGCAGGCTCTGTCAGCAAGAAAGCACCCGTAATCGAGGTCTAGAGGTTCACTCGTCAAACCGTCGTCGCTCATGGGCCAGTCTGAAGATCTGACTCGTCTGCGTGACCTCAGCTGGCTGCATTGCCATCCCGAGGGCGGAGCGTCAGGTTCGTCACGCGTTGTGGCTTGCCCGCAGGATCAGCGCCGCACACCGCTGTCAATCTCCCGACACTTGCTTTAGCCCGGACTACGTCCGATCGAGCGGCGGGTAATCCGATGTAAAGCGGTTAGTCCGATCTAAAGACGTAACTCACAAGAACCTCTTGACACGGCATCCGCTTTGTCGTAACGTACAACCAAATGGTTGCACAACGAGAACTGAGCGAAGCGGAGACCGACCGTGTGTTCCACGCACTGGCGACGGCGACGAGGCGCGACATCCTGCGCCGCACGATCAATGAAGAGCAGTCGGTGTCGACCCTTGCGGGCGACTACGACATGTCTTTCGCCGCGGTGCAGAAGCACGTCGCGGTCCTCGAGGCCGCCGGCCTCATCATCAAACGCGCCGAGGGACGCGAGCGGCTCGTCCGCGCGAATCCTGAGATGATCGCGCGCGCTCGGGCGCTGCTGGCCCGATACGAAGAGCTGTGGCGGGCCCGCGTCTCCCGCCTCGACGACCTCCTGTCATCCGACGCACCGCGTCGAGAATCACCGAACAATCCACCGAAGAATTCACCGAAGAGAGGGAACTGAAATGCCTGTCACCGACATCAGCACGGATGCTGAGAACCGCACGATGACCGTCACCGCCGACTTCGCCGCTCCGATCGAGCGCCTCTGGCACGCGTTCACCGACCCTGCGCAGCTCGAGCGGTTCTGGGGCCCTCCCGGATGGCCGGCAACCTTCACCGAGTTCGACTTCACGGTCGGCGGCAAGGCGCTCTATTACATGACCAGCCCGCAGGGCGAGCGCTCGGGCGGCTCGTGGGAGTTCCTGAACATCCTCGAACCGCACGGCTTCGATGTCATCGACTCGTTCGCGGACGCCGACGGCAACCCGATCGAGGGCATGCCGGCGATGCGGATGACGTTCGGCTTCGAGTCGACGGACGCCGGCAGCCGCATGATCAACACCAGCCACTTCGATTCGGCCGAGGCTCTCGAGCAGGTCGTCGCGATGGGTGCCGTCGAAGGAACGCGCATGGCGATGGCACAGTTGGATGCCGTGCTGCAGGACCTCCGCGAGTACGCGCAGGGCAAGGGCACGCAGGTCGAGCTGCTCGACGACACGCACGTGCGAATCACCCGCCTCGTGAACGGTCCGCGCGAGCTGGTCTGGCGCGCGCACCACGATGCCGAACTTGTGAAGAAGTGGATGCTGGGACCGGACGGCTGGGAGATGACGGAGTCCGTCGTCGGCACAGAGGTCGGCCAGTCGTACCGCAACTCCTGGGCTCCGGTCGGGGACACCGAGGGAGAGCCGTTCGGCTTCGAGGGCGAGGTGCTGCTCATCGACGCTCCGCGCCGTGCCGTCACCACCGAGCGGATGCAGGGAATGCCGACCCAGACGCTCAACGACCTCAACCTCTATGAAGAGGACGGCGCCACCCTCGTCACGGTGCTCATCGAGTACCCCGACAAGGAGACGCGCGACATGATCCTCGCCACCGGCATGGCCGACGGCATGGAGGAGTCGTTCGCACGGCTCGAGCGCGAGGTGCTGGAGCCCACGCGTTCATAACTCCTCAGAAGTAGACCTGAACGGCCCGGATCCGATGCGTTCCGGGCCCTGCGGCTGTGGTCTCGAGGAGTTGTGCGCGGGTGGTCGCCGCACAACTCAGGACAAACTGCAGTTGAGGCCCATCCCGGCGCCGCGAAACCGCGGATCCGGCGAAAAGCTCCGGAGTTGTGCGGGCGGGCCGACCTCAGCGCCCCATCGCCCGCTGCGCGGCGAGGCGGATCGGCGCGTTCGCGCCGCCGTAGCCGTCGTACCCGCCGCGCCGCTCGACCACTTCGAAGAATACGTCGCCGATCGTGCGCGTGTAGAAGTGGATGAACTCGCCCTCCGCGTCGCGGTCGTAGAGCAGGTCGAGCTCGCGCAGCGACGCCAGCAGATCTTCGGGCAGGCCGAACCGCGCCGACAGATCGTCGTAGTAGTTCGCGGGGATGCGCAGGTGATCGATGCCGCGCTGCTTCGCCCGCCGCGCGACGGCGAACACGTCATCCGTCCGCACGGCGATGTGCCGAGCCGGGGGCGCCGCCGTCGGAGGTGCGAGGTTGATCGGCACGCGCACGATGCCGTCAGGGGTGCGCATCACCTGACTGCGGATCAGCCCCTGAGGGCCAGGCACATCCGCGGGTGGCTCCGCATGCAGCGACAGCGCGCTCGACATGAACAGCACGGCCTCGTCGAAGTCCTGCCACGCGTACGCGAGGTTGATGTGATCGACCTCGCCGACCAGACCGTCATCGGCGTCGGTGCCACCCTCGAACTCCTGCAGCCAGGATTCCTCGGCGGGCAGCGAGCTCCAGAAGACCTGCGTCCCGTCCGGCGCCGGGACGCCACGGAGGTTCTGCTCGCCTTCATACGTGCGACGGAATATGCTCTGCGAACCCAGTGCGATCGCGCGGTCGACGGCGGCCGCGGCATCCGGAACCTGCAGGCCGATCCCCGAAAGCCGTGGCTCGTCATGGCGCACCTGCTCGTTAAGGATCACGCGCGCGGAGCCCGCGCTCCACAGCCGCACCGGCTTGCTGCGGTGGCGTCCCTCGAAGGCGAACCCCAACTGGGCGAGCAGCTCATCGACCTCGGCGAGGTCTGCGCCGGCGACCTCGACGAAGTCGAGCGCCGTCGCCGGCTGCGCAGACCCGAGCCGCCCGTCGTCCCAGCCGTTCGCCGTGGCCGTCCGGTCGGCCAGCCACACCAGTGACCGCTGGGCGTGCGCCGCCGTGCGCACCGTATCGGTCTGGCGGAACGTGTCGTTGAACACCTCCAGCGACCAGGGGCCGGTGTACCCGGCGCGCACCACATGTGTCATGAAGTCCACCAGATCGAACGATCCCTCACCGGGGAACAGCCGGTGATGACGGCTCCACGACAGCACGTCCATGTCGAGCGCCGGCGCGTCGGCCAGCTGCAGGAAGAAGATCTTCTCGGCCGGGATCTCCTCGATGCCAGCTGGGTCGTGGCCGCGCGAGAGGATGTGGAAGCTGTCGAGGCAGATGCCGAGGTTCGGCCGATCCGCGCGCTGCACGATCGACCACGTGCGACGGTAATCGTCCACGAAGCGCCCCCAGGCGAGTGCCTCGTAGGCGAGGCGGATGCCGTGCACCGCGGCCCTGTCCGCAAGCTCACCCAACTGCCGTGCGGCCACCTCGTCGTCGTCGATCGTCGCGGTGCCGACGTTGCTGCACACCAGCATCAGATCGGTGCCGAGCCGGTTCATGATCTCGAACTTCGCCTCTGCGCGGCGCAGAGTGTCCTCGAACACGTCTTCCGTGACGCCTTCGGCATCGCGGAAGGGCTGGAACATGTCGATCCGCAGTCCGAGCCGCTCGCACAGGGCGCGGATCTCCTCGGGGGATTCCGGCGCGGCGATGAGATCGGCGTCCATGATCTCGACGCCGTCGAACCCTGCTTCAGCGCAGGCGTGGAGTTTGTCGAGCAGTCCTCCGGACAGGCAGACGGAAGCGATTGAGGTGTGCATGGCAGTGAACGTACCAGTTTGTACATTAATTTCCCAGAGGTGTTGCCGAATCAATGTACCAACCAGTACATTCGTCTTCAGTACCCGATCCACCGAGCACAAAGGCGTCTCGTGACCCCACAAGAGCAACCTCCCGCCACCGGCATCCTGCGCCGGCTGGCCCGCATCATCACCGTGATCGAGGTCACCATCGGCGCGGTCGCCGTGATGATGATCCTCGTCCTGGTCTTCTACCAGGCGCTGCAGCGCTACCTGCCGTTCGAGAGCCTCGCGTGGACCGGCGAACTCGCCCGCTTCGCGCTGCTCTGGGCGACCTTCGCCGCGATGGGCATCCTCGTCACGAGCAACGGGCACATCGCCCTCGAGCTCGCCGACTCGATCCGCAACCCGATGATCGTGCGCATCATCCAGGTGTTCGCGCTGCTGGTGGTCGCCGCTGCAGGCATCGGCCTGTCGCTCGAAGCCTGGGCGCTCATCTCCACGCAGGGGATCGTGAAGTCTCCCGTGCTGCGTCTGCCGATGTCATGGGTCTACATCCCGGTGTTGATCGGCACCGTGAGCACGACGATCCGCGCTCTGCTGTCCGCCGCAGACGTCGCGCTGCACGGCCCGAGAGCCGCCGACATCGAAGAAGACCAGGTCGAGGTGGCAGGACTGTGACTCTGATACTCCTCGCTCTTGCGATCGCCCTCCTGCTGGCACTGCGTGTGCCGGTGCCGTTCGCCTTCCTCGGACCGTCGCTGGTGTACATGGCCATGGAGGGTCAGTCCCTCGGCATGGCCCTGCGCACGGTGACCAACGCCGCCAGCAGCTTCCCGCTGCTCGCCGTGCCGCTGTTCATCTTCCTCGGTGCGCTCGCCAACCACGCCGGGATCGCCGACCGGCTGTTCCGATTCGCCCAGGCCGGGCTCGCGAACATCCGCGGCAACCTCGGCTACGTGACCATCGGCACCAGCGTCGGTTTCGCCTGGATGAGCGGGTCGGCCGTCGCCGATGCCGCAGCACTCGGCAAGGTGCAGATCCCCGCCATGATCCGCGCCGGCTACGGCCGCCGCTTCGCCACCGGGATCTCCGCGACCTCCGCGCTCATCGCGCCCGTCATGCCGCCGAGCATTCCCGCCGTGATCTATGCCGGACTCGCCGCTGTCTCCACCGGAGCGCTGTTCGCAGCATCCGTCATCCCCGCCCTGCTCATGGCCCTCGGCCTGTGCATCGTGGTGTGGGTGCTCGTGAAGCGCATGCCCAACGTGAAGAAGGGGCGATTCGATCGCGCGGAACTGGTGGCGTCGACCAAGGGCGTATTGCTGCCGCTCATCGCACCGATCATCATCCTCGGCGGAATCCTCGGTGGATTCTTCACTCCCACCGAAGCCGCAGCGGTCGGAGTCGTCTACATCATCCTCGTCGGGCTGCTGCAGCGCTCGCTGAGCATGAAGAGCTTCATCAAGGCGCTCACCGAGACCGTGACGACGACAGCGTCGATCATGATCATCGTCGCCTCGGCATCGCTGCTGGGCTACATCCTCGCCAAGGAGCGTCTGCCGCAGATGCTCACCGAGCTGGTGTTCGCGATCAGCGATAGCCCGACCGTCTTCCTGATCCTCGTCGCCGTGCTCATGCTGATCCTCGGGACCGTGATCGACGCGACCGCGATCCTCGTGCTGACCGTGCCGATCATCCTTCCGATCGGGAACACGATCGGCGTCGACCCGATCGTGCTCGGCGTGCTCATGATCCTCTCGCTCATGATCGGCCTCCTCACGCCACCGGTGGGAACCGTGCTGTTTGTGACGGCGGCGGTGTCGAAGACCCGCATCGGAGAGGTGTTCCGCGGTTCGCTGCCGTTCATCATCCCGCTGCTCGTGATCTGCGTGCTCATTATCGCGTTCCCGAGCGCCGTGATGTGGCTGCCGGGGGTGCTGGGACTGTGACGCTCGCCACTGCGCTCGTACGCCGGCCGGCCGTGCTGATCGGCCTGATCGGCGAGGGTGTCACGCCATCGCTCACGCCGCCGATGCACGAATTCGAGGGTGCCAGGCACGGGATGCACTACGTGTACCGCACGATCGATCTCGCCCCGGAAGAAGGCACGACCGCTTCGCTGCGCACCCTGCTCGCCTCCGCACGTCGGCTGGGATTCAACGGCTTGAACATCACACATCCCGTCAAGCAGGCGATCATCCCGCTGCTCGACGGGCTCAGTGACAGCGCGCGTGCCGTGGGCGCGGTGAACACGGTCGTGTTCACGGATGCCGGTGCCATCGGCCACAACACCGACGTCACAGGCTTCGCGGCCGCTCTGAAAGACGCCTTCGGCGACGAGCGACTGCGACGGGTCGTGCTGTTCGGCACGGGAGGCGCGGGCTCTGCCGTCGCCACGGCGCTGGCGCAGCATCCGATCGCGGAGCTCGTGCTCATCGACCAGGTGCGAGAGCGCGCCGACCTGCTCGCCGGTCAGGTGCGCGAGCTGACCACCGCGGAAGTGCGCGCGGCCGACATCGACGAGCTGCCAGGCCTCATCGCCGACACCGACCTGATCGTCAACGCGACACCGGTGGGCATGGCCGCGCACCCCGGCACCCCGTTCGAGAGCGCGATGCTGCCCGACGGCATCCGCGTCGCCGACATCGTCTACCGACCGGCGGACACCGCATTGCTGCAGGCGGCTCGCGCCCGCGGCATCCGCACCATGTCGGGACTCGGCATGGCGATGCACCAGGCCGCCGACGCCTTCGAGATCTTCACGGGGCAGCGCGCCGACCGCAGAGCGATGCTCGACGATCTCGACGATCTTGTCGCCGCGGAGGCGACCACGACGCCCCACCCGACATCACCAGACGCAACACCCGAAACAGCACCAGAAAGAGGAGAGAATCGATGAACGCACGACGCACGCGGCGAACGATGTGGATCGCCCTTGCCGCCGCACCAGCGATGATGCTGGTCGCCTGCTCCGGCGCCGGAGGCGACGCCACCACCGGCGACAGCGGAGACGCCGGGGCGACGCAGAAGCTCACGCTCGCCCACAGCTACAACGAAGACCAGCCGCAGCACCGCTGCGGTGCGCAGGTGATCGCCGACGAGGTCGCCGCCGCCGATGTCGGACTGGAGATCGAGATCTTCCCGTCCAGTCAGCTCGGAGGCGACGCCGATCGCATCGCTTCCGTCGCCTCGGGCGACATCGACATCGACATCCAGGGCGCGTCCGCGCTCGGTGCCGTCTACGAGCCGATCAGCGTGCTCGATGCGGCCTATGCGTTCGACGACGCCGATCACCTCGCAGCCTTCATGGCCAGCGATGCCTCAGACACGGTCACCGAGGCGTTCGAAGAGGAGTCCGGCGTGCACACCCTCGGTGCCTGGTCGGCCGGGGCCCGCCAGTTCACCGCGAACACCGCCATCCGCACGCCGGAGGATCTCGAGGGACTGCGCATGCGCTTCCCCGGATCCCCGCAGTTCCTCATGAACGCCAAGGCCCTCGGCGCGACCGCGACCGAGGTCGCATACGAGGAGCTCTACCTCGCCCTGCAGCAGGGCACGGTCGACGGTCAGGAGAACCCGATCACCAACATCGTGGCCTCGAACCTCAAAGAGGTGCAGGACTACGTCAGCCTGAGCTCGCACCAACTGAACACCAACCTCGTCATCATGGGCCCGATCTGGAACGAGCTCAGTGACGAGCAGCAGGAGACCCTGACCGCCGCGACGGAGGAGGCCGTCACCGAGGTCACCGCGTGTGTCATCGAAGAAGAGGAAGCGGTGCTCGAGGAGTGGCGCAGCGGCGGCGAGTGGGAGGTCATCGAGGACGTCGACCGCGACGCCTTCAGCGAGAAGGCGGAGGAGTACCTCTCCAGCACGTTCACGGGCGACTCGCTCGCGGTGTACGAGGCCATCCGCTCGACCTCGAAGTGAGCTGACTGCATGGCGCGTTCGGTTCCGACGTTCTCGGGTCCGGTCGACGGCGACGAGCTCGGGATCACCCTGATCCACGAGCACGTCTTCGTCACCGACCCTGAGCTCGACGTCAATATGCCTCATCCGGAATGGGATGAGCAGGCGTGCATCGAACGCGCCGTGCAGACCCTCTCTTCGCTGCACGAGCGCGGTGTTCGTACCGTGGTCGACCTCACAGTGATCGGCCTCGGCCGGGACGTGCGACGGGTCGCCGAGGTGGCGGCCCGGGTGCCGGTGCAGATCGTCGCGGCGACCGGATGCTACGCGGCATCCGTGCTGCCGCCGTACTTCCGGCTCAACGGGCCGGGGCTCGTCGTCGACGGCCCCGACCCGCTCGTCGACCTCTTCATCGGAGACATCGAGCGCGGGATCGCCGGCACACAGGTGCGCGCGGGGATGATCAAGATCGCCTCGGACGGCTCGGGGCTGACCCCCGATGTCGAGCGCGTGTTCACGGCGGCCGCCACGGCGCACCTGCGCACGGATGTGCCGATCACGACGCATTCGGATGCCGCGGCCCGCGGCGGCATCGCCCAGCAGGACGAACTCGAGCGGCTGGGCGTGCCGCTCGATCGCGTCGTGATCGGGCACAGCGGTGACTCGCTCGACCTGTCGTATCTCCGCGGGCTCGCGGACCGAGGTTCCTACCTGGGCTTCGATCGTTTCGGCATGGACCACGTCGGCCGTGATGCCGATCGCATCCGGATGCTGCTCGCCCTGCTCGACGCCGGCTACGTGGATCGCCTCGTGCTGTCGCATGACGCTGCTGTGTTCAGCCGGGTCACGCCGCCCTCGTGGCGAGCCGCTCACGTGCCGAACTGGCACATGGGCCACCTGTTCGACAGCGTGCTGCCGCAGCTGCGCGCAGCCGGCCTGGACGATGCCACTGCGCATCAGCTGATGGTGGTGAATCCGCGGCGAGTGCTGGCGGGTGGGGCATGATGTGTGGGTGGACAGAGTGAGCGAACCGGTCGTGCGAAAGCGCGATGCAGAGCGGACCCGCGCCGAGTTGCTGGAAGTCGCCACCGGGGCCTTCGCCGAATCCGGCTACGCCGGTACGCGCGTCGACGAGATCGCCGAGCGCACCAAGACGACGAAGCGGATGATCTATTACTACTTCGGCGGCAAGGAGCAGCTCTACCTCGCGGTGCTCGAGAACGCCTACCGAGGCATCCGCGAGAAGGAGCAGTCGATCCACGCGGGCGACCTCGCACCGGTGGAGGCGCTTCGGCAGATCGCCGAGCTCACCTACGACCACCACCGCAACCACTCCGACTTCATCCGTCTGGTGTCGATCGAGAACATCCACCACGGCGAGTTCATCAAGCGACTCGATGGCCTGCGCACAGTGAATCAGCCGGCGGTCGCCGTGCTCGAGACCGTGCTCGAGAGAGGTCGGGCTGAGGGGAGCGTGCGGGCAGACGTCGACGCGCTCGACGTGCACCTGCTGATCAGCTCGTACTGCTTCTTCCAGGTCGCCAACCAGCACACCTTCGGGTACCTCTTCGATCGCGACCTGCTCGCAGAGGATCGACGCGGGCACTTTCGATCGATGATCGGCGACGTCGTGGTCGCGTGGCTGACGGCTGAGATCTGATCCGATCCCTGAGCCTGTCGAAGGGTCAGATCAGGCGCCGCAGGGCGTCTTCCAGCGAGATGCCCTGTGCCTCGGCTCGGGAGCGGAGGCGCGACAGCTCGGCGGATGACAGCGTGACGTGCAACTCGACCGGAGCGACATCGGCCGCGTCGTCGAGACCATCGAGCAGATCGGATGCCTCGGCCCACAACGGCAGCGTCATCGGGGTGCCGGGCCCTTCGACGGGCTCAGGGACCGACGGGTGTGCGGTCGGGGTGCCGGGCCCTTCGACGGGCTCAGGGACCGACGGGTGTGCGGTCGGGGTGCCGGGCCCTTCGACGGGCTCAGGGACCGACGGGTGTGCGGTCGGGGTGCCGGGCCCTTCGACGGGCTCAGGGACCGGCTGGTGTGCCCCTGCAGCCACGGCGGCGGACGCGGCGACGGCGGCTCCGGCATCCGTCGCCATCGTGAACCCGGGCCCGCGTCGCGGCTCCTGCTTCGCCTGATACGCCCTCGCCGCGCCGTTCGCGCGCTCGTCGGCGGCCTCGTTGAGGTCGTGGCCTGCGTGGCCCTTGACCCATTCGAACCTCACGTCGCGGCCGTGCATCGCGTCATCCAGCGACTCCATCAGCTCGCGGTTGAGCACAGGGGCGCCGTCGGCCTTGCGCCATCCGCGGCGCTTCCATCCCGGCATCCACTTGGTGATCGAGTCGATGACGTACTTGCTGTCGCACATGATCAGCAGCGGCTCGTCGGTGCCGGCCGTCGCCCGAAGCAGCTCGAGCACGGCCTGCAGCTCGCCCTGGTTGTTGGTGCCGTGCGGCGAACCGCCGGCCGCCCAGTTCGCGTCGTCGATGTACCAGGCCCAGCCATTCGGTCCTGGGTTGCCCAGGGCGGAGCCGTCTGCGGCGGCGATGATCGTCATCCTTCAACCGTAACGGCGATGACTACTGCCATTCGATCGCCACCACCGCACCGTGATTCACGACACGAAAACAGGTGCGAAGTGGTGATTGACCAGCTGGCACGCACCAGGGATCGTTGACCCATGACCACCCACATCGACACAGACTGCGTGATCGTCGGCGGTGGCCCCGCCGGGCTCATGATGGCGCTCCTGCTACTGCGCCAGGGTCTCGAGGTCACCGTCGCCGAGAAGCACGCCGACTTCCTCCGTGACTTCCGCGGCGACACCATCCACCCCTCCACCCAGGACCTGCTCGCAGAACTCGGCCTGCTCGACGAGTTCCTCGCCCGACCGCACGACGACATGCCCCGCGTGCGCCTGAGCTGGCAAGGCACCGAGCTCACCCTCGCCGACTTCACCCGACTGCCCACTCGCCGCAAGGTCATGACGTTCATGCCGCAGTGGGACTTCCTCGACCTGCTCGCAGACACAGCGGCGCAGCATCCGGGATTCCGCCTGCTCCGCTCGACGCGGATCGACGGGCTCATCCGTGAAAGCACCCGCATCACGGGCGTCACCGGATCCGGCCCAGACGGCGACGTCACCATCCGCGCACGCCTCGTCGTCGACGCATCCGGCCGCGACTCCGACATCCGCGCGGCCGCGGGTCTGACTCCGACCGGCAGCGCCGCCGCCATGGACGTGCTGTGGTTCCGGCTGACCAGGCGCGACGGCGAGGTCTACCCGTTCATCCAGGCGGGCGACGGCATGATCATCACGATAGACCGAGGCGACTTCTTCCAGATCGCGCACGTGATCCCCGCCGGCACCTGGACCGGATCCGACGGCGACGTGGTCAAGATGCGCGAACGCATCGCACGCATCTCGCCTCGCATGGCGGATGCTGTCGCCACCGTCACGGCCGACGACGTGCACCTGCTGCGGGTGCGGCTCGAGCGGCTGTGCCGCTGGTACGCCGAGGGGATGCTGTGCATCGGCGACTCCGCGCACGCGATGTCGCCGGCGGGAGGCGTCGGCATCAATCTCGCGATTCAGGATGCTGTCGCCGCTGCTCGCATCCTCGGCCCGGTGCTGCGCGCGCGCCCGCCACGGGCGAAGGACCTGCGCCGCGTGCAGCGCCGCCGCACCTGGCCGGTGCGGCTCACCCAGTTCGTGCAGCGACGGCTGCAGGGCCCGCTGATCGCGTCGCGTGCACCGGGTGCATCGTTGCCGTTCCCGCTGCGGATGCTGCGTGATCACCCGCGACTCACGTACCTCACCGGAAGGTTCGTCGGGCTGGGAGCGCGGCCGGAGTCGATCGACTGAGCATCGTTTCGACTCGCTCCGCTCGCTCAACGCGTTTCGTCTCGCTGGCGCTCGCTCAACGTCCCGCGGGGTGTGCTCGCTCAACGTCCCGCGGGGACGGTCAGTCCGCCGGCTCGGCGTCGGTCGGCTCGGCGCCCTCTTCCAGAACCGGAGCGACGGGGAAGACGATCGACGTGGTCTGCGCGCCCAATCCGATCTCGAGCGGATCGACGGTGGCCGCGCCGTCGAGCCTGTCGACGGCATCCTGATCCAGCGGTTCTCCCGGCAGCGATGCCCAGGGGCCCGGATCGTCGGGTTTCTGCGTGAAAAGTCCCATGTGGTCCTCAGAAGTCGGCGATGATGAGCTTCTTCATCTGCATCATCTTCTCGTACGCACCAGGGCGTTGCATGAGTTCGCCCATGTTCTCCGGAACGATCTGCCAGCTGAGGCCGTACTTGTCGGCGAGCCAGCCGCAGACCTCCGCCTCGGGCGCGGTGGTCAGCGCGTCCCAGTAGCGGTCCAGCTCCGTCTGATCGACGACGCGCACCTCGAGCGAGACCCCGCAGTCGAATGTGACGTCCTGCTCGACGGCCGAATCCATCATCGAGAACCACTGCCCGGCAAGCAGGAACTCGCCGAACATCACGCTGCCGGCATCCGCCGGACCGGTCTGCGTCGGGTACTCGGCGATGAAGCCGACCTCGCCGTCCGGGAACAATGAGGTGTAGAACTCCGCCGCCTCGCGCGCCTTGTTCTGCACCGGGCCGCAGAACATCAGCTGCGGGATCAGGAACGGTCGCGGCTCTCCCTCGGGGTTCGCCAGCAGCAGTTGCCAGTTCACGCCATAGCGATCCTCGACCCAGCCGTAGCGCGGGCTGAACGGGTACTCGCCGAGTTCCATCCGCACGGCACCGCCGTCGGACAGCTTCGCCCAGGTCTCATCGAGGCTGGCGCGCGCGGCATTGCGGTCGCCGTCGAAGCGCAGCGGATCGAAGTTCAGCATGAACGACACCGACGCGTTCGGGCGGAACTCGTCTCCGGCATTGATCAACGTGAGCAGGTATTCGTCGATGACGAGGTCGACCGTCAGGGTCTTGCCGCTGAAGTCCGCCTGCCAGTCGGGCACGTCATCGGGGTACCGTGCGCCGATGATCGCCGTGGCACCGGGGAACACGTCGGTGTAGAACGCGCCGGCTTCGTCGGCGTTCTGGTTGAACCAGAGGTTCGGGATGATCTTCTGCGACATGACAGCTCCTTTGCTGCGGACGGTTCACCTGTCTGATGCGGCGCGCCCTCATCGAATCCAGCACCCTCATCGAATCCAGCACCCTCATCGAATAAAGAGTGCGCCGCAGGTGCCGCGGAAGCAAGGGGGTTCTCACTGCCCGACGACCTTGTCTAGGGTGGGACGATGCCTTCTTTCTTCGGCGTTACTGCGTCCGTCAGTTCGAACCTGGACTGGGCCGCGTGGGTGGAGACGATCGTCGCCCTGCTCATCGCTGTCGCGATCGTGGCGGTGGTCGTCATCGGAGTACGGTTCGTGGCGGCGCGCGCCCGCGGGCGCTCGGCCTGGATCGGCGAACTCGAACGCCGCATCCGCACGCCGGGGATGATCCTGGCGTTCCTGATCGCGGTGTGGATCACGTGCGCCGTCACCGCTCCGTCTGCGCTGTCGTGGTGGCCGGTACTGCAGCGCGTCCTGCTGATCGCCGTCGTGCTCGTCGGCGCATGGCTGCTGTCGACGGTCGTCACATTCGGCATGGAACGACTCATGCAGTACGACAGCAGGCGCGACGCGACCAGCCCTGAGGCGCGACGGCGCCAGACCCAGTTGACTGTGCTGAACCGTCTCGTGGTCGTCCTGATCTCGATCATCGCGATCGGAGCGGTGCTGTTCTCGTTCCCCGAAGTCAGGGCTGTGGGCACCAGCATCCTCGCCTCTGCCGGCGTCGTCAGCATCATCGCCGGCCTCGCGGCGCAGTCGACGCTCGGCAACCTCATCGCCGGTGTGCAGATCGCCTTCACCGACGCGATCCGTGTCGGAGACGTCGTCGTGATCGAGGGGGAGTGGGGGCGCATCGGCGAGATCAACCTGTCGTACGTGGTCGTCTACATCTGGGACGAGCGGCGACTCATCCTGCCCTGCACGTACTTCACGTCGAAGCCGGTTGAGAGCTGGACGCGCAGATCCGACAAGATCCTCGGCACCGTCTACATGGACCTCGACTGGCGGGTGCCTGTGGATGCTGTGCGCGAGAAGTTCATGGAGATCATCGAGGCCTCAGACGCCTGGGACCGGCGCTCGGCGAACGTGCTCGTGACCGGATCCGAAGGCGGCCATGTCACGCTGCGCTTCAAGATCTCGGCCGCGAACTCTGACGACCAGTGGGATCTGCGCTGCCTCGTGCGGGAGAAGATCATGACGTGGCTGCAGCAGGAGCATCCGGAGTCTCTGCCCGTCACCCGAGTGATGCTGGAGCCGCGCCCCGCACCTTGAGCGGCCGTGTCAGTCTGCCGCAGCGGCGCGCACGGCATCGACGAGCTGGCGCCATGGTCCGTCGAGCGCCGACTCCGGCAGATCGCGTTCGCGTCGCATCTCGGGGGTGCGGGCCCGGATGCTCCAGACATACCGGTCCGCACCGGGCGGCGTGGGGGCCGGGGCCTCCCACGGACAGCGATCGATCAATTCGATCCAGCGCGACTCCTCGTCGCGTGGCGGTTCTACATGCCAGCGCCGACGGATGCCGGCGACACCACCTGTGCGGATCACGACGATGCGGAAGCCGGGCTCCGCGTCCGGATCACTCGGAGGGGCTGCGTCACTCGGAGGGGCTGCGTCGCGCATCATCCAAGACTCCCACGGTGGTCCATGCTGCGCGAGTGGCTGTTGCGACTTCGTCGTCGACGGCGGCGGCGATCGTGGCATCGGCGAAATCCCGGAAGCTCGCCGTGCTCGCCAGCGTGCCGGTCAGGGCGTTGTACCAGGTGAGGCCGGCACGCTCCCATGCGTTGCCGCCGAGAGCCGTCGCAGTGAGCGCGAACGCGCGGTTCGGGATGCCGGAGTTGATGTGCACGCCGCCGTTGTCCTCCGTCGTCTGCACGAAGTCGCTCATGTGCGCCGACTGCGGATCCTTGCCGAGCTCGTCGTCGTCGTATGCGGTGCCGGGTTCGAGCATCGACCGCAGAGCTTTGCCTTGAACCTCGTCGGTGAAGATGCCTGCGCCGATCAGCCAGGTCGCCTGGTCTGCGGTCTGTCCTTCGCCGTACTGCTCGGTGAGAGCGCCGAACACGTCGGCGATCGACTCGTTCAGCGCGCCGGGCTGGCCCTGGTACTCGAGGTTCGCCGTGTGCTGGATGACGCCGTGCGCGAGTTCGTGGCCGATGACGGTGATCGAACCGGTGAAGCCGCGGAACACCTCGCCGTCACCGTCGCCGAAGACCATGCGCTCGCCGTCCCAGAAGGCGTTGTCGTAGTCGGTGCCGTAGTGCACGGACGCATCCAGTGGAGCTCCGTTGCCGTCGAGGGAGTTGCGCCGGAACGCGCTGAGCAGCATCTCGAAGGTCGCCCCGAGTCCGTCGAACGCCTGGTTCACGCTGACGTCGTCGACGGCCGGATCATCTTCGGCGCGCACGATGACACCCGGCAGCGTCTCGGTGTTCTGCGCGTCGCTGATCGTGCGGTTCGGCGCATCCGACAGTTCGGCGACGAGATCGCCCTGTTCGTCGATGGACAGGTCGATGCGGGCGCGGAAAGTCGGACGCCCGGCGAGCAGGGTCTGGCGCGCAGCATCCGCCGCCCGGGGAAAGCGCCCAGACTCGGCAAGGCGGGCGAGAAGGTATGACGGGATGATGCCGTATGCGCTGTCGTTCATACCGGCGACGATACGCCGGGGTTGAGACACTGTCACGAGGCCCGGGTTCTAGTTCGAGGTGCAACGTGGTGTGGCTTGGCTTGAGCATAGTTCGTTGAAGATCTCGGCGGGGGTTGCCCAGCCGAGGACTCGGCGGGGTCGGTTGTTGATCTCGGTGACGATCTC
>Ga0265296_1000355_pt1 | contig 76915 bp, 68 predicted proteins | sample MunlanPumphouse1_FD_189073 | JGI IMG/M metagenome (GOLD analysis project Ga0265296, IMG submission 189073) | Groundwater microbial communities from a municipal landfill in Southern Ontario, Canada - Pumphouse #1 | ecosystem: Environmental > Aquatic > Deep subsurface > Groundwater | place...
AAGAGAAATTAACAAAGTGCAGCAGCTCCTGAACGGCAGGCCGCGAAAAGTTTTAGACTATCAAACACCCTATGAAGTTTTTGGTCGATTAATCAACAATATGTTGCAATAGAAACTTGAAACCAATCATTAAAAATTAAAAATTACTTCCTTGCCACTGTTACGAGATTCTTCCCCTTCCATCTAACCGTCTTTATTCCGTCCTTTTCATAATAATTTTTTACAACCCGCAAGCCAGCATTCCGCAAAAGCCTCGCTATTTCCCTTTTGGTAAATCCATGGTAATATCTTTTTTCTTTATAAAGGACATCATTAAAATCCATTTTATTTTTCCCTAACACTTTCTTTAAATTATAACGCAGTCGCAGGGAACAAAATTTGCCTTGGAAAAAATTCCAGTTCGTGATCAGCACTAATCCGTCCGTTTTGACTAACTTTGCCGCATTGCAAAGAGCCTCTTGCCGCAACTTGACGCTTGGAATATGGTGCAAAACCGCGATCAGAAAAATGGCGTCAAATTTGTCTTCAACTTTCAAATCCAAAATATTTCCCTCGGCGAATTTTCCTTGAGGATACATCTTTTTGGCTTCGAAAAGGAGACTCGCGCTTTCATCCAAACCAAGATAGTCCGCCCCCTTTTGCAAAACTAAAGGATAAAGCCTGCCGTTGCCGCAGCCGAGATCTAACACAGAACCGCCTTTTTTGATATAGTTAGCGAAAGAGATAAAAAGCGGCCAATCCCGCTGGCGCGAGGCGGAAAAATCTCGCGCCCGCTGTTCGTAATAGTTCTGGGTTTTTTCAATAAGTTTCTTGGCAAACTCTAAACGCATAATTTTAAATACCAATCAATAACCCACCCCAACCCTCCCTTATCAAGGAGAGGGCACATTTCTCCCCTGACCGTGTCCCGCCGAAGTCCGCTCTTAAGGCGGACGTAGGAGGACAAGGGGAGATAAAGAGGGGTTTTAAAATGAAAAATGTCAATAAAATTATTGTTTTAAAGGCAATCACTGAAAAAATAAATACGAAGACCGAATTAAACGGTTTAAAGCGCAGAATCCTGAAAAAAACACACGGTCAATTTCCGCGCGATTTGGATTTATTGAAAACCTATCGCGCTCTTTTGAGGCAAAAGAAAATAAAAAGAAACCCAGCCTTAGAAAATTTATTAACCACCCGGCCTGTCCGCACGCTCTCCGGAATTGCCGCGATCACGGTTTTAACCAAGCCTTTTAAGTGCAAGGGGCGATGTATTTACTGTCCGCAGGAAGAAGGGATGCCGAAAAGCTATCTCAAGAATGAACCGGCGGCGAGCCGCGCTTTTTCAGCCGCTTTTGACCCCTCTCTGCAAGTCCAAACCCGGCTTGATTCACTGGCTCTCACAGGGCACAATACGGAGAAAATTGAACTTATTATTTTGGGCGGCTCTTTCGCGGCTTACCCTAAAGCATACCAAAAAATTTTTACGCAAAGATGCGTTGAGATGTTAAACGGACGGAAAAGCCGCGACCTTGCGCGAGCACAAAAACAGAATGAAACTGCCTGCCACCGCTTGGTGGGCCTTTCTATTGAAGTAAGACCCGACGAAGTCAACCTAAAAAATCTGGGATGGTGGCGCGCCTTGGGCGTAACGCGAGTGGAAATCGGCGTCCAGACCACTCACGACGATATCCTCAAAAAATGCCGGCGCGGACACACAGTCAAGGCGACGGCGCTCGCCACGCGACTGCTCAAAGACTGGGGCTTTAAAGTTGTTTATCATTTAATGCCTAATCTTCCCTGCTCCACGCCCCAAAAAGATTTAAAAGTATTCCAGACTTTATTTTCCGATGCCCGTTTTCAGCCAGACCAAATAAAAATCTATCCCTTGGTTGTTTTAAAGACCGCGCCCCTTTACAAGGTTTGGAAGGCTGGCTGTTTCCAGCCTTATTCCGCCGCTACGCTCAACCATCTGCTCATTAAAATCAAAAAGAGCGTGCCACCCTATGTTCGCATTATCCGTTTGATCCGCGATATTCCGAGCAACTCAATCATCGCGGGCAATAAAATCACGAATCTGCGCCAGATTTTAAAACAGAATAACGCGCAATGCCGTTGCATCCGCTGCCGTGAAGCCAAAGACGCGCCCTTGGGCAAAATCTATCTGCACATATTAAAATATCCCGCCTCTTCCGGCACTGAATATTATTTAAGCTATGAAAATAAAGACCAAACCACGCTTTACGCGCACCTCCGCTTGCGTTTTCCATCGCTCAAATCAACATTCCAAAACTGCGCCATTATCCGCGAGGTGCATACTTACGGTCAAGTGGCGTCGCTTAAAACTCAAAATCAGTCTGCCACGCAACACCATGGTTTGGGCAAAAAATTAATCCAAAAAGCGGAAAATCTAGCCTCTCAAAATGGGTATAAAAAAATAATGGTGATTTCAGGAGTCGGCGTGAGGGAATATTATTGGAAACTAGGGTATGGAATTGTTGGCTATGGGTATATGATGAAAAAATTACATCCCGATCGTCATTGCTTCGTCGTCCCTCGACAAGCTCGGGACTCCTCGCAATGACGGGATTATCCGGATTTTTGAGTTTCTAACAACTTAATCCAATCCTTAACCGAAAGCTCCTGCGCCCTCGCCGTCCTTTTGACTCCCACGGCTTTAAGCCAAGAGGTTACCTCTTCATCCGTTAAAAGATAACCGTTTTTTAAATTATTATGGATTTGCTTTCTGGGACTCGCGAAGCCAATTTTAATTAAACGAAAAAACTCCGCTTCTTTATTATCCATCTCCTCGGCAGTAACGCGCAAAAACCCGCGGCGGTTATACCAGCGAAGCTCGCTGGCAAGCTCGGAGTGCGGATACATCCGAATCCTTAAAATCGCTGAATCTACCGCCGGCGGAGGCGAAAACTTATCGCGGCTTACATAATCCACGATTTCCGGGCTGCCAAAAGTCTGCACCGCGACCGTTAAAACACTCATTTTACCGGGGCGGGCGCAAACCCGTTTCGCCACTTCCTTTTGCACCAACAAGACCATCATTTTAGGTCTTTTTTTACTGGCGGTAAATTTTCTTAAAATCTTCCCCGTGATGTAAAAAGGGATATTGCCAATAACTTTATAATCGTTGGCAAACTTAAAATTGAAAATAGAAAACTTGATGATGTCATCCGGAATGATTACCACGGCGCGGAAAGGCTTGAATTTGCGTTCTAACTCGCGAGCCAAATCTCTATCTAATTCCACGGCGACAACTTTGCGCGCCCGCATCGCCAATTTTTGGGTAAGGTCGCCCTTGCCCGGACCAATTTCCAAGATGACATCGCTCCGCCGCACTTCCCCCGCGTCCACGATTTTATTTAAAATCGTCTCGTCAAACAAAAAATGCTGACCGAGTTTTGGTTTGATTGTTTTCTGTTTTCTAGACTGAAAATTTTTCATAAAAATAATAATAAATTATCTATGTTTATACTAACAAAATCAGCTATTTCAAGCAAATAAAAAAGGTTTCAATGGATTAAATATTGAAACCTCCCAGTCCGGGGAAAGCCTTTTAAACATCTAATTTTTAAAAATCAAACATTTTTGTAATTTGGGTAAGTGATTGTAGCTTAGGCAGAAACTTTCTTGCGTTGTAAAACAAGGTTTTTCATTGTATTTTGTAGGCGCAAAAATAACCTTCCCCGCAAGGAACAGAGCCGCAACAAGCATAAAATCCCAAACCCTTGCAATCAGCATCATCATAAACTTCTGTTTTAGCATCCGGTAACCATAATAAATACGGACCCTTAGGATAAGAAGCGCCTGTGCAATGCCAGGCTACGCCATTCCATGTGCCGCTACTTGCGTCAAGATACAGATAAGCATTGCCCTTAGTGCGGCTTCCGGATAAAGGATCTAGCGGGATTTTTGATATATAAGGCGCCAGCGCGGAGTTCAGGCTGTCGCTGCCGGATACGCCGCCGTTCCAGCAAGTTGCCGCGCTTCCCATCCCTAAACATTTAGCCGCTCCTCCAGTAGAAAAAAAATCTCCGCCTTGTGAATCTGCCAACATATTTAAAGCAGTCGCGATTTGCTTTAAATCAGAAACTCTCCTCGCATCCCGCGCTTTTTGACGCGCGCTATTCACGCTCACCGCGACAATAGTTGCTAAAAGTCCAATTACCGCGATCACCACTAAAAGCTCAATTAAAGTAAACCCCATTAGAGAATCTCGTTCTCTAACCCCATTTAGAAATTTATGTTTCTTAAACACGGTACTCCTTACTCCCCGTTATTTCTAAAGGGGGTAAATCCTTTATTTTTGAAACGAATCATTTTTCGAAACTACAAATTACCAATTACTGAAATTTTTGCTAAAAAATTTCTGGTGCTCTATTCTAAAAATAGTTCGAACCCCAGTAGTAAAGCAGAGCTTACTACGGGGCACGGCGCATTTCGCTCGCCTCGCTGAAGCTCCGGCGAAGCGGGCCGCCTGCTTGCCCGCTCACAAGCCTTGGCGACGGAGGGTGGTGGTGGCGAGAAGCCCCCAAAATTTGAGCGGCTTCCCCGCGATTCCAATATTCCTTTATGTATTCAGCGAGCACAGATATATTATCATCTACACCATAAACTTTTCGCAGATGCTCTTTTTCCAACTTATGGTGACAAACATCATAAGCAGTATAATCAAAGCCAGATTCTCTTAGCTTATCAGCTATCATTGGAAACATATCCAAATATCCATCTCTGGTATACCATGTAGTCTTATACATCATTAATCCTTTCCATAGGTTATTTTCGCCTACCTCTGATATACACTAACAATAATTGCAATAGTTTTTTTCAACTCCGTAATGGCAGAAACAGTATTACTGACTTCTTGCCTTACTTGCATTATAAAAATATAATCATATCAACATTTTTTTGTTGCAATAACAATTAGCCCATGACCTCTACTGAAAATACGACCCATCCAGTATATAATCGTTAAAATTAAATCGATCAAAAATCCATGCCGGCATTCGGCGTATTTAAAACGTTTCCATAAAAGGGAGTCGGGGAAAAAATTCAGAGCCTTAAAACCAGAGCTATCTAACATTTTAGTTAATGATTTTTTATTAAAAAAGAATCTATGATCCGCATGGTATAAATAAAACAGAGGAAATCGGAGCCTGCCAAACGATAATCTAAAAAGCAATATTGAAATCTTAAAAAATAAAGAGTCCGCATTTGGCGTGCGTATGATCATAACTTTCCCATATCCAACTGCAGAATTGAGCCGTTTTAAATCACTTAAAGGATCTTTGCAATGTTCAATAACATCCCATGCTGTAATAATGTCGTATTTGCAGTCAGTTAGAACTTTCGAATCTGCAATTGAAGCATTTTCAATAAAGTCTGCTCCTAAATTCAATCTTTGCCTTGCAATGCTACATGCATAGCTTGAGACATCTAATCCACTAACTTCATATCCCTCTTTTCTTGCTATCTCCATAAATATACCTGTCGAACAACCAACATCCAAAAGCCTTCCATGAGAAATATATTTTTTCACCATACGAATCCGTTTGTAAGACTGCTCTTCAACGCCGCTCTTTGCATCATTGCCTAATTTACCTGCCATCATATCGTGATATGTTTTACTATACAGCATATCATTTGTATTTATATTCGTTTCTCCTGAATCAACAAATTGTAATTCACAATGTTGGCACTTAAATATTTTTCGGCTTTCGAATGTTACACCCCAACTTGATTTAACATCGGCTTGGGGTTTTAAATCTAAAAACGAATTCACAGGCCCTTTACCACAGGCAAGGCATATACGCCCCTGCCTGTCCCTTATTAACTCTGTGCGTTGTCTCTTTGGTTTATTGGTAGTCATAATATCCACTATGAATCCAATTTCTGGGCAATTATATCAATAGACCCGTTAGAAATGGGAATTAAAATTTGTATTTTTTCAAAGCCAAAAGAAAAGGTTGATAACCACTTTGTCCAGGGATAAACATACGCCAGGCGGTCGATGAGAAACGAGAGTGTTACCCAATTTCTGCTAATGACATCTCCTTTTCTTTATTTGCTTTTTGCCATACTCCGCACATCTTACATCTAAGGTTGCATCTTTCAGTCACATAAAAAATGTACATAGAATTGGGTTAAAAATAACCTTGACATTAGCAGACCTTTAGCAATTTTAAAAAATTCATTTTTTGCCTTCCGGAAGTATGAAGTTTTTAATTATATTGAACATAAATTTAAGTTGATTTGAACGTATATGCCGCACGAAGTTGAAAAAATTAATGGGATTTAAATAGTAATAGATTAAAGCAAGTCTCTGTAAATTCTTTAAATCCTTGGCACTTAAATCCCCGGTTTCATACATTCCAGTATGGACTGTAAACCTGCTCCATTCCTTAATTGCTGAATTTGTTTTAATCCATTCATCATAGACTTCGCTTCCCGGAAATGGGCAAAGAATGTTAAATTGGGCAGTATGCAGCCCTGAGTTCCCAGCAAATTTTATTGTTTGCATGACTGTTTTTTTTGTGTCTCCTGGAAAACCGATCATAAAGAAACCATGTGTGATTATGCCATGTTTTTTTATCATGGCTATCTTTTCCTTAACTATTGAAAGATCGAGATTTTTTTTAGCTCTATTGAGGATATCTTGATTGCCTGATTCGATACCCAATGCTAAAAGATAGCAGCCCGATGCTTTCATTTTTGCTAAAAGCTCGTCATCAAGTTTGTCTATTCTCACCCCATTAGGACACTTCCAATCAATTTTTAATTTTCTTCTTATTATCTCATTACAAACCTCTATTGTTTTTTCTTTTAACAATGTGAAATTATCGTCTTCAAAATGTATTTCTTTACAGCCATATTTTTTAACAAGAAGCTCGATTTCATCAACAATATTCTTAGCGCTTCTCTGTCTAAATTTATGGCGCCAGATTGCATTGGATGCACAAAAAGTGCAGAAATATGGGCAGCCTCTGGAACTCATTATCGGACCTACTGGATGTGATTTTGTATAAATTCCATGAGGAGCAGGAGGATAAAAATTAGGGTTTATCTCTTCCCAATCTGGAAATGGCAGATAATCCAGGTTTTTTATTAATTCTCTTTTTTCGGTTAAGATTGTTTTTCCTTTCTTGTCTTTAAAACAAATGCCCTTAACTCTTTTAAAGTCAGTTTCGCCTTTTTCTAGTTTTTTAACAAGCTCTAGCACTGTTTCTTCCCCCTCCCCAACTATTATGAAGTCTACCCCTAACTCTGAAAGGGTTTCTTCCGGAATTGAGGTTGAGTGAGGTCCGCCAAGGCAAATTTTAGCTCTAGGAATAACTTTCCTAAGCATTCTTACAAGATTCTTAGCCTCTGGAATAAAGTCTGTTGTAGCATGAATTCCCACAAGATCTGGATTAAAACTTGAAATTTTTTTAACTGTTCCAGCCATTGAGAGGCGAGATTTCTGCAATGGGTCTACAATATGTGCGTTATAGCCCTCTTTTTTCATGTATGCATTTAAATATCCTAAGCCTAGCAGCGGGGTTATAATGTAAGCATCATATGGCGGCCTACAGAACACTATGTTAAAATTATGCTGTGCATTATTTAAAGCCATAGATTAAATGAAAAACTTGTGTTTATTAACATTATTGTCATAAAGCAGATATTAAAATTATCTCACGAGCGAAGAGATATAAAACACGATTGGTTTTGAACCCATTTCTGAAATTCTTTTTTTTCTTACGCCAAATATATAGTAAATTCTTTCTATTCTTGCTGAGTTTGGAAATTGTTTTAGAATATCAAATAAGACCTTATATCCACGCATTTCGAATTTACCCTCATTTTTCAAAAAATTTTTTGCAAAATTTGTTTTTCCTCCAAAAAATCCTGACATTAAATCTTCATGCTTAAATCTGCTCAAAAGCAGGCGAATTTTTCCCATGTAAATTGCTATTTCAGAAATTATTCTTCAGTATATTGGCCAATCTGAAACAACACCTTACCTTGTTGCTATAACAAAGTCTGCCCCACCCCTCATTTTTGTCGCATAATATCTTTTAACAGAAGTATATGTGCGGGTTCTTGGGCGGCAAATTCTTTTAGCTCAACGAGTTGAGCTTCAATCGAAAGCACTTGTTGATCATCTTCCTCTGTAGATTTTCTTGCATAGATTAAGTATTTCATATTAATTTGATTAAAAAAATTCCTTTTCCCAGGACGAAACCGCTCATGGCTACGCCAGATCTTCAGACAACTGATTTTTTCGCCCAAAATCCCTTACAATTTAATCGCCGAGTCCGCCAATTCGGCGGATAAACTCCGCGAGGCGAACCCAAACTGCTTGCAAATTCCTTACTGGTGCCCGGGGCGGGACTCGCCCCGTCGCTAAAGCTCCTTGAAACCTTGCGGTTTCAATGCTTCCACATCGGGGAAACTACCGTTTCCCCGACCCCTTTCCCGGGTTCTCGTCCCTATTACTTTAAACCTTGTATTTTTGAAAAAAACAAACAGACACAAAGCGATATCTTCTTTGTGCCCGGGGCGGGACTCGAACCCGCAAGGTCTCGCGACCACAAGATTTTAAGTCTTGCGTGTATACCAGTTCCACCACCCGGGCAAACCCTCCGTCGTTGCGAGGAGCGACCAAAAGGAGCGACGAAGCCCGCCCGCTCACAAGCTTCGCTTCAGGCGAGGCGGGCGGGCTTCGCTCGGGCTTTAAGGCCCGAGCTCGCAACGACAAAATCATTTTGAGGCCAGGACGGGAATTGTCATGGCTTCGCCAGATCTGGCAGAGCCAGACACCCACGAATCACGGTTTTGTCCCGCTACGCGGGATCTCGCGCAGCGAGACAGACCGTTAATCTTTTGAGGCCTAGGTGGGATTTGCACCCACGAATCACGGTTTTGCAGACCGTTGCGTTAACTACTTCGCCACTAGGCCATATTCAATTTTCAGCAAATCCTTCTGTTGGTGAGTTTTATAGAATTTCTCCATTTCAATTGCCTCACTACGGGTCGGAAATTCCTTATAACCTAACAACCGCCACGGACAATATGCTTTAGTTGATTTTACCTTACCGCTGTTATGTCGTTTAAATCTAACTTTCACATTTTCCGTACTGCCTACATACAAATTATTATTTTTTAGGCTAAGTAAAAAATATACATAATACATAGAAATCATGGTTTTATCCCGCTACGCGGGATCTCGTCATCAAGATCTGGCAAAGCCAGACAGAGCGAGACAGACTGTTGCCTTACTACTTGCCTACCCGCCGAATAAAAAATAAAAGATGTCTCAAAGACATCTCCATTTTAGCATTTATACGGTTTTGGTCAAACGCGAAAATAGAATCATGAATCAAATTAAGAAGAATTAAGAATTCATTTCCCCTAATTCTTAATTCCTGCCTGCCCGCCGAAGTCCGCCAAAGGCGGACGTAGGTGGGATTCCTAATTCACATTTTCCAAGACCTCCACTTCCAATTTACGCGCTCCGAAAAATTTTGCCCTCAAATAACTGGAAAACCAAATATCAATGCGACCCCAATGTCTTCCCGCCATCCGATCCTGGACTTCAAAAACCTGATCACCGAAAAGGGATGGAATCTTAAACTTAGTGCCAAAGGGTAAAAAGTTCGCCGCCGCGATCCCTTCACGCACTCTTTCGCCGGAAGCGGTAATAAAAGGCGTGGCGTCGCATTGAGCCACACTAGACGAATAGCCAGTGACCACAATCGGATAGACGCCGGGACTAACGAGAGATTCTTTACTGTAAAAACGCCCTTTAATAATACTGTCTACTGTCTCTTTGTCAAAATAAAACCTGCCTTCCACGTCAATCGGCGTTAAAGGCTGGCGCTTTTGCGGTCTTAGAATTTCTCCTATTCGCGCCGCGTCTCTCCCGACCCATCCTTGAACCATTCTGTCTATCTTTCGCGAAGATAAAAAAACCTTTTGGATATCTTGCTTGGGTATCCCTAAGAACAGTGTAAAAGCCAAAAAAACCAAAAGTGAAATGGCGTAATATTTCATTGATTTTTAAAGATTTTTGTTTTTATTTTAGGTTGCGCCCTTATCTTTGAAACCTATTTTTATTTTATCATATTTAACACAAAAAGTCAAAAAGAAAAACCCCAGTCAGTTGGGGCTTTTCTTATAGAACTTCAATTTTTATCTGTTTTAAGCCGAACTTTATAGCTTCTCCGCGGCTCGGCATCCAGAAGTCAACGCGAGTGCTATACCGCGCGTTCATTCGGTCTTGCACCTCAAAGACCTTGTCGCCGTAAAGCTCCGGAACCTTCACTTTGGTCCCAAAAGGCAAGAAGTTAGTAGCGATAATACCATCGCGAACATACTGACCCGACGCCGTAATAAACGGGGTGGAGTCGCACTGATCCACGGTGGAAGAATAAGCCGTGGCGGAAACAATATACGCGCCGGGCTTTGCTTCTCTCCTTGTTCGTTGCGGCGACTTGATAGAAATTATGTTTTTTGACTGATATTCGGCTAATTTCTGGTCCAATTCCTCTTTAGATAAATACGTCTTATCCTCTAAAGAAATATGGGTTAACGCGCCAGACGCAGGCTCTTCCTTATTCCAATCAAAAGGACCAAAACCGGCAGTGACTAAAAAGACTGGTAAAATGATGATGAGTCTTTTAAGAATAAACCTCATTAGGCTTAAATTAATGAATCAACTCCCGCCTTATAGCCGTAAAAAAGGCCTAGCAAAGCGAGATTTTAGCTAATCTTAGGCAATCCCAAGGAACCGATCCCTTAAGCGCCTAATTTCGCTAAAATAAGGTTAAATCTTGTCTTGGATCTGATTAAATTTGGCTTAGATAAGCCAAAATAAAAAAATCCTTGACAGATTTAAGAAATTATTGTAGCATATCTTTTCTTAAAAGTCAAGGATTGAGCCCCATACAACAAGTTGCCGATTCCGAGGACAAAGTTCCAAGGGTCCAAAAGATCCAAGAAACAAAGTCTAAGAGCTAACCCTTCCTCCATCAGGACTTTCAGCTTGCGAGCAACGCCGCGGGGTGGTCGTCGCCCCAGCCGCGGCCAAGCCAGCGGTAGCGCCAGGACCACTCGCCGCCAAAGAAATAGAGGCAACGGACACAGAGGTCGCCATCGGAGTAGCGGTAGATGGTTCCCCAAAAAAAGATATAAAGGATATTGCCATTATCATCTTTTTTCCACTCCTCGGGAATGAGATGGGGGTGAGTAAGGAGATAATCAAGGACATTAGCGTTCAGAACAGGCATATCCGCCAGTTCTTCGCGGAGTTTGTTGCCCTCAACATACTTGCCGTCTATCTGGTTTTCGGAAAGATAGAGCTTAACATTGGCAGAATCCCACGCAAACTGTCCACTACTTCCTTTGTCAGTGTAATGTTTCTCAACTTTCCAACCTGTGGGGAGGAAAGGATCGGCGTCGCAGTCAATAATGTGCTGATTCACATCGAGTATTAAATCACTCATTGTTCACTCCTTCTGATTGCAACAATGTTCTTGCGAACGATGTTACGGGTTTTTGAACGCTGTTTCTCACCATAAGCAAGCTCAACCACATTGGTTTTGCCACAGTAGGAAAAAGCTCAAAAATGAGCTACTTTCTGCTATGGCAAATCGCAAATTCGTAAAATCAAGAAAAATACTTCAACCGCCAATTATACATCCAAAGCGACTTTTTGTCAAACACGATTGCTTAGCCTTCTGTTATCTGTTGGCTCCATACTCCCCAAGCGAAGCGAGGGGCTTTGGAGCCTTAAATGCGAAATAGGATTAAAGTTAAATAATATTTTGTTTTCACGGCTTGCATTATGGCCTGCCCGCCATTGGCTTCGCCAGCAGGCGATGGCAGGCGGGCTCCATAGTCCGCTCTTAGGGCGGAACTATGGAGCCAATAAACTTAAATAGCGTATTTTGCAAAGTAAAACCGCAAAGTTCCAAAACACGCCCCATTTAGGAGCGTGTTTTTAGTTGAGCGGGTGAGCGGAATTGAACCGCCTTCTCATCCTTGGCAAGGATGTATAATAACCGTTATACGACACCCGCAGGTTAGATTAATTTTTCTAATCCTAATATCCAACCTTTGATTTTATTAATTAACTCCATGTGAGACACCGAGACCCTCAATGTGCCATAAGGCAGACGATTGATAGTGCGTTTCCCTTTACTAGATGGAGTAACGCGAGAATAAGTTTTTAAAAATTGATTCTTGGGAATACGAGTTATTTTGGACCAATAATTAACCGCTCCCTCTGCGGTAACATTCGGATGAATCTGCACTGCAGCGAAAAATCTATCTTCTCGAACATGGCAAATCTCTCGAAAAAACCTCATCATTAACTTGATCATACCGGGATCAGCATTAGAGAAATCCACGCGCCATCTTGATCGTTTATGCCCTTCTGCCCAGTATAAAGCCACGCCTACTAAAAATAGTTCTCTTTTGGACAACTTATGAATATCTTGAGAGGCTAGATATTGTATCTTTTCCGCTCTCTCCTGCGCAAGCATGGCCCTTTTCTTATTAAATTGCGTTATATTATATGCCCATTTTCTGCGCGTTTTATGCCAAAACTTCTTTTTAATCCCAACAGGCATCTCAACATCCTTTAACCAATAAGAAAGGGTGCTCTTGGGGACTCCCAAAATTTGATTTATTTCATTATAACTCTTACCCTGTTTTCGCAACAAAGTTGCGGAATATTGCTTTGCCTTCATTATATTGAACCAATGACAATATAACTTTATTGTATCCCATTAGTTCAATACTGTAAAAAAACATATTGACGGTGCCGGGGGAGAGAATCGGACTCTCGACACGATGATTTTCCATTGCTCTCTCGGATTTCTCCGAGGATTGGACTATCTCTTCTCCTCACCTAGAAATAACAAATTCTCTTTAGGTGAGGGGCTGGGCGCTTAATGCAGGATTATTATTGGGATTCACCCGCTAGTCTCTACACCTTCTCCTCTAATTAAACCCATAAAGGAGCTTGGCTCGGGATTACCATATCCCTTTGAATAAAAGGATTTAGGCTTCCCCGAATTCACCCAGTTTGCGCTTCCATATCGCTATGAAAGGGACCGAAAATTCAGTCATCTGCTCTACCACTGAGCTACCCCGGCAAGTTGGTAATCAGTAATTAGTAATTGGTAATTAGGGTAAACCCCGCACCGTCCGCCTTTGGCGGACTGGTGCGTGGGTAAACTCGCCCTTTGGGCGAGAAATTCCTGATTACTAGTTACTGATTACCGATTACTAATTACTATTTCCTAACCCATTAACATAAACATAATATCCTAAACTACCCAGGTTGTAAACCTTTAAATTGTAGTATGCCCCTCCTTTTCCCCAATCTTTCATAAACCCCCAGCCATTCCAAGAAAGAACATTTAAATTTTGGGAGATTTTACTTTCAGGATGCTCGTATGTTCCTTCCAAAGCGACCAGTTCCGATTTCTGATCCTTATTGAAATCTCCCGCCTCAATCTCTAAAAGAGGTTTGTCTAAAATTGACGAGCCCCAGATTAAATCAAGCTTTTCTTTTTTCAAATTATATAAAAACAAGTGGCTTCCCCAATGCTCTTTGTTTTCCGCATTCGCGAGGGGCGAGTTCTCCGCGTAATCCCCCTTTTTCCATAGGGCTAAAGCAAGGTCGGGTTTAGCGTCGCCGTTAAAATCGCCAACCGTATAATCATTAACCACCCAAGCGGGATCGCTTTCCCAAATCTTTGTTTCATTTTGAAAAACTTTAACCAAGCCTTGATCCAAAATAATCTTTTCTTCTTTAGTGTCCTGATCTAAATCTTGATTAAGGAGAGAAGGAATCCCCGCAAAGACGACCCCGCTTTTCAAGCCCAAACTTGTTTCTTCTTGGTACGCTCCATTTTGAAAAGAAAAGGAAGGCTGTTCGTCTAAAGCAATGCCCAACATTTTAAGGAGCCTATTCTGTTCGCTTGGAGAAACAAACTGGGGCTGACTGTAATCAAAAATTTTGACGGGTAAAAAATTCAGCTCTACTACGCCATCGCGGTCCAGATAGATGTCCGCGACCATCCCCTCCCGCGTCTCCTCGCTCCACATCTGGTCAAAAACAAAATTGCCTAAAGAATAGATAATATACTTGCCTTTATATTTTTCCACGGTCTGAAACCAATGCGGATGATGGCCGATCACTAAATCCGCGCCCGCGTCAATCGCTTGGCGGGCAAAAGCGATTTGCCCCGCGTTGGGAGCGCGCTTATACTCTGTGCCCGCGTGCATAGAAATAATTACCAAATCCGCTTCTTTTTTCGCCTTTCCTAAATCACTTTTTAAATCCTCTGTGTTCATTATCGCCGCGCCGGCGTTATTCTCCTTGGCTTCGGTGTTGCCAGCGTAAGTATAAGCTAAGAAGGCAATTTTAAGATTATTTCTTTCCACTATTGCCGCTTGATGCGCCGTTTCGCGATTTAATCCAGCGCCAACGCCTTGAATGCCCTCTTGCTCCAATAATTCCAAAGTTTTTTTAAGACCTTTATCCCCTTGGTTCATAATATGGTTATTGGCTAGGGATAAAACATCAAAACCGACCTTGGTCAGCGCTCCCGCGCATTCCGGATCCGCGCGAAAAACCATACTGGGAGTACGCACGGGCTCACCAGCAAGGAGGGGCGACTCTAAATTGCCGAAAGTGATATCGGCATTTTGCAAAAATTGCCCCATTTTCCGGAAAGGATATTGATAATCATTATATTCCACCATCTTTTGGCCTACATTGCGCGAAAGCATCATATCGCCCACTGCCACGAGATGGACCAAAGGCTTCGCGGGAACAGGAAGACTCGGCTTTTCTAACACTGCTTCACTTTCCTCTTTGACTTCCGCGGACAGAGGCAATCTTTTTCGGCTCTCTTTAAAGTAAGTGAACGGCTCGTTAATAGGCAAAATTCTAAAAAGCGCCACCCCAATGATGACAATAAGCGGAACTATAAACCAGAATAAAATTTTGGAAAACATAAAAAATAAATCAAAAATCAGATATCCCCGGCCCGCCCCGTAGTAGAGAATCTCACTACAGGGCCCGCCTCGCGTTAAATATAGTCTATCAATAATTACTCATTTATATCTCTTGAAATAACATCAATTGGCAGACAAGTTAAAGGCGAGCGGGGCAGGCAAAATGCAAAATGACGGATTAAAATTCAAAAAGAATTAAAATTTTTACATTTTACATTTTCATTTTGATTTTTGATTTTTACATTTTGATTTATTCGGCAATAAAACTCTCCGTCCATTTCGGCAAACTCGGCATCTTCTGACTACTTTCGCCGGATAAAATCTTCCACCATTCTTCGTCTGTTAAACGATTAGATAAAGGCTGTAGAAATTCATAATGAGAATAAATCCCTCCCTTCGCGATTTTCAGTTTACCTTCCACGGGCGCCACCACATAGATAGGAAAAATATTACCCGTGGCTTCTTCCAGCACGACGCCGTTCGGGTCAGTGGCAACATCGGCGACAAGCGCTCCAGGATGATCATCTACCTCGCTCGCGCTTTGGACATTCATATCCTTCATCACAGAGAGCCAAAGATGCTCCAGCTCCCCGCCGTAAAAACGGATAAAATTATACTCTTCCTCGGACAAACCCTTGCCTTCCAATTCTTTTTCCGCGATAATTTTGAGTTGATCCGCGATTTCTTTTAACTTATTAATACTCTCCCCCTGTTCCTCTGATAAAATCCCGCGCGTTTCCAGACCATCCGAAAGCATCTTGGCTAGACCAGCTAACCTTGCGTAGACCTCTGGTTCGGGCTCCACATAGCCGCGGTCGTCATACTCTTCCGGGGGCCCTGCGCCCATTTCGGCATAAACCTGCTTGGCATAAAGAATCGTATCATGCTTTAATTCTGTCCAAGACCCAAGATAGCCGTTCAAATTCTTCCTTGTCCAAGCTTCATTTTGCATAAACTTAGGGTACCCTTCTCCCTTAGCAAGTAATATTGGATTTAAGGAATAAAGCCAGCCCCAATAAAGATTCTGGGTCCAAATTTTTTGGTCAAGACCTGCTAAATATTCACGCATCTTGCGCATATTTTCAGGATAATTCTGGTAATCATCCGCTCCACCTGCTTTTAAAATGCTGTATGCCTCCTCGCTACCCAAAGCCGCTGGAATATCCAACCCCTCCGGCAGCATCCTTCGCTGACCCTTTTTGTTTTCCTTAACCTCGCGGTAAATCAGTCTTTGGAAAATAGAGGCGTCAATCGTAAATCGCTGACCCATCACACGGAAACCCTTAATCTCTTCCTCGCGATCCGGATTAATTGATTCATCAAAAATAGGCATTGAGTTAATCTGTGGCGGCGCTAGCTCCTTGGCTTGTCCCATAAAAATAATGAAGTTGTCTTGCGAGAGCAATTTATCCAGATTAATATCATCGCCATAAACCCGCTTTAAAATCTCTAAATATTGGTAAAAAGTGATGTCGTCCGATTTACCGACAAAGAAGTTAGTCGGCTCGTAAATCTTCTCCCAATTCGTGAAATTCGCTTCTTTTTGACCTAAGGCTAAACTTGCCAAAATCGCGGAGCGGGTTTCATCCTCGCTTTTTTGCCTGAAGGTCATCCGACCATACCACATCATTGTTTTAAAATATCTTTGCAAATCTTCGGACTTGGAGTAATGACCGCGCGGAATATATTGCGAATAATCTTCCCTATAATCAGCGCTATCCTGACCCTTATTCATTAAGGGCGACTCTGTAATACCCTCGCGCTTCTCTATGAGATTTAGCTCCTCCCCCACCACATCCGCAACCTCTCCCCCCACCGGCGCCGCGGGTTCTAATAGTTTCGTGGCAATCGTGAAAAAGGCAACGTTGCGCAAAGCCGCGCTTTCCCAAGCCGTCCCGCGCAAAGCCTCTAATTGCGTTTCCGAAGCAGCGAGCATTCCGGCATCAAGTTCCCGCAGGGCTTGAATCAGCTTCTCCTCCTCTAATTTTTTCAAACTATAGTCAAAGAGAAGGTGAAAATTGTGCAAAACCGAATCCACGGTAATGAAATTGGGCACAGAATCGTAGCGGTTGTTTTCATAAATCTGAAAGAACTCCTTATAGCTCCCTTCTGTGACCGCAAAAGCATTCTTTTCCAATAAATTCTGCGCCGCCGCGGTTAATTCGCTAAACTGCTCTTTATTTTCCACATTTTCTAAATCCTTTTCTATTTTGTAAGAAGCCACTTTCGGCGTTACGCTTACTTTTTCCGCCTCAAAGCTCGCGAAATTCTGCGCCGCCGCGCCTTTCACCTGCACCAAACTCCCAATATTACTCTTAAAATCAAGGGCAGTGGCTGGCTTTTTTTCTTCTCCTTTGGCTTTAAAATAGCGATTATAGGCAACATAGCCCCCAGCCGAAACCGCAGCTAAAAATACCACAGCCGCCGCAGCGATTGCCCACCAGAACCATCTTTTTTTCGGAGAAGGCTCTGCTGGCAAAAGAGAGCTTATCTTAAGAGGGCTCTCCGACTCATTCGGGCTATCGCTTGTGGATTCTTGCTTGATCAATTCTTCTTTAGGTTGTTCTAAGGGAGTTTTTGTTTGTTTCATATTTTTTTTATTTTATTTAAAACATTTAATGCCGCGAAGCGTTGCAATGTAGAGACGTTGCGATGCAACGTCTCTACAATCATTATAATCTCTCTACCATTTAAAGGCAACGAAAAAGGGATTATTTAAAATTTTGATTTCCTCTCCCTTAAGAATTATGGTAGAATAATAATATCTTTACCTTGAATTACGAAATTAGAGCACAAGTAACCCACCCCCGCCCGCCTCGCCTGAAGCGAAGCTTGTGAGCGGGCAGGCCTTCCCTCCTCTTCAAGAGGCGAGGGGGCATTAATTCCCCCCTGACAAAGTGATTACATAATCTAATCGCACATTTCGTAATTCAAGAATCTTTATATTATTTAAAGACAACAAAACAAATGAAGTACAATCTCAAAACCATCTTGTTCTTTCTTTTGATGTCATCCGCTGTCATTTTAGTCTCCTCCCCTGTCGCCCAAGCCGTCTGCCCAGTCTGCACGATCGCGGTTTGCAGCGCCGTGGGCTTGTCGCGCTGGCTCAAAATTGATGATTCCATTACCGGCTTATGGATAGGCGGCTTAACCGTTTCTTTAATCGTTTGGACCGTAACTTGGCTCCGTAAAAAAAATTGGCGATTTCCGGGTATGCCCATTGCGGTCGCTCTCATATATTATTTAACTGTTTGCTTGACCCTCTACTTTGCGAAATTTTTAGGTCAGCCCGCCAATTGTTTCTGGGGCGTAGATAAGTTGTTATGGGGCATCATGATCGGCAGTATCTTTTTTTCTGCCGGCGCTTATTTTTATTCTTATCTGAAGAAAAAAAATGGCGGCAAAGCCTATTTTCCTTTCCAGAAAGTGGTGATGCCGATTATTCCGCTTTTAATTTTAAGCGTAATTTTTTATCTTTTAACCAAAAAATAGGGTTTATTTGTCATTGCGAGCAGTTCCTTGCACTCCTCCTGCACTGAGCGGGAAGGCAAGAGGGGAAGGGAGTGGCCCTCCCCCTGCCCGAGAGGGAGATGGAGGGGGAGGGAGAAGAAAGACCCCGCCCCGCTTTGCTCGCAACGACGGTCATATCTATGCCTACACCCGATATTGAAAAATTAAACCAATTTATTCAAAAAGTGGACCAGATGAAAAAACAGGAAAAGATGGATCTCTCATCGGATCAGGATTTAAGTTTGGCGATTATGAACTTGGTGAGTATTGAGGAGCATTTCTTCTTCACAGGCGCGAAAACAGGCAGAACCGAATATTATGACTTGATTTCCGAGGTAAGGGAAATGCGCAAGGAACTTTTAAAAAAAATCATCAAGGAATACGAGGGTGAAATCTGGTGCATTTCCAAGCATCTCCTCGCCGCTTCCATGCGTTTAATGGAGGTGGGAACAAAACAGCTCGGGATAGGACGCAAGGAAGAAGCTTATGATTTATTTGATAAGGCTTACAAACTTTATTCCCTCTTTTGGGGCTTAAATATGAAATTGATGAAAACCGAGGATTTAAAAAAAATTGACGCGAACGCGCTCAACAAGCACGACAAAGAGAAAAAAGGATTCTTGGGCAAACTCGGAGATTTAGTTAAAAAAGTGGTTGATTGCTGTATTGAATAAAAAAAACATCATAAAGATTAACTAAAATCTATGCCGAACACCCCAACCGAACCAACACCGCCAGGAAAATCACATCCTCGCTTTACTTACATTTTTTGGCGGTTAATTGTGCCAATCGTTGTCCTCGGTACCCTAGCCTTGATCTTTTGGTTGAAATAAAGACTAAAATAGATCAAATAAAAACAGATTACTTATTTTCAAAGTAATCTGTTTTTTTGTTGTCTTGCCCGTCTTTGGCAGTAAATTCTCTTCAGCTTCATCTAGATTTAGAAAAAAAGAAGGGCGGTTTTTAGATTTCTCTCGCCGCCCCCAGTATTGGAATGAACAAAGTCATTCTTCTATTTACCTTTCCTCTGAAATAGGAGGAAATTTTGGCTTGACTTCCAGCTTGTTCTATGGTACTCTACACAGTTGTTCTTTACTAACTATACGAAAGGGGTGTGCACCATGTTTATCCATCTTCTGGCTGGCAGTTTGGTATTTTTGTTTCTCGGAAAAGTTCTTGGGCTTGAGATTACCAGAACGTATCTGGTAGTCGGAGCTTTTTGGGGTATTGTTCCTGACCCAATCAGCTACATTCTGTCATGGGCGGTGAAATTTAACAAATGGGCTCATACGCACAGGGATAATTTTTCCCACTCGGTTTTTATGCCTATCATTGTGTTGGCACTTGCAATTCTTTTTGATTCCAAAATGGCAATCGTTGCGAGCATAGCCATACTAATACATCCATTTCTTGATCTCTTCGGAATTGGATGGGGCGTCAAACTGTTCTATCCGCTTAGTAAAAAGACTTTCAAAATGTTTTACAAAAGGCGGATTCTAACAGTTTGGAATCAAAAAGAAGTCGATACCGAGGCGGAAAAATTCGGAGACAATGATTGGGTCAGGAACATATATTTTAGACCTAATATTGTCGGGGCGTCAGAATGGCTATCACTCGCAGGATTTTTGCTTTTGGTAGTAGCGAACTAAACTCAAGTCGTCAGTGGACTCAACGAGCACCACGGGCTTTTTTTGAAAAAATTAAAAAGGACCCAAATTTAAAATAAAAAAATTATAAAAAATTTCTTTCTGGCGGAGCCAGATACGCCTTGCTAGACGATATTGCGACCTAAGAAGCAATTTCTCCTGTTGGTTCAATTCTCCCTGCCCACTCAAGCGCTTCGCCCGCCCGCAACGACTGCGTCTTGCGCTGTCGGGCGAGGCTTCAGGCGAGGCGGGCGGGTTGAATTGAACTAGATATTTCTGCAAAAAATTTTGGTTCAGGTTAGGAGACCTGAATCAACGAAAGGCTAAATCTTAATTTCTTCACCACAGCCTACCAATTTAGCCTCTCCATTTCTGACAAGAATTGCCTGTTCATCTGTAAGTATTTTAACCGGATACTTTGAAGTTGAAATTTTCCGCTTAAGAACTGGGGCATATTCTGGCTTAAAATGTACTGACAGCAGAAAGGGCACTAAGTTTAAAGCTCTCAAATCGGTTAATCCGAATGTATTTCTATCTGGATGTTTCCAATACGCCATTTCTATGGTGGGGCAAGCGATACAACTTCCCGCGCTGGCGCCAATATAAATAACACCTTTTAAAATAAGCTCCTTCACAACCTTATCAAAGCCGCTCTCTCTAACGCATTTCAATAAATAAAAAGTATTTCCGCCTTGGACATAAATAATATCCTTATCGCCAAGCAGCCTCCTTAAGGATGTCGTTCGCGAACGACATCCTTAATTCATCCTCGTTCTTGCCCTCAATATCAATTTCTTGCACATGGAATCCAACATCAGCCATTATTTGGCTGTCTTTTTTAACATAAGAAATGTCATCCTCGGCTTTTGAAGCAGTAGTAATATGGGCGAGTTTTATTTGATTAGCTGGTCTAGGGAGAAGTTTCAAAATTTCTTCCTTAAGGATGTCGTTCGCGAACGACATCCTTAACATTTTCATACCAGCAGAGGTTAACAGTAGTGTTTTCATAATCTAATGCGAAACTATTTTTCAAAATATTAATTGGCTTGCATTGAGGCTCCACAGGGCTATCGCCACTATGGAGCCAACAAATTTAGCTAAGTATGAAGCTGGTGCGCCGGCTAATACTTTGTATTTACATAATATCCATGTCTACCTCCGCACCTATAGCCATTTTTATCTTTGTGTTCTCGAATACTACTATCGTGTTTAGTCTTGGTAAATTTTCTTCCACAATAACTACATTGATAAATATATTTTGGCCCAAACGACGAAGCTCGCGAAATTCGACTAGACGATCTCATTATACCAGAATTTCTTCGGGAACGTGGGGCGGGTGTTGGTCTATTCGGGTCAAAAAGATAAGGATTCTCAGGTGTTTCTCCTGCTTTTGATAATTCTATCGGATATTGTGGTGCAAATTTTTCTTCTGTATTTTCTATAGATTCAATTCTTTCCGCAATAAAACATCTAACGCCGGGCTTATTTTCTCCACCGCTTCGGTTATAAACATAAAAATATTCTCGCTCTACTCCGTCTTTGCGTTGAAGATATTTCAAGGAATATGGCTCAACTATTCTATCTGCCCCTTTGTAACGAATTTTTAAGAGCGTCTGTTTTCTGCCAGCTTCCATAATAGGCACTCTCAGTTCTGGACCAAAATATGCAAACTGCATAAATCCATTATCAGGATAAATTCCAAATAAACTTTCAATATCAGAAAGAAAAATAGTTATAGCTTCATCTACTCCAAATATAAACTCTTTAGCGCAAACAACTGTCTTATCCCAATATTTTTTAAAATAATCGAATGGTGTCTTGTGTAAAATATTTTTTAGTACATGGGGATTTCTCCCGAAAATTGTCTTTTGTACAAAAGCTTTAACGACTTCCTCTTTGTTTAGCTCTCCACCTAAAAGCTTAACGGAATAGACATAATCAAATAAATCGGGCGGGTGTTGTCGCTGTAAAAGGCATTTGAGTTTTGTGGCGATAATTTCTTCAAGTTTCATACATCGTATTTCGCACGCTACTTCATTAGCGTCCGAATACGGATGAATTAACCTAACTGTTTGTAACGGTAATAGGACTTTATCAAAACGGGTGATGTCCATTGAAATTCTGATTTTTATATAATCAGATCTTCCATAAAAGTCTTTGAAATAAATTCGAGCTTCATAAACACGCAAGTCAGGTATCGGGGCTTCAGAAGCTAAAAATTTTTCTTCAATTTTATTATCGTCTTTTACAAAAGACACACCCGCTTTTTCTTGAATAAAATCACAAACTTTGTTGATTTCATCAAGTAAAACATTTTTTTCTATATCATTGGGAATACCAAAGTCTAAGTCAGATGAGAAGCGAGTATTTTTGAAATACCCCTTACGTAACGCATTCCCGCCTTTCAAAAAAATGGTTTCCTTGAGGTTGCTTGTTGTAAAAATTCCAAAAATTAGCCAACCAAAAACATAATCACGCTCGACATTGGCTTCGTGGATTTCAAATTCTTTTGCTTTTGATTCAATTTCATCTTTTTGAATCATTGACTTTGCTGATTAGCTTCATTGGCTTTGGCTATGGCCTGTATGTAATATAAAAGACGTAAGTTATACAACTCGGCTGCTTTTTCATTGATTTCACCCCAATTATCAAATAAATCACCGACTGGCCTTTGGTCTTTTCCTGGATTATCTTCAAATTTTTTCGAATAATCAATTCTAATCTTTAAGGCTGGATGAGAATCATAAACGTTGTGTATTTGACTCCTTGAAAGAATATTATTTTGAAATTCTTCAATATCTTTTTTATTTAAACTCTTGAAAACGACCTCCATGAATTTCGAAAAATTTGAAATAGTTTTTTCTTCTTTCAATAATCCTGGTACATATTTTGACTGAATTATTTCACTAAATATTGTATCGTTCATAGCAATTTTTAATAATCCATTTCCGAATGCTTTACCGCCATACATTTGCATCGCCATTATATCAGCCATAACTTCTCTAATTCTTGAAAAACCATTTGTTATTTTAAAATATAGCTTTACGTACAAAAGTAAAAGCCAATAGGCAGGATTAAGCATCATCATAAAGCGAACCAAGCCGCCCTTTTCTTTTTCATCTTGTGATGGACCGGGCATAGAATGCAAAGTATTTATTAAGGAATTGCCCATCAAATATGTATAAGAACTCCACGAGGTATCACGGTTACTAAAATGTCCATATTCATGGGCAAGTATCGCTCTAAATTCATCAACTGTTAAATCATATAAAGAAGATAAGCCGATTTCTAAAACCCTTTCACCACCACCGAAAATTGTTGAAAACAAATTACCCTGCAAATAAACACCTATTCCAGGGTCAGGAGTAATGATTATTTTATCAATCGGCTTTGCCTTAATTTCTTTGGCAATTTCTTTTGTTAAATTCCAAAGCTCTTTCTGTTCATTTTCGATAATAGTAATCCCGGAGGTTTTTCGTTTGGGTGGAAAAAATAAATAATAAAAACCGATTAAAATAGCGATACCCGTTCCAATTGCTACAACGGCAAGACCAATTAAAATCCCTATGGGTACACGCTCCAAATTAGAAATAAGCATCAAACCATAAAGCGCGAAATCAATTGCGGCAAAAAGTGCTAAAACTAAAAGATAAAAAAGAAAAGGAAGTAAAGTGATTAGCAAAAGACCAAAGGTTCGAAGTAGCCCTTTGTCGTCAAATAACTCTTTCTTTTTCCCGTCCAGAAAATTTTGTACAGAATTATTAAATTTTTTATCTAAAGAGCCACCGACCGCTCTGACAATAAGATAAATAATTAAGGCAACAACAATATAGAGTAAAAGGTCTTGATAATTAAAAGATATGGAGGTGAAATTAGAAAGTATCAAAAATCCAAATACAATGGTTAGAAATAGTGAAAATAATAAGGCGATGGTTTTCATAAATTATTTTCGGTTATGTAATTTTTATTACACATTAATACTATTTGAATGGATCTGGCATCCCAGATTCATCTACAAAGAGTTTGTGAACTTGTTTTTGTAGCTTCCGATGAATGTCTGCCTTAATAGTGGGGTCATTATAACCCTTAACCACTACACTCATCTTTTCTGCAACCTCATCCATGTTTTTGCAAGGTAAAATATAGCGTACAACAGCTTCTAGAAGAGAACCGTTAATACCAATTTGTTCAATACGCACACAGAAAAAATCAAGAAACTCACTCATATCGTGTTTGAAAATATTTCCCGTAGGTATCATTCCTCCAAAAGTAAGTTTAAGAATAGCTATCTCGGTTTGCGTAAAGGAAACGAGGATGCGCTTGCCGTCATCCAATCGGATTTGAGAAAATGTTCCGCTCGGTTTTCTATCTGAAAAATTGATTATCTTGCTCATAGTTTTATTTAATTAAATCATCAACCTTAACATCTAACGCTTTGGCGATTTTGTAAAATTCCTGCTGGTCCACCCCGTTAGAAAATTTATAAAATCTTCAACGGGTTTTTATAATATCAAAAAATAAAAATTATTCTTATGCCTTTATTTGATTTTTCTAACGGGGTGGACCGAGTGGGAATTGAACCCACGACCTCCTCATTGCAAATGAGGCGTTCTACCACTGAACTACCGGCCCTTGGGATTTATTCTTGATAATTTTATTAAAATCATTGTCTCGCTTTGCGAGATCCCGCGTAGCGGGACAAATGCGGCACTCTAGCCAACTGAGCTAACGGCCCAAATGTAAATTACAAATGTAGATACAAAAGAAAATAACAAATTTTGGTGAGGGGTTGCACGCCTGTGGCGCTCTACCAGCTAAGCTACGGGCCCGTTTATAAAATTAAACACTCTGTCGCGCTCTCGCACGACCTCCTTGTGTCAAGCTTTCGCTTGACCTCCTTAATTCATTTCAAAATTCTTTGCTGTTATTATAACTAAAAAAGACCCTTTAAACAAGGTTCTTTTTTTATCCGCAAAGGAGCTTTCCTTTGGCAATTAAACAGTGATAGGAAACATCTTAGAATTTAAAACACATTTTGTTTTAAAACGCCGTGTTTTAAGTTAACCACTACCGTGTGGCTTTTTTAGCGTTTGTTTGATAACAGTATCCCTTGCGAGATACCGCGACAATATTTTTCTCCCTAGAAAGGAGGTGATCCATCGACAGCTTCCGCTACCGATGCCTTGTTACGACTTCGTCCTAATTACCGATCCTACCGTGGATCCACCAAAAGGCGGAACTTCGGGTATTACCGGCTCTTCTGACGTGACGGGCGATTATCTTCTTATAAACGTAAGAATTGATGTTCCCACCCAGCGAGCGGATTTCCCGCACTAGGCGAGTTCTAATGCATTTTCTTCTTCATTAGAATGGCTCCTTTCCCCATACTCGGGGTATTATGAGCCAGCTGACTTCTGACGCTGCGTTAGTTTTATTATATAACTCGATTGAGTTAAACCGCAACATCAGATCTCCCGGGGTCAGTTTAAAAACTTTTCCTAACATCCCAAAGAAGCTTTTATATAATTTTCCCTATGCTCACCACCCTACCATAGGTCAATTAACTTCTTTAATTTTTGGGCTGCTATTTGTTTCCGGATCCTCTGCTAACATCCTCGCGGATGTTAACTATCCTTCAACTACGCTCTAAACGAGATTAGAGGGACGGATTTTAACCGTCTGGTTTTTAAACCTGCCCGGCGCAGATTTTGTGAGTACAAGACCTGGGAACGTATTCACCGCGACATGGCTGATTCGCGGTTACTAGCGATTCCGGCTTCATGAGGTCGAGTTGCAGACCTCAATCCGAACTGGGGGTGCTTTTGATGGGATTAGCTATAGCGTTACCGCGTCGCGTCCCATTGTTACACCCATTGTAGCACGTGTGTCGCCCAGGGCATCAAAGGCCATGCTGACTTGACGTCGTCCCCACCTTCCTCCGACTATCTGCCGGCAGTCTCGCGTGACATAGTAACACGCGACAGGGGTTGCGTTCATTCCCGGACTTAACCGAACATCTCACGACATGAACTGACGACAGCCATGCAGCACCTGATCCCAAGGTTCCCCCCATAAAAAATCCAATTTTTAATTTTAAATTTTTAATTGAATTCCTTATGGGGGCACATCTCAGTTTCCTAAGATCTCCTTGAGCGTCTTGCCCTGGTAAGGTTCCTCGCTTACCGTCGAATTAAACCACATGCTCCACCGCTTGTGCAGGTCCCCGTCTATTCCTTTGAGTTTTAGCCTTGCGGCCGTACTTCCCAGGCGGGGCACTTAACGCGTTAGCTTACGACACTGAAGGGGTCGAGCCTCCAATGCCTAGTGCCCATCGTTTACAGCGTGGACTACTGGGATATCTAACCCCATTCGCTCCCCACGCTTTCGTCCTATGAGCGTCAGAATCGTTCTAGTAAGCTGCCTTCGCTATTGGTGTTCCTGCCGATATTAACGCATATCACTACTACACCGGCAGTTCCGCTTACTTCTCCCGACCTCTAGTCTTGAAAGTATCCAACCCTTTCCCTTGGTTAAGCCAAGGTCTTTAAGGTTAGACTTTTCAGACCGCCTAGGGACGCTTTACGCCCAATAAATCCGGATAACGCTTGGACCACTCGAATTACCGCGACTGCTGGCACGAGTTTAGTCGGTCCTTATTCGTAGGGTACCTTCAAACGTGCCTCGCTACCGCTCGGCACTAAATATAAATTTACAATTTTTAATTTTAAATTTTAATTCAAATCCAAATTTTAAAATTGATTAAAAATTTCCGCCTGAAGAGCGGATCGGCTCTTCGACTCTGAAGACTCATTAGAGTTCGTTCAGAGCCTGAACAACCTAAACGACCTAGGGCTGAAAAAATTTAGAATTAAAAATTTACAGAGTGCTGAACGTAAGTGAAGCACGTCTTATTCCCCTATAAAAGCAGTTTACACTGAAGAACAGCTTCTTCCTGCACGCGGCGTCGCTCCTTCACCCTTTTGGGGCATTGAGGAAGATTCTCGACTGCAGCCTCCCGTAGGAGTCAGGGCAGTGTTTCAGTCCCCGTGTGCGAGGGCATCCTCTTAGACCTCGTAACCGTCATAGCCTTGGTGAGCCTTTACCCCACCAACTAGCTGATAGTCCGCAGGCCCTTCTTGAAGCGATAAATCATTTACCATAACTAATGAATAGCTATGGCACATCGGGAATTAGTCCGCCTTTCGGCGAATTATGCCCGTCTTCAAGGTAGGTTACCAACGTGTTACTCACCCGTTTGCCACTGTCCGCCTAACTTTTCTTGCGAAAAGTTTGGCGGACCGTTGACTTGCATGCCTTATCCACGCCGCCAGCGTTCATCCTGAGCTAGGATCAAACTCTCAAAAAAGATAATCAGCAATTAGCTCATAAAAGCTAGATTACTAATTATATAAATAGACGTTCCTATCACTATTTAATTGTCAAAGTTCAAAAATATTTTTGCTCTTAAACTAGAGCATAATTTATATTAGTCTATGGATAATGGTTTGTCAAGTTTTGGAACAGGGCTCATTTTAGCCCAAAATCCAAGCCTTAAATTTAGTCTTAAAAACATTGACAAAAATATTAAAATGTGCTAAGATTGAAGTATCAAAATTTGATGTCATTACGAGGGATCCCCCGCCTTTTATAAAAGGTAAGGGGCTCCTCGCAATGACGGAATGTTCTTTGTTTGCAATTTTTAGAATAACAAGGAGGGATTAAGGATGAATTTGCCGGATTACCGCAAACTTCAGAAATCACAGTGGAAAACCGAGAAGCCGATGGTTTGGCCTATTGTGCTTCTTATAGTTTGCTTGATGATTTTTTTCGCGATTGGGGCAGGAGTCTGGGTCCATAGCGGCGCGAAAGACGCAGGGCTCGGAAAGGATATCCTCATTTCCGAAGCCATTGGCTTTGTCCTGTGGCTTATAATCTTCCGCATCAAAAGAGGAGCGGAGAAAGCGGAATTTTACAAAAAATTCCGTTAAATCTTTTCTCCTCAATCAGCCGTGTTCTCACAAACGGCTGTTTTTTTCTATTTAACCTTACACTCGTGGTGTTTGAATATCACGATTCTCTATACCCTTCCTCCTTGCTTTTTTGACAATTTTAACAATAATCCAAACAATAATACCGATAGGTAAGAAAAAGCCAACTAAAAAGACTAAAATCCAAATTAAACGATCAACAGTCTTTTGACCAACACCAATTAAGGTTTTAAAAGCTTGCTTTAAAGTTTCATAGGGTTTCCATTTCTCCACGCCGCTTCCTACCCGCGTTTCTTCAGACAATTCCAAGGTCAGCGTGGACATATCCGTCATATTCACAAGATACTGCAACTGGCCTTGCAGTCTTTCAATCTTTTCCCGCACTATAGAAAGCGCGGAAGCCACTTTTAAAATATCCTCCACTTCTGTCGCCTTTTTCATAATTTCCAAGTACTGCTGTTCTTCGGCTTGGGCGTTTTTAAGCTGCGCCTGCAAATCCACATATTCTTCGGTTACATCTTGGCCCGAGACTTGCTCGCGACTGACCACTCTGGCTAAATCCTTAACTTCATCCAGAATAGTGTCAAATTTAGCCGCTGGCACTTTAATCACTACGGTGCCGCTTTTCATGCCTGTCTCGCTCTCATAAACGTAAGAGCTTTGGACAAAGCCTTGCGAGCGCGAGGCAATACTCGTTAAATCGGCTACGGCGCTGTCCACACTGCCCACTGTTATTTCAAGATTGCCTGTTTTAATAATTTTCTTCTCGGTAAGATTGGCTGCGTCACCGGCGCTGCCGCTTTCCGTAGGAGCAGCGCTTGGGGGCATTGCGTTTTCCGCCAACTCGGAATCGCTTGATCTTCCAGACTTAGAAAGCCCACTCGCGCTTGGTAGCGCGCTAACACTGGAGAAGCGCGTATCCGCGCTTTCCTCGTTTTGTGTTCCGCCCATAAGCAGAGAGAATGCAACGCCGCCAACAATCAGAATGATTAACAAACCGACAAAGCCCAAGCTAATACCTAGAATAATTTTTGCTTTTCGCGACATAAATTTTGTTTTTGTTAATTTTATATTTGTTAATTTTATAAAAGAAAACGCCCCGCAGAAGATGTTCTCCTTTGCAGATTCACTACTTCTATTTTACTTCTTTCTTATTTTTTTACCAATCATCAAGAATGACCTCGCATAATATAATTCCAGGACGGCTGTTTTTTATTTTTTATTTTTCTCCCTCCACTCTTTTATCTTCTGATGATTACCGGACAAAAGCACCTTTGGAACTTTCAAGCCTTGAAAATTATCGGGGCGGGTGTAATGAGGGTATTCAATATTATTTTCGGGCAGAGAAAATGATTCCTCATTTAAGGATTCCTCGTTGCCTAAAACTCCTGGAATGAGCCGGCTCACCGCGTCCACAATCACCATAGCGGGAAGCTCGCCGCCGGTTAAAACAAAGTTGCCAATGGATATCTCTTCATCCGCAAAATAATCCGCCACTCTTTGATCCACGCCTTCATAATGCCCGCAAATTAAAACCAATTTTTTAAAATGGCTAAGATCGCGAGCCATTTTCTGATCAAAAGTCTTGCCGCGCGCGGAAAGCAAAATTACGCGCGCGGAAGAATTATCGCGGGAGATGCCCTCGGAACTAATTCTCGAGGGGAGAATTTTTTTTAAAGCACGATGGATAGGCTCAATTTTCATCACCATCCCAGCGCCGCCTCCATAGGGCACATCATCCGTGGTTTTATGTTTGTCGCGCGTGTAATCCCGCAAATTATGAATATTGATTTTGACCAATCCTTTATTTTGGGCGCGGCCTAAAATACTCCCGCTAAAATAGGAGTCAAAAATTTTGGGGAAGATTGTGAGAATATCAAAAAACATATAAAAATGGAATAATGAATTTTGAATCCCACCTACGCCCTTCGGGCTTCGGCGGGCAGGCAGGAATCAGGAAGTTTTATTAAAAGATTCTTCCTTATTCCTGATTCAGTTCTATTTTAACCAAAACCGCCTCTTTAATCAAGGCGGTCTCGGTGTATTGAAAGCTTGAATTAAAAGCTTATCTTTACAGTTTCAGATCATCAACTACGTCAGTAGCTTGATCTTTCGGAGCTTCACTTCTGCCACGGCCTCGGGTAGAACCCTCGGGCTCAATAATCTTGAGGTTTACACGGGCATTGTTTTTTGCTCCGACCACTCTTAAAAGAGTTCGGATTGAAGATGCAGTCTGGCCGTTGCGTCCGATAACTTGACCCATATCCGCGGGGTCAACCTCTAAAGTGATTAGCACTCCCATTTCATCAACGGTGCGATTAGCTTTCACTTTATCCGGATTATCAACTAGCATCTGCACTACATACTCCAGGAACTCTAAATCCTTTTCTTTAGCCATACTTCTTTTTGGACTTACTTAACTTATTATTTCAATAAATAAAGTGAAGGTCGACCTAAAAAGCTTTCACTTTATTCACTGTTAATAAAATACACTATTTTTTCAATTTTGTCAAGGAAAACTACCTCATCACATTTAAAGGATTAACTGCTCCTTTACTCGTTCTAATCTCAAAATGTAAATGAGGACCTGTGGACCAGCCGGTAGAACCTACATAACCGATTAGTTCTCCAGCCTGAACTTTTCCGACCGTCCTTTTGTAACTGGATAAATGGGCATAAACTGTCTCACTGCCACTGGGATGAGAAATTACGATGCTTTTACCATAACCGCCCCGCCAACCGGAAAAAATAATAGAACCGCCGGCAGCGGCATAAATGGGCGAACCTGTGTCCCCGTCAATATCCACCCCATGATGACGATAACTGTAATACTGGTTGATTTTATGTGAACTCGTAGGCCAAATCCAACCCCCTTTACCTTTCGCGGGAATGGAAGGAGATTCCTCTTCCTCATTTTGAGGCTCATAAACCAAAGCGCGGGAAGATTCCTCACTCGGTGCATACTTCGGAGGAAGCGGGATCTTCCCGCCCGGAATCATTAAACTTTGACCAATCTGAATATTCGCCTCACTCCCTAAATTATTATATTCAATAATCTTCTGGATATCTCCCTCGTAAACCTTGGCGATTTCAGAAAGAGTGTCGCCGGCTTTGACCGTATACAAAACACCAGAAACGGGGGGAATCTTCAGAATATCGCCTGGGCGGATGTAAGACGTTTCCGAAAGGTTGTTCGCAGAGAGAATAGTGACTACACTCAACCCATATTGCAGAGCAATGGAACTTACTGATTCTCCGGGGGTCACGGTGTGCTGCACCACCTCTGTGCGCGCTTCTTCTACGGGTCCGGCTTTCACCTCTTGTTCCAAAAGAGGCAAAGGAATCAGGGCATTACCTTGCACTGTCGGGAGAGCCATAGGATCGGATGTGAATCCTCCTCTCTCCTCGTTGTTATCCGCCGCAGCCAAAACGGTAGCTGACATTTCCGAGGTAAAACCGCCTATGCCATGAGGGAGAGCTTCTGGATCATTGCGACTTTCCACCAAACGTTCCTCATCACTTTTTAAAATACCGCTAAATAAAATACTCGTGCCCTGTCTTTCCTCGCCTTGGTTTTGATCCTTGCGACCCTCTATATTATTCCAAACCACCAATAAAGCAATCAGAATGACCATTAAATGCACAGTGTAAGAAGGCGCAAAAGGGGAAAAATTTTTAGGAGACCTTTGTAAAGAGCTCCATTTAATATGATTTTTGAAAAAAATAAAAGACCTTTCTGCTTTCTTTACTAAACTACCTGAAAGATGAACCTTATTTATCGTGAGATCGGCCTGCGCCCGAGAAAGGGTTTTGTCTAATTTTTGATTAAATTGTTTGCCTGTTTCCTCTATTTCTTCTGGATTTGTCTGATATCGTTTCCTTCTTTCCCTTGCCGTCCAATTCAAGAAAGAAATTATATTTTGAGACAATATAACTCACTCCTCTTTAAGCGAATTAGATATCCTTAAAAATGCATCCGAAACTGCTAATTTATAGCTTAGCATAGGGATTAAACACTGTCAAAAGATTTATCCCCACTCTTTTGATGGCCATTGTTCGACTGTTCTATTGCTCAATTGTTAATAGGATAACCATGGCAAATCCACGAACGATAACAATCGAACAATTGAATAATGAACCCCGTTAGACCCCGTTTAGAAATTTATTTCTAACGGGATGAACTTTCTCTAACGGGGTAAATTATTCAGGACACAACATCTTGATTACCTTTTTATTCCGAATTAGACTCTGAATGTAGTCGCGATAGACGGGACTCTCAAACTTATCTTTCATCTCTGTGTTGTTTGGATAAAGCTTCAATATTTGATCTATTTCCGCTTCCGTCTCTTTTTCCGCGACCTGGACTTTCTCGCGCCGCGCGATTTCCCGCAGTACCAAGCTTGTTTTAATCCTTTTCTCCGCAGCCTTGTCCCAAGCCTGTAACAGATCGGCGCGGCTTTTTTTGATGCTTTTTAAATAATCCTCAAGCCTGCCCCCTTGACTCTCTATATCTTTCTTTAGTTCCTGCATCATCCTTTCTTTTTCCGCATCTAATAAAACCGGGGGGATTTCTACTTTTACCGAAGCGCATACCTTGTCTAAAACTTTGAGTTCATATTTTTCCCGCATCCTCGTTTCTGCCTCGGTTTGAAGGTTTGCTCGCAGTTTCTTTTTTAAGACCATTAAAGAAGTAAAACGCGGGCTTAAACTCTGCGCAAATTCGTCGCTCACTTCAGGTATTTTTACCTCTTGCACCAGATTCATTTTGACCTGAAAGCGCGCCAAACGACCGGCAAGATGCTGATGCAAATATTCTCGCGGAAATCTTAAATTAAACGCCTTTTCATCACCCTTCTTCATCCCTAGAATTTGATCCTCAAAGCCTGGCACAAATTGTCCTTGCCCTAAAATTAAGGGGTGGTTTTGGCTTACTCCCCCCTCAATAAGGTTGTTTTTAAGATAACATTTGAAATCAATTTCTACCCTGTCTCTCTTTCGCGCTTCGCGAGAAACAGTAATATACGCGGCGCGCGTCTCCTGTAACTTCTTCACCAAGGCCTCTGTGTCTTTTATTGTCACTTTTTTTACTTTCGGCTTAGCAACTTTTACGTTCTTGTAACTGCCCAAAATTACTTCTGGCATCACGGCCGCTACTACTTTAAAAAGTAAAGGATTGTCCGGCGCTATTTTTAAAATACTTATTTGGGGTTTACCCAAAACATCCATCTTCTTTTCGATAAATACCCTCTTCAGAAAAGAAGGTAAGCCTAGCTTCACGGCTTCTTCCCAAAGCTGCGCCCTGCCCACCTGTCTTTCCACTAATTCTCTAGGGGCAGCGCCGGGCCGAAATCCGTTGATTTTGATTCCCCGCGCAATCTCCCGTGCGGCAGATTCTAAAAAAGGCTTAATTTCCTCCGTGTCCACTTCCACATTTAATTCCACTTGCGATTGGGGTAATTTTTTGAATTCAATTTTCATTCTGTTTAATTTCAATCCCCTCTACTTGATCTGAAAAAATAAAAAAGGAGTGAAAGCCCCTTTTTTACTCGAGGGCGGGGTTCCCTCCAAAAAAAGCTTTTTGGGGGGGGATTATTTAATGAATCATTTTAACAAGTAAGGGAGCAATAAGTAAAGAAACAATAGCCAGCAGTTTAATTAAAATATTTAAGGCGGGACCGGAAGTGTCCTTAAAGGGATCGCCAACCGTATCACCCACCACGGCTGCTTTATGACTATCAGAACCCTTGCCGCCTAAATGGCCTTTTTCAATGTATTTCTTGGCATTATCCCAAGCCCCGCCGGCGTTAGCCATCATCACGGCTAACAAAAATCCAGTCACTGTCGCGCCCGCCAGAAGACCGCCTAAGGCGGCAGGTCCCATCACAAAACCCACCAAAAGCGGCGCGCCAATAGTGACAATGCTGGGTAAAACCATCTTTTTGAGAGCCGCGCTGGTGGATATAGAGACACAACGACTGTAATCTGGTTTTGCTTTGCCTTCCATTAAGCCCTCAATCTCCCGAAATTGGCGGCGCACCTCTGTCACCATTTCCATTGCCGCGTCACCGACTGCCCGCATGCTCAAAGCCGAAAAAAAGAAAGGAAGCGCCCCCCCAATAAACATTCCTGCCATCACTCTGGGATCGCTAATATCAATAAATTGAAGACCAATGCTTTCAGTATAGCTTGCGAATAAAGCTAGAGCGGTTAAAGCAGCGGATCCAATGGCGAATCCTTTACCCATAGCGGCGGTAGTGTTGCCCACAGCGTCTAAACTCTCGGTGCGCTCTCTTACCTCCCCGCCCATCCCTGCCATTTCCGCAATGCCGGCGGCATTATCCGCGACGGGACCATAGGTATCCGCCGCGAGCGTAATCCCTAAAGTAGAAAGCATACCCACAGCGGCAATGGCAACGCCATACAGGCCAAACAAGGCATAGCTTGCCCAGATGCCTAAAGCGACCACCAAAACTGGAATAATCGTGCTTAACATCCCTAAAGAAAGTCCTTGAATAATGTTTGTAGCCGCTCCCGTCTCCGAACTCTCTGCGATTTTTTGGGTGGGCTTATTATTATCCGAAGTGTAATATTCGGTCACATAACCAATAATTACGCCCGCCATCACCCCCACTAAAGTGGCGTAAAAAATTTTGATGTCGTCAACAATGTGAAAAACCTCTACCACCAAATAAGATCCGACAATCATCAAGAGAGCGGCGCCATAAATGCCGCGATTTAAAATACTGCTCACTTTTTTGGCTCCGCGGGAGACCTGAACAATAATGTTTCCAAAAAGGGAAGCTAAAATACCTACTGCGGACAAAAGCAAAGGCAAAGCTACGGCATCACCCTGTAAAGTCGCCGGAAAGACCAAAACGCCGATCGCCATCGCCGCAATGATAGAGTCCACATAAGATTCAAAAAGATCAGCGCCCATACCCGCCACATCACCCACATTATCACCCACATTATCTGCGATCACGGCGGGATTGCGCGGATCATCCTCGGGAATGCCTTTTTCTATTTTACCGACCAAATCCGCTCCCACATCCGCGGCCTTGGTGTAAATTCCGCCTCCTACTCTCGCAAACAAGGCGATGGAAGAAGCGCCAAAGCCAAAACCATAAATAATCCTAGGGTCGCGCACGAGCCAGTATAGTAAAGCTACGCCCAAAAGCCCCACAGAAACCACGGATAGTCCCATCACCGAACCCGAGGAAAAAGCAAGCAACAGGCCTTTTTGCACGCTTTGCGCTGCAGCCTGGGCAGTCCGCACATTGGCGCGCGTCGCAATCCGCATGCCAATATTACCTACCAGCGCCGAAAAAATCGCTCCCAATAAAAAAGCTCCGGCGGTTTTGTAACCCAACACGATATACAGCACAAAACCAAAAACTAAAACAAAAACGGCGAGGATTTTATACTCTTTATGCAAAAAAGCCATCGCTCCCTCATGAATTGCCGCAGAGATCTCGCGCATTTTTTCCGTGCCTGCATCCTGACGCAAAATTTTCACAGCCAAAAAGAGAGCAAACAAAAGACCCAAAAAAGCAATAATAACGGAGAAGATAATAGCAGACATAATTTTTACCAGTAAACCCCGTTAGCCCAGTTAGAAATAAATTTCTAAACGGGATCAGAGAACCTCGTTCTTTAATGGGGTAAATTTTAATTGATATTTGATTAAAAATTATAGTTTCTCGTTAGAAAAAAGTCAACCCAAAAAAATATATTACTCATCCTTAGCACTTTTCTTCTTTTTATCGTCTCCCTCCTTGCCCTGTTTCTTTTTGGATTTCACTTTTTCTTCACCTTTCTTCTCTGCCTCCTTTTCTGGTTCTTTTGCCTTTGTTTCTTCCACACTTTCCTTCTCTACGGCTTTCACGTCTATCTTCCAATCTGTGAGTTTGGCGGCGAGGCGCACATTTTGTCCTTCTTTGCCAATTGCCAAAGATAATTGATCAGATGCGACAAAAACGCGAGCCAGCCTTTCTCTTTCATTTAATTGGACATGAGACACCTTAGCCGGAGCAAGGGCATTGGTCACAAAACGCGCCGGATCTTCGCTCCATTCAATAATATCAATTTTTTCACCATTAATTTCATTAATCACGGCTTGCACCCTGGACCCGCGCTGGCCTACGCAAGCGCCGATAGGATCCACCTCTCTGTCGCTACTTACGACCGCAACTTTACTGCGCAAACCCGCTTCTCTAGCCACGATTTTAATCTTCACTACTCCCGAATTCACCTCTGGCACTTCCAAACCAAAAAGGATCTTAATAATTTCCGGACTGGTGCGCGATAGAATAATCTCTGGCCCCTTCGCTCCCTCCCGCACTTCGGTAATATAGACTTTAAGCCTCTGGTTCACCTGGTAACGCTCGTTACGCACCTGCTCCGAAGGCGGAACAAAACCGGTAGTCTGCCCTAAATCCACAAAAATCGTGCTCCCTTCCACTCTTTGGATCACTCCATTCATAAGCTCGCCCTCCCGCCCCTTGAAGGCGCAAAACAGCGCTTCGCGCTCGGCTTCGCGAATCCTTTGAATAATTACCTGTTTCGCGGTCTGGGCTGCCACCCGACCATAATCGCCAGGAGGTTCTATGGGAGTGACAAGCTCATCGCCCACTTTTATTTTTTTCTTCTTTTGCTTGGCCTCCGAAAGAATAATCTCTTTCCGCGGATCTTTGATTTCGGCATCGTCTGCCACCACCTCTTTCACGTCAAAAAGGTCAAAATTGCCGGTTTTAGGATTATATTTGGCTCTGGTATTTTCATTGGGTTTTCCATAATCCTTGCGGTAAGCCGCGGCGAGCGCCGCCTCCACGGTTCCAAAAACAACATCGCGGCTAATCCCCTTTTCATCACAGATTTGATTAATTGCCGCATCAAATTCTTTGTTGATAAAATTGTTCATAAAGACATTTTAATTTTTAGAATGTTTTAAAAAATAATTTTATAAAAATATCCTGTCCGAAACAGGATTCACTGACCGTTCACAATCTCACTGTTTTAAGTATAGCATAGGGTTTTAAAAAGGCAACTATTCCGATTTATTCTTCCACCGCATTCTTAAAATGCTCCAAGTGCGCCGACCTTCTCGGATAATCCAAAGTAATGCCGACCACATCAACGCGAAAATCCTGTTCTATACCTTTCTCATTTAGATAGGCGTAAGCGGTTCTTAATAATTTTCTTTGTTTAAAAAAATCAACCGCTTCCTGCGGTTCGCCAAAATCCCCGCTCGTTCTTGTCTTGACCTCCACAAAAACCAACATCTTGGCTTTCTTGTCTAAAGCTAAAATGTCAATCTCTCCCTCCCTCTTTTGAAAATTGCGCTCCAAAATTTTGTAACCCTTCTTCTTTAGATAACGACAAGCCAAATTCTCGCCTAGCCTCCCCACTCTTTGCTTCCTCATCATAATCCTAAAATTATTTTTTGTAGACCAACGCGTAATGATAAGGGCTCGGATCCCAAGAATCAAGCAAATCTAAACCCAAATCTTGGGCAAGCTCCTTCACCTTGTGTTCTGAAATTCTATTGTCCGGCAAAGGCCCAAAAGGCAAATCCTGAAGTTTCCAATCAATAATTAAAATCTTGCCATCTCCCTTGGTGATCCGTTTCGCCTCTTTGAAAATTTCCTGCGGCTTATCGTTTTGGAACAAAACATCAACCAACATAGCCAAGTCCAAAGTGTTATCGGGCAATTTTGTGCTTTGATAAACCTCCAAGTCCGCCCAAACCATTTTTATAATATCATCCAAACCCTCCATATGCGCCTTATCTTCCACCCCCGATAAAGCAGACTGCTGAATATCAATAGCATAAGCCACCCCTTTCTCGCCCACAATCTTTGCCGCCGGCAGGATGAAAAAACCCGCCCCGCAGCCTAAATCCGCGGTTTTCATTCCTTGTTTTAAACCCACGCGGTCTAAAACTTCTTCTGGTTTAATAAAACCTTCAATTCTAGGCATAATATTAATGTAAAATGAAAAATGAAAAAATTAAAATGACAGTTTAAAATGTTAAAATGAAAAAATTTTAATTTTGAATTACCTTAACATATCGTCATTGCGAGGGAGGCACCTTAGTGCCGACCAAAGCCCGCCCGCCTCGCCTGAAGCCGCGCCCGCCATGCTAGCCGCAAGGCGTTGCGGGCGGGCGAAGCGATGGCGGGCAGGCAATCTCATAAATCTGTATAAATACAGCTCGATGAGATTGCGGAGCCTGTCCCGAGCGGAAGCGAGGGATCGGGCTTGACGCCCTCCTCGCAATGACAAAATGAATATCGAAAATTATTTTTTCAAAAATCCATACACTGGTCTAAAGCTCCGCCTATGAATCGCGCACGGTCCGAACTGCGCCAACTTTTCTCTATGTTCTATTGTACCATAACCTTTATGAGAATCAAAGCCGTATTGGGGATATTTTTGGTGGAGGGCAAACATAATCCGGTCCCGCGTCACCTTGGCAATAATTGAAGCGGCGGCGATTAAACGTTCTGAACCGTCTCCTTTCACAATCGGCTTTTGGGCATAAAGAAGAGCGGGAATTTTAAGATTGCCGTCCACTAAAACGCAATCAACTTTTTTGCGAAGCCCTAAAACCAAATTTTGCACTGCTATTCTCATTGCCCGAAAAGTGGCGCCCAAGATATTCAGTTCGTCAATTAAATATGGGCTCGCCGCCCCTAAGCCATATTGGCCTTCAGCCGCGATTAGTCTAAAAAGTTCCTCCCGCTTTTCCGGGTTGATTTTTTTAGAATCAGTAATTTCTTTCAAAAAAAGATTACCCTGCGCGTTATGAGGCAACCAGACCGCCGCCGCGATGACCGGCCCGGCCCAAGGACCTCTGCCCGCTTCATCAACGCCAATGATGATTTTATGACCGTCATTGATTAATTTTTTTTCGATTTTGGAGAGTAAGGACATTTTATTACCCTGAATTACGAAATGTGCGATTAGATTCTAACCCTTTTTTTTTATCAGGGGGGAAAATTTAACCCCTCTCTAATCTCCCCTTGTCCTCCTACTTCCGCCCGGGGCGGACTTCGGCGGGACACGGTCCTCCTTCGCCCCTCACTTGCCAAACAAGTAAGGGGCTTCGGCAGGACACGGTCAGGGGAGGTTTATCTACACTAAATATACCAATTTATTTTCATTTTGACCATTTTGGAAAATAAAAAAGAGCTGAATTTGTTCAGCTCCAATAATTAAAGTGCAAACTAAGAAATCTCCATCATGTTTTTCTGAAAATCTTCTAAATTCATACCTATCAAACGTTTGAAAATTTCACGATAACGTCTTGTTGTATAGACAATGACTTCCTCTGGCACTTGGACATTGCCGACAAAAGCAACGTGTTCGGAATTTTCAGGATCAAGATTGTTAATCCCCTGACCCCAAGGCGTCTCAATTGTCTTCCCCCACTGGCGCACGGGTTCTTTGTCATAACCCGATGGCGCTTCTCCTCTTTGAGCGGCATCCTGCCACTCTGTTTTATCCCAAAACCGGGAAGAGTCTGGAGTCAAAACCTCATCAGCGAGCGTTAAAGGATGGTCTTTACTTAATCTGCCAAATTCAAACTTGGTATCGGCGATGATAACGCTCTTCCCCCGGGTATAAGCCGCGCATTGCTCATAGATCTTCAAGGACAGATCTTCTAACTTGGGACCATATTTTTGACTTACATCTCTGGCAGTAAGGGGCTTATCGTGCCCTGATTCTGCTTTGGTAGTGGGCGTGAATAATGGTTGCGGCAACATGGATCCATCATGAAGAAACGGGCCTGGCTTATAACCATAAACCGAGCCATCTTTTTGATAAGATTTCCAGGCTCCCCCCGTGAGGTATCCCCTTACCACACATTCCACTGGCTCCATATTCAGTCGCCGGACTATAATACTCCGCGCTTGTAACTCGGCATTATTACGCAATTCTCCTATGCGAGGGAGGTAATAATCAATACCTTTGCCATAAGCTACTAAATGATGTTTAATGCCTTTCAGTATTTGGGTTAACCAAAATACAGTCAACCCCGTCAGGATTGCGCCCTTTTGGGGAACCAGGCAATTAAGCACAAAATCGAAAATACTCACTCTATCAGTGGCGACCACCAAAAGATAATTGGGTAGTCTATATGTATCCCGCACTTTACCTTGATAGACCTCACTAAACCCTTCATCTTCTAAAAGACGACTCAAACCGGTTTCTCTAACCGCTTCCGGAATTTTTGCGCTCATTTTCTACTCCTTTCCAAATTGCTTTCTATGTTTCACATTTCCTTAACTTTTTGCTCTGCGAGCAGAGCTATCTCCAATGCTTTTTCTTGAGCATCCCCAGTATATTCTTCCGGATAATGGAGAAGCTGCCAAATGTCGTCCGGAATCCTCTGCACCACTTCACCTAAAGTTTCGTCTTGTTCAGCGAGCTTTTCAAGCGCGTCAAGTAAACTAATCTTTTCTTCAGTAGCGAGCGGCACTAACTTTCTGTTCACAAGCTCGTGAGCATCCTCTATATAACCTGCCATTTGCAAGGCAATATAAAGGGGCTCGGCCAAGACAAGGTCAGCGCTTGCGTCAAAGTTGCGTTGACATGCTTCCTCGTCTATCCTTATCTTCTCTAAAAAAGAGATTGCGTTCTCGTCTTTTCTTAGTAGTGTATTAAGCTGGTGCATTACATTGATAAGGATAATGGGAAAATCTCTAGCCACTGAACTGCCAACTAAATCCCGCTGGTGCTCACTGATTAATGTGTCCAGCACCTTGCCGAATTCATTTTTAGTTCTGATCCACATTCCCACTAGGTTTTCAAAATTGATGGGATTTCTTTTTTGCGCCATTGTAGAAGAGCCAACCGCTCCTGCCGCATAAAACTCAATTACCTCTGCGATTTCGCTCCGCATCAGATTGCGGCAATCTTGACCGAACTGCGCTAGGCTAGCCGATAGCATACAGAGTGAGAATAGAAAATACCCCAGGGGTTCGGGCGGTAAAATCTGCGTGCTGATCGGCGCCGCCTTCAAGTCCAATTTTTCTAAAACCCTTTGTTCAAAGCTTCTGTCACCGCAAAGTTTGGCAAACCCTAAACCTATTTGAGCATTATGCGCACCAACCGCTCCACCAATCTTCCCGCATAATCCCTTTGAGTAAAGCTCCACTTGACTGGCATTATAAATAACGCGGTATAAAGTGGTAGCGAGCCAAAAACCCACCGTAATCGGTAAGGCATGTTGGCCATGAGTGCGGCCGATCTGGATCTGATCCGCGAATTGGCGCACCAGCTTCGCGAAGATACTCATCAACTCTTGAATGGACGGCTTAAGGGCAAAGCAATAGGCGCGGTGAAACTGGAGCATACGCCCAGTGTCCAAAGGATCATAACTCGTGAGCGGAATATGCACCCATCTGGCTAAACGCTCTCCAATAATTTCTTGCGCTATTCTAACCCAAGCTCGGATGTCGTGATGCGTGATTTCCCTCTCCACCTTATCTACTTCAGTCGTTGGAATATTCAAAACCGCTTCAATGATTTCAGGAGTTAATTCCTCCATTTCTTCCGGAGGGATAACCCCAATCTCTCCTAAAACTTGTAGGGTCGCGAGTTCTACTTCAGCCACAGTTTTATAGAGATTATCATAACCAAAATACGGTATAAGCTGTTTCGGCTGGTAACGCGGATTGCCTGGCATTATTAAATTCATATCTCTTTCTCCTTCCTGACATTTCCTTAATGAGTCTGTTGTATTCTTATTGCAATGAACAAATCCAACTAAATTCTTTCACCTCCTATGATTTAGTTGCGGGATTTAATCTAACATAGACCTTAAACACGGCATAAAAAAGTATTAGTCTATTATAAAGGAAATTCATCTAAAAATCCATATTAGGCCAAACAAAAAATTATATAGGACTTTCACGTTTGATGTCATCCCCGACCTGATCGGGGATCCAGGTCGAATACACTAGTCCTGGATTCCCGCTTTCGCGGGAATGACAATAAATATTTAAACTTAATTATTACAAAATGCGAAAGTCATTTTATAAAAAACTCCTTGGATTTTTTCGCAAGGAGCAATAGGATTAACGAACTCGGAGTTCGTTTTCCGCCTCTTCCCTAAAGAGCTTCATTTCGCCCGCGCCCAGACGGTTCACTTTAAAGATCAACTTCCTCCCTCCTCTTTGATCTTCACAAGTGAGCAGCCCCTCATATTTTTCGTTCGGCGTTTCAGAGGAAAGAATTTTAAGCTCATTGCCTGTCTTGACAATGGCTAAGATTTTTACGATTTGCCAAGGATTATAAGCGGGCTGATCCGTATTCCATATCTGCTGGTCTATAATCATCCCATCGCCAGCCGTGATTTCCAGCCCTCTTCCCTTTGCATACAACACCACTAATAAATGGACTTTGGAATGCGACTTGAGATTAGGAGCGGTTAGAACTTTCTCCCCACCTTTCTGTTTTTTGAGATCAACATATCTGATCACATTTTTCACTGTTTTTTTTGAAAACCAAGGCACAATCGGCTTACGCACGACTTTTATTTCCAGAAGATCTTCTATGCAATCTTCTTTGATGGGAATGAATGTCTCCCCCACCTGAATTCCAGGCGGGTATCGGTCTAAGGGAATTTCAATCCCACCCATTATGTTGACTTCTTGCAGAGTTAGTTCATTAAAAGGCTGAAACCAATACACCGTGACGCAACGCAAATTCATTATTGACCTCCTCTCATAAGATTATTTTCACTCAAAGGACAAAACAAAGTTGTAAGTCTTCAAGGAGCAAAGCTCTCTCTATAAAAACTTATCAGATTTTGTCTTTAACGGCAAATTTTTTGAGCTCTTTCATAAAAAGAAAAAAGCGGCTTCGTTTTTTTTATGACGGGTGCCGCTAGACCTATTGTTGTTCATCTTGCTTTCTTGCGAGCCAGATACTCCCTGCCCTTGCCAACGTCTCAGTAGCCGGGAATTTCGGTGACAAAATCTTTTGCCAAAACTGCTAACCTAATGTCCCACAGAACGAACCGGCCTTGGGTGGCCAGGTAGCCGACCTGCTGGCGAGGTTGTGGTGGTTCTTCAAGATAGAAATCCACACCCCCGTCACATATCTTCTCACATGTTACCTTTTTGTTTGATGTGGAAAGCGATGTGGAAAGCCGAGAAGCAATCTCGTCTACTTCCATAGATCCGCACTTAAAAACTGCTTGGCTCATTTTTTTACCCCCTTTCTACAGTGTTTGGTTTTCGAGGTACAAATTGAGTCAAGCACCAGCTTGACCCTCCTCTATCGTATGATACAACAAAACAAGGAAAAAGCAAGATTAAAAACAAAAAACAGTCCGCCTTTGGCGAGACTACAACGAATAGCATGAAAAAATTTTCTTTTACAAGATGTGATTTGAGCCGATATTTTTATCAGGTTCTTTGGCAGTTTTTTACCTCTTGAAAAGAGGCAATAATTTCAAGTTTTTTATGAGTTAATCATAACTCATTACAGTAAATTCCTCAAGAAAAATGAGCTTGAAAAATTCACTGCTTTGGCGGCAAATTCTTTTCGGAAAATAAAGGGGGTTCAATCCCCGAAGGAATTAGAACCCCATAGCAATGGCTTTAGCACCAATATCTTTTCGATACTGCATGCCCTTGAACTTAATTTGGTGAACTGCTTCGTACGCCCGATCAAGAGCTTCTTGAAGAGTTTTACCGACTGCTGTGACTCCGAGAACGCGTCCGCCAGAAGTCCGAAGTTGGTCGCTACACATTGTGCCAGCGTGGAAAACGACAATGCCCGGGACTTTCTCTGCTTCGCTGATTCCAAATATCGGAATTCCCTTTTTGTACTTTCCCGGATATCCACCAGAAGCAAGAACAACGCAAACGGCGAAACCGAAATTCCATTCAACTGCAAGGTCGGCGAGTTTGCCGTCAACGCATGCGTCTAAAACATCAAGCAAATCTGTTTTTAGGAGTCGCATGTAGCTTTGCGTTTCGGGGTCGCCGAATCTTGCGTTGAATTCAAGCACTTTCGGCCCCTCGTCTGTCATCTTGAGTCCGGGGTACAAACAGCCAGTAAACGGCTTTCCTTTCTTCGCAAGCGCTTGCAAAGTCGGACGAACGATTTGCTCGTTTACTTCTCGCAAGGTCTGATCCGTAACCCACGGCACAGGTGCGATTGTCCCCATACCGCCAGTATTCTTGCCCTTATCGCCGTCGAAAATCGGCTTGTGGTCTTGCGCGGTAGGTAATAGGATTGAGGTTTTGCCGTCACAGAGAGCGTGAATAGAAACCTCTTGTCCATTCAGAAACTCCTCGACGATAACTTCATTGCCTGCTTGTTTGTAAGCGTGCTCAAGCATGATTTCTGCCAGAGCTTTCACGGCTTTAGCAAGCGTCTTACAGGGATATGCGCCTTTGCCAAGAGCCAATCCGCTTGCTTTCACGACAATCGGCGCCCCATGTTTGCGGACATATTCTAAAGCACTTTCATACTTTCGAAATATCCGAAATGGCGCAGTCGGGATATCACTATCGTGCATAAGTCGTTTGGCAAACGCTTTAGACGCTTCAATCTGTGCTGCGGCACGAGTGGGTCCGAAAATGCGTAAGCCATGAGATTGAAAAACATCAACTATACCAAGCGCAAGCGGGTCGTCAGGACCGACTACTGTCAGATGAATTGAATTCTTTTCAGCAAAACGATCCAAACCTCTGGCGTCTGTGGCTTCAATCGCAATATTTTCAGCAATATCACAAGTGCCGCCATTTCCAGGTGCAACATACAACTTGCCAATGCGTGATGATTGAGCGAGTTTCCATGCGAGCGCATGCTCTCTTCCGCCACCACCGATAATTAAGACATTGCTGATCATAGTTTTCTCTCCTTTCTTGCTAATGTGCAGTTTATCTATTTTAGCCATATCTATCTAAAATATAGCTCAAAAATAAAAAAACCGAAACTAAATTCGGAATCAGATATGAAAAAATTTTCTTTTACTTTGAATTCAATTCAAAAAACGAAACCGCCGATTGATTTTTTAGGCCAACCCGCCTGCTCACAAGCCTGTGCCCCTGAGAAGAATCGAACTTCTATCTAGGGCTTAGGCCCTGCACCAGAGCAAAGCTCGGTACAGGGTAAAAGTCCCTTGTTCCCCGCCCGCCTGACTCGTCTGGTGCCCTCATCTGGAATCGGACCAGAATCTAGGGCTTAGGAGTCCCTTGTTCTATCCATTGAACTATGAGGGCGTCAGGCGAGTCGGGCGGGTATCCGCTTAAGCTACAGGGGCAAAAACAAATTAAAAATAAAAAATTTAAAATTACAAATATATACAAATTATATTCTTTAATTCATTGCTTGTAAATTTTTCTGATGCTAGAATGAGTGGAATTACTAAAAATAGAAAATGAAAATTAAGATTAAAAATAGCATCACTTTTTTAAAATATTTTTTCTTTTTTCTTTTTGTCTTCTCTATCCCCTTTCAGAAACGGCATATTTTTTCTGATTACCCTATTGCGGGAGAATTTAATGAATGGACGGCAATCAGTATTTATGTTTCAGATATTCTTTTATTCTTAAGTTTGATCTTTTGGCTTGGCGAACTTGTTATTTCTAGAAATCATTTAAGATTACGGAATATTATAACCCCTCTTAATCTCCCCTTGTCAGGGGAGAAATATACCCCCCTGATAAGGGGGGTTAGGGGGGTTTTAAATTATTTCCGTGAGGGCATACTAAATCTTAAAAAGAAAAATAAATTATTGATTATTGGTTACTGGCTGCTGGTTACCCTGCTCGCCATTGCTTTTTTTTCCTTAATTAATGCCCAAAATTTAAACATTGCCCTCTTCCGTCTATTAAAATTAGGGGAGGTAATTCTCTTATTTATTTTTGTTGTCTTCAACTTTGGCTCAAAAAAATTACGGCTACTTTTGTATTTATTTTTACTGACTAGCGGAATAGTTCAAGGAATGATCGCAGTAGGACAGTATTTTCACCAGCATTCTCTGGGTCTCAAAATTTTAGGCGAGAATGATCTTGCCCCTAACATAATTGGCGTGGCAAAGATAGTCGTCAACGGCGACAAAATCATCCGTGCTTACGGCGCCTTCCCCCACCCCAACATTTTAGGCGGCTTTTCAATCGCCGCTATTTTATTTTGTTTTTACCTATGGACCAAAATACCAAAGGTAAAATGGGACAAATCTCTAAAAATCATCCTCCTTATCATTCTTTCTCTCTTTACCATCACCATCACCATCACCTTTTCCCGCACGGCTTGGCTAGGACTCATCATCGCTTTATTGGGCTTGCTCATCATTAACCTCCACAAAATCAAAAACTACGTTCCCGTTTTCGGCGTGATTATTATCACCGCTTTGATTCTATTTTATTTCCTCCAGCCCCAAATTTTAACTCGCCAAACGATTAGTGATTCTTCAGGGGATTTCGCTCTCACAAACCGCGCGTTTTTAAACCAAATTGCCTTGCTCATAATTGCCAAACACCCTCTTTTAGGGGTCGGAATAGGTAATTTCGTGCCTAGCATCCCTGACTTTACCCCGTTAGATAGTAAACATCTAACGGGGTTTACTAAAATGAACCTTCCTGCTTGGCGCTATCAGCCAAGCCACAATCTCTATTTGGCTATGGCTTCAGAGACAGGTCTCCCTAGTTTATTGATCTTTCTAACCTTTTTATACTTAACCATTGCTCACGCTCTCGGGCAGATTCGGAACGACCCTGAAATCGGAATTCTGTTTTGGATTTTAATTGCTTACCTCTTTATTAGCTGCTTGGACCACTACTTTTATGATCTCCAACAAGGAATCCTATTATTTTGGCTTATCTTGGGGATAATTTGGGTAATTATTTTACAAAAATCTAAAAATGTTGCATAATCAGATTTTTTTCTGCATCTCATTTTTCTAATAGTTTGACCTGTGGATAACTCCATCTACTTATTCACATACTACTTATTTTATTTAATACAAGCCAAAATATATAGATTGACAAATACATAGAAGATGTTACTATCCGATATGTAAAAAAATATTAAAAATGTTCCACGTGGAACATTTTTAATTTCCTTAAATTACGAAACTCCCTCCCCTTGCCTCCCGCGGAGTAATCTAACTCCCTCCCTGACAAGGGAGGGGAAGGCCTGCCCGCCATCGCTTCGCCTGCCCGCAACGCCTTGCGGCTAGCATGGCGGGCGTGGCTTCAGGCGAGGCGGGCGGGGGAGGGTTAAAAGGATTTATTCTCTCTCTTACCTGAATTAAACCCCTCTCTAATCTCCCCTTGTCAGGGGAGAAGTTTACCCTCCTCTAGGTAAGGGGGAATATATTGGAATGAATCCTTGCTTATTGTACACCCAAACTCCATAAAAGCTTAAATTTTTGTTCCTCCATCTTTGCCAGATCAGGACTCCGCGTGACCACACCTATTAATTCTTTAATTGAGGATATAAGGGCTATTTTATCCTGAAAAATAAACATAGAACTGGGGAAAAAATAACCATCAGGCAAGAATCTAGTCTCCCGTAAATTCTCCTTGGCTGTCTTTTTTAAAAGCAATGCGTCTTTATCAAAAAAAACTAAGGCTTTAAATTTGATATCTTTCTTTAAACGGGCCGGAATATAATACTCATAATCATATTCTCGGCTAATAATCTTATAAATATCTTTCACAGAGCCAATATACATAATTTCGCTATGCGGCTTCTCTAATGTTTGTTCCAAAATGCTAAAGCACCCCTCTCTGCCCTCATAAAAACGCACTTCCGGCCTTGGTTCTTCCAAATTTTTCGCTAATGCTTGCAATTGCGGCATTATCTGTCTTAAAGCGCTTTGTCTCTCTTTAAGAATAAAATTCAATTTTTGCGGTTCCTCCGCGATAAATTTCTTGGTATTCTTTGATTGATAATAACTCATCAGCCCTTTTTGGATTAAAGAATCAACCACTACGTAAACAGTGGTTCTTTTAATTTTGGACTTACGGGCAATATCGGGAATTTTTGAGGGACCGAGTTCTAGGTTCGCCAAATATATCCTGGCTTCTTTCTCGGACAAACCTATTTTTTGAAGATGCTTTAACATTCTTATTTGTCAATAATGTTGTCAACTTAGTTTTATGTTATCATAAGCAAAATATAGTGTCAATATATAAAACTTGACAAAAGTATTGACAAAACTTTTAAGGTCATATAAACTAACCAGTTACTAATATAGACCGTTCTTTTTACACAATCAATACAAAAGGAGGTTGTATTATGAAGCTTAATGTTGTTCTCTTAAGTATAGGTACGGTATCTTTTATTTTCTTTTTAGTAGTCAATTTGGGAGGTTTTGGTGTTATTACCCCTCTTCAGATGGCAATTCTGAATTCATCTTCCATTATTGCTATAATGCTTTGTTGCTTAATTTGGGGGGTCTGCCGCTCATTAGAATGGCTCAATACTAAATTACAACAGGATATAGATAAATATCCGATAAGGAAAATAACCATGAAAGACCAGGCAAAAAACGCTGAAAAGGATTCAGATAAGGATCCAGCAGGAGAAATTGGTGTGGGGCGAGAACCCAGCAATCAACAAATAGAAAAGCCTCAGATGGAGGAGGATCTGAAGGAAGAAATTCAAACGCAATCAATGAATGTGGCTAAGATTAGAGAAAAGTATCTTTCTGCTTATTGCCTTTTAACCTGGGATGTTGGTAACGGGGAAAGGGTTGTCCTCGGCTATGCAGGAAAGATATATAAGGAACTGAATGATGCCTTTACTGAACTGGCTGAAATTATGGCAAAGGAAACAGGGCGCGACATAATGGAACTTTGGGAATGGCCAGATGATTTGACTTTTTCATCGCCTGAATTTTTGCCTTGTTTAGAAAGATGTTTGGAAATTGTCCAAAGAGTACCCCGATATGTATCAAGATCCGGTTCCTAATTTCTAGATAAAAAATTGCCTGAAAATGGGGTTTTAAAAAATATGACCATCATCAAAACTAGATGATGGTTTTTTATTGTAATAATGACCTTATATTACGAAACTCACTCCCCCCGCCTCCCGCGGGGAAATCTAACTCCCTCCCTGACAAGGGAGGGAAGGGGAGGGTTAAAAGAATTTATTCTTTCTCTTACTTGAATTAAACCCCTCTCTAATCTCCCCTTGTCAGGGGAGAGGTTTTCCCCTCCCTTGGCGAAGTAATAATCCCAATAATACTTATAAAAAGAGTAGAGACAGGTTTTAAACCTGTCTCTACTCTTTAAAAACGATTTAAATGTTCCACGTGGAACATTTTTTGTAAAAATTTATGTAATCGGATTATATAATACTTTTATACTTTCGTCAATCTATCTTATTGAGGCATACTTTAGCCAAGAAATGGCGCAAGGATAAGAAATATAGAACAATCAAGCTATTTTTCCCCACGATGTTTTGTAAATAATTTCATTTCTGATTGCACAATTAGCTTTTGGTTTTGTCAAAAACGCATTACGCGATATAAATAGTCCACTCCCAATGTAAAAAGATTGGTCTTCAATTTAAAAACATACAAAACAATCAAAAAGACGGTAAATCCCAAGGAAAGATACATTGCTTGGCGCAAATCTTGAAGCGAGGAACGTAAAGAAACAGGGTTAGCGATTTTCTTCTCCGGCTCAGATTTTCCCCGCGGCTCTTGGTGAATCCCTGGTTGCCCTTCCTCTCCAGGCTTCAATAATTCGTCTATTCGCGTTTCCTCCCGCGCCTCCTCAATTTCAGGCTCAAAAATTTTTTCATTTTGGATCGCGGGCGCGCTAAGCAGATGATGCGCCTTGCGAAACTTGCGGCTTTTGTTTTTATGAAAACGATTTTTATGGCTCATTTGATTACTTTTTTATTTCTGTATTTAAATATAGCATAATCAAGAAGCAAAAACAATAAAAAAAACGTTACCAAAGTTTTGGTAACGCAAGAGAATGGACTATGACCATCCATAATAGTCTGAAAGTGAGTATGGGCTCTCTAACTCAAATAGGTAGCCGCTGGGGTCAATGCAAATCTCCTCATAATAATGGAGATCATAACTATAATTCCCCTTCTTAGCCTTCGCTAAGTAGGTGACATTGATATAGGTATCAGCCTTTGGCTCCACGGTCACGCTTTCAGTATAGCCAACCGTAAATTCCGCAGAACTATAATGCCGGCCATTGTAATAAAAGTCCCCCTGAATCCTGATGGTAATATTTTCCACACCATAAGTCTCATTCTTAACGTTCAGCTCAAACCCGGATTCATCCACGGGCGAGAGCCCAACGTAACAACCTGCCCATACACATATACTAACCAATATTACCAATATTAAAGCCATCTTTTGCATTTCCATTACCTCCTGATTGATTAAACACTATAATCAAAGTACCACTCTCAATTTTTAAAGAGAGAATTAAGTATAGCATAAATATCGTAAAATGTCAAATAAATGTAGCAACTCAATATCCTGAAAACACTTTGTACCTTAACATTTTGTCATTGCGAGGAGGGCTTATAGTCAGATCCCTCGCTTCCGCTCGGGACAGGCTCCGCAATCTCATCGAGCTGTTATTCATACAGATTTAGGAGATTGCCTGCCCGCCATCGCTTCGCTTCAGGCGAGGCGGGCGGGCTTCGGTCGGCATTAGATGCCTCCCTCGCAATGACGATACATTTCGTAATTCAAGGCTTTGTAAGTATTTCATAAGAAGTTTAAGATTCACCCTTACCTCTTGATTCTTGCTTGCCCGCCGACTTGTCCTTCGTAGTCCGCCTCGGGCGGACGAAGTAGGAAGCCCAAAGGGGCGCAGGCGGGATTCCAGCTTCTATTCTTTAAATTGACAAACAAGCCCAACTGAAGATATAATAAATGGGAAACCACGTGAGGTATCCCAATTATGAGCTAGAAATTAATCTTGAAATCAATGGTTTGGATTTTGATCCCGCTTATTTTAATTTTTTTATTGGCGATCTGGATTTTCTATCTGCATCACCATCTTTTTAAAATCCGCAACGCGAATAGAGAACTACTCAAACAAGCCAAGGGGAGTAACCTGGAAGAGATCTTAAATCTGCAGAATCAGCATCTCAAGAAACATTCTGAAGAATTAAAGGATCTGCAGAATTTTACCAGCGAACTGGAAAAAAATCTAGGCTTCACCATTCAAAAAGCCAATATCGTCCGATTTAACGCCTTTCCCGGCGAAGGCGGCGACCAAAGTTTCAGCGTCGCCCTCTTAGACCAACACCAAAACGGCGTGGTAATCTCTAATCTCCGAAACAGCAATAATGACCGCGCCTACGCCAAACCAGTCAAAAACGGCCAATCGCCATATCATTTAACCAAAGAAGAATTAGAAGCTATTAACCCAAGGAAATAGGAAGACTCGCTTTTTTTAAAGTCTTCCGAAAATCCTTCTAAAATCTTTATGAGTGAAAAAAATCACGAAGAAACTCAAGCGGAAACCATTGTGGGGCCTTCGGTTAAAGTAGAAGGGGAGTTGTCCTCCGAGGGCAATGTTCGGATCGACGGACAAGTGGCAGGCAATGTGCGAACCAGCCAAAATTTAGCTGTGGGGGAACAGGCTGTTATTTCCGCAAACGTGAAAGCCTTGAACGCGGTAATCGCGGGCAAAATTAAAGGTAATATTACTGTAGAGGAAGCTTTGGAGATTACTGAAACTGGCCAAGTGGAAGGTGACATCACAGCCAAGATTATTTCCATTTCTCCGGGCGCTATCTTCCAAGGTCAATGCCAAATGCCTCTTCCCACCAACCAAGAAACGGAAATTGAAGTGGAAGAGGTAATGGAGTGAATAATCTCAAATCTTAAAACTCAAAAGGCAAAACCACAACTCAAAACTCAAAACTAGAAAAATCGTCTTTAAAAAGAGAAACAACTAAAGGATCCTTTGGGGCAAGCCGCAAAATTCCTTGCTAACACGCGGGAGACAGTGGAATTATCAGTTTTGAATTTTGACATTTGAGTTTTGAGTTTAATCCAATGTATTACTATATCTACGATTCCTTTCTAGAAAATCCAAAATATCGTAAAATCCTGGACCGGATTGAAATTAGACTGTCCGATCTTGCCATTGCGGGCGAAGCAAGCCATGTCCGTCCTTTAAGAAACCTAGAAGAAATTGTTTTAGAAGGACTCATACAAGGGAAACGCACGATTATCGCCGTAGGCAATGATTACACATTCAAAAAAATCGCGCATACTATTTTAAACCAGAGTGAAACCCCTCTCTCTGAAATCACGATTGGTATTATCCCAGTCGGGCAGCCAAACTTTATCAGTCAAGGACTTGGAGTGCCTATAAACGAGCTGGCTTGCGAAGTTATTTCCGGGCGGATTATTAAAATTATTGACGTCGGGAAGGTGAATTCCGAATATTTTCTCACCCAAGCGGTTTGCGGTTTCGGGGGAAGGAATGAGGACCGCAATAAAAAAGGGAATCTATCTTATCTTCAATCCCTGCGTTATCGGTCCCAGGATGTCATTCTTAAAATTAACGATAAATTTCAAGTCCGCTTGGACTTATTTCACCTTGCCTTGGTAAATTTATCTTTAAAAAGAGAAGCCTTACCTCTTGCCAATCCTTGCGACGGAATTTTGAATGTGTTTGTGACCGCGAATCTTTCCCGCTTCTCTCTTTTAAAAAAACTAAAGCTCATGGAATCGGAAAGATATTCTCTGCTTCCCAAAACTTCTGTCTTTAAAGCGAGTAAAATTGAAATCCTGTCGCCGCGCCAAGAGCAAATTGATATCTTGGGCGATTTGCAAAAAATAGGCCGCACGCCGGCGACCATTACAATTTTGCCCCGCAAATTAAGAGTGATTGTGGGGAAAGAAAGAGCATTTAATTAATTTTCTATGCCTTATAGACCTTTTGCAAAATAACCTTTTCTACTGCAATTGCCAGATTTCGGCTGCAAATGTTTCAGGGCTCGTTGCCGTATTTTAGCCAAATACGGCTTCCTCGCCCTTCAACATTTTCGCTCGAAATCTGTCAATTTCGTAACGAAAAATTATTTCACAAAAGGTCTATGAGTAAACACCGCCAAAATATTAAAAAATATTTTAAAGAACCATTTTATAATATCTCGGGTATTTTTGCGGATTATCTGCCAGTGCCTGTGCGCTGGCTCATCGGTCTTGTAATCGCGGGATTAATCTTGGTTTTTACCGGCTTCTGGGGCTTGGTTAAATTTATTTTAGGCCTCTTTTGGATCAGCGCTGTTTTTTTAATTGCGGCTTTGATTTATCAAATTATTAAGAATAAGAAGAAATAAATTCCATTGTTCAATTGTTATAAAAAGCAAATTTTCCTTTATTTAACAATGGAATAATTGAACCGCAAAAAAAATTCACAGCGAAAATTATGGATGCAAATAAAACTCCTAAGACAGTGGAAATTCCCAGTATGGTCAGGGTCAAAGACTTGGCTTCTGTTTTGAATTTGCCTGCCGCGCGGGTGATGCAAGAACTCATTAAAAACAATATTTACACCACCATCAACGAAGAGCTTGATTATGAAACCGCCGCCATCATTGCCGAAGATTTAGGGTATCAAGTAGCGCCTCAAGGCAAAGCAGAGAAAAACCTCGAAGAGCCGGCCGGAGCAAAGGTTTCCAATAAAGAGACCCTAAAACTTTCGATACGGCCGCCAGTAGTAGCAGTGATGGGGCATGTAGACCACGGCAAAACCACTCTTTTGGATTACATTCGCAAAACTAATGTGGCAGAGGGAGAGGTAGGAGGGATTACCCAAAATATTGGCGCTTACCAAATTCAATATAAAAAACATCGGATCACCTTTATTGATACCCCCGGACACGAGGCCTTTCAAAGTATGCGGGCGCGAGGAGCGCGCCTCACTGATCTTGCTATTTTGGTTGTCGCCGCGGATGACGGGGTGAAGCCGCAAACCAAAGAAGCAATTACTCATATCCGAAACGCTAAAATCCCGATGATCGTAGCGATTAATAAAATAGATAAGCAAGATGCCAGGGTGGACAAGGTGAAACAAGAACTGGCTCAAGAAGGCGCGCAAATTGAAGAATGGGGAGGCAATGTGCCTCTTGTAGAAATCTCGGCGAAAACCGGTCAAGGCGTAGAGGAACTTCTAGAAACTATTATCGTCGTTGCGGAAATGGAGGAACTAAAAGCTCCTACTTCCGGCCCGGCTCTAGGCACAATCATTGAGTCTCATCTTTCTCCTCGGCAGGGACCAGAAGCCTCGGTTCTGGTGCAATCCGGCACTTTTAAAATAGGGGATATAATCACTGCGGCGTCCGCGCAAGGAAAAATCAAAATGATGGAGGACTACCGCGGTCAAATAATCCAAAAAGCGGGACCTTCCGAGCCGGTCAAGATTGTTGGGTTTAAGGAAGTGCCAGAGGTCGGCAGTATCGTGCAGAACGGGGAGGAATCCTTAAATAATCGCGAGAAATTCACCCCCCAAGAAAAGAAAATCCTGACGCTCATCAACCAAAAAGCATCGAACCCCAAAATCAAAAAATTAAATCTCATTATCAAGGCCGGCAGCCAAGGATCTAAAGAGGCAATTCTGGAAAGTTTGGCTAAGGTGCAATCTTCCGAGGTCGCGCCCTATATCATTCAAGAAGGGGTGGGCAATATCACAGAATCAGATGTCTTGAAAAGCCACATCACCAACGCCAAACTCATTGGTTTCGAGGTGAAGACCACTACCGTGGCCAAAAAATTGGCTAGGCAACTCGAACTGAAAATTAATATTTATGAGATTATCTATGAACTCATTGACGCCGTAAAAGAAGGTCTGGAAGAAATACTTGAACCGGAGGAGGAGACAATGGAATTGGGCAAGTTAGAGATACTCGCCATCTTTCACACCGAAAAGGGCAAGATGATCGTAGGCGGTAAAGTCACGCAAGGAACCATCCAGAGAGAGAGCCGTATCCGCGTTCAAAGAAAAGGTCAAATAATTGGAGAGGGAACTATAGTGGAGTTGCAAAGCAGCAAGCAAAAAGTAAAAGAGGTGAAAAATGGTCAAGAATGCGGCATTAAATTCCTAGGCGACGTGAAGATTGAAATTGGAGATATTTTGGAATTTTATAAAATAGAAAAGAAAAAGAAAACGTTATAAATTCAAAAATTAAAATGTTAAAATTTTATTCTGGGAACCCGCCAAAATTTTCAGAGGAAACTTAGGCGGGGAATTCAGGATTCTCGCCCGCTAGCGCGCTTTTAGCGCAAGCGCGGGAAGCGAGCGTGTATCCTTTTCACTATTTTCCAGTGACCACCCGTTAGGGTGGCAAAACCCTATAAAAAACCTCGGTTTTAAAACCATAAACGGTAAATTCCCAAAAATGTAATTCATTTTAAAATTTTACACTGTCTCGCTTCGCGAGATCTCGTAAAGCGATGATCATTTTGCATTTTGCCTGCCCCGCTCGCCTTTAACTTGTCTAGTAATTGATGTTATTTAATAGATATAAATAAGTAATTATTGGTAGACTATATTTAACGCGAGGCGGGCCGGGGATTTTTACATTTTACATTTTCTATGTCCCACCGCGTTCTTCAATTGAATAGCTTAATCCAACAAGAACTGAGCCGCGCTTTTTTAACGGAAGTCTCTTTGAACCATCACGCGTTAACCACTATTACCAAGGTGGAGACTTCTCGCGACTTAAATCACGCGAAAATCTGGGTCTCCGTCTTACCCCTTGAAAAAGGCCAAAGCATTCTCAAGACTTTACAAAAAAACGCGGGCAGGCTACAATCCTTTCTCAACGCAAGGTTAGTCTTGAGAAAAATACCCCGCCTTAAATTTGTCTTAGACGCGACTGAACTAAAAGCAGACCGGATCAACAGACTTCTTGACGCGGAATTTCCCAAAGAGGCTTAATTTATTAAATCTGAACAAGCGGGCTTCAAATAAGTCACGCCCTCCATAAAAATATAATGCACAGAAAAGATTTTAATTTAGTGATTAAAGCCTTAAAAAGATATAATACTTTTCTCGTTGCGAGTCATGAAAATCCCGATGGAGATTCTGTGGGTTCAATTTTGGCTCTCTGTATGGCTTTAGAAAAGATGAAGAAGGAAGTTTTGCTCTTTACCCCAGACCCTATCCCGGAAAATTTACAGTTTCTGCCCCAAAGCGCTAGAATCATCAGCTCTTCTCCAAAAAAAAACTTTGATGTCGTGATCGCTCTGGACGCGAGCGATGTTAAACGTCTACATTTAAAATGGTCCGATATCAAGTATCAAATTCTTGTTGATATTGATCATCATCCGCAAAAAAAACCCTTTGGCGATCTGAATTTAATCGCCCCCCTTGCCTCCTCCACCTCGGAAATTGTTTATTTAATAATCAAAGCCCTCAAAAGCGTAGACGCTAAAATTGCCACTTGTCTTTTAACGGGAATATTTACGGATACGGGCAGCTTCCAACACGCCAATACCTCTCCTTATACCATGGAGATTGCCGCCCACCTAATGAAAAAAGGGGCAAACTTAAATAAAATCGCGCGCGCTACCTATCAAAGCAAGTCTCTCTCCGCGCTCAAGGTGTGGGGGCTGGCTCTCGCCCGCATCAAACAGGATCGCAAAAAGGGCGTGACCCTTTCCGCGATTACCCAGAAAGACCTCAAAGAATTAGGCGCTAAACCAGAAGATCTGGAAGGCGTCGTAAATATAATTAATACGGCTCGAGGAACCAAATACGCCATGCTCTTAATGGAACAGAAAGGGAATAAAATTCGCGCCAGTCTTCGCTCGGAACTAGGCAGGGGAGTGAACGTGGCGCGGATCGCGGAACGTTACGGCGGCGGCGGGCATCCCCTGGCTTCAGGGTTTACCATTAAAGGCAAGCTGATGAAAAGGAAGGGGAAGTGGGTGATTAAGAAATGAATTAGGAATAAGGAATAATATTATATCTATTTTCTCCATTCCCGATTCCTGCTTCCTAATTCCTAATTCCAAAATTATGCAACTTATCCCTACTGTGATTGAAAAAACGCATTACGGCGAGCGGGCTTTTGATATCTATTCGCGGCTTTTAAAGGAACGGATTATCTTTTTAGGAAGCTCAATTAACGACGCGGTCGCCAATACTGTGATTGCCCAGCTCTTGTTTTTGAATTCTGAAGATCCAGATAAGGATATCCAGCTTTTTATTAATTCGCCCGGCGGTTCAGTCACGGCTGGCCTCGCAATCTACGACACAATGCAGTATGTGAAGCCTGAAATCTCCACAATTTGCATCGGTATGGCGGCGTCAATGGCAGCGACTCTGCTTGCCGCGGGCGAGAGGGGTAAACGTTTTACTCTGCCCAACAGCGAAATCTTGCTGCATCAAATTATGGGCGGGGCAGAGGGCCAAGCGAGCGATGTCGCCATTCGCGCGGGTCAAATCTTGAAAGTGAAAGACCGCTTGAATAAAATATTAGCCAAACACACCAGCCAACCCTTATCTAAAATTGAAAAAGACACGGACCGCGACTTCTATATGACTAGCGAGGAAGCGGTCAAATACGGGATTGCGGATAAGGTGATTCGGAAATAATTTAAAAAGTATGATTTTGAATTACGAAATGCGTCGTCATTGCGAGGAGGGCTTTTAGTCAGATCCCTCGCTTCCGCTCGGGACAGGCTCCGCAATCTCATCGAGCTGTATTTATATAGATTTAGGAGATTGCTTCGGTCGGCATCAGATGCCTCCCTCGCTCATAGACAAAATGAATTTCGTAATTCGAGGAAGAAAGAAGAGATTAAACGAAAGATTGGATTCAAGAATCTATTGCAACATTACAGTAAGATAGAAAGGAGGTTGATAATAGCACTGGATAATAAGAGACAGAGATGGAAATCCGATTGACCCAGAACAATTTAAAAGAGATTGGGAAAATCTAAATATATCCAAAGGCGTTCTTTTTGAGCAGGACGGTTTCAATCCGATTACCGCAGTAAGAGTATATATTTACGAAGATAGAAAAAAGGACTTGATTCGTCAAGAAATCACGGAAGCTATACCCCTTCTAACAGGGTATGGTTATAAAGTGGAAAGTATAGAATAAAAGGCAAACGGAGAAATTGATCTCCATTTTTTATTAAAAATAAGCAGAAGTAGAAATAATTTTCCTCTTGATGAGACCCACCACCACTTTTTACAAAAGGTGGGGGACTCCTCGCTAATAGACGGCACAATGATAAAACCCAAAAACAAGCCCTTACAATGGCTTGTTTTTTAATCCACACTTTTTACTTTTTACTTTTTTTAAACCCAAGTCACACTCGCGACCTTGTCCTCGTTTTTGAACCGCATCAGGGTTACGCCTTGGGTGGCGCGGGATTGTTTGGAAATGCTGTTAATCAGCATCCGAATGACCTGACCGCGCGCGGATATTAGAATCAAGTCCTGCTCTTCTTTGCCTAAAATCTTCATCGCCACTAAATTGCCGTTTTTCGCCGTAATCTTCGCGGTTTTAATCCCTTTACCGCCCCGCTTTTGGACTTTGTATAGATTCAAAGGCGTGCGTTTGCCATAGCCTTTTTCCGTCACCACTAACACTTGAAATCCCGTAATCGCGTATTGGCGCGGAATAATCTCCATAGCGATTACAGCGCCATCTTGTTCCAGAGTAATGCCTTTGACCCCTGCCGCGGTCCGACCCATCGGTCTAATATCCGCCTCGCGAAAACGAATAGATTGGCCTCGGCGGGTAGCAAGCATCACTTCATCCGAGCCGGTGGAGGCTTCCGCCCATTCCAGGATGTCGCCTTTGCGCAAATGAATCGCTACTAGACCGCTACGGCGGACATTGGCGTATTCAGAGAGTTTGGTCTTTTTCACCACTCCTTGCTGGGTCGCCATCATCAAATATTTAAATTTGTGTTCTTTGGGAATCGCGACCATCGCGGTAACTTTTTCCTCTGCCGCCACTTGGATAAAATTCACAAGGAGCTGACCCTTAGCGGCGCGGCCTGATTCTGGAATCTCGTAAGCCTTGAGCTGAAAAACGCGGCCGCGATCCGTGAAAAAATATAAATCCGAATGAGTGGTGGTTACAAAACAACAGCGCATCACGTCTTCTTCCTTAACCTTCTGGCCGGCGACGCCCTTGCCTCCTCGGCTCTGCGCCCGATAAACATCAGGCTTCATCCGCTTAATGTAGCCGCCGCGCGTCAGGCTAAGAATAGTTTCCTCATCGGCAATCAAATCTTCATCGGAAAATTCGCCTACTTTTTTCTTTAAGACGCGCGTCCTGCGTTCATCGCCATATTTTTCTTTAAGCATCTTCAATTCTTCCTTGACCACGCCCCAAATCCTTTTCTCGGAAGCGAGCATACTTTCCAATTCAGCGATGAGTGTCTGCTTTTCCTTTAATTCATCTAGAATCTTCTTCCGCTCCAAACCCGCCAATGAGGACAAGCGCATTTCCAAAATCGCGCTCGTCTGCTCCTCTGTAAACTTAAATTTCATCATTAAATTGCGATGCGCCAATTCCTTGGTTTTGCTCTCCCGAATGGTGGTGATCACAAGGTCTAATTTATCCAAAGCCCTCTTTAAGCCTTCCAAGATATGCTCGCGCGCTTTCGCTTCCGTCAAATCAAAACGGGTGCGGCGGGTCACCACCTCCTTGCGATGATCCAAATAATATTCTAAAATATTTTCTAAGGGCAAAACCCGCGGTTGAATACCGTCCACGAGCGCGAGCATATTCACATGAAAAGTGGACTGCAGGGAGGTGAGAACAAAAAGACGATTCAAAACCTTCTGGGGATAGGCTTCTTTTTTCAAAAAAATCACGAGCCGTATCCCTTCGCGGTCTGATTCGTCGCGGATATCGCGGATGCCTTGGATCTTTTTGTTCTTCACAAGCTCCGCGATTTTTTCAATGAGTAAGGTTTTATTTACTTGGTAGGGAAGTTCAGTAATAACAATATCAAAACCGCCCTTCTTGGTTTCCACAATCTGTGTTTTCGCGCGCATCACAATTGATCCTCGCCCCAGAGCGTATGCTTGACGAATAGCGCTATAATCGTAAATCTGACCTCCTGTCGGAAAATCCGGACCTTTAATATATTGCATTAAATCCTCAACGGTGGCGCTTTCGCGGTGGTCAATTAAATAAGTAAGAGCGTCTATAACCTCGCCTAAATTATGCGGAGGGATATTAGTTGCCATCCCCACCGCGATCCCGATTGTTCCGTTTAAAATGAGTTCCGGAAAAAGGCCGGGCAAAACAGAGGGTTCTCTGCGCGTGCCATCATAGTTATCCCGCCAAGTAACCGTCGCTTTGTTTAAATCGCGCATCATCTCCTCGGCAAAAGTCTTCATCCGCGCCTCGGTATAGCGCATCGCCGCCGGAGGGTCGCCATCTATGGAGCCAAAATTTCCTTGGCTGTCAATTAAGGGATAACGCATCTTGAATTGCTGCGCCAGATGCACCATAGAAGGGTAAACAATCATTTCACCGTGGGGATGATAATTACCCGAAACGTCGCCGCAGATCTTAGCGCTCTTCCTAAAACGTCCGCGCGGGGAGAGCCCTAAGTCGTTCAAGGTCACTAGAATCCGCCGTTGGACCGGTTTTAAACCATCGCGCACATCAGGGAGCGCCCGATCAATAATGACGCTCATTGCGTAATCCAAATAAGATTCCTCCATTTCTTCTGTAATCTGACGCGATTTAATATAGCCAAGTTCCATAAATTTGGAATCAGGAATAAGGAATTATGAATTAAGAATAAAGAAATCTTTCCGTTTTACTATTCCTGATTCATGATTCCCGATTCATTATTCCCACTGATTTTAAACACAAAATTAAACTGCTCTCTCGCTCCTTCACTTCGGACGCCCATAATGGATAAAGTGAAAGGCTTTTGAGGCTCTAGGGCTGGAAAATGCAAGGCGCCACTTACTTCGTTTTTAGCCGCGACCAAATCCGGCAGAGGGTAATCTACTACTTTTTCTCTTTCTAATTCTGAAAATTCTTTTTCCTCCTGAATAATCTTGATTTTACTCTCTCCGGAAGGGCGCAATAAAACCCGCTCCTCCCCTGTATTACTAACAAATACATAGACCCAGGCTATCTTCTCCTTAAAAACTATATTCACAAGCGTAATTTCCACATTTCCCTTGTTCTGGGTTTGGTTTACCTCTTTGCGGAGCAAAACAGAGCCGCTGTCTTCGCTTTGAAACTGCTCCTTCGCGCTCCCCAGTCCTGAATCTAATTTCATCCCTTCCTTGCCCTTCTCTAATATCTCTCTCAACCCTCCTAGGTTCTGGCTTACTTTCTGACTATTGATTCTGAAATTAAAAGTCTGCAACCAAAAGACACCAATACCGACCGCGCAAACAGCCACCAATAAAAAAACCACTTTTTGTTTGAAAGCAACTGATTTATTCTGCAAACTCACTGTTTTTTTAATATTTTAATCTCGGTTTCCTCGCTAGTAAGATCTTTTTTTCTAATCTTCAATTTATCCAGTTGCGACTCGGGCGATGTTCCCATTTCCTCGCAGAATTTACTCAAAGGTTCAAGATTTCTTTCTTTTTTTGCTCCAGGTATATCATAATGCATAGGAATCACCAAGCGCGGTTCAATCTGGCTGACGAGTTCGGGGATTTTGTCGCTAGACAGGGCATTTTTACTCCCCGCAGAAACAAAAAGAATATCCACATCACCCAAGGCGTCAACCATTTCCTCGGAAAGAAGATGCCCTAAATCACCAAGGTGCACCAGAACCATACCTTCCACAATATAGCGGTAGATAATATTACCGCCGCGCTCTTTACCCTCCTCACCGTCATGAAAGGCGGGTAAACCTATAATATAGACATCTTTCACCTCATATTCACCCGGGCTATCAATAATAAAAGGCTCGCCAATAATCCCTGAAACGTAATTATGGTCAGAATGATTATGGCTCACCGTCACAATATCAGCCTTGATTTTTATGCCCCTTAAACCCGTTCCAGAACCAAAAGGATCTGTTAAAAGAATCAGGTCTTTGATTTGAATTTTGAAACAAGAAAATCCAAGCCAAGAGATAATCATATTTCTTTCAGTAATCAGTAATTAGTAATTGGTAATTGGTAATTTTGGCACCTCGAGCCAATAATTTCCTGATTACTGATTACTGATTACCGATTACCGATTACTTACAGATTACTAATTTATTTTAGCATAATGTATTTGGTTTGACAACAATCATCTTTACGGATATAATGGGCAATAGAATGAACATTTAAGAGGCGATATCCATTTTGCCTATCATTTTTTATGAAAAAAATCGGGGATAAAAAATCCAAGAAAACTGAATTAAAATCACCAAGGAAAAATTCTTTAGGCGCTTTTTTAGCGAAAAAAGAAAAGAATAAAGAAGACTCAACAATGCACAAATTGCTCAAAGAGAAAACGAACCTCTTTAAGATACCTCAAGTGGGAGAAATCATTAAGGGTAAAGTGATGCGCCAAGCGAAGAATGAGATAGAAGTAGACGTGGAAGGCATTGGCGTGGGTGTTATTCGCGGTCCCGAACTTTATCAAAATCCTGATCAAGAAATGAAAATCGGGGATCAAATCGCCGCCACTATTCTAGAGGTGGAAAATGAGGACGGCAGAATGGAGCTCTCTTCAAAAAGAGCCTACCGCGACGCCGCTTGGGAGGAAATTAATAAAATTATTGAAAATCACGAAACCATTGAGGTCAGAATCACCCAGGCGAATAAAGGCGGACTCTTAACCCAAGTGAAGGGGATCGCGGCCTTCCTGCCAGTTTCCCAACTGCATCACGAACACTACCCGAGGGTGGAAGACGCGGATCGCAATAAAATCCTCACCAAATTGAACAAACTCGTAAATCAAACCTTGAAGGTCAAAATTATTGACGCCAACGCAGAGGAAGATCGTCTGATCATCTCGGAAAAACAAGCTACCTCCGAGGAGCAGAAGGATATTTTGGATAAACTCAAAGCCGGTGATATCGTAGAAGGGGAAATTACGGGCGTGGTTAACTTCGGCGCCTTTATGCGTTTTGATGATCTGGAAGGGTTGATCCACATCTCGGAATTAGCCTGGCAACGCATTGAGAATCCCGAAGACATTGTTAAAGTCGGTGACAAGGTCAAAGCTAAAATCATCAGCATTGACGCTAATCGCATATCTCTTTCCTTAAAATCCCTGCAAAAAGATCCTTGGGAGAAAAAAATTAAAAAATATAAAGTCGGCAATACCGTAGAGGGAGAAATTACCAAATTATCTCCTTTCGGCGCCTTTGTGCAACTGGATGAGGATATTCATGGTCTCGCGCATATCTCCGAAATAACAGACGATCCATCGCAGTTGGAGAATATGGTCAAGATAGGGGAAAAAAGAAAATTTAAAATTCTTTCCATTGAACCTCAAGAACACCGCCTGGGTTTATCTATGAAGGCTTTAACCGAGGAAAAACCCCAAAAGGAAACTAAAACTCCCAAAGCAGCAAAGAAAAAAACGGCTAAAAAAAAGAAGGTATCCGCTAAAGCTAAAAAATAATTTTCGCCGTATTTTTTCTTTTTTTTAAGAGTTATCTCCGAGCAGAATCAAGCTCGGATTTATAATAAACGTAAAATTTAAAAATCAAAATGCAAAATGACCCGCCCGCCTTGACTTCGCCCCTAGTTAAAAATGTTAAATCTTACTAAAATGACTAGACTTTTATCAAGGAATTATCCTGAATGTTAGTCAAGGCGAAGTCGGGCGCGGCAAATCAAAATGTTAAAATGATTTCGGGAATTATACTTTCTCCTTTCACTTCTAAGAATTATTCTAATTGTTCTAATTGACCTAATTAACCTAAGGAATGACCAATAACCAAATCCCAATGACTAAATTTCATTTTTAGGTATTGGTCATTAGGTATTGGGGTTTATTTAGAATAATTAGAACAATTAGGTTAAGTAGAATAATTTTAAATGAAATCTTACCGCGCCCCTTCACGAGCTACACTTGATGTGGCGGGCGGGAAAGGTAAATTCCCATTTTTAAATTTTACATTGCTCTAAAAATATGTTAGAAAAAGTTAACCAAATAATTAAACAAAATTGCCTTATTAAAGAAGGCGACACTGTAATCGTCGCTCTTTCCGGCGGTCCGGATTCGGTTTGCCTGACCCATATCTTATGGCAACTGCAAAAAAAGCTGGGATTCAAAATCATTCTGGCGCATTTAAACCACAACTTACGCGGAAAAGAAAGTGATAGCGATAGCCGTTTTGTCCAAAGATTAGCAAAAAAACTAAACCTGCCTTTGGAAAATAAAAAGTTGCGGAAAAAGCCGAAAAACGAAGCGACCGCAAGAGAAGCCCGTTATGCTTTTCTGGAACGAGTAAGAAAAAAACACGAGGGGCGGGGCATCGCGGCAGCGCACACGGCTGACGACCAAGTAGAAACTATTCTTTTAAACTTCTTGCGCGGGGCGGGGCTCGCTGGACTCTCGGGTATGCAGCCTAAAAACAACTTCCTGATCCGTCCGCTTTTAGAATGCGGGCGCGGAGAAATTCTCGGCTATCTTAAAAAGAATCATCTCACTTATCGCAACGACTCGTCAAATTTTGATTTAAAATATACCCGCAATAAAATCCGACACAAGCTCTTGCCTCTTTTGGAAAAAGAATACAATCCGCAAATCAGGAAAAATCTCCTCAAACTCGGAGAAGTGAGCCACGCCGCAGAAGAGTATATTAGCGAGGAGGCTAAAAATTTTATCCGCCGCAATCCCCATCCTCTTCCCCTAAAATCTTGGCAAACCCTGCCTCCTATTTTAAAAACAGAAACCTTAAAGCAGATGATCGGCTCTATCTCGGGTGAAGTCAAAGATATTTACGCCGTCCATCTAAAAGAGATGGTAAAAATGCTGGAAAGCCCCCGCGGCAATAAAAAAAAGAACCTGCCGCATGGGTTGCAGATTCTCAAGAAAGATGGTAGAATTTTGGTGTTCAAAGCTTAGCAAGCGCTTTTATCCTTTTTAATAACTCATAAGACTTAACGGCATCTCCTATTAAGACCCATTCATTCGAAATGTCATCTAGCTTACCCCCTGATATAGGATCGGAATCGTGGCAGAGATCGGATTTTAGGTTTCCCACTCCTTCCCTCAAGTCACATTCCATTCGTGTCGCCTGCGGATCATTTTGAATCTCATCTAAACGATTAATCTCTCTTTCCGCTTGAACGATAAGTTCCCGCGCCTCTTTCATTGTAATACTCATGGGTTCCCTCCTTTGAAAACACGGTTAGTAAGAAAGAGCCATTTTATAACCTTACCTCGAATTCGAAATTCGTTTTGTCATTGCGAGGAGGGCGTCAAGCCCGATCCCTCGCTTCCGCTCGGGACAGGCTCCGCAATCTCATCGAGCTGTTATTCATACAGATTTAGGAGATTGCTTCGGTCGGCATCAAATGCCTCCCTCGCAATGACGATACATTCCGTAATTCACAGAACCTTAAAATCCTGCGATGTGAATTATTTATCATAATAGACAATTTTATTTTTGTCAACAAAATATGAAAAATATGAAAAACGTTGTTAAAAATTTATTAATCGCCTTTGTGGTTTTTCTGTTTATTGCGGGCTTTTTTTCTCTCTATAACGCTCCCGGCTTTGAGCAACGCAAACAGGTCTCTTTAACCACTTTAGCCCAAGAGATTAAAGGTGGCGAGGTGAAAACCATTGAAATTCAAGAAGACAAATTAAATATTGAGCTCAAGGACAATACCAAACAGGAAAGCCAAAAAGAAGTAGGGGTGTCTCTATTTGATTCTTTAAACGGCTTTGACGTGCCGAAAGACAAAATTGACCAAGTGGAAATTCAGGTTAAGGATCTATCCGGCACTAAATTCTGGCTCAATACGGTTTTGCCTTTTTTACTGCCTATTCTTTTGATCGGCGGCTTTATCTGGTTTATGTTCCGAGGAGTGCAGCGCGGCAACCGCAACGCTCTCTCTTTTGGTGAATCCCGCGTCCGCGAGCAAAAACCCGAAGACCCTAAAAAACGAAAAACCACCTTCGATGACGTGGCAGGTTGTCGAGAAGCCAAGGAGGAATTAAAAGAAGTGGTGGATTTTTTGAAAAATCCGCGCAAATATCTGGCAATGGGCGCGCGCATTCCCAAAGGCGCGATGCTCATCGGTCCGCCGGGGACAGGTAAAACCCTCCTTGCCCGAGCCGTGGCAGGGGAGGCGAACGTTCCCTTTCTCCATATGTCTGGCTCGGAATTCGTGGAGATGTTCGTTGGCGTGGGCGCAAGCCGCGTCCGCGACCTTTTCGCAAAGGCAAAAAAGGTGGCGCCGGCGATTGTTTTCGTGGACGAAATTGACGCCGTGGGACGCCAACGCGGCGCTGGCCTCGGAGGCTCACACGACGAGCGTGAGCAGACTTTGAATCAAATCTTGGTGGAGATGGACGGTTTTGAGCAAGACACTAACGTGATTGTCGTTGCCGCCACCAATAGACCAGATGTTCTAGATCCGGCGCTGCTCCGACCAGGACGCTTTGACCGCCGCATTGTTTTAGATCTGCCGGATATTAACGACCGCATTGAAATTTTAAAGGTACACATTAAAGGCAAACCTCTGGCGACCAATGTTGATTTGCGCGAAATTGCCGAGCGCACGCCGGGTTTTTCCGGCGCGGATTTGGCAAACATGGTGAACGAAGGAGCGATTGCCGCCGCCCGCCAAAATCAAAAAGAGGTGAAGCAAAAGGACTTTTTGGAGGCGATTGAAAAAGTGCTTTTGGGCCCAGAGCGCAAAAGTCATGTCTTAAACAAAAGAGAAAAACGGATCACGGCCTATCACGAGGCAGGGCACGCGCTTGTTACCCATATCCTGCCCCATGCTGACCCAGTGCATAAAATTTCCATCATCTCCCGCGGTCTTGCCGCGGGCTACACCTTGAAAGTTCCTTCGGAGGATCGCAAACTGCACTCTAAATCCGAGTTTTTAGACGAACTCTCTGTGCTCCTCGCGGGTCAAATCGCGGAAAAAGAAATATTCAATGAATTAACCACGGGCGCGGCTAACGATCTGCGCGAGGCAACGCGGCTTGCCAGAAGCCTCGTTATGGAATACGGGATGAGCGACCTTGGACCGATGACCTTTGGCGAGCGCGAGGAACTTATTTTCCTTGGCCGCACCATTTCCGAAAACCGCGACTATGGCGAGGCTGTCGCCAGCCAAATTGACGCGGAAGTGAAAAAATTTATCCAAAACGCGTCCCAATCTGCCACAGAGGTTATTCAAAATCAGAAAGAAAAATTAGAACTTATCGCCCAAACCCTGATTCAAAAAGAAACAATTGAGAGAGCGGAGTTTGAAAAGTTAATGAAAGGAGAGCCAAAAACAGAGCCTGAAACACAAAAGAATAAAAAGAAAATACCGGAAAACAAGAAGGTTGAAAAGATAGAAGCACTATAGAAAATTTTAAATTCTAAATTAAATTAAGAATTATATTTAAATTAATAGTGACGGGTCCGTAGCTCAGTGGTAGAGCGCCCGGCTTAAAACAATAGATCTAAGTCTAAGCGAGGATTATGTAGTTCAGCATGGCAATTTTGACAAACCAAAATACACTTGTCGAGTTCCACCAGCACCGACTCCAGCTTGCGATTGGACATTGATCTCATATCAAGTTTGAAATCCTTCCGCGTTAAGTCTGTGTGATGAAAGGCAAGGGCGGCGAGGTTCCGACGATAACCGCACATAGAACAACAGCCGCCAGCAGCTCGTACAAGTTTTAGTTTTCTGGCAAGACCTCTGCTTTTCTGAGAAGCATAGTTCTGATGGTGCCTATTTTTACAATGGGCTGAACAAAATTTAGTCTGTTTACCGCGCAACGAGGCACCACATATAATGCAGTTAGACTGTGTCTTCATAACTACATCCTATCCTTGATATGATCTATTGTAAAGGGCTGCCTAGAGAGCAATCCCTAGGTGAAACCTACCAAATTCGGGGAAACCTAAGTCAAAAATGATAAGGCAATCCCGAGCCAAGCCCCCATATCTTTATTTAAAAAGAGGGGGAAGGCGTAGAGACTAGACGACAGGCACCCCTACTAGCTAGGGGTGAAAGGATAGTCCAACCCACAAACCCGAAAGGGGCAGCGAAAGCTGTATTGGGATGCATAACCGGTTGGTCATAGGTTCGATCCCTATCGGACCCACCAGAAAAAGTGAAAAGTTAAAAGTGCAAAGTTTAAAGTTACAGTTTAAAGCTCAAAATTGAGAAATTTTAAATTTTACATTGTCATTTTGATTTTTGCATTTTACATTAATTATCGGGCCCATAGTCTAGGGGTAAAACACATCCATGGCATGGATGAGTCACCGGTCCGAATCCGGTTGGGTCCACCAAATCTACGATAAACTATTTGTATTTGTGTAAAATATGTACAAAATAATTCGCAAAGCGGAAGCAGTAATTAGGCAAGTAAGCGATAATAAAACCGCAACAAATTTCGTCACAAAAGAAATCTCTCCGAACGTTTCACTTGCTATAATTGAAAATAAGGGACATTTTGGAAAAGTAACGGCAGAGAACAATAGGATTTATTATATGTTAAAAGGTAATTTATCGCTTGAGTTTAGTAGTGAAAGAATAGAATTAAATGAGGGTGATGCCTGCTTTATATCTTGTGGTACTCCTTATGATATGTCGGGGGATTGCAAAGTAGTTACAGTAGACTCGCCAGCTTTTCAAGACAAAAGTATAGTCGCAGACGAAAAATTGTGGGCAGGGGAAAGCGCAAAACGCAAAAATATATGATTATTCAATTCAGAGAATTAAAACAATCAAGTTGAACATAAAAAAATTTCCCAAGAAGGGAAATTTTTGGTATAGAATCAAAATTAAATCAAAATTGACAAAAAATTTTTGTAATGGTATATAGATATGTCTTGTTAAACTCAAAATCATTGTTCATTCATTAAAGGAGGGAAAAGATGCCTAACAAGATAAGGAAGAAAGATTTCAGACCGAGGCATATGGAGGTATTAGAGATTCCGATTGATCCTAGAACGGGAAAAAGGGCGGACTTAGTGGGGATTCGCCGAGGCAAACAGGTGATAGGATTTTTTACTACTGTTGAACAAGAAAGCATAACGCCCGGGACAAGAACCAACAGGGGCTGGAAATATTACCCTATATCAGAGGAAGCGTATTATGTTCTCTTTAATGTAACGCCCGATGACCATCCAAAGATGAGAGACAATATTATCAAAATCGCGGAATTCCGCGATCAAAATAAGCAAAAGATAGAAACTTCTCGCGTGGAATCAAAATAAACGCGAGATTTTTTATATTAAAAAAGCAGAGAAACAAGATTCTCTGCTTGGATTTTGGATTAAGTAAAGTGCTTCTGCACCCTGCTTAATACCTCTTGGTATAAACATTGGGGGATAGACCTGCCATCCTTGGGCGGACAATGGCAGTTAAACATCCCGCGACGCGCATAATTTTCACTTCTGTGCCAGATATCCGCTAGAGATTCTTTGCGGACATCCTCACTGAATACAGTTACGTCATCGCCAGGACAGCGCAGAACTATACCACGGGAAGTGATATACATCCCGCAGGCAACCTGGTTGCAAGGATGACCGCCAGCATAAGCGGAAATCCCGTTCTCTAAAAGCTCTTTGAGTGTAGTGATCCCTTTTACAACATTGTAGATATTAATCTCAGTGTAAAGCGCAATAAGTTCTTCTTGCGAAGGCGTAAGGTCTTGCCATAAATCCCGCGCCCTGCCCGCGCACATAGAAACTGTAGTTACAGGATAAATGTTCCGCTCCCGAGCAAAGACATAAATGTCATAAATTTCGTGAATATTCTGCTTGGTAATCGGAGCAATAGCAAGGCACAGCCTCGTTGGTTGACCCTGATTGAAACCCGCTTGTGCTAAAAGCTCCAGAGCGCGATTACGTTTTTCAGTATAACCTTGAACGCCGACCATCGCATCCTGCACAATTGGATCAAAGGAATTAAAGCCGACATTGAGACTCACACCCAGATCCTTGATGACACTGACCAACTCCCGAGCAGAAAGATTGAAATATTTATTAGCCAGCGCGTCATCGCCTAAGACATGGGCTTTCGTAAAAATATTGACCTTAATGCCTAAACTTTTTAATTGGTCCAAAAAAATCAGAAAATACTTATCCTCAAAAGGCTCGCCGGCGCCTAAAATCTTAATGCTTTCTAAACCAAGTTCTTGGGCCTGACTATTGATCAAATACAATATCTCTATAGGCAGTAAACAAGGATTTGAGCTACGGTTTACAGCGCCATTGCGCCGGAAACAGTGAGGACAGTTTAAGGAACAATACTCGCCGAAATCAAGATCCAGAGTGAGTAATTTGCCGGTATTTTGCGCAAGATATTCTTTACTAAAACTCCAGCCATCTACATCGTTGATAAAGTTATTTGGCACCTGCTCTTTGCCGGGACAAATAGGATTGATTTGAGACAAAAGAACGGATTTACGTTTGAAATCACTTTGCGTGAGGGCTGAGCTAAGAGCAATTATAATTGGCTTGGTACTATCCTTTTTGCGCGGAATACCGGGTAAATCAACACCTTCTTGCTCACTTTCGTAGCGATCAGAAAGATTAATAGCCCTGTTCCGATCAAGCCAAGTAAAACCATCAGGAATTGCGCCTTTGCAAGTCAAGATGAAATTCTTGTCATCCACTTTGGTCAGTTCAACTTCAATATTGGTTTCATAACCTTTCTCACTTAGAACGTGCAAAGTTGTTGGTCCGGTTTGAAAGCCATAGCCATAAATCAAAAACTGAACAGCAGAAGTGTTATAGCCGGCGAAGAGCGGCATCACCAGATTAATTGTTAAACACACGATAGCCACCACAATAAACCAGAAATTGCATTTCATTTCAAATTACCTCCTAATTCAAACTGGGGGTTACAACCTCATACACAATAATAGCAGGAAACACTATTTGACAAAGTGCATTTTTTGTTTTGTTATGACATTATAGCATATCTAAATATAATTGTCAATAGTTTTGGTCAAATTGACTTAATTATTTGTCTTTAAAATGAAGATAAAAATGATAATTAAATATTTTGTTGAAAGATATTGACACAAAAATAGGGCGGGTGTATAATGAAAATAATCCGTCTATTAGCGAGGAGGCGACCCCAAGGAGCCGACGAAGCAATCGCCATTGAGCAAAAATAATATCTTTACAGTTTTAACAATAATTTTACTAAATGGCGATTGCTTCGCTTCGCCCTTGAAGGGGCTACGCTCGCAATGACGAAATCAAACATAACCATCATAAACAACCATGCCTAAAATTGACTCCAGTTTACAAGCCGCTCTATCTGACCTTGGTTTTAGCGACAAGGAAACCAAGGTGTATTTAGCTTTACTTGAAATAGGAAGAGGAACCGTGAGCGCGATTGCCCGCACCGCGGGTATTAACCGCACCACGGGATATAACATTTTGGATGTTTTGGTTAGTAAAGGTTTAGCACGCATTTCCGGCAAAGAGCCGAAAGAGGAATATGTGGCTGAAGCGCCGAATGTGATTACCAAACTTTTGAAAGAAAAAATCGCCGCGTATGAAGCGCAACTAAAAAAAGCGGCGAAACTTGTGCCGCAACTAGCAACGATCCACAATATTGCTGACCGACCGAAGGTGAAATTTTATGAAGGGAAGGAAGGATTAATTGAGGTTTACGAAGACACCTTAACTGCGCACGAACCGATTCGGGCTTATGCCACGATTGATGATATGCATCGCGCCCTTCCGGATTATTTCCCCAAATATTATGCCCGCCGAGCAAGAGCGGGGATCGCGATCCGCGGTATTGTTCCCCGCACCCCCATGGCGGAAGAAAGGGCTCAATATAACAAAACGGAGAAACGGGAAACCGCCTTGATTCCGCCAGATAAATACTATTTTTCGCCCGAAATCAATATCTATGACAATAAAGTAATGATTGCCTCTTGGCGGGAAAAATTGGGAATTATTATTGAGAGCGCGGAAATAGCGGACGCGATGAAAAAAATTTATGAGCTGGCTTGGGCGGAAGCGAAACGATTAGATCAAAACTCACAAGGGGATAAAACAAAACCCATCCATTCCGGGGAAAATAATGACCTTGAATAGTATTATGTTTTTCTGATAAAATTAAAGGAACTTCTATCAGAACCCCCTCCCCGCCCGCCTCGCCTGGAGCCTCGCCCGACAGCGCAAGACGCAGTCGTTGCGGGCGGGCGAAGCGATGGCGGGCAGGCATCTCCCCCTTGGTAAGGGGGAGTGAAAATATCCTCCCTTACATTACGCATTATATGTTACAAATTACAAGGATATGTTAAAATAAATTCACCCCTGATTCATGCTTCCATTCAAAAATCAAGAAAAAAAACTCGTCAAAAAAGCCCAAAGGGACCCTGAAGCCTTTGTGGAACTTTATAATTTTTATTTTCCCAAAATCTTCCGCTTTGCCGCTTACCGCGTTAGCAGCCTTGAGGATACGGAAGATGTGGTGGCGGATATTTTTGAAAAAGCTTTGAAATACCTCGCCCGTTTCCGCTGGCGGGAAAATGCTAACTTTGGCTCCTGGCTTTTCCAAATCGCTCGCAATACCATTATTGACTATTATAAAAAAAACTCCCGCGGGCATTTGGTGAACCTTGCGGATTTGCCCGAAATCGCCTCCCACGAAATCCTGCCTTCCGACGCGGTAAAGCGCAAAGAAAGCTTCCAAGAACTGCAAAAATTAGTAAATACACTGCCCGCTCGGCAAGCCGAAATCGTCGCTTTGCGCTTTTTCGGCGAAAGGCGGAATAAAGAAATCGCCCAAATCCTCAAGATCTCGGAAAAAACCGTCGCCTCTAACCTCTGCCGCGCCCTGCGCACTCTCCACCGCCGTTATAAAGATTTGCAGTAATTAAACCAATAACCTTGTTATAATATATAGTGTGAATTACGAAACTTGTAGAATGTTCATCCCCTTGAAAAAGCGAGGACTTTAAAAAGTCCATAAACTCCCACCCCCTCCACCTCCCCCTCGGGCAGGGGGAGTGAATTTCATAATTCAAGATATATATAAACTTATGTCTAAAAAAAATAATCCTGTGGACCCCGTTGGATGTTCACCGTCTAACGGAGCCGACAAAGTCAACAATCAAAGCCTTTTAAATGAGATTGAAAAGATGCTCTCCGCGCCGCAAGGTCGGGATTACCTTAAGAATAATGCCTTGCTCGGTTTTTGCGCCCAACTTATTGCCACGCGACCTGAAGCGCGCGATAACTACCGCCAATATCTCAAACAAAGGTTGGTCGCGCTGTACCCTCGGAAACGGAAGATAGACTGGAAACAAAAAATAGCAATTTCGCGCCTCCTCCCATTGCGCCAGCTATTCACCTTCAGGACAGCGTCTCTCTGCCTCTCCCTGATTTTGCTTATTGTCCTCGGAGCAATAAATGGGCAGAACCCCTTACTCCAAAGAGCTTCCGAGGTTTCTTTAAGCCCAAGAACCATAGACAATGCCGCACTCTCGGAAACAGACCGCATCACCCCCGTGAAAAAAACTTTGTTTTTAACCTCGGAAAAAATGAATTCCGAAAGAAATTACCGCGTCCTCAAGAAATATCAAGAATTTAAACTCATAGAATACACCCTTTTTGACGGCTCTAAAATTATTGCCGTGGAAAATATACTGCTTTAATAGATAAAAAAACAAAAAATATCCTCTAAAATAAGGATATTTTTTGTTTTTTAGGAATAAGGAATAGGGAATTAGAAATAAGGAATAATAAATTATAAAATTCAATTCCTAATTTATGATTTATGATTCACAATTCATAATTCCCGATTTCAAAAACTACTCCCCGCAAAATGGATTTCTTAAATCCCCAATCCCTGACACGGGCCTTTGCTCATTTTGCCGCATTCCTTCGCTCACTTCGTGATAAAGCCGCATATTAACCTTTAGTTCTTTAACCTCCCCCCCTTTGTCCTTCATCGCGAGAACATTGTCGTTCAGAAAGAAAATAACCATTAAACCCACTACTAAAATAATCAACATCATGGCGCAAATTGAAATCAAATTGCGACGTTTTTGCAAAAAAGAAATGAGTCTCTGGTTGTTTATGGAGGGAAAATTCATAAAATCAATTGGAAATGTTAGTGGTATAGACTTCCGCTTCAATTGATGCCTGAATAAGTTCTGCCTGCGGCTCAATATCAAGAGGGGAACCCGGCGTCTTTGTTTCTTTATTTTTAAGAGTGAAACTCGCAAGGCGAGGATTGGTATAATAGTTTAGATTCTCTAGAGACTGTAAATATTTCACAAAATTAGGAAAACTGCCTTCTAAGTTCAACCTGTAAACCAAAGGCTCCACGGCGCGACTTGGAGCAGCTTCTTTAGATTTTACCTTGCTATCTTCTCCTTCCTCTCCAGAAGGGGCGCTTTTCTTTGGCGTTTCTTTCTTCTCCAGGTCAATTTTTTGCACCATATCCGTTTCTTGGGCAATCTTTTCTAGTTTCTGGATGAAAACAATGAAGCTTGCCTGATCTAAAAAGGTTTCATTGATTAAAGAAACGTCGGGCGCCACTTTCTCGTAATCCGCAGAGAATTTATCAAAATTGCTCGCGTTATAATCAAGCTTATTAAGCTCCTGCCTCTTTTCTACAATCTCGTTGCTTAAATCTTTAATATCTCGCACCACAAAATAATAGATTAAAAGACCGCCGCCCGCCCAAATGCACAAAGTAGCAAGAATGAAAATAATTAATTTCTTTTTCGGAAAAAAGGTAGACATATAGAAATCTAATCTAAATATTCTTCCTTAATTTTAAATTTTAACTGAAAGTCCACATCCTCCCGGCTTTCCAAATTAGAAAGGGGAGACTCAATATCTTTAAAAAACGCGCTTTCGGCAAGATTCTTTTGGAAACGCAATAAACTATCCCGCGTCTTCGCCACGCCCTGTATTTCCACGCCACCTCCATCCTTCTGAACCTGAAGACGGATTATTCTAACTTCTGGAGGCGTCAAACGGGTCAGCTCAACTAAAAAGGGACTGAAGCGAATGTGTTGGGATTGAAGAGCCGCAATTTTTTCAAGGTTGTTGTTAAATTGGTCGATCTTACCCTCTAAAGCGGAAAATCCAGAGGCGGCGGAAGCGCTCTTTTTTCGCTCCAGATCTCCCTCTAAAATTTTTAAATTATGGCGCAACAAAAAGTCAGCGCCAAGGAGCAGGGCTAAAACCAAAATCCCAAAAATAGAAAGCGCCAAGACTCTCCTGAAAAGAAATGAATGCAGTCTTGTTAATTTTAAGTCTTTAATATTTTGAGGGGGGAGAAGATTGATTGTAATCATAGGAAAATGTCTAATTGCTCTAATTCCTAATTTCTAAATAAATACCAATGTCTAATAACCAATGACCAAAGAGAAGTTTTAGACATTAGAAATTGGGTATTGGTCATTATTTAGAAATTAGGTCAATTAGAATAATTAGAAATTTCTATATCCCTTCCATTCCCCTTAAAGCCAAGCCTATAGCCGTGGCATAGCCCAAAGAATCCTTACGGCTAACTTCCGGCAAATACTTGCTCTTGGGGGCTAATATATTAACCCAAGGATCCCCTAAAACAACTTCCTTTTTTAAAATCATCTTGAGCTCTGGAACGAGGCCCTTCAATTTCGCGCCGCCGCCGCAAAGAATCACCTTGCTCAAAGTTTGTCCTTGGGGAAAATGATCTTGGTAGAACTTCAATGCCGTTTCAATCTCCTTGGCTAAAGCCTCTACCCCCCCCTTCAAACTCTGGTAAATCTTTGCCTCAATCCCGCCTTCTTTTGCGTTCAAGCCATAAATTTTTTTCATCCCCTCGGCTTCGGTTAAGCTGATCTTTAAATCCCGCACCAAGTTATTAGTAAAAGTTTCGCCCGCAGGCTCCACGGAGGCTGTAAATTGGAGAGTCGCGCGGTCATAAATAATCAAACTGGTCCGGCTGATGCCAATATCCGCAATAAGATAACAAGCATTATCTCCCTCGCGAACGAGACTGCGCGCGGTAGCCGCTGATTCCACCTCGCAAGCAATAGGAATGAGGCCTGCTCTCCGTAAAACATTAATATAGCTATCCACTAGTTTCTTGGGCGAAGCGGCGACTAAGACCTCTAGATGATCAGGAGATTCGCCCACTTTCTGCCAATCTAAATAAACCTCGCTGCCGGAAAGCGGAATATGCTGTTCTGACTCCCATTTGACCGCCTCCGCCAATTCCTCTTCGGGCAAACGAGGTAATTTAATAATCCGCACAAAAGATTCATATTCTGGCACACAAGCAACCACAAATCGGGTTTTCACCCTGCCTTTACGCGCCTTTATCCTGCTCTCCTCTATTGCCGCAACCAAAAGATCTTCTTTTACCACCCTGCCCTTAATAACCGTCCCTTCCTGTAAAAGGAATTCGCAAAAATTAGAAAGTTCAGTATTTCTTCCTTCTCTTTTTAATTCAATCAATTTTAAACTTTGATCCGAGAGATCTAAACCAAAAGCATGCATAGAAAAAAACTAAAAACTAAAAATGAAAAATGTAAAACGACAACTTAAAATTTTAAATTTTGCATATTTGATTCAAGAATCTATTGCAACATTATGATAAGATAAAAAATCATAATTTTAGCAAAGATTCTATGAAAACTAAAGAATTTACCCTAAGTGAAAGA